>Ga0172368_10004873_pt1 | contig 15297 bp, 12 predicted proteins | sample Lak11m_FD_114540 | JGI IMG/M metagenome (GOLD analysis project Ga0172368, IMG submission 114540) | Freshwater microbial communities from Kabuno Bay, South-Kivu, Congo - kab_022012_11m | ecosystem: Environmental > Aquatic > Freshwater > Lake | place: Democratic Republic of the Congo: South-Kivu...
AAGCGCGCAATAATATGTCAACACCCTTAAAAGAATGGGCTTTGTCTAATGAACCTAAAAACATAATTACTCTGTCTTTGTCCTGTATGCCGTACTTCTTGCGCAGTTCCTCCAGTTCCGGAATGTCGTGCGGTAAAACATGAAACTTATCAAGATGAACGCCAAAAGGAATTTCCACAAACTTTTCCGGCCATTTCTTAAAATATTTTTTAACACTGGAATGTGCGACGTAATCTAAAGACGCGCTGATTATCTTATCTGCACGGCGCATTAAACTGCCCTTTATTAATTTTGACGGCACGCTTAAAATCTTGCCCCACCATTTCAAATTCGGCGTATCCATATGAAAATGCACGGTCAGCTTCTTTTGCGGATGCAGTAATTTATAAAGCCAGATGATTTCCGCCGTGCCGAAAAACGGGTAATGCAAATATATCAAATCAAATTCTTTTAACTCGCGCCAGATTTTTAAAAGCACCGCCCCTTTGCCGATTTGTAACGTTGGTTTTACATATTTTATTTCCATTGCTAACGCCTCCCTTTCCTTTAGAAGAAGATGGTTGGGGTGAGGTTGATTTTCAGGCGTAAAAACCGTCACCTCATTTTGCGCAGCCAAAAGCCGCGCCATTTCAAACGCGCTGTTGCCCATGCCCCCGTGATAGGGCGGAAAAGTTGAAACGATGACAGCTATCTTCATATAATTATAATGAGACGGCTACAAAACTACTTTTACTGCAATTTTCTATATCAAAAAATAACTGTGCCGTTAAACCGCCCGCCGGAAAAATATTGATGCAAATTTTTTAGCTTGCGGCCGTTCATAATCACGACTTTTAATTTTAATTTTTCCGCCAAGGCGGAAGCAACCGGATCAAACGGCGCGCTTAAACCCGGCGTCCAGGCATAACCGACTATTTTCCTAAAGTCAGGCCAGCTGATTGACTTTATTTTTTTAGCAGAAGTGCATTTCTTTGGGTCTTTGTCGTAAACAAAATCAATGTTGGATAAATTGATAATATTTTTTATATTATATTTTTTAGCCAGCTGGACAGCTATATAGTCAGTGGACCAGCCTGGCTTCCAGGCAGCCGCGATTACGAGCGGTTCGGCTGTTTTTATTTTTTTTGTCGGATTAATAATTATTTCCGGACTCGCAACCTCAAAAAAAATGGCGCGTAATAACTGGCCGTTCAGCCGGGAAGAATGGATGCCCAGCCAATCCAAATCCTCAAGTGTTATTTTAGCTACTTTAATCGCCGCCCGCTGGTAATTTCTGCAAGTTGATCCTCCTCCGGCCACTAAAAAAAATTTGTCGCCGATTTTTATCCGCGCTAAAATAAATTGCCTGAATTTTTTTAAATATTGCGAGTCAACGCCTTGTGCCGGCGCGATTAATGACCCCCCGAGAGAAACAATGTAAATCATATAAATTTATTTGACAAAACAATTTTATGTTATAAATTGCGTAATTTCCCGCACAATCAAAAATAACGCCTCATTCTGCATTCTGCATTCTGCATTCTGCATTCTGCATTCTGCATTTATCTAAGATATAACTGTTTGTTCAAATTATGCTCTTCCAATGTTTTAGAAAAATACGTCCTGCCGGTTTGCTGGTCGTGCAAAAAATAAAAATAATTAGTTTTGGCAGGATTAAGGGCTGCTTTAATAGCCGCGAGCCCCGGATTGCAAATTGGTCCGGGAGGCAATCCTTTATATCTATAAGTATTATACAAAGAATCAACTTTTATCTCCTCAGTGCTGTGCGCCGCTTTATTGTCATTTAAAAAATAACTAAGGGTTGCGTCCGACTGCAAAGCAACTCCGGCATCCAGCCTGTTCTTAAATATGCCGGCGATTACAGGCATCTCCGCTTCATTGCCCGCCTCCTTCTCCACAATAGAAGCTAAAGTAATCACATCCGCCAAACTTCTTTTTTGCTTTTGTATTTCAACGCGCATATCGGCGGTTAATTTTTCATCAAAATTACGGAGCATTTTGGCGATAACATCGGCCGGCGCAGTTTGGTTAAAAAAATTATAAGTATCGGGAAAAAGATAGCCCTCCAGCGTTGCGCCAGCGGGAATTTCGCCCAAAATGGAAACCTGGCAAGCTTCCAGGGAAAAACAGGTGCCGGGCGCCGGCTTAGTTAAATCAATAAAATCAGATTCCTTTTTTATCAAACTGTTTTTTTTAAATTGTTCGGCAATTTCTTTAATAGTCAGGCCTTCCCGGAGGGTAATTTTTTTCTCCGCCGCTTTACCTTTCGTAAGGCTGTCCGCAATAGCGGCGATACTCATATTCTTATCCAATAAATATTCTCCAGCTTGTAATTTTTTATCCAGCTTTTTCCAAGCGACATATAAATAAAAATAAGACGGCCGGCTGATTAATCCGGCTTGTTTTAAATTTGAGCCTATTTGTTTTACACCTTCCCCCGGATTAATGATAAAATCAACCGTTTCGCTTGTGCTTTGCAATGGCTGATTGATTCCGCGTTGAATAGCAATATAAAAAGTCGCAAATAATAAAATTATTAAAGAAAAAAATGTCACCAGCGCGATCGCTAATTTATGCGGCATAGTTTTAATTATTATTTTTACAAATATTTTTCTAATCCCATTTCTTTTAATTTCTCCACGAGCTTTTTTACCTCCTGCGTTTTGTCCTGATGGCAAATTAAAACCGCGTCCTCAGTGGAGACAATAATCATTCTATTTAAGCCGGCAACGGCCATGGCTTTGTTAGTAAAATTATAAATTAAATTATCCGCGCTGTCTAATGCGGCCACCTTGCCTTTGATAATATTATCGGCAGTATTTTTTGCCAAAATATTTTTTACCGTCCGCCAACTGCCGATATCGGTAAATACAAAAGCTGCCGGCAAAACTATTAAATTGTCCGCTTTTTCCAAAATGCCGTATTCAATCGCCACGGGCTGCATCCGCTTAAACTCCGATGCTATCGCCACTGCTTCCTGTTTTGTTCCTAAGGCGCGGTTGATGCGGGCAAAACTAGCATACATTTCCGGCAGGTATTTTTTATATTGCGCAAGCAAAGTATCAACCCGCCAGATAAAGTAGCCGGGATTCCATAGATAGCCCCAAGTGCTGACATAGCCGCGGGCGGTTTTTTCATCCGGCTTTTCCACGAATTTTTCAATATTAAAAATTTTATTTTGTTCAAAAATCAAAAACTGGCTGTTAATCTTAATATAGCCGTAGCCGGTTTCCGGGCTAGTCGGCTGCACTCCGATCAAGCCGCCGCGTTCGGGATACTTTGTTATCAGGCGGCCGGCTGTTGTCAAAGAGTGGATATATAAATTTTCATCGTCAATAAAATGATCGGCATGGACCGTAATTATAATTTCCTGCGGATTGCGGAAATAAAAATATGTCGCCGCCAGTCCGATCGCCGCCGCGGTGTCCCGCTTATAAGGTTCGGAAAAAATATTTTCCGCCGGCAATTCCGGCAGCTGTTCGCGCACAATGCCGGAATACTCATTCGCGGTCGCGACATAAATATCCGCCGCGGCAAAACCGCTCCGCAGGCGGCGGTAAGTTTTTTGCAGCATTGTATCATTATCTAAAAATGGCTGGGCCTGCTTCGGATTATTTTGGCGCGACAGCGGCCATAAACGCGTACCAGAACCGCCGGCTAAAATTATTGCTTTCATAAAATTATCTTTTTAGTTTAGCACCTTGCTTAACTAGTGGCAAGAATAGATGGCACTAATAATGCCCGAAAAATTATCATCTTAATTTTTATTAAATTTTAACTTGGCACTATTTGTTCTAAAATAAAAAAGACGCCGGATTTATGGTGCCTCCGATTTATGGTGCCTCCATAAAGAACTATTTTAAAAAAATATTTGCCAATTAATAAATCTGGGCAACTGAGCGTGATCAGCCATGCGGGAAGATGTGTGTTTCTTTTCATCTTTCATCATTAATGGCGCAAGAGAATGGAGGAACCTGAATGGGTAAGCTAGCCAGACAATAATTGAGCAGTCCCGAATACTCGGAATTAAACAGAAATTAGACAATAATTTTTTGACCCGTATTTTAATTATTATTTAATTTTTGATTAATTATTGTTTAATTATTATATTCCTCATTCGTTCAACTTTATAATTTTTTCGCTTCAGGCAGATCAGCCTTGAACCCATAACCTTTGTTTTTCCCCTTGTTTTTTTTCAAATTATATGCTATACTTAAAATAGTTGGATTTAACCGCCAGTTAAATTTAACCAAAAATAAAATTTTTTAACCAAAAATAAAATGTTTTCTAAAAAAAGAGAAAAAAAATCTGTCTTTTATTATTGCCGCCTATCTCTATTACTGTGGATAATAGGGATTTTTTTATTTCCACAAAATACATTTGCCTCCTCTCCCCTGACAGCTGATAACATAATTAGCTTAACTAACCAGGAAAGGGCAAAGTATGATTTAGAACTATTAACTTCCAACACCTTGCTCGCGCAAGCTGCCGCTAAAAAAGCCGAGGATATTTTTAACCAACAGACTTTTGCGCATAACCTAGAAGGTCTAAAATTCTCCCAATGGGTTAAAGATGCCGGCTACCAATACGCGGTGGTGGGAGAAAATTTGGCGATTAACTTTACCGATGGTGAACCATTATTCAATGCCTGGCTAGCATCTCCGGCGCATAAAAAAAATATTTTATATCCGTCTTATAAGGAAATAGGCGTGGCGGTACAATCCGGAGACTGGTTCGGCGAGCGGACAACTTTGGTCGTGGCTATTTTTGGGTCGCCGGCGGTGCTCGCGGAACAAAACGTTCCCGCTGTAATTTCCCAGCCATCGCCTTTAAGCCAACAACCTTCCCTGCCCCAATTCTTATTTTCCAATTTGTCGGAACAATATTTAAGCCACGCGGCTGCCGGCGAGCAATCATTTAACAACGCTTTTCATCTGCCGTTAAATACCCCGGAAGTTATTTTAAAAAATAATTTTAATTTTATTAATGTTAAAGGATATGCTTTAATGGCCACCCAAGCAATGCTTTGGTTTATGGCACTGATGTCTTTAGTTGTCATGGTCTATGTGTATGCCAGCACCTGCGGCCGGTTTTATAAAAAATTACAATTAATAATAAAATAAAAAAAATTATGTGATCTTTATTTTATGTAAAAATAAAAAAATAAATTACCTTGCTCTTTGCTTATGAAATCGCGGGCTTTAAACCCGGGATTTCTTTTTATTCCCATAATTTGCTATAATGATAATGAGACGGTTATTTCAATAATAATACGCTTATGTTTAACATTATCTTGTACCCGCTGATAGCGGCCGCCGGCGCGCAATTTGCCAAATTTTTTGTCCGGGGAAATAAAATGTCGCTGGATTGGAAAAGTATGGTCGCTTATTCAGGCATGCCGTCCAGCCACGCGGCAATGGTCGTGTCTCTCGCCACAATTATCGGCTTGCAGGAGGGCTTGACCTCCCCTATCTTCGGCCTGTCTTTGGTTTTTGCCTTTTTAGTTATCCGCGATGCCGTCGGCTTAAGGCAATATCTCGGCGTGCATGGATCTATTTTAAATAAATTAGTCAAAGACTTAAAGGAAGACCATTTGTTAGATGAACGTTATCCGCACTTACTGGAAAAAATCGGCCATACGCCGGCGCAGGCCCTGGCAGGAGGAATCATCGGCTTTGTAATCAGCGTTCTCGGTTATTATTTATTTTAATTATCAATAAAAAACATGGGTTAGTCTTGTCCCATGTTTTTATTTGTTTAAATTATGCTGGAATTATATCAAACTTCTGCCAGTCATTTCTTTAGGTTTTGGCAAACGCATAATTTTTAATACTGTCGGCGCCACATCCGCTAAAATTCCCTGGGGCTTGAGCAGGCTCAAATCAACACTCCCCGCTTCTCCGCCGCCCAAATTTTTTCCCTCATAATCATAGCTGATAATTACCAAAGGAACGGGATTCGTGGAATGCTCCTTGTCTATTGAACCGGTCTGCATATTAAACAACTCTTCCGCGTTGCCATGATCGGCGGTAATTAACAGCACTCCTTTTTGCGCTAAAACCAATTTAGATACTTCGCCCAGCGCCTTATCTAAATACTCTAACGCCTCAACCGTGGCGTCTATATTTCCGGTATGGCCGACCATATCGGCATTGGCGTAATTCATTAAAATAAAATCATATTCATCTTGATGAATGGCCTTATTTAAGGCGGCGGTTATTTCCGGAGCTGACATTTTTGGCTTGTCCGCGTAAGATTCCGTTCGAACTGACGGCACTATTATCCGCTCTTCCTTAGGACGAGGCTCTTCTTTACCGCCGTTAAAAAAATAAGTGACGTGCGCGTACTTTTCCGTCTCGGCTAAACGCAGTTGCTTCAAACCGCTGGCGGCAATCACATCTCCTAACGTATTAGTAATTACCTCCGGCGGAAAGGCAATTTTAACCGGCAAATTTTTTTCGTACTCGGTTAAAGTGGCAAAATATAAATTTTGTATTTTTTTTCTGTCTTTAATTTTATTAAAGCCGGGCAAAATAATCGCTTTTGTTAACTGGCGGGCCCGATCAGCGCGGAAATTAAAAAAAATAACCGCATCATTATCATTAACAGCCGCCGCCAAACCATCCCTGCCTGTGATCACCGTTGGCTTGAACTCTTCGTCATAAATCTTTTGGCTGTAATAAAAATCTACCGCTTCTAACGGATCGGCAAATGTTCTTTCGCTTCTGCCGTAAACAATGGCCGTGTAAGCGGGAGCGACGCGTTCCCAGTTATTGTCCCTGTCCATGGCGTAAAATCTCCCGGAAATAGTAGCTATTCTGCCGACTTTATATTCCGCTATGCTTTTCAGTAAATCTGCCACCAATTGCCGGCCGCTGTTATACGCCATGTCGCGCCCGTCCAAAAAAAGATGAATATAAACTGACGGCAATTTCTGCTCCGCTGTTAAAGCTAAGATAGCCAGCAGATGCTCCACTGCCGCATGGACGCCGCCGGTTGAAAGCAGTCCCATGATATGCAGGCTGGATTTATTTTTCTTCACCTGCTCAACCGCTCCCAACAAAGCGGGGTTAGAAAAAAAAGTATTATCGCTGATGGATTTATTGATGCGCGGCAAATCCTGGTAGACTATTCTCCCCGCCCCTAAATTCAAATGGCCTACTTCGCTGTTTCCCATCTCGCCCCAAGGCAAACCAACCGCCTCGCCGGATGCGCTTAAGGCAAATGTCGGATAGCAGGTTACCAGCTCATTGAAATTAGGCATTTTCGCTAAAGAAACGGCGTTACCGGCGTACGGAGGAGCGATGCCAAAGCCATCTAGCACGCATAGCACGACCGGCTTAGGGCGTAAATTTTTTTGTTTAGTAATAGTTTGTTCGGACATAAAAATTCCTAATTCTTAATTCCTAATTACTAATTAATGCCTAAATAAAAATAATGTCCCAATAAACACCAACTAGAAATTAGTTATTAGAAATTTGTCATTTCAAAAGGCTCTTTCCCGTCATCTCTTTTGGCTGAGGCAAATGAAAAAACTCTAAAATAGTCGGGGCGATGTCGCCTAAAATTCCGCTGGAGCGTAATTTATTTTTTCTGCCTTTTAAGTTTAAACTGAATAAAATAAAAGGCACCGGCACCGTTGAATGTTCAGTGTCAATTTCTCCGGTTTCCAAATTAATCATTTTTTCCAAATTACCGTGGTCGGCGGTAATCATGACGGTGGTGTTATTTTTGCAAGCCGCCGCCGCAATTTTACCGAGACAGTGGTCGGCTATTTCCGCGGCTTTAATGCCGGCTGACAAATCGCCGGTATGGGCCACCATGTCCGGACAAGCGTAATTAACAGTTATAAAATCAAAATCGCGCCGCCGTAAATGGCTTAATACCTCCGCGGTAATTTGTTTTGAGCTCATTCCCGGCGTTTGATCGTAAGATTTTACGTTTGGCGACGGAATAATGACGCGATGTTCGCCCGCCACCGGGTCAGCGTAGCCGCCGTTAAAAAAATAAGTGACATGCGCGTATTTTTCTGTTTCCGCAATATAATATTGGCGCAAACCATTCAGCTGCATCGGCAATGTCTTTTTAACATCAATGCTGGGATAAGCTGATAAAATACTGTCTAAATCCGGGCCGAAATCGGTCATCGCGACAAATACCAAATTCTTTAAAACATTTTTCCGCTTAAACGAACCTGGATTAACGGCTTCAAAATTTTGCTGGACAAAAGCTTTGGTAAGCTGGCGGGCGCGGTCAGACCTTAAATTAAAAAAAATAACCGCATCATTGCTTTTAATTGGCGGCAGTCTTCTGCTTGACTGATCGCAAATTACATAGGGTTCCATGAATTCGTCAGTTTGGTTGCGGTTATAATTTTCGGTAATGGCCTCGGTTACTGATTTAGCGGCATGCCAGGCGCACTTTTGGCAGGTTAACACGTCATAAGCTTCTTCAGTTATCGGCCAATTCTTTTTGCGGTCCATGCCGTAATAACGGCCCATAATAGTTGCAATTTTAACATTGGGAGCAAGCAACGGCTCCAACTCCTCTATTAATTTTAAAGCGGCATGTTGCGGTGAATCACGCCCGTCGGTAAAAATATGCAAGTATGCCTGCTCTAATTTTTGCTGACGGATAAACTCCAGTAAGGCTTTTAAATGCGCCGGGTCGCTGTGCGCGCTCATGCCGTTGGATAATAACCCCATTAAATGCAAGTTTGATTTATTAGCTTTAACATGCTTAACTGCCTGCAAAAAAGCCGGATTTTTAAAAAAAGTGCCGTCTTTAATGGCCTTGGTAATTCTGATTACATCCTGATCAACAACGCGGCCGGCGCCGATATTCATATGGCCGGCCTCGCTATTCCCTTCCTGTTGATCCGGCAAACCGGCACACCGGCCATGCGCGCATAATTCCGCGTGCGGATAGTCGCGCCATAGTCCATTCATAGTCGGCGTTTTCGCCAAAGTAATGGCATTGCCTTTATTCGGCGGCGCGATGCCCCAACCATCCAAGATTATTAATACCAAAGGCTTTACCGATTTTGTTATTTTATTTCTATTTATTATTATCATAAAAGCTACCATCGTAAATGACGAATGGCGAATTAAGAATGCTAAATTGCAATTTAGTCGTCATTCGTCATTTTTAATTCGTCATTGTATTAACTGTTCAATTTCCATTAACCGATTATACTTGCACACTCTCTCTCCGCGCGAAAGCGAGCCGAATTTGACATAGTCAGTGCCGACCGCTACTGCCAGATCAGCAATAAAATCATCCGTTGTTTCCCCGCTCCGATGAGAAACAAATACTTTATAATTATTTTCTTTGGCTAATTTAACACAGGCGACAGTTTCGGTCAAAGTGCCGATTTGGTTTGGTTTTATTAAAACCGTATTGGCGACTTTACGCTTAATGCCTTCACGCAAACGCTCAATGTTAGTTGCGAATAAATCATCGCCGACAAGCATTACTTTATTGCCTATTTCTTTAGTTAACTCCTCCCATCCTTCCCAGTCGTCCTGCGCCAGCCCATCTTCCAAAGAAACAACATTGTATTTTTTCAACCAATCGCGGTACAAATCAATCAACGTGGAATTAATAAAGCTAGCCTGATCAAGCTTAAAAATATATTTGCGGCTGCGCATGTCGTATAACTCTGAAGAACCGACATCAATGCCTAAACCAATATCATCTCCAACCTTATAGCCGGCGCGCACTGTAGCCGCTAAAATAAACTCCATTGCCTGCACACTGGAATAAATATCAGGCGCATACCCCCCTTCAGAACCGACATCAGTGTCAAAACCAGCTTCTTTTAAAACTTTTCCTAACTCATGAAAAATTTCTGCGCCCATCCGTATGTTTTCTACACAACTACGCTTGGCCGCCGCATTAGGCACCAACATAAATTCTTGAAAGTCCAGATTGGTATCGGCGTGTTTGCCGCCGTTAAAAATATTAAAACAAGGAATCGGCATCGCGTAACGCGCAACGCACAACGCGTAACACTGGCTTATGTAGTCATGCAACTCTTTTTTTTCTGCCATACTGCCAGCTCTGGCGCAAGCAAGAGATACGGCAAGTATAGCGTTTGCACCAAAATTCTTTTTATTTTTAGTGCCGTCCAGTTTTATCATTCTTTCATCTATCTCTTCCTGCTTGGTACAATCAGTTCCTACTAATGCCGGCGCGATTTTTTGCTCAATACTTTTGATCGCTTTCAACACGCCCAAACCGCCATACCTTTTGGCATCGCCGTCACGCAGTTCCAGCGCCTCATGCACACCGGTAGACGCGCCGGACGGCACTGACGCTTTAGCCTTCAAACCATTTTCCAATTCAATCTGACATTCTACGGTAGGATTTCCCCGTGAGTCTAAAATTTCTCTCGCAAAAATATTTTTAATTTTATTGGACATAGAAACCTCCTTAATGTTTCTGATTATTCTACTATTAAATTAAGTAGATATTTATGCTTAATATTAACAAGGACTTAATAAATTTAATATACTAAAAGACATAAAAATACACAAAAAATAGAATATAATCGACATAAAGATAAATCCCGGTATAATTTTTCTACTTACTTTCTTTGCTAATTTAAGACTAAATATAATTGATGTTATTACATAGATAACAAAAACAATAACCAATACTATTAACATAAAAATCAAAGACTCCCAAGCACCAATATTACAAAGGAATTGAAATCCTGTTATAAATGTAGAAACTAACACAACAGAAATTATACCAATAAATAATTGACAGCATAAATAATACATCCTAATGTTAAATTCATTCATATTATGAATTAATTCGCGGCTATTCGTGACTCAATAAATCTCATACTCCACGTTCGCCGTAATCGTAATTTCTTGGCTGCCGGTCGCTATTGTCGGAGCAGCTATCTCGGCGCCGCCCACACCCATACCTTTCATGGCATAACTATCGTAAGGAATAGGTCCGGAATTATCCGCGTACTCGGAAAAAGAAATCACTTTGCCTAATTTCACGCCGGCGATTTTTGCCAAACTTTCCGCTTTTTCCCGCGCGTTTTTAATGGCTAACTCACGCGCCTGCTGCTTCAAATTTTCCGGTTCGTCCACATCAAAGGTAAGCCCGCCGACCTGATTCAGTCCTGCCTGTCCGACAGCATTCAAAATATCACTGATTTTAGTCAAATCTCTGATTTTGACATTAACACTTTGGCTAATCTGATAACCGCGCAAGGTCTGCCGGTTATTGGTCCAATCATATTGCGGATAAATATTGTAATTGGCGGTCTGGATATCTTTATTGTCAATTTTAAAATCTTTTTTTAACTTATCAATCAAAGCGTTCATTTTATCAGTGTTGTCTTTTTGCGCTTTGGCAACCGACTTGTCTTCAGTCTGCAAGCCCAGCTGGATTTTGGCGATATCCGGCACCGCTACCACTTTGCCCTCGCCGGTGATATTGATGGAATGTTTTTGCTCCACGCTTTGGCCGATATAACGGTAGGTTTTTAAGCTGTTGCGAGTCAGAACACCGACCCAGACGGCCAGCAGTATAATTAACGCGCTGGCGAAGATGGTGAGATACTTATTTGGAGTCATACTTTTAGAGTTAAAGTTTATAAAATTATTCCAAAATTCAAATGTCAAATTATTCCAAACCAATACTAACAACTAAAGTTCCAATTTTTGACATTTAAATTTTAGATTTGATTTGGAATAATTTGAGCAATTTGAAATAATTTGGATTTAAAAATTTTAAATAAAAACTAATCTTTATTATTTAATAATTCTTTTTAATCCAGGCATTCTCTCGCCGGCTAGATAAGCGAGCATCGCTCCCCCGCTGGTTGACACCCAATCAATATGCTCAAACATGCCGCTTTGTTTCAAGGCGGCAACCGTTTCGCCGCCGCCGATAACCCCAAAAGCTTTTCCTGATGAAACGGCCGCGACTAAACGCGCAGTGGATAAAGTTCCGTGTTTAAAATGCTCGTTTTCAAACATGCCTAAAGGGCCGTTCCAAATTATTGTTTTAGCTGGCTTAATATATTTTGCGTATAAACGGATAGTATCCGGCCCGACATCAAATTGCAGCATATTTTTCGGCAAATTATCCGCCGGAACCACTGATATTTTACCATTTTTTACTCCGCTTGAAGAAGCAACAAAATCTATCGGCAATATTACATTACGGTATAATAATTTTTTGGCCAGTTTCACTTGCGTTTTATCCGGCTTATATTTGCCCGTGCTTAACTTTTTAGCGGCTAAAAAATCGTAGCTGATCATCCCGCCGATTAAAACAGCCTGAGCTTTTTTGCGCAAATTTTTTATCACCGGCACTTTAGTTTCCAATTTCGCTCCGCCGATTATTACGACCAGCGGCTGTTTAGGATGCAAAACTTTATTTAAGCTTAATAACTCTTTTTCCAACAAGAAACCGGCGTAAGTGGGTAAATATTTTTGAATTGCCGCAACGGAAGCGTGCGCCCGATGCGAAACCGCCATCGCGTCATTAACATAAATGTCGGCTAAACTGGCTAATGATTTAGCAAATCTCCTATTGTTAGCCTCTTCACCAGCATAAAACCTAACATTTTCCAATAAAATAACTTGCCCGTTATTCATTTTAGCAACCGCTTCTTTGGCTTTAACACCGCCGCAATCTTCTACATAAACCACTTTCTTGCCTAATAATTTTTCCAATCTCACTTTGATAACTTTTAATTTATAAGCTTTCATTTTTTTACCGCCCGGGCGGCCGAGGTGAGTCAATAAAATTACTCGCGCGCCTTGGCCGCATAAATAACGGACAGTCGGCAGGCTTTGAACGATTTTAAAATCATCCGCGATTTTATTTTTATCCATAGCCACATTCAAGTCGCAACGCACCAGCGCCTTTTTGCCGGCTAAATTTTTTATATTTCTGATGGATTTTATGGTCATAATGACTTGTGTATAGTATAGCATAAATCAACCAAGCCCATCAATTAGCTCCCAATAATTTTCCGTTGCATAAGGCCAATGTTCATTTAGGCTGTGTTTAACATGATTATAGCTAGTGTATTCTAATGATTTTCAAAATCACGGCCATTGCGGATAACGTGATCGTAATATGATTTTTGCCAACGGAACCTAGTTTCAACTCCTCAATAAATAAATCGCACAATATTCTTTCCTTAAAATAAGAAAAATTATTGTGCGTTTTGTTCACGATAAAATAAATATAATCCTGCCCATAAAATATTTTTTGGGACTTGCGATGAAGCATTATCTTATTTCAAACTTCCTAAAATAATTTTAACCAGCTGTTCCCGCTCTTCCCGCAAAAAACTGACTTCAATTTTTTCCTCCGGCTGATAGCCGTTGATTATTTGGCTTAAATCATGCTTCGCGTCAACTTTAACGCCGTCAACTGCCGTGATTATATCTCCTTCCCGCAAACCTGCCAGCGCCGCCGGACTATTTTTTATCACCGCGACTCCCCGGGAATCAGCCGCAACTAACGCTCCGGAAACGGTTATTTTTTGCCCAACAGCGGACAAATCAATGTAATTTATCCCTAAATATGCCCGTGCCGGCGTCTTTTTATTAAGCACCGCGCTTAAAAGCTGGCTGTAATAAGTCATGGGAGCCAGTAAGCCGTCGCCCTGATAAATTCCCACTAAAGACCCGCTTAAGTTAAAAACTGGATCACCCGGCGCTGACAATGAGTCGCTAATTTTTATAAACCAAGACCAGCTATCGCTGGATTTTACCGGAGATTTCAGCAAAACACCATTAATATCTTCTATAGATGATAATACCGCCCGTCCGCCGCCGGGAATGATTACAGTTTGTCCGGCATGCAGATTATCCTTATCGGCAAATTGGACGGCTGATAAATTTTTAGCCGTTATTTTTACCAGCCGCTCATTTTGATAAACTGTTATTGATTCCAGCGGCATTACCGTCCCTTCATAATCAATGGCGATAAAATTTTCCGGACGATCAATTTTTACGCTGGTAACAATCCAGCCATCGCTCGTCAGCGCCAGCCCCTGCCCTATCTTATCTTGCTTAAAATAAAAGCTGCGTGGATTTAATTCAGATTCGTTGCCAGCCGATTTTTTAATTTGGTAAAAATCAACGAGGCTCTTGCGGGCATCGTCAATAACACTAGCAATCCGATCATCTTGCTCAACAATAACTTTTCCCGGCTGGCTGATAATTAAATTGCCGCCCCGGTAAGCGCTGCTTAAATTAATATCACCCAAAAGCGGCACATTAAAAGAGGAGTTTAAAAAATAGGAACGCACTAAAATGCCGCCGATTATCCCTCCCGCCAAACTGACGATAATAATAGCCGTTAAAATTAAAATTTTACTGTTTTTATTCATATTAAAAATATTTTTAAGCGCCTTACAACCATCTGGCTGACAATAAAACCAACAGCAGGCACATGATTCCCAAAGTAACGTAATGGCGCAATATTTTTGGTTCTAATTTTTCCAGCCAATGGAGTAAAATTAAATTTATAAAAACGTAATACAAAACTGCCAAACAACAACCGCTGATAAAATGCGAGATGGGAAAAAAGGAAATCGCCCAAAAAAATTCAGCTTGCAGGACGCTAAAAATCACGGCGGAAAAAAAGCTCTGCCGTTCATTTATTTTATTGATCCAAAAAAATTGGTAGCTCAAAATAAAAGTCGCGACCATTAAGAATAAAGTCAGGTACCACGGCTTTAAATTTAAAAAATTGATAAACCCGAAAATGCTGACGCTTAACAAAAAATAAATAATAAAATTAAAATAAGAAGAAATCCTTTCCAGGCTCAAGGGAACATAATTGGTAATTTGGCGTAAAAAATAATATAAATAAGACAAAAAATAATAACAAAATACAGCCGCCGCCAGTGCCAAGAGGTGCTGCAACAAGCGCTCGCTTAAAAAAAGCGTAAAAACTGTGGCGCCAACGCCGAGTAAAAGTCCGGGAGACGACAGGAGCCAAAAATCCTTGTCCGCCAGCTTAAAATTATTCAATTTAAAAACCAGTGCGAATAAAATCAGCATCGCAAGTAAGGCAAAAACGACAAACTTTGATGGGTAAAAAATAATTAATTCCCAAGCAATAAACAGGGATGAAGAAATTATCAGCGGGATAAAACGGTCAAACAACATAGAATTTTAGATTTTAGATTTATGATTTTAGATTTACCTTGTTAAATGTTAAACATTACTTCACTATTTCACAAAATGAAAGCCTTAGTTTTTTTATTTCAGCCAATCGTAACTTTTTATAATTTCCTCTAAA
>Ga0172368_10004874_pt1 | contig 15296 bp, 11 predicted proteins | sample Lak11m_FD_114540 | JGI IMG/M metagenome (GOLD analysis project Ga0172368, IMG submission 114540) | Freshwater microbial communities from Kabuno Bay, South-Kivu, Congo - kab_022012_11m | ecosystem: Environmental > Aquatic > Freshwater > Lake | place: Democratic Republic of the Congo: South-Kivu...
ATTCACTCGTTTAATTCTAAAAAGATTAAGAAGTAGGAGAGATGAAGTGAAAGGCCACACAAGAAAAATTGCGCTGGGGGCAGCTATTATTGCTGCGGCAAGTTATGTTGCTGGTATATTAACAGCCCCAAACAGCGGTAAACAAACTAGAAAAAAATTGCGCCAGTCTGCTTTAAATACTAAAACTGAAGCCGAAAAAACCTTAAAAAAAGCCCATACAGAGCTAAGCGATTTAATGGTAAAAGCCAAAATTAAAGCAACAAAGTTCAAAAATACTGCAGACCATGAATTTGCTAGTGCTATCACTAAAGCTCAATTCGCCAAAGAAAAAGCCAGAGATATTTTATCGGCCCTGCACGATGGTGATGCCGATGACAAAGATTTAAAAAATGCCGTCAAAGACGTTAGTAAAGCTATCGTTCACCTCAAATCATATTTAGCTAAACCATCTCCAGCAAAAAAGTCCGGCAAGTAATAAAAGATTTATGTTGTAATAAACGTTTAACTACTCGCCTATGAGAGTAGTATTCTCTACAATATAAAGTGCAATAACGGAGTAATATGCCTAGCAATATATTAAAGGCCAGTGATTTTGTACACCTACATAATCATACCCAGTACAGCTTACTTGACGGGCTAACGAAAGTTCCGGCGCTAATTGCGGCTGTGAAAGAAATGGGTATGAGTGCAGTTGCAATTACCGATCACGGTACTATGTCGGGCGCAATAGAAATCTATAATACAGCCATAGAAAACGACATTAAACCGATAATTGGGATGGAGAGTTATATTGCGCAACGTCATCATACCGACAAAGATCCTCTAAAAGATAAGTCGTCTTTTCACTTGATACTACTTGCTATGAATAATGAGGGTTATCAAAATTTAATGCGCCTAAGTACCGTAGCAAATTTGGACGGCTTTTATTATAGGCCTAGAATAGACCATAATCTTTTAGAAAAATATAACAAGGGATTGATAGTCTTAAGTGGTTGTATTGGCGGCGAGGTAGGCGATGCACTGCGTCAAAACCAATACGATCAGGCAAAGAATATTGCCAAGTGGTATAAGTCTGTTTTTGGCGACCGCTATTATTTGGAAATCCAAGATCATGGACACCCCGATCACAACAGTACGTGGGACGAACAAGTTAAAGTAACTGATCTGACATTTAGGCTTGCAAAAGACCTTGATATAAAATGCGTACTAACCTGTGATGCCCACTATCTTAAACACGTCGATCAAGAAGCCCACGAAATATTACTATGCGTCCAAACCGGTTCATTTTTAGATGACGACGATAGAATGTCGTTAAAGAATCTAGAACTTCACGTAACTAATCCACTAGAAATAATTTCCCGCTGGGGTAAAAAACATCCGGATATAATTACCAACACATCAAACATCGCCAAACGTTGCAATCTAAAGCTTAATATGGGAAAGATATTAATTCCTAAATTTCCTTTACCAAAAGGCGAAAGTGAAAAATCGTATCTGCATAGTCTAGTTTATAGGGGCTTAGTGGAACGCTATGCTAATAATAAGATAGGAAAATCAAAAGCTACTACATTATTACAAGCAAAAAAATTACTGCCCAAAGAAGTTATTGAACGAGTTCAGTACGAGTTGAAGATTGTAGAACAAATGAATTATAATGGCTATTTTTTGATAATTGCCGACTTTATGAACTGGGGTAAAGCTCAGGGGATAGTTTTTGGTCCGGGCAGGGGCAGTGCTGCTGGTTCAATCATTGCCTATGCCCTTAAAATAACCGAACTTGATCCGCTCAAATACAATCTATTATTTGAACGATTTTTAAATCCAGATCGCATTAGTATGCCGGATATAGACATCGACATCCAAGACAATCGCCGCGATGAAGTTATACAATATTGTGTTGAGAAATACGGTGCTGATAGGGTAGCAAATATTGTAACTTTTGGTAGAATGGCGGCACGAAATGCCGTAAGAGATGTGGCCCGCGTTTTGCAAGTGCCTTACGCCGATGCCGATCGGCTGGCGAAAATGATACCTCCGCCAATTCAAGGACGGCATATTCTATTAGCTACCTCACTCAAGGAAAACACGGAACTTAGAAAAGAGTACAAAGAAAACAAGCAATCCAAACAAATTTTTGACTTGGCAGTTCAACTAGAAGGAACAATTCGCTCGCACGGCGTTCACGCAGCAGGAGTGGTAATAGCCCCAGACGATATAGTAAAATACACGCCACTAGAAAAAGCTCAAAAAGGCGTTGTGGCAACCCAATATTCTATGGGCCCGATTGAAGAGCTGGGTCTTCTTAAAATGGATTTTTTGGGTTTATCAAACCTGACAATTATAAAGAATACGCTTCGAATCGTTAGAAAAATCAATAAAAAAGACATTGATATAAATAAAATACCACTTGACGATAAACCAACATACGAACTTTTTCAGCGCGGGGATACAACCGGTGTTTTTCAGCTGGAATCCTCGGGAATGAAGCGCTACTTAAAGGATTTAAAACCGACTTTATTTGAGGACATTGTAGCCATGGTAGCACTATATCGCCCCGGGCCGCTAGGTACCGGACTAACTGATAGCTTTATAAGGCGAAAAAATGGACTGGAAGAAGTTGAATATGCCCATCCGACCATGAAAGCATCGCTGGAAAGCACCTACGGTGTGCTAGTTTACCAAGAACAAGTTATGCAGATAGCGCGCGATATGTGCGGATTTAGTGGTGGTCAGGCAGACACTTTGCGCAAGGCAATAGGCAAGAAAAATCGCACCGTTATGGAGAAAATGAAAAAAGATTTTATACTAGGAGCCGAAAAACATTCCGGCGTTAGCCAAGATTTTATAGAAAAATTTTGGAAAGGACTTGAAGGCTTTGCTGATTATGCCTTCAATAAGTCACACGCCGCTTGTTATGGCATGATATCGTTTCAGACGGCTTATCTAAAAGCTCACTATCCATCGGCATTTATGGCGGCACTGATGACCAGCGATTACGATAACACGGACAGGTTAGCCATTGAAATTAGCGAATGCAAGCGTATGGGCATTGAAGTTTTGCCGCCGGATGTCAATGAATCATTTATAGAATTTGCAGTTGTACCAAATGAATCAAAAATAAGATTTGGAATGGTTGCAATCAAGAATGTCGGCACTAGTGCAGTAGAAGAAATTTTACGGGCTCGCGCAGACAAAGGTAGCTTTACTAATCTTGAGGATTTTTTTACTAGAGTCAATTCTAGTATTGCCAATCGTAAAACAATGGAAAGCTTAATTAAAGCCGGTGCCTTAGACAGGTTCGGAGATCGTGGGGTGTTATTAAATAATCTAGATAATATACTGGCGTTTGCGTCTCGTACGCACAAGAATATGCATAGCGGACAAACAGATCTGTTTGGGTCAGAACATACATATGACGAATCGGTCAGATCAAAGATAACATTATCTAGCGAGGGAACAAGCTATCAGCTCCGCGAGCAATTGCAATGGGAACGAGATCTTTTAGGATTATATTTATCAAAGCATCCTCTTGAACAATTTCAAACCATTTTAAAGGACAAAGCCAGGTCTATTAAAGAAGTCTTAAAGGAACCGGAAGGCAAGACCGTTAAAACTGGTGGCATTATTACTGAAATGCGAGAAATTATAACCAAGAATTCTAAAAAAATGGCCTTTGTTAAACTGGCCGATTTAACCGAAGAGATAGAAATTGTTGTGTTTCCGAATAGCTATGAGAAATCGGCATATATTTGGACAAAAGATAATGTAGTGATTATAAAGGGCAAAATCAGTAAAAGAGGCAGGGCTGGCTCGCCTTCCGACGAGACAAATATTATTGTTAATGACGTAGAAGAAATAAGTTCCGCCAAAGCCGACGCCTATAAAGTGACTAAGAAAAAAGTTTCTAAAAAAACAACTAACACAGTGCCACCACAAGTTACAGACTTGCATCACATAAAAACATTATATATTAGACTGCAAAACAGTGAAGATCAAGATATGTTACTAAAGTTAAAGAATATTATAGACGCGTATAATGGCGAAACGGAAGTTATATTAGTAATTGGCAATAATGGTAGTAGGCAAGTTATTAAATTACCGATAAAAATAGTCGCTAACAAAAAATCTTTATTAGCGCTAAAAACTTTGGTTGGCGACCAGAATGTAAAACTTAAATAATCAAACACTGTTTGGCGTAGTGTATGAAGTGTAACTTTATTTTATAATACCGGCACTTCGGCTGACGACTATGCATAGACCAATAAAGCTAATAAGCGTAATGTCAAATAATAGGTTTCGTTCTAGAAACCGTTCGCCACGCATCAAAACATTATGTATCCTGATGCTGTGCTTCAAAATAATAGCGCCAGCCGAGGCAAAACTCAAGATGGTGACTGCCGACATTACCCAAGGCAATGAACCCTTTGTCAGTGTTTGAAGGCGGGAGATACTTTGCGCTTTTGGTTCAGGTGTCTTATCCGATTGGCTAGTCACTGGCGGAGTTTTTGTAATCGGTTCCTCATTAGTTTTATTGGTTTCTTGAGGCACCGGTGTGTCGGCTTTTGTATTTGTAGAGGCCTTAGTTTGAGGTACGACGACGTTCGTCGGTGGTGTGGCTGGAGCTGGAGGAGCGGGCAAGGGCTGAGAGGTTAGTGGAGCGCCGTACATCGCAACGACAATGGTTTCTGGCCCGCTATTTTGATAATTTTCTGAGTTTGCAAACCCAAACCCTACCTCTGTATAACCGTTATTTAGCACATTTTCTTTATGAGGAGGGCTGTTCATCCAACCGGCAACTGTATCTTCGCTGGTCATAAAACCATATGCCAGGTTTTCACCGGCTAATTTATAGCTATAACCGGCTTGATCAATAAAAACCCAGGGTGGATTGCCGTCTGGTGTATTATGCGACCAGTAATTACGAGCGGCCATATCGTTGGCTTTTGCCTGGGCAGCAGAATCCAATTTTGAGTTTATACTTAATGAGGATACGCCATTTGCGGCACGTTGTTGATTAGTGGATTGCAACAAGGCGTTAGTGCTAATACTAGTGGCGTAAGCCAAAACGCTATGATTTGTACGGTGTTGCCAAAAACCGCTGAACCATAAGCTTAATCCGATAAACGTCAAAAAAGGCAAGTAGGGCAAGTACACTTTTATAAATTTTTTTGACCTTTTTTGGTGTGTGCCGTGTCTTTTATGTTGGATGGTATTGGTTGGTAAAACCATAACAATCATTATATCACGCACCTCACACCAGCCAGCCAGCTTGTCCCGCCAAGGCGGGACAACTCCGCTGGCTTCTTGGCTATTTTGGATTTGTCACTTTACGAGGTGCAGTCACTGTACCACACCGTACAGTTCCTTTGCACTTCGCGGGGGCGCACCCAAACTAGCTCAAGTGTGAAGCACGTGAACTTATTGACTAAAGAGTGTTAGGGATTGAATTTTTTAAAGGCATAGGCGACTATTACGGTGGTAGATAAGGTTAGAAACCAGTGTGGCCAGCTAAAATTTACTTTTGGTTGAACTGGCAATGATATATTATTTTCGGTTTTGGTATCAGTTTGTTTAATGATATTTGAATCAGTAGAAGTGCTACTTGTTTTGGGCTGTGCTGTACTTTGGGCGTTAGATTCATTGATTGGGTGCAAATCTGACAAATTAAAATTTGCGTACTGTGCATAATTATTCCAAGCGGCTAATTGACTAGCATTCAAGCCGCGGCTGTTAACAATATATTGCTGGAGCAAATCAAATGCGATAGCTACGTGTTCATTTATTTCTAAATGACGACTCCCTAGCATTGTTACAACACTATTCTCGCAGTACATAATTGTTGCGGGCGAGAGCTGGATATTTTTTGCCCCAGCATATAGCTGAAGCGACTTACGAGTTAATAAACTTAACGAATCACCCGGGCGAGCGATGTATTCGTAGGAGTTGACTGGTGTCGTACTTGCTTTTTCTGCCATAGTTAGCTTAGACGAATTAAATAAAAAGCCACTAACATTCAAAATAATACTAATACCAATAAACAATAACGTTCTTCTCATAAAACATACATCCACAACTTTATAATACAATAAATTATACAAACAAGTATACTATATGCTGTAAAAGCGTAAGTGGTATAGTGCCATGGCCGAGGCCTGAACGACGTTTAACGACTCCTTTTTACCAAGCATTGGAATCTCTAGTATTTTATCGCACAGTTTTAAGACGGCTTGTTCAATGCCTTCTACTTCTCTACCAACAATTAAAACAATTTTTTCTGGTGGTTTAAATGACGACAGGGGAATTGACCGACTAGCTTGTTCAAGTGCGCACAAAGTATACCCCGCCTTACTAAGCTTTATTAGAACGGTTTTAATATCGTTAGAGTGTTCTATTGGGATTAGCTTTTGTGCACCTAGAGCAGTTTTAAGGATTAAATTATGATTTTTGTTAGCAATATGTGGCAAGCGGTTATCGCCTTTAATAATTGGATAGGGAGTATAGCCAGTTAAAATTACACGTTTAACTGCCATACATTCGGCTGTTCGAAGCAAAGAACCAACGTTATGCGCACTTCTGAGATTGTGAGCGATTACAATTATATCTCGCATAATTATAGTTTAGCGCAACAATGCATTTTTATGACGCTTGTGGTTTAATTAGAGTATGTCCGAAGATGCGCGCCTAGACGAAGAGCAGTCCACTGCTAGACGTGCCCAATTACTGGGTATAAGTTATACCGACACGTCTAAAATATTGAATAAAATACTTTATAAATCAATAATGCCTCTGGCGGATATGTATCAGCTACGGATTATTCCGATTCAATCAGACTCACATAACATATTGTTTGGTATTACTACTACAACTTCACAACAAACAATGGTAAATTTGCGTCAACGTTATGCTGACCAAGAAGTAAAGTTTGCATTAATTTCCGATGTTGGATTTCGTGAATATATGCGGCTCTATAATCCGCCCAAACAAATAGTTTATAAAGATATAAATATTACCAATGCCGGAACGGATGAGCTTATTAAACAAGTCTCAGCCACGCTGGAACAGGTGCGGGCAGACGATATGCTGGCATACTTGGTTAGTCAGGCACATAAACTAAACGCTAGTGATATTCACGTTGAAAATCAGAAGGATTATGTCCGAATTCGTTTTAGAATAGACGGAGTTTTGCACCCGATAGCGCGCATCTCTCATGAAAAAAATCGTATGTTGATCGCCGCGGTGGCGAGTGCCGGTAATGTTTCAACGGCGGCGACTGATGCCCAGCAAGGACACATCATCCAATCATTAACGATGGCTGACGGTAACAAAGTGGACGTAAATCTGCGTGTAGAAACCGTGCCAGCGATTAACGGCATGGATATTGTGCTAAGACTATTTAACTTTGATAGAAGTATGTTTACGCTGGAGCGATTGGGACTATCTGAACAAGAAAACAAAGTTTTACAAAACATTATAAAAAAGCCAAACGGTTTAGTATTAGTAGTTGGGCCGACCGGTTCCGGAAAAACGACTACACTTTACTCTATTCTCAACACCCTGAACAACGAGGAACGCAAAATTATAACCATTGAAGATCCGGTGGAATATCAGTTTGACGGTGTAACTCAGATTGGCGTAACAGACAGTACGGAAGGCGAAGCTAATTTTGCAGGCAAACTTAGGGCGATACTGCGACTTGATCCAGACGTGGTTATGGTAGGCGAGGTTCGCGATATGGATACCGCTAGAACAGCTCTGCAAGCGTCTTTGACGGGGCATTTGGTATTGTCAACTTTCCACGCTGCCTCGGCAGCCGCAGCATTGACGCGCCTCATGGACGTGATTGGTACAAATCCGTTGTTTGTATCGGCTATTCGTTTAATTATGGCCCAAAGATTGGTCAGGAAGCTAGACGACAACCTAAAACAGCCATACAAACCGAACGAGAAAATAATAGCCAGACTAAAAGACATTGTAAGTACCTTGCCGGCAGGAATTGAACGCCCCGATGTTGATAATTTACAGTTGTACAAAGCGGGCTCTTCAGAAAAAAATCCGTATGGTTTTAGCGGTCAGCTAGCTATCAGAGAGCAGTTTATGATGACCGGTGAGGTTGATAAATTGCTACGCTCCAGCGGTACAGAAGTTTCGGTAAATGAAATAGAATCGGCTGCAATTAAAAGCGGAATGACGACAATGCTTCAAAACGGGGTCTTAAAGGTTATCGCCGGTCAAACTACCATCGATGAAGTCTTTAGGGTTGTTGGTTAAATTATAACTTTGGCGATGGCGGGGACAAGGCGGTCGTCAAGAACGCTGGGAATAATCTTGTCCGTAGTTGGATTAGGAATCAGACCAGCAATAACCTCAGCCGCGGCAATTTTGTGCTGATCGGTAATTTTTGTAACTCTGTTGTCTAGCGCACCCCTAAAAACTCCTGGAAAAGACAATGCGTTATTGACTTGATTAGGATAATCGCTTCGCCCGGTGGCCACTACGGCTGCCCCGGCTGATTTAGCTTTGTCAGGAGTAATTTCTGGTGCGGGATTAGCCATAGCAAAAATAATTGGCTTTTTTGCCATGCTTTTGACCATATCTTCAGTAACAAGGTTGGCTTTGGATACGCCAATGAAGACATCGGCATCTTTGAAAGCATCTTCTAATGAACCGGTTTTGTTATGAGGATTAGTGATTTCAAGTAATTTCTTCTTCTCATTGTTCAAATCAGTTCTTTCTTTACTTATGATACCTTGGCTGTCTACAGCGATAATGTTTGGTTTGGCATATAAATAAAGCAAATTCATTATGGCAGTTCCAGCTGCTCCAGAGCCAACAATCACAACTTTGCTGTTCTCTAGTTTGCGCTTTGTAACCTTCATAGCGTTGATAAGGCCGGCCAGCACAATAATTGCTGTACCGTGTTGATCGTCGTGCATAACCGGTATGTCTAATGTGGCTTTAAGGCGTTCTTCTACTTCAAAACATACTGGCGCGGCAATGTCTTCCAGATTTATTCCGCCATAGCTTGGCGCTATGGCAGTAACGGCTGCAACTATTTCATCCGCCGTATGCACATTTAGCACAATTGGCACAGCATCAATGCCAGCAAAGTGCTTGAACAGCATACATTTGCCTTCCATGACAGGCAAGGCACCAAGCGGTCCGATGTTTCCAAGCCCCAATACGGCCGATCCATCACTAATAACCGCTACGCTGTTATTTAGCCAAGTGTAATCACGGGCTTCCATAGGGTGCTCTGCCACATAGCTGGAAACTGCTGCCACGCCCGGCGTGTAATAGGTGCTTAATTTATCCTGTGTATCAAGCTTGTCTTTTAGCTTAATTCCAATCTTGCCGCGCAGTTGTTTGTGTTTTTTTAGTGCTTCGTCGCCAAAATTCATATATATATTGTAAGCTTTTTTAACACTTAAGGGTATTTTATTATCACAACAGATGTGATATACTAAATCTAAAGAAGAAATTAGCGTAAAGGTTTATTTATTATGCAATCTGTTATTCAGAAAATTGAGGACAAGTATAAAAAAGGTCAGGTTGTTGACGTACGGCCTGGTGACACCGTTAAGGTTCACCAAAAGATTCGTGAAGGAAACAAAGAACGCGTTCAGATTTTTGAGGGTATTGTTCTCCGTGTGTCGCGTAAAAGTAGCTTGTCTTCTTCTATCACAGTACGGCGAATTGCCAGTGGTGTTGGTGTAGAAAAAACTTATTTATTGCATTCGCCGCTAGTATTAAAAATAGAAGTTATAAAAAGGAGCAAAGTTCGCCGAAATTATCTGACGTATATGCGTGAACGTACTGGTAAATCGGCTCGCTTAACTAATGTGGCATTTGATAGAGACACTGTTAATGTTATCCATGACGAAAAAGCTGAGGCCGAAGAAGAAAAACTTCATGAGCAAGTAGCCAAAGAGGCAGAAATAAAAGCCGCCCAAGAAGCCGAAGCCAAAGCCAAAGAAGACGCCAAAGCCGAGGCCGCACTAGCCGCCCACGAACAAGCCGCCAAAAAAGAATAATCCCGCTTATCTGATACTATTAATGTATGAGTATTGTTGTTGGGATTGATGAAGTTGGGCGAGGGAGCTGGGCTGGCCCGCTGTTAGTAGTGGCGGCTCAAGCTACAACAAGATTGCCAAAGGGATTAGCTGATTCAAAAACGTTAACAAAAAATAAGCGCGAGCAACTATACGAGCAAATAATAGAAACGTGCCAATTCGGCGAGGGTTGGGTTAAACCAGAAGAAATTGATGAATTTGGCCTGGCCGGCGCTATGAGAATAGCTGTCAGCCGAGCGCTTATAATGCTGGCTCCATCGTTTAAAACAAAAATTATTATGGATGGAAAAGTTAATTATTGCCCAAAAGAATATAAAAATGTGGAGTGTTTAGCTGGTGCTGATTCACTAAAACCAATTGTCAGTGCGGCCAGTATTATAGCCAAAGTAAAGCGCGACAGACATATGACGGAAATCTCTCGTTTTTATCCGAATTATCAATTCGAAAAGCATTTTGGCTACGGAACAACGGTTCATCTGGAAGCTATTAATACATATGGGGTTTGTATGATTCATAGAAAATCCTTCAAGCCAATAAAAGCGTTTATTTGATGACAAATTACGCTACTGGACACGAGGCAGAAGAATACGCCGCTAAGTATCTCCAGAAACAGGGCTATAAAATAGTCGCGCTTAACTGGAAGACAAAATATTGTGAGATTGATATTGTCGCGCAACACAAAAAGCGGATCTATTTTATTGAAGTAAAATACAGGCAAAATGACTCGCAGGGCACTGGACTAGAATATATAACAGATAAAAAACTAAAAAGAATGAGCTTTGCAGCTGAGATTTGGGTGCAAGAGAACAATTGGAAAAATGATTATACGCTTGGCGCTATGGAAATGACGGGTATAGATTACCGTGTCGTTCAGTTTTTAACCGACCTGTTGTAACTATTAAAGAAAGTAGTTACTTCTGGCAAAGCTCGTTTTTTCCAAGCCGCCTGCCACTGAATTACTTCTACGCCTTGCTTAAATGAACGTTCCAAAGATGGCGACATAACAGATTCAAAGAAAGTTTTATATTCTTTCAAAAATTTAAGATCGCTAAATACTCTAGCTACGTACACCGGCATATGTGAAAAGCTCATATCTGTGCCAAGGTTACTTTCCAGCCATTGCCAATTATCTTTGAGCCACTGCCAAGATTGTTCTTTGGCGTGTCGGTTCATAAAACAATAAATAATCCAATGAATAACATCTTGCAAACGAACTTCATCGGATTTTATTAGTGTTAAGGCTTGTGCGATTAGGTCTGGTTGTTTAAAATTACTTATCGCAATAGACAATGTAACCTTTTCTTCGCTGGAATCAGTACCTTTATATAACGATAATAATTTTGCAAACTCTGCTTTTCCACCCAAACGGGCAACGGTTGAATAGACTATTCCTCGTAAATCCGGGTCAATATCCACGCTACGTCTAATCTGTGCTTTAGAAGATACCGCCTTAGAGTGGGATTGGTCTTTTTTGACGTTGCTAATATTAGCAAATAATGTATTGCACTTATCAACAATACTTTTTTCATCAGCTGATGCGGCTAAATGTAAAATAATTGGCCTAAGTAAGCGGTCAAAATGCGGTTCATCTTTTTTAGCGTCCCAGCCCAAGCGTTTTAATTGTGAAGAAACAAGCATACGAATAAACGGTTTCATCGTTTCGCGCAAATCTTCATCGTCCATAGTCATTCTAATTGATCCAATGACAGAAGCGATTACATCCCAAACTGCGTAATTATCCTCGTCGTGAAAATTATTCAAAAAACAAAGTAGGTCGGCAGTATCAGTTTTGCCAGCTTTAGTCGTTTCCAGTAAATCAGATAGTAAACCCAATCTGTCAACTATTGAAAGATGGCCTTTTTTGATATGACTGCCTAATCGTTCCATATGTGAGCTGTTGTAGGCAACTCTAAATAAACCACTCTGTCCTTCGTTCAATTTGAACTTGGAAACATCTTTAACACTAAAAATTTCATGCTCAAGATTCATTAAATCTGGAGCGTGATCATCATTTGCTAATAGGGCAATTGGCCATTTAATATCGGCGTGTTTAGTGTGCTCGGGATTAATAAAAAACCTTTGTTGAGTTAAGTTTACTTTATGCTCGTTTACGCTAACTGAAATAAGTGGAAAGCCAGATTGTGCTGTCCAGCTATGCATAAAGTCTTTGACCGGCTTCTTTGAAGCTTCTTCCAAAGCATCCCACAGATCAGTTGTGCTTGTATTACTAAACGAGTGTTTTTTAAGATAATACTGCAGACCAGCTTTGAAGTTTTCGGTTCCTAAATAATTGTATAGCATATGAATAGCACTAGCGCCCTTACTGTAACTAATGGCATCAAAAATTGTCCGTATTTCATCTGGGTGCATAATGGCTACATCTATTGGATGAGTGTGTTCAAGCGAATCAAGCTTAAGTGCTTGTTGCTGTTCATCTACGATAAATTGAGTCCACATTTGCCACTTTGGGAATAAATTGTCAATTGCCAGATATGAGATCCAGCTAGCAAAACCCTCGTTTAGCCATAAATCGTTCCACCAACGCATCGTTACCAAATTACCAAACCACATATGAGCCAGCTCGTGAGCTATGACTATGGCAACGAATTGCTTATTAGATAAACTTGTGTTTTTAGGGTCAACCACAAGCGCTTGATCGCGAAATGTTATACAACCCCAATTTTCCATAGCGGCGGATGAAAAATCGGGCAATGCCACAAGGTCGCATTTTTTAAGCGGGTAGTCTATCCCAAAATAACTATTATAAAACTGCAAACATTTGACAGCCACATCCAAAGCAAAATCTGCATAAACCACATTATTGGCAGTAGCATAAACCCGTACTGCCGTACCGCGAATGGTTTTTGCTTCTTTATACTCCATATCGCCAATTACGAAAGCTAATAAGTATGTAGACATATGTGGTGTAGGTTCAAAAACGGTTTGTTTTAGGGCACCAGTTGAAGCACTGAGAGATGTGGTTTTGGAAGTTTTAGCTAGCTTTTTGTTCTCTACCGTCTGCTCGCTTTCAATGGGAGTATTTGATAATACAACGTCGTTTTTGGGTGTAGTCAAGGATAACTGAAAGGTGGCCTTGGCTTCCGGCTCGTCAATACAAGGAAAAACTTCTCGGGCATGGTGGCTTTCAAACTGTGTAGCAAGTATAATTTTTTGTTTATTATTTTTTTTGAAATAACAGGGATACATACCGTTCATAGACCGAGTAATTTTACCTTTAAAGGAAATACTGATTGTATATTGTCCCGGATAGAGCATTTCGCTAGTATGCAGGCGAACTTCGCTAAACTTTTTGTGATAATTAATTCTTGTAACTTCTATAATTTGATCGCCCTTTTTATCGTGGCGGATTATATGTGCATGGTCTACCGTCAATCCGTTTTGGTGAAATGTTAGCCGTTTGTTAGGGCGCTGTAATTTTTGCCCGGATATAATAACGCTGCCAGAGAAAGACAACTTTTGACTATCTGGCTTGAGGTCAAGAATATAATGCTTCGGCTGAAACTCGCTGAACAGCCGTTTAACTTTTTTGCGCATACACATAATTTTACCACGGACCTAAAATATGCTTGACTTTCGTACAACAGAATTGATATAATTATCTAGTAACTTATCCGGCCGGCAGGTCGGATTTTCAATTTTTACATCCAATATAAATGTAAAAATTGACCCTGAGCTTGTCAAAGGGTTGATGCAATAAAATTTAATTCTGAGCATGCCGAGAGTAAATAAGAAAGGAACAAAATGGAATTAGATCTAAAAAGTTTGGTTCTAGCAGTAAAGACAATTGCCGAAGAAAAGAACTTGCCAGAAGAAACGGTTCAAAATGTTGTTGAGCAAGCGTTGGCGGCTGCTTATCGGCGTGATTATGGTGATAGAGAACAAGAAGTTCGCGTTAGTATAAATCTAAATACTGGAGCCGTGAATGCATTTATCTCCAAAGAAGTAGTCAAAGCCGTTGAAGACGAACGTTTTGAAATTGCCTTAGATGAGGCCAAAAAGCTCAATAACACTGCTAAAATTGGCGACACGGTTGAAAAAAATGAGAAAGTAACAGATTTTGGACGCGTAGCTGCTCAAACTGCCAAGCAAGTAATATTACAGCGTTTGCGTGAAGCCGAGCGTGAAATCGTGATGACTGAGTACGAGGATAAAATTGGCTCTGTTATCAATGGTATTGTTGGTCGGGTGGAGGGAAATATCGTGCGGGTTGAGCTAGGCAAAGCCCAGGGTATTTTGCCAAAAAGCGAGCAAATTCAAGGTGAACATTATTACCCGGGTCAACGTATAAAAGTTTATCTTAAAGATGTGGAGCGTGGTTTTCGAGGTCCGCAGTTGGTCGTCAGTCGTGGAAATTCCCAATTTATTGAGTGGTTGTTTAGGTCGGAAGTTCCAGAAATGGAAAACGGCGCCGTTGAGATAAAAGACGTAGCACGTGAAGCCGGTGTGCGTAGTAAAATTGCAGTTAACAGTACCGTTCCGGGCGTTGATCCGGTTGGAACATTTGTCGGTGGTCATGGCACGCGGGTCAATGCGGTAATGAGCGAAATTGGCGAACAAGAAAAAATCGACATAGTTGTTTGGGATGAAGACCCCAAAACGTATATTACCAATGCACTTAGCCCGACTAAAGTTACAAATGTTAAGTTAAATGAAACAATCAAAAAAGCAACAGTTACGGTGCCCGAAGACCAGTTAAGTATTGCCATTGGCAAGAGCGGCCAAAACGTGCGTTTGGCTAGCAAATTGACTGGTTATGAAGTGGACATTGTTTCTGAAAACGAGGCAAAATTAACCGATAAAACAGATGAATCAGGAACTAATGATAAAAAAGTCCGGCCAAAACTAAAGAAAAAAGAGCAGTTGGAAAGTAGTTTACTAGAGGCAATTGAAGAACACGGCACAGATGATAAATAATCCTACCTAAAATTAAACCATTTCGGTACGGACTATCGTCCTACCTACCGACCAACTTTTTATCTCGGTAAAAAGTTGGACAAAAACCGACAGGCAGCTGAAAAACATATGATGGTCGTTCGTTTGCTAGTAACGCGCCAAAACAATGACTACGCAGTCTTTCATATTCTCTCCATAGGATGATTCAAGACCGCGTTTTGGCTTTACTCGTTACTATCTACACTACACTCCCTCTGTTTTTCAGAGCCTGGGTTAAAAGACCAAGGACTTTTTATTCTTAAATACTCAGGC
>Ga0172368_10004877_pt1 | contig 15294 bp, 14 predicted proteins | sample Lak11m_FD_114540 | JGI IMG/M metagenome (GOLD analysis project Ga0172368, IMG submission 114540) | Freshwater microbial communities from Kabuno Bay, South-Kivu, Congo - kab_022012_11m | ecosystem: Environmental > Aquatic > Freshwater > Lake | place: Democratic Republic of the Congo: South-Kivu...
TGATCAGACACAATCGGTTCTGAACAGCAAAAATATAATGCACGAATAACTGGGTGTAAGTATTTGCCATGTTATTATTTTGTTAATGTCCTACGGACAATATAGCCTCTTAGGCTAACTATTTCTATTGATATTGAAGCCCTACGGGCTAAACAATATACAATTTTCTATATCGTACGAAAATAAGAATGTATTTCATGAATTTTGGGGATATGAGTTTTCAGGACTACTTTCTGTCTGGCACATCAAATAATAATTTAGCCATCATTCAATTAAAAGGACAAACGCTATTTAAGTTTATCTAACTTTGCACCTTCAATAAAAATAACATGCGAAAAAAAGTTGATTTCCTCGTCATAGGTTCTGGCATTGCGGGCCTTAGCTTTGCTCTTAAAGTAGCTGATAAAGGAAAAGTATGTGTGGTCACAAAGGATAAAGTGGATGAAACAGCCACCAAATATGCACAGGGTGGAATTGCAGCCGTAATGTACCCTCCGGATACTCACGAAAAACATATAAAGGATACCCTGATTGCCGGAGATGATCTTTGCAATGAGGAAATTGTCAGGATTACCATTACCGAATCTACCGATCGCGTTAAGGAACTGATTGACTGGGGGACAGAGTTCGATAAGGAAGCTTCGGGGAAATTCGAACTGGCTAAAGAAGGTGGCCATTCCGAATTCAGGGTATTGCATCATAAAGACAGCACAGGTGCAGAAATCGTAAGGGCGCTGGTCAATAAAGCAAAAAATCATCCGAATATTGAAATCCTTGAAAACCATTTTGCTATTGATATTCTATCGCAGCATCATCTGGGTGTGGGAGTTTCGCGTGGAACGCCGGGAATAAAGTGTTACGGCGCCTATATTCTTCACCCCGAAACAGGTGAAGTAATTACAATTCTTTCGAAGATCACACTTCTGGCAACAGGTGGTGCAGGAACCGTTTACAACACAACAACAAATCCAGACATAGCAACCGGTGATGGTGTAGCCATGGCTTTCAGAGCAAAAGCCATCATCGAGAACATGGAATTCGTTCAGTTTCACCCCACTTCACTTTATAATCCAAAAGAACGTCCTTCTTTCCTGATTACGGAAGCTCTACGGGGATTCGGTGCTATCCTGAAAACCAGGAAGGAAAAAGAATTTATGCAGAAATACGATCCGCGTGGATCCCTTGCTCCCCGCGATATCGTTGCCCGTGCCATTGATACTGAAATGAAGCTGAGTGGTGATGAACATCTCTATCTGGATGCAAGGCATCTGAACAAACATGATCTGATCGAGCATTTCCCAACGGTTTATGCCAAATGCCTCACCATCGGAATTGACATTACAAAAGACATGATTCCCGTTGTACCGGCTGCGCATTATAGCTGTGGAGGCGTGAAAGTAGATAAATTGGCCCGTACCACAATTGAGAATCTTTATGCCTCTGGCGAGTGTGCTTCTACCGGATTGCATGGGGCTAACCGCCTTGCTTCAAATTCACTGCTGGAGTCGGCTGTTTTTTCGCACCGCGCTGCTATGGATGCAATTGAAAAATTCAGCAAAGTGGATTATATGGATGAAATCCCCGACTGGAATGCTGAAGGTATGGTTCTGAACGAGGAAATGATCCTCATCCTGCAGTCGAAAAGAGAACTGCAGTCCATCATGTCGAGCTATGTGGGTATTGTCCGTTCCGACCTTCGGCTGACCCGCGCACTCGACAGGCTTGAGATCATTTATAAAGAAACAGAAGATTTGTATAAGAAATCCATCATCAACATTGATATCTGCGAATTACGCAACCTGATTAATGTGGGTTACCTCATTATAAAGATGGCACATCTCAGGAAAGAAAGTCGCGGGCTGCATTTTTCAATTGATTACCCTGAAAAGACCTCGATTAAATTGAATTCGAGAAAATAGGCTTGTTTTCTCAGGGATAAAATTGTTATGAAAGAAATTTTATTTATCCACTTCGATTATTTCAAGTTCCTTGATTTCACTGCCGTCAATTACAAATCTAATCGCGGTTATCACATTGTGTAATCCATATTTTCCGGCAGAACCGGGATTAATATGAAGCAACTCATTCTTCTTATCATATATTACTTTAAGGATATGAGAATGGCCGGAAATAAATAATTTTGGTTTTTCGGTCTTAATAAGTTCTAGTGCTTTTTTTTCATAACGACCCGGATAACCTCCGATGTGGATCATCAGCACTTTAACATTTTCGGAGGTAAATATTTTTATTTCCGGATATGACAATCGTAACGCCTGTCCATCTATATTTCCGTAAACCGCCTTAAATGGTTTTAATTTTTCAAGTTCATTCGCTGTTTCCAGGTTACCGATGTCGCCCGCATGCCAGATTTCGTCGCAATCCCTGATAAAATTCAGGATTTTCGGATGAAGGTAAGTATGTGTATCTGAAATTAAACCGATGCGGGTCATAAATGAAAATGCCAATAAATGCAGCAAATGTAACACTTGTGATAACGACATCTTAAAAACATATTGGATAACTTTTCTTTTTATTTGACGCAATCTCTATTATTTCCGTCAAATGTTTGACGGAATTTAGCTGATTTCCGTCAGTAACTTGACGGAATTACTATTTTCGTATCTTATTTAATATGTTATGATTCGTTTCTATCGGTATTTTATTTTCCTCCTGCTTTCGCTTAGTTTCCTTTGTTGTAAAAAAGAAGGTGGTTTACTCATAAAACCTCTCGCAGACTGGCAGTTCCGGAAAACCGGCGACACAAACTGGCTTCTGGCAGAGGTTCCGGGCTGCGTTCATACCGATTTGCTGATAAACGGATTGATTGAACATCCTTTCTTTGGAGATAATGAAAAAAAACTGCAATGGATCGAAAAAGAAAACTGGGAATACAAAGCTGTATTTGAAGCGGATGAAAGCCTGCTTAAACATGGCAAAACCGAACTTGTATTTGAAGGGCTGGATACATATACCGATGTTTACCTGAACGACTCGCTCCTGCTAAAAGCCGATAACATGTTCAGGGAATGGGCTGTAGAATGCAGGAAGTTTTTAAAAACCGGTGAAAATGAACTGCGGATTATTTTTACTTCTCCGGTATTTATGGACTCGCTGAAAGCGGCAAATCTGCCTTATCACTTACCTGATGACAGGGCTTTTACACGTAAAGCCCCTTACCAGTATGGCTGGGATTGGGGACCACGGTTCGTTACCTCCGGTATCTGGAAACCGGTTTATATCAGAGCCTGGAATGACGTCAGGATAGCGGATGTTCAGGTGGTTCAAAATAAATTTCAGCCAGAGACAGCTTTTTTAACAGCAAATTTTGAAATCGAATCTGCAGGCATGCAAGGTTGTAAATTACAAATATTTGAATCTGATTCTAAAAGCCCAATTGCAGAATTATCCACTTCATTATCTCAGGGATTAAATATTATTCCGTTTGAATTTATGATAGCAAGTCCAAATCTGTGGTGGCCAAATGGAATGGGTGATCAGTATTTATATACATTGGAATTCAGATTAAAGGCAGGTAATTCGGTCGATTCAATCGTTGAAAAAATAGGATTAAGGACAATTGAATTGGTTCAGGAAAAAGATTCAGTTGGTGAAAGTTTTTTTTTCAGGGTGAACGGAATTCCGGTTTTCATGAAAGGGGCAAATTATATTCCCCAGGATAATTTTCCTTCAAGGGTATCTGATGAAAATTATAAAGCGGTTATTCAGTCTTCAGTGGATGCCAACATGAATATGCTGCGGGTTTGGGGTGGTGGCATTTACGAAAAAGATCTCTTTTATGATCTTTGCGATCAATATGGAATCCTGGTATGGCAGGACTTTATATTTGCCTGTAATATGTATCCCGGTGACACAGGGTTTATTGAAAATGTGAAGGAAGAAGCGGTTCAAAATGTGAAGCGGTTGAGAAACCATCCCTGTCTTGCCCTGTGGTGCGGCAATAACGAAATTGACGAAGGCTGGCATAACTGGGGCTGGCAAAAAGCGCTTGGTTATTCAATAGCGGATTCAACTGATATGAGGATTAATTACCTAAAGGTTTTTGAAGAACTTCTTCCCAAAACAATAAAATCCTATTCCCCATATATCCCTTATATCCCTTCCTCCCCCCGCATCGGCTGGGGTCACAAAGAAGCCATGACCGAAGGCGACATGCACTACTGGGGTGTGTGGTGGGGAGAAGAACCATTTGAAGTTTACGAAAAGAAGGTTGGCCGGTTTATGAGTGAGTATGGATTTCAGGGATTTCCGGATGTCCTGACCCTCGAATCCTGCCTGAGTCCTGAAGACATGAATCCCGGTTCGGAAGCTCTGCTAAATCATCAGAAACACCCGAAGGGAATGCAACTGATCAATACTTATATGGCAAGGGAATACAAGGTACCCGAAAGTTTTGAAGATTATGTGTATTTAAGCCAGTTGGTTCAGGCTTATGGAATACGGAAAGCGATTGAAGCACACAGAAGGGCAATGCCGGTTTGCATGGGAACGCTTTACTGGCAACTGAATGATTGCTGGCCGGTGATTTCCTGGAGCAGTAACGACTATTATCATCGCTGGAAAGCGCTGCATTATTTTGTCCGGGATGCTTATAGAGATTTATTAGTTTCGTTTGAATCCCAAAAAGAAATTGTAAAAGTTTATGTTGTCTCAGATAAGCTTACTTATACTCACTTAAATCTTGACTTGAAAATTGTGGACTTTAAAGGAGAAATATTTTGGGAAAGCAATACGAATATTGAAGTACAGAGCGGTTCATCAAAAGCATTTGCAAATATTGATATTCGAAATGTATCCAGGTCAAATCATTTTATAATCGGGAAGTTACTTCAATCCGATTCGGTTTTGGCTATGAATTGCTATTATTTTGAGCCTCCCAAAGACCTTCGGCTTCCGGCAGTTGAAATTAAAAAAGAGATTGAGGCTGTGGAGGAAGGCTATCGGATCCGGCTCACTTCTGATAAACTTGCCAAAAACGTTTTCCTGTCCTGTGATGCAGATGGATTTTTCTCTGGTAATTATTTTGACCTGATGCCCGGAGAAACCCTGGAAATTTTATTTAGTACACAAAACTCAACGATTGAAGAAATCAAAAACTTACAGTTATTGTATCTAAATGCAACAAAACAACAAAGATGAGAATTCTATTTATTTTAACAAGTATCAGTATCGGTTTTAGTTTGTTCGGACAAAGAACAATTATTAAAGGCACCATAAGATTTCTGCCTCCTCCTGTTGAAGAAACTATTTTATTAGGACTAGTTTCCATAGGTATCGAACATCCTCTAAATAAAAAGATTTCTGCAGATTTGATTGGTTCTTATATAATGCCTTATCCAAATGAAGGTTCGGGGGTGGAATATATATGGAGTGTAAATTCTTCATTAAGGTATTATTTTTTGAAAAAAAATCAATTGATTCGAATTTGGTCAGGTCCGAATCTGGTTTTTGCACGAAGATATTATTCTGGTGAAATTAATACAAACAGGGGAAATTATCTTGGAGCCGGGATTAATTTTGGAATACGTTTGTTCCTTTCTACAAATTTAAAATGGATGCTTGACATGGGAGCAGGAATGGCGTTTGGCCTTTTTAAATATACTTACTATAGAAAAGAAATAATGGATACAGAAGGTTATTTTCATTCAGAGTACACTATTCCTGATCCTGAATTAAGATGGTTGCCGAGGGGAATCCTTCAGATTGGCTATGTAATTGGTAAAATAAATGCTGACTGATTCCAAAGAGTTGAAAACCGAACAATTTGAAGATAAACTCTAATAAATTAGTTTAGATTCGCCGGAAAAATCTACACATGATTGAACCTGATAAACTTCAGCAACTTGCCAAACAAAAAGAAAACTCAAACAGAAAATTTTTAATGCGCCTGAAAATCAGGATGCCAAAGGATCTGGATGCAGTTGTACAGCAACTTCACGAAAGTATATTTTCAAAAGTTGATTGTCTTGATTGTGCCAATTGCTGCAAGCGCCTCGGCCCCAGGATAAGCGAAAAAGATATTGAACGGTTAGCCAAATTCACCGGTAATAAGAAACAAAGTTTTGTTAAAACATACTTAAATACAGATGAGGACGGTGACTATGTTTTTCAAAACATGCCGTGTCCTTTTCTTTTACCCGATAATTATTGTTCGGTTTATGAGGTCAGACCCAAAGCGTGCAGTGATTATCCGCACACTGATCGCCGGAAGTTTCATCAGATATTTAACCTGACCTTGAAGAATACCTTTACCTGTCCGGCCGTTTTTCAAATTGTCGAGGAACTGAAAAAGACTTATTACTGATTGACGCGATGTCCTTTACCGCTTCAATAGCCTTATCAATATGTTCTTCTGTATTAAAGGGTCCAAGGCTCAATCTCACTGTACCGTGAATATCGAAAGTATTTAAACCTTCATGAACTTTAGGTGCACATTGAAGTCCGGTACGGCAGGCAATATTATGATCCACATCAAGCATAGTTCCCACGTCGCCGGCCCCGAAGCCTTTAATATTGAAACTCAGCACCGGATTTTGATTGTCGGTACCATTGGCACAATAAGTAATGACATTATCAATATTTTTAAGTCCGTTCTTTAGCTTATTCCAGAGCCCCATTTCTTTCTGATGCAGATTTTCAATGCCCTGGTTAAGAATCCAGGATAGTCCGGCATTTAAACCCGCAACACCAACAATATTCAATGTCCCGACTTCGAGCCGGTAGGGAAATTCCTCCAAGTGCGTTTTGGAAGCCGAACGAACGCCTGTTCCGCCAAAACGGGTATAACGAACTGGAACATTTTCCATGACATACGAACCACCGATTCCGGTTGGTCCCATAAGGCATTTGTGGCCTGTAAAGCAAACGACATCTATTCCCATGGCCTTCATGTCAATAGGCACAGCCCCGGCGCTCTGGCTCGCATCAACGATGAGGTAAACGCCTCTTTCTTTGCATATTTTGCCAATTTCGGCAAGCGGTTGTATTGTACCGATGACATTGGAACAATGATTTACAACCACCATTTTAGTATTAGACTTCATAGCTTTCCGAATATCGTCCGGATGCACGAAACCCTTATCATCAAATTCTACATACGTAACTTCGATTACTTTATTTATTTGCAAATGGTGAAGAGGCCGGAGAACGGAATTGTGCTCAAGAAAGGTGGTTATTACATGATCACCCTTTTCTGCGAGACCCTGCAGGATAATATTAAGCGAATCGCTTGCATTATAACTGAAAGTCAACCGGTTCGGATCGTCGCCATTGAACAAACGGGTCAGCATTTTACGTGTCTCAAATACAATTTCTTCTGTTTCAATCGCTGCATCAAATCCTGAACGGCCCGGGTTTACACCATGTTTACGATAAAAGTCGTCCATGAATTTGTAAACTTCATCCGGCTTTGGAAATGCCGTTGCCGAATTATCCAGATAAATCAATTCTCTCATCAATCCTTAGTATTATCAATTACTGATTACTATATAACAATTCCTGGTTAAATATTATTGAAACGCCAGGAGTTTACACTTCAACTTCATTTTTACTGATTACCTTTTGCTCCGGCGCTACGATTGAATCAGCCACAATTTCGGCTACCGTCTTTATCTGAACTCCGAGTTTGTAAGTGATATTTAGTTGAGTGAGCTGGTCAACACAGTTGTGGCATGGTGTGACAACAATTTTAGCGCCGGTCTTCCGTATTTGTTCGGCTTTTAATGCGCCTATTTTAATCCTGCGTTCATTATATTCGCTCATTGCCAATTGTCCGCCGCCACCGCCGCAACATAAATTATCCGTACCTTTTGGTGACATTTCAACGAAATTATTGACACACCGGCTTAGAATATACCTTTGCTCTTTCCAGACGCCGCCTGTTCGTGCAAGGTTGCACGGATCATGTAAAGTAACGCAGTCACCGATCTTTTCACGATCAACTTTTATTTTTCCTTCACGTAGGTAATTCGCCAAAAGCTCAACTGAAGTGATAACCTCAAATGGATATTCCTGTTTGATGTAATTGGGGCCTTCCCATCTGAAAGCCCTGGATCCATGACCGCACTCAGCCAGGACACACGTTTTTGCGCCGAGGTTTTGGATTTCATCGAACAACCGCTGTGTAATAATTCCGGCTTCAGGGTGGTTGCTGGAGTAATAGGCATAATTGGTAGCATCATACATCCGTGTGGATAGAGTCCAGCTTTCACCTGCGGTATGAAAGATTTTGGCCATTGCAGAAATGGATAAAGGGAAAAACTTGGGTTCGCGGGGATTCAGGGTATATAGTATATTGCGATCCTTAACATTTAGCGGGATACAGGCTGTGTCATCATTTACCTCAAAACGCAGGTCATCTTCAAGCCAGCTCAGCGTATCGGTAAAATCCTTTTCTGTTATACCCATGTTGTTTCCTGAGTTCAGGGCAGTATTAATGGTATTTTGCAGCCCTTCGGGAACATAGCCCATTTTAGCCAGCATTTCACGGCCTTTCCGAACGAGGTAGCTGATATCAACGCCTATGGAGCAATGAGGAACACATCTGCCGCACATAGTGCAGGCTCCAAAAAACAAATCAGTCATCTCGCCGATGGTTTTTTTATCTAATTTTCTGGCTCCTACCAAACCCGGAATTATTTTTCCAGTTAAGGTCATATATTTTCTGTAAACCGAAGAAATCAGATCAACTTTTGCAGCAGGAATAAATTTACTTTCGTGAAAAGCAAGGAAATAAATACAGCTTTCTGCACAGAGTCCGCAGTGTACACAACTGTTCAGGTGAGTGAAGAGTTTGCCATCCATTCCTTCATCCAGAACTTCAAGTCCTTTTCTTATCTTTTCTTTAGAGATCTTTTCCATCTAAAACTCTTCCTTTTTTGGCGGCCATACACCGCGCCTTCCGTAAAAAACGCCAAGCTGATAGCGGGCGGCAAAGAAATAAATAGTGTGTTTCAGCTTTCCAACCGGAAGGTAAAGCAGCAATATACCAACAGTTACAAAGTAAACCGGGAAAAGCCTGGAGTTGATTAGAGTGAAAGCTCCAACAAAGTGAAATGTTGTCACAAGGAAATTTGAGAGATAGTCATCGGGGTTCGACAGTGACCTGAGATTTTTATTGATGATCCTTTTAATCAGGATGCCAGTGCCATTTAGTGCAGACACAAGGAGAAAACTTGAAATTGCATACCTGAGCCATCCGGAAGGCGCAAAATTTAACCAGATCATCACAAATAAGGCAAAGGATAAAAATGTTCCGAGATGGTAAATTATTCCTGCAATATATGTTGGAAGGTGAAGGAAGGCCGATTCCTTTTTCCTGGGATCCATTGCACGCGTAAAGGCATATTTCACTGCCGGGTTAATTTGGCCTATCGGTTTGGATAAATCCTTTGGTTTTCCGTAATCCAGCAGTTTGAAGAAATGATAACAGCAACCTGCAAAACAGATTGCCAGGGCTTCTGTCGCAAACCACATATAGGGATTCATCTTTGAAAATAATTCAAACACAGCCATCTGGTTTGGGTAATCCTGCGATACGACAGGCGCCGCGTGCAGGACCTAATGGAAACAACTCATATATTTCACGCAGCCTTAAGCCGGTTTCCTGGCAAATCGTCCTGATCATAGGAGCCATTCCCTTTTCTTCGAAATTCCTCCGGATGATATTGACCACCGCCCAGTGTTTATCATTCATATTTTCAATTCCATCATACTTAGCTATTAAACGGGCAACTTCTTTATTCCACATATCAGGATTTGATAAAAATCCATCTCCGTCAACCTCAAGGATTTTGTTATCAATTTCAATCATCGGCATAAAATCAAATATTAATTGTTATTAAAATTATCTTCATCAAATTTAGTAATTATTTCGTCGGGAGTTAAAGTAGTATCCGGTAAAACAAAGTCCGGACAAAAATGATAGGTGCTTTTCATGATCAGGCGCTTACATCTGTTTCTCCTGGATTCACTGGCATTGCAGTAATCCTTCAGGTACTTTGCGCGAACTTTTTCACTAACAGTAAATCCTGTCTTATTTACAAAGGCACAGGTATTCATATTCGGACAAAAAAATTCTTCCATGATCAATTATTAAAAAGCGCCGAAAGTTATTAAAAATTATTATAGGTAATTTACGTTCTGAAAATATTAAAGTTTTTATTATTTTTTAAATAAGTATTAATCAGCCTTATCAAAGAGATAAAATGTTAAATGCCTATAATGTAAAACTTCTGAACCTTGCCTGAATGATAATTAATTGCGTAATTAAATTTAAAATACCATCAGACGTTAACGGTGTTAAATAATTATTAAGGTTTCGCATAAAGTAATTGTTATAAATTTGTTTTCGCCAAAAATGGAAAATTTGATGAGGGTTGTTTTAACTATTTGTCTGAGCGCCCTGATGGGTTTTTGCCTCAGAGCGCAGGTGTTCGAAGTTACAGGCCGTGTGATAGATTCGGATTCGCGTGTGACATTGCCATTTGTAAACATCGTAGTCAATGACGGCCCCAAAGGAGGGACCACCGACATTGACGGGAAATTCTTTCTCCGGTCATCTGCCGAAATTAAAGTCCTGTCACTAAGCTATGTAGGATATGAATCGCAAAAATTCACCATTACAGCCAAAAAACAGAATCTGATCATTCAGATGAAAAAAGTGGAGTATGCATTGCCGGAAGTCATCGTTTTCCCAACAGAAAACCCGGCTCACCGCATCATCAATAATGCCATTGCCTACCGCGATTATAACGATCCGGAAAAGCTGCCTTCCTTTTCCTATACCTCGTATGATAAAATGATCTTTACCCCTGAACTGGATTCCATACCCGAGCTAGATTCACTCGTTGCCGATACAACAGACACGGAGGTACGTGAATTTCTGGATAAACATCACCTCTTTATTATGGAAACAGTTTCGGAAAGAAAGTTCAGGTTCCCCGACAAAAATCATGAGGAAGTCATTGCTACCAAAGTTGCAGGTTTCAGAGATCCTATATTTGTATTCCTGCTATCGCAAATGCAATCCACCACTTTTTATAATGACAGGATCAGGGTTGCAGAAAAAGAATATATCAATCCCATTAGTAAAGGGAGCACAAACAAGTATCTTTTTCTTTTGCAGGATACTTTGTATTCGGGTGTCAGCGACACTACTTTTGTCATTTCTTTCAGGCCTTTTAAGAATACAAATTTTGAAGGGCTGGAAGGTATAATTTCCATCAACACGAATAACTGGGCTGTTCAGAATGTAATTGCCGAACCGGCAGGTAAGAAGAGTATGATCAGTTTCAGGATCGAACAGATGTATGAATATATACTCGGAAAACAATGGTTTCCTGTGCAGTTGAATACAATTGCCATACTGAATAATGTTTCCATTAGCGATTCGACCCGGGGACTTCAAATAAGCACAGGTGTTGAATCCGCAGACTCCGGGCTTTACAGGTTACCATTCGGTTTTGGTAAAAGCTATATTAAAAATATTGTTTTGAATCCGGAATTAAAAAGAAATGAATTTGGAAGCGTAGTAGTTGATGTAAATCCGGAGGCAACTCACAGAGATGAAGATTACTGGGAAAATTTCAGGATTGATACCCTCAGTCAGAAAGAGATCAACACTTACGATTTTGTTGATAGTGTGAGCAAGGAAGCCAATCTCGATAAAACAGCTAAGACCTTCGAGAGCCTGATGACCGGTAAAATTCCCTGGGGCCGGATTGATTTCGACATTAACCGGTTTTTAAAGTACAATCAATATGAAGGGTTGGCTGTCGGGGTGGGGATACACACCAACGAGAGGATTTCGCAGGCTTTCAGAGTCGGCGGATTTGTCAGGTATGGCATAGGCGATAATGCATTTAAATATGGAGGCGACCTCACTCTCGTTCTTAATCATAACTCAGAGTTTGAAATATTTCTAGGCTATATGAAGGATGTTACCGAAACTTCAGGTATCAGATTTTTTGATGATAAACCCGGATTTTTTAAACCCGACTATTTCAGGGAATTCCTGATCAGAAAAATGGACAAAACTGAAATGGTTGAAGCAAATATCGGATTCAGAATTTTGAATTATGCAAAACTTAATTTCGGGCTGATCAAATCCGGCAAAGAGGCTACTGATGATTATCGTTACCGGATTGCAAACGAATCAGTGAATGTTTATTTAAATCGGTTTGATTTTACCGAAGTCAGGATTGGCCTGCGATACGCGTATGGTGAAAAGTTCATTCAAAATATGCGGAAAAAACTCTCCATGGGAACCGATTACCCGATCCTTTGGTTGCAATATACCAGAGGCTTCAGAGGATTATTAGAAGGGGATTTTGATGATGACCGCATTGATTTAAAGATTGAAAAATCATTCTACACAAAGTACATAGGCAAAACCTCGTTCAAACTTGCCGGGGGATATATTGATTCCGATATTCCATATACCAATTTATATAACGGCAACGAAGCTTACAGGACTTTCACAATCTTCGCCGATAACAGTTTTGCAACGATGAGGATGAATGAGTTCCTGTCAAATAAATATGCAGCTCTTTATTTTACACATGATTTCGAAAATCTTTTATACAAGGGTAAAAAATTCAAGCCGGAACTGGCCATTGCTACGAACATTGCTTTCGGTGATCTAGATTTTAAGAACTTTCATTCAAATATTGATTATAAGACACTCGAACACGGTTATTATGAATCCGGTATTCAGTTCAACAGGCTGTTAAATCTTCAGTTATACACCCTTGGACTGGCTTTTTATTACCGGTACGGCCCCTATACTTTTCAAAATGGCTGGGACAACCTCGCAGCCAAGTTCACCATTAAATTTGCATTCGACAGGTTCCAGCAATAAAGAAAGACTTAAAGTTTAGCTTGGAGTTTTTTCCTTTTTCCTTCAGACTTTTAACTTTCCAAATAATTCATACATTTGCATAAAGCGAAAAGCATGAATCAGACCTTGAAATACATAAGCGGTATCGCAGTTACCATCGTTGGATTATTCTTTGCCTGGTATTTTTCCGATATCCTGGTGTATGTTCTCGTTGCGGGCGTACTTTCGTTTATTGGCCAACCTATCGTGAGGTTGTTCGATAAAATTCATATCAGAAACTTCAGTATGCCTCATACCTTAGGCTCTGTTATGACTTTACTTGTGATGTTGCTGATTTTTATTTCTCTGTTTCTGATATTCGTACCCATTATCAACCGTCAGGCACAGGTGATCACTAGTATTGATTTCCAGTACCTCGGACGCCGTTTACAGGAACCTCTTCACCAGCTTGAAGAGCAAATGCTCAGGTTCAACATACTTGAAAATGACCAAACCCTTGAAGCGATGATTTCTTCAGAGCTCGAATCGCTTGTAAATATGACTTCGATTAAGGCAATATTCGGAAATGTTGTGGGATTTGCCGGTTCGTTGTTTATTGGTATTTTCTCAGTTGTTTTTATGACATTTTTCTTTTTACGAGACGACAGGTTGTTCTACGATGGGATTATGTTGTTTGTCCCGGTAAAATTTGAAAAGAAAGCTGCAATAATAATGAGCGATACACGAAGGTTGTTGTCGAGATATTTTGTCGGCCTCATCCTTGAAATACTTTCCATGATGATCATGATCTCAGCAAGCCTTACCTATTTTGGTGTCGAAAACGGATTACTTATAGGTTTTATCGGCGGATTAATGAATATAATCCCGTATCTCGGGCCTATTATTGGCGCTGCTTTAGGCGTTCTCATCGGTGCAACGGGGAACCTGAGTACCGGGTCCTACGAAAATATAATACCTATCTCAGCAATTATCATTCTTACATTCGCTGTGGCAAAACTGATAGATGATTTTATCCTTCAACCATTAATATATTCCAGGAGCGTTAAAGCCCATCCAATTGAAATTTTCCTCGTTATACTTATGGCCGGCAGTCTGGCAGGAATTCCGGGTATGATCCTCGCTATTCCCGGTTATACGGTACTTAGGATCATTGCCAAGCAGTTTTTCAACCAGTCAAAGCTGGTGCAAAAGATCACTGAAAATATTTAGAGTGTAAGAGAATTTACGTTATATTATTGAACAGAAATTGAATTAGAACCTTAATAATATATTGTTGTAATGTAAGCGTTTACATTTGATAGCAGGAAGATAATAATGAGGGATAAATTGAACATAATCAGCAGGCTCACATTCAGGAGGATATGGAATATATTAATTATTATCCTGAGCTATTACGTTACACGGATCAGCAAACGCACCATCCACTGGGGAAATCCTTACAGCATTTCTATTGAGCCTACAACCTCATGCAACCTACGCTGTCCGGAATGTCCTTCAGGATTGCGGCAGTTTTCAAGGAATACCGGCATGCTTAACCTTGAGCTTTACAAAAAAATCGTTGACCAGTTAAAAAACGAGCTGATTTATATGATCCTTTATTTTCAGGGTGAACCCTTTCTGAATCCTCAGTTTTTTGAATTTGTAAGATATGCCCGGCAGAACAGGATTTATTCAGCGACTTCAACCAACGGGCATTTTCTAAACGATGAAAACGCCAGAAAAACCATCGAATCTGGACTCGACAGATTGATCATCTCCCTCGACGGTATAGGACAGCAGGAATATTCTGCTTACAGGGTTGGTGGCAGGTACCAGAAAGTAACGGATGGAATTAAAAATATGGTAATGTGGAAAAAGAAGCTAAAGTCACCTACACCACACATTATTGTTCAGTTCATCGTTTTCCGGTCAAATCAACACCAGTTGAAGGAAATTAAAAAACTCTGCGACGAATGGGGTGTGGATGAACTGCAGTTAAAAACAGCTCAGATATACGACTATAAAAATGGAAATCCCCTGATCCCGACCATAGACAAATACTCCCGGTACCGTAAACTGCCGGATGGAAATTATGAGTTCAAAAACAATCTTCCTGATAAATGTTACCGTATGTGGTCGTCTTGTGTGATCACCTGGGATGGAATTACAGTTCCATGTTGTTTTGACAAAGATGCCGGTTACAAAATGGGCGATTTGAAAGAAAAACCATTCCGCGATGTTTGGAGGAGCAAGATGTATAATGATTTCCGTACAAAGGTTTTTACAAACCGCAAACAAACGGACATTTGTCAAAACTGCACCGAAGGAATGAAATAGGCTACATTTTATTTTGATGTGCTGGAAGATAATTATTTCTTTTATTGGCGGATCAAAATAAACCATTGAACTTTGCCCGTAGGGCATTAATATCCATAGAAAATAATAATATGTGCAAGGAA
>Ga0172368_10004879_pt1 | contig 15287 bp, 14 predicted proteins | sample Lak11m_FD_114540 | JGI IMG/M metagenome (GOLD analysis project Ga0172368, IMG submission 114540) | Freshwater microbial communities from Kabuno Bay, South-Kivu, Congo - kab_022012_11m | ecosystem: Environmental > Aquatic > Freshwater > Lake | place: Democratic Republic of the Congo: South-Kivu...
AAGAAGAACCTATTAAAAATAATTTTTCGACTCCATATTTTTTGGCAACTGATACGGCCTTGTCAATTTCATTCCGCGGTATCATAAGCCCTTTCGTCTTGTGCCTTGATACATAATCCTCCATGCGTACGCCGCCCTTGCTCCGGTACTCTGCCCGCGCCTCGGCAAGCATATCGTGAAGGGCCTCGCTCTTTTCGAGAAGATAGTCCTCAAAATCCTCCTCGGAAATCGCCGCCACTATCGCCCGCGGTTTGCCCTTTGATGTTATAATCACCGCTTCTTTTTCGGCATTTCTCAATATCTCTGAGGTCTTGTTTTTAAGCTCCCTCACATTTGCAAATTTCATTACATCCCCCCCCCATGTGGCCATGTTTGTAGCTACTTTGACACATCCGGCAATTCCTGTCAACATTCTGCGATTTAAAGCCTTTCTTTAACTTTTTTTTCAGGCTGAAAAATATTAAACCAATCTATGAGGTAACAGGCAGGACGTTGCGTATTTCATAAAGGAAGATTTATTTTCGCGCAGGCGTCTCTATTTAGATTTTATTCTCGTGAATTGTTATCGGAGTGATGCTGTTTCCGGCATGACTTAAAGTTAAACTTAAAGCAAATTATTCCGCCTTAATTCCAAGATTTTTCATCTTTGTCATAAGCTGCTTTCTTGAAATCCCAAGCAACACCGAAGCCTTGCTCTGATTCCACTGAGTCTGCGTAAGCGCCTTGATTATCAACCTCTTTTCGGTTTCCAGAAGATTCATTTGATCAAAGACCTCTGTCTTGCTTTCTGCCAACTCTCTCATAATCTTCGGCAGATATTTAATGTTGATTGTTACATTAGGGCATAGGACATAGGCCCTTTCTACTACATTTTCCAGTTCTCTCACATTTCCGGGCCATTTGTACCTGAGAAAAATATCTATAACATTATCTTCAAACCCTCTTATCATCTTCCCTTCAATCTGATTAAGCTTCCCTATAAAATGGTTTGCAAGCAGGGGGATATCATCTTTTCTTTCCCTGAGCGGGGGCATCTTAATCGTTACGACATTTAACCTGTAAAAAAGGTCCTCGCGGAATCTCTTTTCTTTTATCTCCTGCTCAAGGTCCTTATTGGTAGCTGCTATTATGCGCAAATTGAGTTTGATCCTGCTTGCCCCGCCTACCCTCAGTATCTCCCTTTCCTGAATAAACCGCAGCAGCTTTTTTTGCAGGCTTACATCAAGCTCGCCAATCTCGTCCAGAAAAACAGTCCCGTTGTGAGCATGCTCCAACAACCCTATCTTTCTTTCCTGCGCGCCGGTAAAGGCGCCCTTCTCATGCCCGAAGAGCTCGCTCTCCATAATCTCCGAAGGGATCGTAGCGCAATCAATCGTAACAAAGGGGTTTTCAGCCCTGTTCGAATCATAATGCACAGCCCGCGCAACAAGTTCCTTGCCTGTTCCGCTCTCCCCGGATATAAGAATATTTGCCTGTGTCTTGGAAACCATGCGTATCGTATTAAAGACTTCCTGAATTGCGGCGCTCTTTCCTATAATGTTGCTGAATGTGTATTTCTGTTTCAGTTCGGACTTCAGAGAAATGTTCTCCTTGCGAAGCTCATACTTCTCTATCGCCTCCTTCACTACGCCCAGCAGCACATCGGGGTTTACGGGTTTTGTAAGATAGTTAAAGGCTCCTTTTTTCATGGCCTCTATCGCATTTCCTATCGAGCCGAATGCCGTTATCATGATGACAGGCATATCCGGCTCCCGCGATTTAACGTAATCGAGGAGATCTATTCCTGTCTTGCCGGGGAGTTTCAGGTCCGTTACTATCAGGTCATATGGATTCTCATTGAACTTCTCTATAGCCTCTTCCGAAGACCGGGCAGCATCAACATTATAGCCGCTTTTTTTCAGCGTCACCGAAACGACTTTCAGGATATTTTTTTCATCGTCAACGATAAGAATATTATGCTTTTGCATGTTCCTGAACCTTCATTTTCATGGTAAATTTTGTACCCTTGCCCGCTCTGCTGTCAACCTCGATCTCCCCGCCATGTTCTTTTACTATACGGTCCACGACCGCAAGCCCCAGGCCTGACCCCCTCGTCTTCGTGCTGTAAAACGGCTTGAAGATATTCTCGATATCCTCGTTATTAATCCCTTTCCCTGTGTCCTGAACGATTATATTAAAGCCGGAATTTTGAGCCTCAGTGCTGACACTTATCGAATCCCCTTCCTTAGAAGCCTCCATCGAATTTATCAAAAGATTAAGAAGAGCCTGTTTAATCCTCGAAAAATCGCACTCAATAACCGGAATATTCTCATCCGTCAGCACAATCAGCTCTATGTTCCTGTCTGTCGCTTCCTGCCTTATGAGTTCGGCCGTTGTCTCTACAATAGTGTTTATACTGCACGGCCTGAGGGTAAGAGGGGCCGGCCGCGAAAAACCGAGGAAATTGGATGAGATGTCGTTAAGCCTCATAACCTCTTCTTCGATGATACTGAGAAACTCTGTAAGCAACTCGCCCTTAAAATTATCTTTGAGATAAGACGTTGCTATCTTGATTGCATTAAGAGGGTTTTTTATCTCGTGAGCAACCGTAGACGCCATCTCACCGAGGGCCGACAGCCTCTCCATCCTCGCCTTTTCAGAATTTGCCTTCTCAAGCTCACCGAGGTTGAACTGCAAATCCTTTACCATCTGGTTAAAGACCTCAACAAGCTCGTTTATCTCGTCCCCGCAGGACTCTTTGTAAACAACGCATTTCCTGCAATCTCCGATCTTCTGCGCAAAGGCGCCCTGCACCCTATCATGGCAGAAAGTGCCTGCTATGGCCCAGCATCTGATCTTTCCGTAGGAAGGGCAGTCCGTCTTACCGCAGTTAAGCCTTTCCCAGCATTTTACTATCCTGGGGTTCTCCACCTCCACATTAAGATTGCCGGATTGGACGTCGAGCATCGTGCCCTTAAGCCTCTTCAGAGGTTTGGTCAGGAAATTCGAGACTACAAAGGCTCCTCCGATGCCGGCAAGCAGCATTAATCCCGTAATCATATAAATATTTCTCTTCAGGCTGTTAAGCCTCGCCTCAATAATGGCATTAATTGAATTCAGCGAGTATGCGACAGTAGCAAGGCCCAGGACTTCACCGCTAATTTCAATAGGATAAGAAAATTCCTTAACCCGTTCATCCTCATATGTATATTCCCTTACAATCTCCCTGCCTTCAGAGATGCTTTGCAGCAATTCAGGATTGTCCGTGCTGATGATCTTCGCGCCCAGTTCCGACCTTTTTGTATGCGCAACTACCTTTCCTTCTTTATCAATTATCATTGCATACGTGCAGGATGTCGCATCAAATACGGTCCCGACAAGTTCGTCAAGCCTGAGGGGGTCAAAAACCAGCAGCGACTCGACAGCGTCATGCGCAAGTTTTTTTGTCATTGCAAGGCTGCTCTCAAAGGTGCTTTGCCTCAACGATTCCTTCTGATAACTAATGATAAGGGTAGCGGCGCCGAACATCGCAAAAATTATCAGTATAGTTACCGCGACAGAAAATTTTAACGCCAGGCTAAGCCTATTTGGCTTCATGTATGTTTATCCACTTCCTCAACTTATCGAAATCCTCGTCGCCGGCAGGCTTAAAACCCATTATCTGCGCGGCAGAAAGCACATCGCCCTCTTTAAGTTCCAGAAGGCTCTCTTTTACAAGGCCGGTAACTTTTTCGTTAGCGCTATTTGTTGCAGCGAACGGCCAGTTGGCTATGTAGGGAGTTCTGGCAAGTATTCTTATCTTGCTAAGGTCTATCTCGTCTTCCAGAACACCCGGGGCGGATTCCCGGACAAAACCCGCATCAACATTTTTCCTGTAAACATTAAGTATGACTTCTTCCTGTCTCGTGCCATCAATGAGTTTCAAATCTTTAAAGACATCAATGCCGTTCTCATAAAGATAGAGTTTTTGCGCAAGAAAACCTCCGGCAGACCTGTATGAAACAATCATTACCCTTTTGCCTTTTAGATCATTGAGCGTTTTGAGGCTGCTGTCCCTGTGAGTTATGATGATACCCCTGAAAATATCACCGCTTTCAGTCAGAATAGTATTTGCAAACGCCTTCAGAAAACCCTTATCCGCAAGCTGAATATAGATATAGGGGTTGGAATAGGAAAACTCAACCTTGCCTTGTTTCACAATATCAAAAAAATCCTCGAAGTCTTTTGGAATGACAAGCTTAAACTCATACCCGGTTTTCCTTGTCAGGTATCTCATAAGGGGGTCGAACCTGTCAAAAAGAGTTATCGCAGAATAAAGGGGAAGTATCGCAACCTTAATGGAATTTCTACCGTATTCAAGGTAATTTTTCCCTGTGAGATTTTTTATCATCACCCGAACAACATCAAAGTCCCTGTCCTCTGCGGCAGAAAATCCGTTTATGTCTTTCATGGCATTTATAAGTTCAGGATTTTTCCCGGGTTGTATGGACAGGAGAGCCTGCCTTATCTTATTGCGCAACTCCTCAGACATGCCTGAATAGGCGCAGAGGGAATACTGAGGAATAGCCTCTGACGTCTTTATAATCTTAAGGCCGTCCTTAATATATTTGAGCGCCACCTTTTCGCTTAATCCCCCTACCTCGTGTCTCCTGGATAAAACCGAAAGGGCGATCCTGTCTTCATGCTCAAGGTAAGCGACAGACTCGAACTCCTTCATGCTGATCCCCACCTCTTTGAACATAACGGCAGGTATGAGATAAGACGAAGAAGACCGCACATTGCCGAGCGCGAGTTTTTTCCTTTTTACCTCGATAATTTTGTTTATCTTTAAATCTCTCCTTGTAACGATAACGCTTCTGTAAGTTGATGCACCCGAAAGTATTGCCTTTGCGACGGGTATCACCCTATAGAGCTGTCTTGCCTCACAGTATGCGGAAGGGTCGAGATAGGCCAGATGCGCCTGGCCTGTTCCTATGCTCTCAATAGCCTCCTGATAATTTTGCGCGATTTTCAGAACAATCTTTCTTGATATCGCTTTTTCAAGGTATTGCTTCAGGGGAAGAAACTTTTCATACATCACGGAGATGTTCTCAACAGGGAGGATAACAAAAATCAGGGGTTGTGAATTGTTTACCGGGAGTTGCAGATTTCCCGGTTGTATAGCGCTGGCAGTTGATAAAAATATGAAAATACTCAGAAAGGTTAATGCAATGCCCCTCATGTTTGATTTTAACATAATCGCATTTTTTTTGACCGCCTCTGCCCCTATGCCTCCATCGGCACAGGTAAAGATACGCCCTTGGCTGTTTTGGGACAGGAATTACAGGGCCTCGATGAATTTCCCTGCAAATACAGAGGAAAAACTCTGGCATCTTAATTGCTGATATACCTATGGGTATGCATATGAATAGTGAACAAATACATCAGGGGGCAGATAAGACCCTTAATATCGAGGGACTCTCAGATATAAGATCAGGGCAGGTGGCAATGGATACTCTGGATAAAATGACTCCAGGACAAATCCTGAAGGTTATTACAAGAGATTACAAGTCAAAAAAAACATTGCCTCTATTATGCGAAAATTCCGGATACAGGCTGCTGTCAATTAAGGAAGACAGAGGACATATATACCTTACAATTCAGAAATAGATATGCTGCGCGAAAAACCTGTATAATAATGCCTGCGCGGGGTGATAATCCCGGAAAATAATTACGCTTTAAGATTGTTTCCGTTCAGCATAGGAGCAGGCCTTGGATATAAAAAAAACAGAAGCCATACTGGTTGTATCCTTTTTCACTCTAATTATAATCCCTCTTCTTTACATTGCCCGCTCAATTGACGACAACACCTTTACAAGCTGGAGATGGGTCTTCTCGGAAACAGGCATTTTACGGATTTTCTTCTTTATAGCCATTGCGATCCTATGTTCGTTTTTTCTTTCGCGGCTCCCTTTGCCCGAGCCATTTTCTTATATATTCCTTTTCGCGCTTTCCTTCACTGTTATCATGCCTGTCTGGAAAGAGACTGAACCCGTAATAGACGCCTCGAGGTATTTTGTTCAGGCAAAGCTCTTAAAAGAATACGGAATAAATTTTTTCATCAGGGAATGGGGGCATAAAATAGATGCGTGGACCGACATGCCTCTCCTGCCTTTTGTTTATGGGCTTATCTTTAAATATCTGGGAGAGACAAGGGTCTATATTCAGATATTCAATACCCTTCTTTTTGCCTCAACCTCCGCGCTTGCTTATTTTATAGGCAAGACGCTGTGGGATGAAGAGACCGGGTTTCATGCAGGCCTGTTGCTTTTAGGCATTCCATATCTTCTTTCTCAGACGCCTCTAATGCTTGTGGACATCCCCACAATGTTTTTCCTGACCCTTTCGATATATGCCTTTATCAACGCGCTGAATAAAGGAGGATATGCATGGATAGCGGCATCCTCCATATCCATTTGCCTTGCTATATTCTCAAAATATTCAACCCTGTTGATGCTCCCTGTAATCCCTTTAATATTTTTTGTATATCTGAAAAGAAACCCGGGGCAGGTAACCATTCGCGCATCTGCGATAACCGCAATAACTATATTTATTGCGGGAATTATATTTTATTTAAAATATGATGTATTCACGGGGCAGATCGAGATATTGAGGACATATCAGATGCAGGCTCTCGGCCGCTGGAAAGAAAGCTTCATGTCAACTTTTCTGTTCCAGATACATCCGTTCATAACAATCGCAGCTCTCTATGCCGTATACAGAGCTGCGAGAGAAAAGGACAGACGATTTCTCATAGCGCTATGGTTTGCCGTCTTTGTGTTTATTCTTCAGATCAAGCGTATACGCTACATAATGCCCCTTTTCCCGCTTTTTACGCTAATGGCATCCTACGGGATCAATGAAATTAAGGACAGGAACCTCAAAAGATTCATAAGTTTCTGCATAGCCGGCTCATCCATTGTAATTGCCCTCTGGGTTTATCTGCCATTTTTAAATAAAACAGGCATGGGAAATCTCAAGGAGGCCGGGCAGTATCTTAATTCCCTCAATTGCGAAATTGTTGAGGTTTATGCATTGCCTCAGAAAACTTCCACCGGAAACACATTCGCCGTTATCCCGATACTTGACTACTTTACCGATAAAAAAATCGCGAGTCCGCAGGAATGGTCCTCGCCCTCCGCAGAAAATAATAAATCACCGTTGAGATTCACATGGGAAATGAGAAAGCCCGATTTTTATTCTGATTATAAAAAACAGGCCGACTGTCCCCTGCTCATTATTTCAAGCGAGCCTATAGATAGACCGCTTCAGGGAATAGCGGATGACTCTCAGCATATGGAAGAAGTAAAAAGATTTTACTTAACGAATAAAATCTTTCGTTATCAGACATTCATTACTTTATTCAAAAAACAGTAACTGTCCGAAAAAAGACATCCCTTTATGCCTTATTGTCCCAAAAGGGACAATAGCACTAAATATAAAAAACCCGCCTGATCTAACAATAGCCGGGATTTCTAAATAGAAACCGCTTTGATTTTAAAGCAATTTCTGATGCCTCCCCCCTTTTTATTGTGGAAAAGAACTTCATTAATGAGATGGCATAGCATTTGCAATTAACTATGCAGGTTAATTAAAAATATGGGGAGGTAATAGGGTGGACGAAAAAGCAAGGAAGAAAAAAATATGGGCGCTCGTCATAACCGGCTTCTTTTCACTTGTAAGCGTCTTAACGTATGCTTATAACGATTACTACATCTATCTTTCGGCTTACCTGTGGTTTGGCTTCATCTATGGCATGTGTCTTCAGTACGGAAGGTTCTGTTTTGCCTCGGCATTCAGAGACCTTTTTGCAGTAGGAGTTCCGAGGATGGTTGTGGGTATTATGACCGCCACCTTATTTTTTGCGTTTGTATCATCTTTCGTGACGGCAACCGGATTCAGCACATTCCATCCTTCGCCGTCCGGAATACATTCGACTATCGCAGGCCTGATATTCGGAATTGGGATGGTCTTTGCCGGCGGATGCGCTTCGGGCTCCTTATATAAGACAGGAGAAGGCAACGGAGTCGCATTGCTTGTTGTTCTCTCGATAAGCGTCACACAATCATCATTCGCGGATATAGGCGGATGGTTTAACAAACTGGTACCGAATTCGTGGCATGAATCAGCCATCTCAAAAAATCTTCCGGCTGTAATAAACGCGGGTGACGGCTGGTTAGACCAGTATCTCGCGGGTTATGTCTGGAACCACCCTACCCTGACCTTTGCAAAGGTGCTCGGGATGAAAAACGAATCGTTTCTGGGGGCCTTTACAGGGAATCTTCTTATCGGGGTCATAGTGCCGGCATTGATCATGCTTGCAATAGTTTACGTCATCTGGGTAAAGAAAAGTTTTATCAGAGATTCAATAAAGGATAGCGGCCGGGCCCCTGACCTAAAGAATCATCTCACAGGTTTCTGGCGAATGATCTTGTCATCAAAAAGAACCTCGATTGCGGGCTTGATCCTGGGAGTAGCCTGCGGCCTTCAGATGTTTGTTATTGAAGGCCTGCGTATAAAATTCGGCGTCAGAAATGCCGGAGAAATACTCGGAAGGCTCGGGTCTGATTTCGGCGTGTCTATAAGAGGCACTGTGTTTGATCCGGGATACTGGTATGTAACCACGCAGGAAGCTCAATGGGTAGGCTGGGTAATGCATAAACTCGGCTGGAATAATATGGACAACATATTCTTCGGATACATTAACGGCATCCCGAATCCTGCGCTAAATCCTGCTGATTGGATGTCGCTGGCCCTGATAGGCGGAGCTGCTGTAATGGCGCTGTTGAGCAATGAATTCAAGTTCAAAAAACCTACAAAAGAACTGGCAGTATGGGCAATACTCGGAGGCTTCTTCATGGGAATCGGCTCAAGGCTCGGACTGGGATGCAATGTAGGCGCGTTCTTTGTAAGGGTTTCAAACGGCGATACCGGAGGATGGCTGTTCGGTCTCGGGATGATAGGAGGCGCCTTTATAGGAGTAAAATTCTTCAACTGGTGGACGGAGAGAAGAATGGCTAAGGAAATGGCCGGACTGGAACTATAACTTATGAAAAGGAGAAATCTATTATGGCAGTAAAATTCGATAAAAAAAGCGAAGGGGTTTACACACTGGACTGCACGGGTTATGTCTGCCCTCACCCGCAAATCTACACCAAAAAGATGCTTGAGAAGATTAATCAGGGCGATATTCTGGAAGTCACGTTCGACAATCCATCTTCTTCAGAATCCATCGCTGCGATGTGCGCGGCAAACGGCAATGAGATTATCGAGAAAAACGCAGAGGGCGGCAAGTATATCTATAAGATAAAAAAGTCGGCTTGAGGCATATAAACCAAGTGGAGGTAGATAAATGGACAAGACCTTTATAATTGTAGTTCTGATAATTGTCATTTTCACGGGTTTTCTGATCGGCTATACCATACCGCCGTTTGTTCAGGCAGGCGTTTTCAGCGGCAGAAAAGAAAAAGGGGTAGAATCACAAATAGACAAGTCATTAGAACTGCACTACAAAGATTTATACAAGAGTGATGGAAGTGAATAAAGCTACTCTAAGGCAGCAAGGGGAGGAATAGGAATGAATGCAAAGTGGATTGTAATTATCGCAATTGTCTTGCTTTTAGCGGCTGCAGCAGGCTTTAAAGCATCTTATGCGGGCGGGATTCAGCCCGGCTATTTTGAAAAACAGGAAGCTCCCGCATACGGCGCTTCGGAAGAAAAAGCAATAGGATCGGAATTCGGCGAAGAATTTGAGGAACACTTTAAACAACTATACAAAGAAAAATAATGCCAAAGGCGTACATCTTAAGGAGTTAAGAAATGAAAAAAGTGCTGATAGCAGTGGACGACAGTAAAGGCTCTGAAGACGCGATAGACACATTCCTTGACATCTTTTCCTGCAGGCTTCCCGAAACAGTTGTCTTAATGCATGCTCAAAAGATAGAAGGCCGCTCATTAATGGATGAGATGCTCGGGGAGGCAGAGATGTCAACCCTTAAGGAGATGCTTAAGAGATCAGAGTATCAGGAGATGCTCGACAAGAGGGCGAAAAAGATCCTTTCTCATCACAGGAAGCTTCTTGAAGATAAGAATATAACCGGGATAAAAACAATTAGCAAAGAAGGCCATCCCGCAGATGAGATTCTCAGCGCTGCGAAGGAAGAAAGCGCGGATATGATCATCATTGGTTCAAGGGGTAAAAGGATGCACACGCTATTGATCGGGAGTGTCAGCAGGGAGGTTGCAAACAGAGCGGAAATACCGGTGCTCCTTGCGAAATAGGCTCTGCGGCAGAAAACTATATCAGTGGGAAATAAGGGGGTTAAAGGAGGTGAATTATCAGTAAATCACTTTTGGGGAATAAATATGAACCCTGGTAGAGGGCAACGCTCCCGAACAGGGAAAAATCTGAAAGAGGAGGGATAATAGTTATGAGTAAAAGATTAGCATCAATTCTTGTTCTGGGTATTTTTGTCCTGGCGTCGGCCGGACTCTCATATGCTGCCCAGTGGGCAAATCCGGACCTTCTTGCCACGCCGGACACAATAATCAAGAACGTCAATAAACCTGACTGGGTAATCGTGGACTGCCGTGACCTCAAATATTATGCAAAGGGGCATATTCCTGGAGCTATCAGTTTGGGAAAAGAGTGCAAAAAGGCTTTGAGGGACGGAACGGCAAGGGCTTTCAAAGACGTTAAAAAATATGAAACCATCTTCGGGAAATCAGGCATTGGCAACGACACGCATGTTGTCTTCTACGGCGAACATAAAATTACCGATACGTTGAAGGATATGACTGTTGCCTTCTGGATCATGGAATACCTCGGCCATGACAAGGCGCATGTGCTCAACGGCGGGATTGACGCCTGGCTTAAGGCAGGCCACAAACTCACAAACGCTCCGACACTAAAGCCGGCGAAAACCTTCAAGGCAAAGGTTGTTAAAAGCAGGATAGCTACAAACGATGAGATACTCCAGATAGCGCGGGGCGCTAAAAAAGGCATCACGCTTATTGATGCAAGGACCAAAGAAGAGAACGAGGGCACAGACATACGCGCCTTAAGAGGCGGTTATATTCCGAACACAACCGCTCACGTATCGCATAAAGATACATTTGATCAGGTGAAAGACCCGAAGACCGGCAAGAATGTTGATAACGGCTATCTTTCACCCGACAGGGTGGCTGGCTTTTACAAAAACTTTGATAAGAACAAACGCACAATCGGCTACTGCCAGACAGGAACGCGTTCAACGCTCACATATCTTGAGTTGAGGCTTCTCGGATTTAAAAATCCCGCAAACTATGATGAGTCATGGATAGTCTGGGGATCTAACCTTAAGTATCCTGTTGCCAATGAGCAGTGGATCAATTTACAGAGGATTAAAAAGGTTGAAAAAGCAGTTAAAACAATCAAAGAAGCAATGCCTAAAAAAGAGGAGAAATAGCAGCAACCCGTTTCACCGGTGATAAGCCGTTGCCCCGTCGCGGCTTATCACCGTTTTTTTAACAACATTTCTATTGAAAATAGCTTTAAGAAAAGTGTATTATACATACAATATTGTAGGCTTACTCGGAAAAAATTCTAAAAAGGAGGTGGGGCTTAGCAGCAACAAGAGCATTTCTTTCCATCAAAAATTTTTGAAAAGGGAGGTAAGGTATGGCAGAACAAAGCACTGAAAAGTGCGCTATAGAAAAACCGTCCGGCCTGACAAACCTGATAAGGGGCGAAGACTGGCTTGCCGTATGGTTGGGTTTTTTGATCATTATTCTTATCCTCGCGGGCGTCAGACCAAAGATGCCCACTTTCAAATGGGAAACAACCGGAGAATTTGCCGCAACTGTTGAAAAGTCAAAGCCTAAGGTAGAAAAATTTATTACAGACGCGCAAGGGAAAAACGAAACTGCAGTAGCCGAGTCGGCAATAGCGTTAAAAACAGCGTTGGATTCGGGTGACCGCGCTGCAATCGGAAGCGCCGCCAAAAAGCTTGGAGAAGACTCAAAGACCGCCACAGACGAAGGGATTAAGAAAAAAGGCGGAGACATCGGAAAGAAGATAAGCGACTCTGCAGGAGCGCTTGTTGAAAAGGTTTTCTCCGGAGGAAACATCGGGAACATAGCCATTATCGGACTTGGGTTCCTGATAATCTCTTCCATCGGCATCGTTCTCATGGGGGGCAATGTTGGAAAGTATATTATCGGGTTCCCAATAGTTTATATATTAGCCAACCTCGCACGGTTCATTGCTGGCAACTCCACAATCCATTATTACGGGCTGGAATATGTTATCTTTGCCCTGGTTATCGGGCTCTTTATCAGCAATGTAATCGGAGTTCCCAAGTGGCTCATGGAGGCGGTGAGGACAGAATACTTCATAAAAACCGGATTGGTCATACTCGGAGCAGGCATCCTCTTCAAAGAGATACTTCAGGGCGGAGCCCTCGGCATAGTCCAGGCGGTCTTGGTAGTCACAGTTGTCTGGTATTCTTGTTACTGGCTTTCAAAGAAACTGAAAGTGGATGACGAGTTTGCTGTAATGCTTTCAACTGCTGTCTCTATCTGCGGCGTTTCCGCGGCAATCGCTGCTTGCGGAGCTGTGGAGGGAGATAAAAAGAAACTCTCTTATGTTACATCCCTTGTTCTGATAATTGCTGTGCCTATGATGATAATAATGCCGTGGATTGTGAAGGCTGTTGGAATACCTGAGCTGGTCGGCGGCGCATGGCTCGGAGGAACCCTCGATACGAGCGGCTCTGTTGTCGCAGCAGGCGCCCTGATAAGCGAGCCGGCAATGAAGACAGGCGTTATTGTCAAATTCTCCCAGAATGTTTTAATAGGCGTGGCTGCGTTCCTCCTTTCAATATGGTGGACAGTCAAGCAAGGAGCAGCGAGCGGACAGAAGGCAAGCGCAGGCGTAATATGGGAGCGCTTTCCGAAATTCGTTCTCGGATTCATCGCTGCCTCGATAGTCTTTTCGTTCCTGCTCGATCCCGGAGCTGTTAAAGCTACAAAGGGCTTGTTGGGTGGGATGAGAACAGTCTGGTTTGCCCTTGCTTTTACGTCAATCGGACTTGAGACCCGTTTCAAAGAACTCGTGAGCATGGGAGGAGGCAGGCCTGCGGCAGCCTTCATCGGCGCTCAGGCATTCAATGTCATCTGGACATTGGTTATAGCTTACCTCCTGTTCGGTGGTATCCTATTCGGAGTTCCTGATATTAAATAACACAGATTTTCTTTAAAATGTGGGAAGGCAAAAAACCTTCCCACATTTTTTATCACACGAATTAAAAAATGGAGAAAACTTGGACTTAGGGGCATTAGGTAAAATCACATTTGATCTTCAGTTTCTTTCAGCTCTTATCAGTATTGTAATAATTGATCTTATACTGGCAGGGGATAATGCGGTTGTAATTGCCATGGCAGTAAGGTCTCTGCCAAAGGAACAGAGAAAAAAAGGAATAATTTTCGGAGCAGGAGCCGCTGTTTTATTAAGAGTAATAGCGACATTTTTCGTAGCCCAGCTTCTTACAATAAGTTTTATAAAACTTGTCGGAGGCATAGTAATATTATGGATTGCGGTAAAACTTTTTATTGAAGGCTCGCCTGAAGAAAGCATCGAAAAAAAGGCGGCGACAATAGCTCAGGCTGTAAAGATAATAGTTATTGCAGATATTTCTATGTCCGTAGACAATATGCTTGCTGTCGGAGGAGCTTCGCACGGAAATCTCTTTCTGCTTCTTTTCGGCCTTGGGTTGAGCGTCCCGTTTGTTGTCTTCACAAGCAATCTTCTTTCGATGCTCATGGACAAATATCCGGTTATTATTTATATAGGCGCTGCGGTGCTCGGCAAAGTAGGAGGAGAAATGATAATAACAGATCCATTTACGGCTTCTTACTTAAGCCTCGGCAAGCCTGCGCAATATTCCATAGAGGCGATCTTTGCTGTCGGAGTCATTGTTGTCGGGAAATTATGGATGAAGTGGAAAATATCCAGAGCAGAAAAAGAGGAGCATATTCATGAAGAAGGATAAAAGATGCAAGATGCACGATTCAGGATGCATGATAAATAACTTTCTCGATATGTATCGTGTATCATGTATCATGCATCATGTTATGGAGGATAAATGGCAATCTTAACCATATCAAGAGAATTCGGAAGCGGCGGCAGGGAAATAGGTCAGGCTATATCAGGGCTTTTGCGCTATGAATATGTCAATAAGGAAAAACTCCTCAGCGATATAAAAATATTGGACAAGAAATGGGAGGAGTGGGGGAAAAACCTTGATGAGCACTGCCCGACTGTATGGGAAAAGTACGACTGGTCATTCAGAGGCTTTGGGGCGCTGCTTCAAAGCCGCATACTGGATCATGCGCTTGACGATAACGTGGTGATAATGGGAAGGGGCGGAAATTTTCTGCTTAAAGATATTCCTCACGCGCTCAGGATTCGTGTAGCAGCTCCGGTTGATGAGAGAATTGAGAGAATCATGAAAAGAGAATCTGTTGACAAGGACACAGCGCGCTGGCTTGCCGAGAAGATCGACAGAGAGCGCTCATGTCTCATCCAGCTTTTATACGGAAAACACTGGGATGACCCTTCTGAATACGACATGGCCTTTGACGCAGGCGCAAAAACAATCGAAGAAATTGTAAATTCAGTCAAGAATGATCTCATTGAAAAAGCCAAACTCAAGACCGACCAAGCAAAGAAAATTCTTCAAATGCGCTCTTTGGCAGCCAAGGTAAAGGCAGGCATACTTACGGATCCGGGCATCTTTGTGCCGACATTAGATGTTTATCATGAAGGTGAAAACATTATTCTTCGGGGGGTAATACATAATCCGAAGGAGCACAAGAAGATTGAAGACAAGGCTAAACAGCTTGCAGGAGACTCACATATAAAATGCGAGCTACATTACAGGGGATAGCTCTATAAATTTCTTTTAAGTTGTTATTTTGTGTGGTGCAAGTACTTCATAGGCAAGGCATTGTGGGCGACTCTCTACCTGTCCATAGTAGTGGCGCCCGTTTTTATTCTTCTTATTGGGGACATTCCTCCCGCGAGAGGGCTCTTATGGGAGTTTTCATCGGCGATGGGATTTGCGACTGCTTGCATAATGGGCATGCAGTTTGCCATAACCGCCCGCTTTAAGAAGGCAACCGCCCCGTTCGGCATAGACATCATATATCACTTTCACAAATACATAGGCATAACCATACTTGCCTTTATCATCTTTCACCCTGCTGCAATTCTTCTCAGCAACCCTTCC
>Ga0172368_10004880_pt1 | contig 15285 bp, 16 predicted proteins | sample Lak11m_FD_114540 | JGI IMG/M metagenome (GOLD analysis project Ga0172368, IMG submission 114540) | Freshwater microbial communities from Kabuno Bay, South-Kivu, Congo - kab_022012_11m | ecosystem: Environmental > Aquatic > Freshwater > Lake | place: Democratic Republic of the Congo: South-Kivu...
CCCATTGACAAAAGAACATCTTGAAATATGATGGGGGCAGATTTCCAAACGAACAGGGAAAATAAAATGAGTTCATTCGAATCCCGCACCTACAAACATCCAACAGTTCTGTTGGCGCTGATGGTCCTGGTCTTTGGGATACTTGCAATTGTCGTACTTGTCACATCCAACTGGAAGGAGTCGTACATCCTGATTCCTTTCGCGGGATTCCTTGGGGTTGTTTTTTTGATTTTGTTATTTTCGCTGTCCAGTTCCGCGACCATCTCCGACACCGGGATTTCATCCCAAAACCTGCTTGGCGCAAAATCCCTGAACTGGACAGAGATCAGCCGCGTTTCAGGGAGCGGATACAGGATCAAACTGCACAATCTCGATGGCGACGTGACTGTTGCGCCCAGCCCGCAGTTGCCGGGCTATGAGGAAATCGTCGAACGGATCGGTATCAAGCGGCCGGACCTTTTCGATCCGCAGGAATCCGGCAGGATGACGAGAAACTGGATGAATTTATTCGCGCCGTTGACCTTTGCCCTGGTGATCCTTGTGTTCGCGGCGCTTAGCGTATTCGAATCCGGTGAGGCATGGCTGGCGCCGCTGTTCTTCGCCATCATGGCTGTGACGCTTTGGATCACCGTTTTTTCATCGCCGCAGTCCATCACGATTGAGGGGAACTCCATTTTTATAAAATATCTCTTCAACGAAAAGGCCCTGCCTGCCGACGAGGTGGAATCCGTGCAACTCATGTTTCAGAAATCACGCAATGGCAAGCGTTACCATATCGTTATTGGCTTGCCGGGTAAAAAATCAGTCCGCATTTCGAGTATGAATCCCGGCCTGCCGATTGTCTATCTCACGCTCAAGAACTGGCACGAAAAAAACTCTGCAGCGGGTCAAATGGGAAAAGGATAAACCGCCATGTCAAAAGAACCCCAAACTTATGCCTTTTCGAAGTCCGAAGTGACGATCCAGGCGCTTCTGAGCGTGTTGGGAGTCGCCGTGATGGCGGGCGTGACCTGGTACGCGAAGGAATACCTGCCGCTTGCCGTAGCGGCGGCGGTTGGAAGCATATTCGCCGTGTGGCGTTCCAGCAGGTTGAAAACCGTCATTGCCGAAGATGGGATTTCCACGCAGGGCGTCTTCGGTGAAAAATCCCTGCGCTGGAATGAAATCAGCCGCGTTTCGGGCAGGTACAACCAAATCAAACTGCACAATCTCGACGGGGATGTGACACTCGCTCCAAGCACGGAACTGGCAGGATACGAAGAGGTTATTGAGCAAATTGGCGCCAAACGTCCAGACCTGTTCGACATGGCGAAACATCCCATTATCAAAAAGAGCGCGGAATATGCCGTCATCCTCCCGTTGGTGGCTTTGTTCTCCATCGTGGTTGGCGTATTCATCTGGTCGCAGGCGGATGAATTTGGGGTACTTCCCTTTGCTGTCTTCTTTGTCATTGGGTTGGCTGTGCTGGGCTTCTCCTTCTCTGCGCCCCAAATAGCGCAAATCAAAGGCGACTCTCTGCGGGTTAAGTACCTGTGGGGTGAAAAGACTTTTTCTGCCGCGGAGATTCAATCTGTTGAGTTGGCGTATCAGCAGGTAAAAAGCTCAAAGAACTACTTGGTCCGCCTGAACCTCTCCAACGGAAACCCGCTCAAACTTTTCGGCCTGGCTCCTTCCATGCCTGTCGTATATCTCGTCCTCAAGAATTGGCATGGAAAAAGCCATGAGGTTGGATGACCCTGCCCGCTTCGCGTGTTGCATTTTTCCAAACTTATCGAGCAATAAACAAGCCTTTAAAAATGCAGACCAACCACTGAGACGCCGGGAAAAACAATGGAAAAACTCCGTGCTTCGGTGTCGCCGTGGTTCAAAACAGGGTAAACGGATTGCCCGCTTTAATTGTTATCCGCAAAACGCCGGGACTGTTTTTACAAAGCCCGCTAAAGCGGACTCGAAATTGGTCTGACAACTCAACGAAATTAACACATGCCAATAACTTTCCATTAACGGGGAGACTGCTATAATACGTTTATCTTTACGACAGGCAGGTAAGCCCACATGATTTACACCTCCCACTAAACCCAGCGAAGTACGCTGCAAACAAGGTTCTAATGCAGCGCATGTATTTTTTGCCTATAACTTGTGTCTGCGGACACTTTTTATCAACGGTACCCTAAACATGACTCAACTAAGAATCACAGACGACCTTGACGCCCTGCTGGACGTCCTCCCTGCCAACATCCGTCACGCTGTGGAAGAAGCCAACAATTCCGATAACCTGCTCGAAATTGTCCTCGACCTCGGCCGCGTGGCTTCAGCGCGTTTCGTGGAAAACGAAGTCGTTCTCAGCAGCAAGGAATTGACCCGGGCCGAACTCGACCATGTCGTTGAACGCATCGGCGACTTCGACACAGATAACCGCGCCGGGCTCGAACGCACACTCCATCGCATCTCCGCCATCCGCAACCGACGCGGCGCAATTGTGGGGCTCACCTTGCGCGTCGGCCGCGCGGTCTACGGAACCGTGGACATCATTCAGGACATCATCGAATCGGGAAAGTCCTCGCTCATACTGGGCCGCCCCGGTGTGGGCAAGACCACCCTCCTGCGCGAGTCGGCGCGCATCCTCGCCGAAAACAAACGCGTCGTCATCGTGGATACATCCAATGAAATCGGAGGGGACGGCGATGTGCCGCATCCGGCAGTGGGCAAGGCGCGCCGGATGCAAGTTCGCGAGCCGATGCTCCAGCACGAAGTGATGATCGAGGCCGTCGAGAATCACAACCCCGAAGTCATCGTCATCGACGAGATCGGGCGCGAACTCGAAGCCCTCGCCGCGCGCACCATCGCCGAACGCGGCGTGCAGCTCATCGGCACGGCGCACGGCCAAACACTCGATAATCTCCTGCTCAACCCGACGCTCAGCGACCTCGTCGGCGGCATCGAAGCGGTCACTCTTTCAGACGAGGAAGCCCGTCGACGCGGGACCCAGAAAACGGTCCTCGAAAGACGCGCCCCTCCCACGTTCGACGTCCTGATCGAGATCCAAACCCGCGACCGTTTTGCAGTCCACACAGATATCATGTCCGCTGTGGATGCGCTTCTGCGCGAAGTACCGCTTGCGCCCGAAGTGCGGATGCGCGATACCGAAGGAAAGATCCAGATCGAGAAAGCCGCGCCTGCCAAATCAAAGATGGATGCGAAATTGCCGAGGCGCGGACGCCAGGCCTTCGATCAGACTCAGGGCAGGCCTGCTCCCGTGATCGAAGAGATGCATCCTTCATCCAAACCGACTCAGCCAATCGGCGCGGCGCTGCAAACGGTGCGGGTGTATGCATATGGCGTGGCGCGCAACCGCCTGATGCAAGCCGCAAAGCGACTCGGCGTGCCTGCGATCGTGGTGCGCGATGTCAGCGAAGCCGACGCGTTGGTCACATTGCGGACATATTATCGCAACCGCCAGCAGACGGTGGTCGAAGCCGAACAGCGCGGCATGCCAATCTACGTTTTGCGCGCGAACACCGTGGCGCAGGTGGAGCAATTCCTCAGCGACATGTACAACCTGAACATGGAACAGCCAACCCCGCGCGACAACATGGAAGACATCCGCCACGAAACCAGGCAGGCCATCTCCGCCGTCCTCAACGGTGAGCGCTGGGTGGACCTGCCCCCGGGGCCGTCCCTCGTGCGAAGACTGCAACACGAGATGGCGCGCAATGCAGAGTTGATTTCACATTCCTACGGCAAGGAGCCGCGCAGGCATGTGAGGATATTCCGGGAGTAAAGCAATTAACGGTTGGCAAATCAGCGGTTAGCAATTGGCTAAAAGCTAACCGCTAACCGCTAACCGCTAAAAGCTAACCGCTAAAAGCTAACCCATGTTCATCACACTCGAAGGCCCCGAAGGTTCCGGCAAGACATCGCACATACCCCATCTCGTGGAATACCTGCGCGAGAGGGGGTATGCCGTTTTCCCCACGCGTGAACCGGGCGGCACGTCCATCGGCGAGCAAATCCGCGAAGTGATCCACGACCTTAAAAACGTGGAAATGCACCCGCGCACGGAGACACTGCTCTACCAGGCCGCGCGCGCCCAAATTGTGGAGCAGGTCATCAGGCCGCGATTGGGCGCAAAAGAGATTGTCATCTCCGACAGGTATGCCGATTCGACCATCGCCTATCAGGGCTATGGACATCAGCAGGATTTGGAGCAGGTGCGCGCGCTGGTAAAGTACGCGACCGGAGGCCTGATCCCTGAATTGACGGTTTTACTCGACCTGGACGTGGAAGTTGGGCTGGCCCGCAAGAAGAAGGATAACGAATGGAACCGGCTGGACGCGTACACGGTTGAATTCCACAAACGCGTCCGTGCCGGGTATTTGGAAATGGTCAAAACTGAGCCGCAGAGGTGGGCGGTAGTGGATGCCGGTCAAAAGTGGGATGATGTACAGAAAGAGTTGAGAAAGGTGATATTGGAGTCTCTGAAAAGATAAACAGGAGGCCGTCCATGGATGAGCAATGGATACCGGGGAATAAATCAGATTTATTATCCGCCATTGAACGGGAATGGGGATTGTTGATCCGGTTGGCGGAAAATCTAACGGAGACACAAATGACCACGCTGGATGAAGGCGGATGGTCGCCCAGGGACAATCTTGCCCACCTTTCGGAATGGATGAAGGTCCTCATGGGACATCACATGGATCGCCGTCCAAGTCATGAAGTCCTGGGGATTTCCGAGGAAGTGACGAAGGGTTGGGACATGGAAATCATCAATCCAGTCCTCTTCGAGCGCAATCGCGGTCGTTCGATACAGGATGTTCTGGATGAATTGAAACAGGTGTATGGACGATTGCTGTCCAAACTTGCATCCATGCCCTTTGAAGATTTGCTTCAACCCCGTCACGCCGCCCAGCCCACATCTCCAGCCCCTCCCCTGTGATATACTGACATTGTCGTCAACAGGGTTGGGTGATTCTCTCTCGAGGTCGTCTCACGCCTGATTATGTATCGTCCGCACGGCGGGCGGTGACTGGAGTAAAAAATGGAAACCAAGATATACGTCGGTAATCTGTCCTATTCGACCACGGAAGACGACCTTCGAACCCTGTTCGCACAGGCAGGCTCCGTCACTTCGGTGGCGTTGATCAAGGACCGCGACAGCGGCCAGTCCAAGGGCTTTGGGTTTGTGGAAATGGGCAACCAGGCTGAAGCGGAAAAAGCCATCAGCATGTTCAATGGCTTTCAGTTCAAGGATCGCGAACTGAAAGTGAATCTTGCCCGCCCGCGCGAGGATAAGGGACGTCCATTCGGCAACCGCGGCAGCGGCCGCACACACAGCCAGCAACGCGGAGGCGGCAAGCGATATTAAGCGCCTCGCGAGGCGATTGGCAATCTCCTCCCTGATGCCCCATCCGAACTGAACCCTGTTGGGCAGACAAAAAAGAAAGCCCTCCGTGGTTATTGAGACAGACACCTGCGCTGGCAGGGTGTCTGTCTTGTTTTCAATTGTGTCCTCTCATGGTTGTAAAAGTAAACGTATTCGCAGATGAGTTGCCCTGCTTCCTAAACGGTGGGTGTTTGAAATGCCGCAAATACTCTTCCTTGAGATGGCCGAAGAAGTTTTCCGTCGGCGCATTATCCCGGCAATTACCACGCCTCGAGATGGAGGGCGTGATGTCATACTCAGCTTATCTACGTGTATTAAATTCTGAAGGAACCTATGTCGTCGCTGGTGGCTCGATGTCTCAAATCGCCCAGGCAACGAGCAGTAAGAAAGGAAATTCCAATACCGGGGGACAGAAAACATATATCGCTTCGCTGGTGCAAAGTCACTTGACAGGATTTGAAGTCTATGGCGCTATCGAAGCAAATTTAGCAAGAACAGCCATTTTTCATTTCCTATATGAAGCCAAGCCGTATGATTCCGGGCTTTGCAACAGCCATGTTCCTCAGGCTTTTTCCCTCCTAGTTACACCTTTTTCCTGACTTTGCAAAAGCCATGCGGTGTTGGGATTTTCGTATTGACAGAATCGAACATCAGTTCTAAAATAAGATAAAAGTTGTCCAGTTTTAGTCCAGAAAGCCTGCATTTTGGAGTTTTTGAAGTAGGCAAAAAGCAGGCTGGAAAGAAGAGAAATCACGTGATCCAATACCTTGCCCTATTGCGCGGAATCAATGTCGGCGGAAAGAATATCATCAAAATGGCGGACCTGAAAGCCGGTTTCGACGCGATGGGCTTTTCGGATGTCATGACCTACATTCAAAGCGGAAACGTCCTGTTCCAATCCAAGGAAAAAGATAAGGCTGTATTGACAACCATGATTGAGAAGGGGCTCTCCAAACGCTTCAATTTCGAGGCGCGGATCGTGACCGTTGCGCACAAGGAACTTTCCGCCATCGTCCGCGAAGCGCCGGATGGATTTGGCGAAGACGGAAAGTCCTATCGATATGATGTGATTTTCCTAAAGGAACCGCTCACTCCGCAGGAGGCGATGAAAAGCGTTGGCACGAAGGCGGGGGTGGATACCGCCCACGCGGGCAAACAGGTGCTTTATTTTTCCCGTCTCATTGCCAAAGCCATGCAAAGCCACCTGACAAAAATCATCGGACTTCCCGTTTACCAGAATATGACCATCCGCAACTGGAACACAACGACAAAACTTTTAGAATTAATGGAAGGAAAAAATGGAAATTAAAAAAGGATTCACTTCAATCGACGAATATATTGGGACGTTCCCGCAGGAAACCCAAAGAATATTGAACGAGATACGCGCAACGATAAAAGCCGCCGCCCCGCAGGCGGAAGAGAAGATAAGTTATCAGATGCCGACCTTTTATCTGAACGGTAACTTGATCCACTTTGCGGCGTTCAAGAACCACATCGGACTTTATCCCACGCCCAGCGGCATGGAGGCGTTCAAGGAGGAAATCGTCAAATATAAAAGCGCAAAGGGATCGATCCAACTGCCAATCGATCAACCCATGCCTTTGGAACTAATCAGCCGAATTGTCAAATTTAGGGTTGCCGAAAACCTGAAAAAAGTCAAATCGAAAGGAAAATCAAAATGAAGAAGATTACCCCGTTTCTATGGTTCGACGGTCAGGCTGAAGAGGCGATGAATTTTTACGTCTCACTCTTCAAGAATTCGAAAGTCAACAATATTTCACGTGGACCCGATGGCAAAGCCTTTTCAGTCTCGTTTGAGTTGGATGGGCAGGAGTTCATGGGCATGAATGCGGGTCCGCAGTTCAAGTTCAACGAAGCGGTCTCGATGCTCGTCCATTGCGAAGACCAGGCAGAAGTGGATTATTTCTGGGATAAATTATCTGCGGTTCCTGAAGCCGAACAGTGCAGTTGGTGCAAGGATAAATTCGGACTTTCGTGGCAGATCGTGCCGAAGCAGTTGGGCGAGTTGATGGGTGACCCGGACCCGGAGAAATCTCAGCGCGTGATGCAGGCGATGTTGAAGATGAAGAAGATCATTGTAGCCGATCTGCAAAAGGCGCATGGTGGAAGTTAATCATGAGAAAAGTGATTGTGCTTGAACACCTCTCCTTGGATGGTGTCATACAAGCCCCAGGCGGGGCGGAGGAAGATACCAGCAGCGGATTCACCCATGGCGGATGGATTTCGTCGTATTCCGATGCGGTTCTTGGAACCGCCTTGAGAAAACAAATGAACTCACCGTTTGATCTGTTGGTTGGGCGTAAAACGTTTGAAATCTGGGAACCATACTGGCCGCACCATGCAGATGTGTGGGCGAACGTCAATACGGCGACCAAATATGTTGCCTCGAACACCAGAACTTCCAGCCAATGGCAGCCGTCTGTGTTTTTGAACGGGGATGTAGCGCAAAAAGTTGCTGAAATCAAAAAACAGCAGGGACCAGATCTGCATGTATGGGGAAGCGGCAATCTTCTTCAAACACTTATCAAGCATGATCTGGTTGATGTGTTTTGGCTGATGATTTATCCGATAACGCTGGGTGGAGGAAAACGATTGTTTGCCGATGGCACGATCCCGATGGCGTTCAAAGTGACGGATAGTATTGTTACCCCAAGCGGCGTTATTGTTGTAAATTACAAGCGTGCGGGTATGCTCGCACCTGAAAGTTGATGAACAAGACCGATTTGTTGTATTCAACCATGTGATGAGGGTCCTATCAGATGATAGAACGTTGTTGATGACTGAATTTAAAGGAGTCCCCATGAACCCCAAGAAAAAAGCTGAAGGATTTAACGCCGAAGAAAAAGCTGCCATGAAAGCACGCGCCCAGGAGTTGAAAGCCGAAGCGCGCGCAAGCAGGAACAGGGATGAAGGTGAAAAAGCCGTGTTTGCGGCAATTGCCCAGATGAAGGAAAATGACTCCATCATGGCGAAGCGCTTGCACGAAGTCATCACCGCCGCCGCGCCCGAACTCATGCCGAAAACCTGGTACGGGATGCCCGCCTATGCAAACGCGGACGGCAAGGTCATTTGTTTCTTTCAAGCCGCGAGCAAGTTCAATGTACGATATTCAACTTTCGGATTCCAACCCGATGCAAACCTTGATGATGGCAATATGTGGGTGACTGGCTTTGCGCTGATAAAGTTGACCGCCGCCGAAGAGGCAAGGATCATCTCACTTGTGAAGAAAGCGGTTGGTTGAGCGTTGATGAAAATTTTGCATGGGGACAAATTATTCGATCCGTAAATCCGGCTTGGAAAAACCAATGCCTGACAACGGAGTCACACAAGTGCTGAGAAAAGCCATAAAAACTCCGTGTCTCGTGGTTCAAAGGCTTTTTTCCTGCACTTCCCTGCAAACTTGTGCAAGAGGTCAAATGAATTTGCCCGCTCAAAACCCTGTTCGAAAAATGCCCCTTGACGGATTCCCGAATCAGCCTATAATCGGGCGAAATACCTACAGCCAATGAATTCGTCTCTTTTCGTCCTCGTTATTGTCGTCCTTCTTGCGGTCCTTATTATTAAGGATCAATTTTCGGTTAGGATGGCAAAAGCGAGAGTGAGAAAATAACACACCACGTAAATACGAAGAGCCGCCCTAACCACGGGCGGCTCTTTTTGTTACCTACCCCACCCCCAGCCCCTCTCCACGACTTTGTCGTGGAGAGGGGCGCAAAGAGAGAGCCATGCGTTCAGATACAGTCAAGAAAGGGTACGACAAAGCACCCCACCGCGCACTGTTGCGCGCAACGGGATTACAGGATGGTGATTTCGAGAAGCCGTTTGTTGCGATTGTCAATTCTTATGTTGATATTGTGCCAGGCCATGTCCACTTGCAGGATTTTGGCAGGCTGGTGAAGGATGCCGTCCGCGCGGCGGGAGGGATGCCGTTCGAGTTCAACACCATTGGCGTGGATGACGGCATCGCGATGGGTCACTTGGGGATGAAGTACTCGCTGCCTTCGCGGGAACTGATTGCTGATTCCGTTGAGACGATGATCGAGGCCCACCGATTCGACGCGATGGTCTGCATCCCGAACTGCGACAAGATCGTGCCCGGGATGCTGCTGGCCGCCATGCGCGTCAACATTCCGACCATCTTCGTCTCCGGCGGACCGATGGCCGCGGGACGGACTCCCGAAGGTGAGACGCTGGATTTGATTTCCGTGTTCGAGGGCGTGGGGACATTTTCAGCGGGGAAGATCGACGAGAAGCGTTTGTCTGTTTTGGAAAAATTTGCCTGTCCTTCCTGTGGCTCGTGCTCGGGCATGTTCACGGCCAACTCGATGAACTGCCTGATGGAAGTGCTTGGAATGGCCCTGCCATTCAACGGCTCCGCGCTGGCAAAGACACAGGAACGCGAGGACCTGGCGCGTAAGGCTGCAACGCAAATCATGACGCTGATCGAACGCGATATCAAACCGCGCGACATTGTGACCGCGGACGCCATTGACGATGCCTTCGCCCTGGATATGGCGATGGGCGGCTCGACGAATACGGTTTTGCATACGCTGGCTTTGGCAAACGAAGCGGGTGTGGATTATCCGTTGGAACGAATTAATTCGGTCGCAGACAAAGTTCCGCACATCTGCAAAGTTTCCCCGGCGGGCAAGTGGCACATGGAGGATGTCCATCGCGCGGGCGGCATCCCTGCCATTTTGAACGAAGTCCAGCGCGGAACAGGGATGTTACATCTTGACCGTATCACGGTCAGCGGCACGACGCTGGGGGAGTCGATCCGAAGTTGTGAGATTCAAGATGACGAAGTGATTCGTCGCTACGAAAATGCACATTCCAAGCGCGGCGGCCTGTCGATCCTGTTCGGCAATCTCGCCCCGAACGGCGCGGTGGTCAAGGTCGGCGGCGTGAGCGCGGGGATGATGAAGTTCAGCGGGCCTGCGCGCATTTACGAATCGCAGGATGCGGCGCTGGCAGGTATCCTGGCGAACGAGGTCAAGGCGGGGGACGTGGTTGTCGTCCGCTATGAGGGGCCGAAGGGCGGGCCGGGGATGCAGGAGATGCTCTCGCCGACTTCTGCGATCATGGGACAGGGACTCGGTGACAAGGTTGCATTAATCACGGATGGCCGCTTCAGCGGCGGGACGCGCGGCGCGTGCATCGGTCACGTCTCGCCCGAGGCGGCCGCGGGCGGGCCGATTGGCGCACTCAAGGCTGGGGACATCATCGACATTGATTTAACGGAACGCAGGCTCGAGGTCCGCTTGAGCGAGGCGGAGATTCAAAGCCGGCTTGCGGCGCTGTCTCCGTTCAAATCCAATGTAAAAAGCAATTGGCTGAAACGTTATTCATATTTTGTAACGAGCGCGGATACGGGCGCAGTGTTGAAGAGTTGATCCTCACCCCCCGACCCATCTCGAGGAGGGCGAGGGGAGATACAAGGAGCAGAGAATGAAAAAAGCAGGTGCTGAAATTTTATGGGAATGCCTGGTGCGCGAAGGTGTGGAAGTCGTCTTCGGGTATCCAGGCGGGGCGAACATGCCAATTTACGACGCCATGTTGAGTTATCCGATTCATCACGTTCTGGTACGGCATGAGCAGGGCGCGGCGCACATGGCAGATGGATATGCGCGCACTTCCGGGAAAGTTGGCGTTGCAATGGCGACCTCCGGTCCGGGCGCGACAAATCTCGTCACGGGCATTGCCACTGCGATGATGGATTCATCGCCGGTGGTTTTCATCACTGGACAGGTGGCCGCGCATTTGATAGGCGGCGACGCATTCCAGGAAGTGGACGTGACGGGCATTACCCTGCCCATTACAAAACACAACTACATTGTGACTCGCGCCGACGAGGTTGCAGAGGTTGTGCGGGAGGCATTTTATATTGCGCGCAGCGGCCGTCCGGGCCCGGTGTTGATTGACATCTGCAAGAATGCGCAGGTCGAGCAATGCGAGTTTGTCTACCCCGATGACGTGAAATTGCCCGGTTACCAGCCGCGCATGAGCGCTCCGCAAGCGGACTTGAACCAGGCTGTGAAGTTGATCGAGAAGGCCAGGCGTCCCATTATTTTATGCGGACATGGTGTGCTGATGTCTGGCGCGGAGGAGGCCTTGCAGCATTTTGCAGTAAAGACACAAACGCCTGTTGCCAGCACCCTGCTTGGGCTGGGAGCCTTCCCCGCTTCGCACGAGTTGAGCCTCGGCATGATGGGCATGCACGGCGAAGTACATACAAACCTGGCGATTCAAAATTCCGATTTGATTTTGGCGTTTGGAATGCGTTTCGATGACCGCGTGACTGGCACACTCAAAACCTATGCGCCGCATGCCAAGAAAATCCACGTCGAGATCGACCCGTCGGAATTGCACAAGAACGTGGCGGCGGATGTCCCGCTGGTTGGCAATTTGAAGACCGTGCTAACCGACCTCATCCCGATGGTGGATGAATACGACCATGAGGAATGGAAGAGGCAGATCGGCGAGTGGAAATCCGAGGCGGATGCGCGCAGTATCATGAACTGGCCCGATGACGGGGAATTGCACGTGGCGCACATGGTGCATGAAATCTGGAAATCCACAGGCGGCGGGGCGATCATCTCCACTGACGTCGGTCAGCACCAAATGTGGACGGCGCAATATTATCCGCTCGAAAAACCGAATCGCTGGATCACTTCGGGCGGCGCGGGGACGATGGGCTTTGGCCTGCCATCCGCAATCGGCGCGTGGTTCGCGCACAAGGACCAGGAGATTTGGGCCATCGCGGGCGACGGCGGTTTCCAGATGACCCAGGCCGAACTCACGACCGCCGTGCAGGAAGGCGCGAACGTAAAGGTTGCCATCATGAACAATAACTTCCTGGGCATGGTGCGCCAGTGGCAGGAGTTTTTCTTCGAAAAACGGTATTCGGCGGTGAATATGCTTACGCCCGATTTCATCAAAGTCGCGGAGGCGCATGGCGTCCCTGCGCGGCGCGTCACCAAACGCGAAGAGATAGAAGATGCCATTCAATGGGCGCGCAACACAAAAGGCCCCGTCGTTCTCGAATTTCGGGTCGTGCAGGAGGACGCGGTGTATCCGATGGTTCCTGCCGGCGCGTCATTGGACCAGATGTTACAGAGACCTATAAAGTCATAAGATGATTAGAGACTGGAGAGTAGTTACTAGTCATCTATTCTCTAATTATCTATTCTCTAAATTTGGAGATACTCATGAACTACACATTCATCGCATTGGTCGAAAATAAACCCGGCGTATTGAACCGGGTCGCTTCGTTATTCCGCCGCCGCAATTTCAATATCGAGTCGCTGGCGGTCGGGCGCACTGAAAAACCCGAAATCTCGCGCATGACCGTGGTGGTGGATTGCCCCAACGGCGACATGGACGCGCACAAGATCGAAGCAAACCTGTACAAACTGGTCAACGTGATCGATGTGCAGGATGTTACCCGACAGCCGTCCGTGGCGCGTGACCTGGCGCTGATCAAGGTAAAGGCCGGGCCTGAAAAACGCGCCGAAGTCAACAGCCTTGCGGCCATCTTCCGCGCCCGTATCGTGGACGTGGCGGCTGATTCCGTCATCGTGGAAGCCACAGGCACCGAGGAAAAGATCGAGGGCATGATCGAATTGCTCCGCCCGATTGGAATTGTGGAGATGGTTCGCACGGGACAGGTCTCGATGACTCGCGGCGTCAACGACGGCGTGCGCCGCGTGTCTGGCGTCAATGGCAATCGTCAGTTCGAAGATTTGGAAGAACTGGCAGAGATGGCTCCCTAAAACGTTTAACGTTCAACGTTTGCTATCCAAAATAACGAATAAAACAATCAACTAGGAGAACAGAAATCATGGCAAAAATTAATTTTGGCGGCACGGAAGAGGAAGTTGTTACCCGCAATGAATTTCCGCTCGAGAAGGCGCGCGAGGTGTTGAAGAATGAAGTGGTGGCAATTATCGGCTACGGCGTGCAGGGACCCGCGCAGGCGATGAACATGCGCGACAACGGCATCCATGTCATCGTGGGCCAGCGCAAGGGGACAAAGAATTGGGACAAGGCAATCGCCGACGGCTGGGTTCCTGGCAAGACGCTTTTCTCGGTGGAGGAAGCCGCGGAAAAAGGAACCGTCGTTCAGTACCTTCTCTCGGACGCGGGCCAACGCTCACAATGGCCGAAGATCGTCGAATGTCTCAATGAAGGCGACATGCTGTATTTCTCGCACGGTTTCTCGGTCACGTTCAAGGATGACACGGGCGTGGTGCCTCCTCCGCATGTGGATGTGGCGCTCGTCGCGCCCAAGGGTTCGGGGACCAGCGTCCGCCGCAACTTTTTGGCGGGAAGCGGAATCAATGCCAGTTACGCCGTCCACCAGGATCACACGGGACGCGCAAACGAACGCGCCATTGCTTTGGGTATCGCCATCGGCGCAGGCTATCTCTTCCCGACGACCTTCAAGAATGAAGTCTACAGCGACTTGACCGGCGAACGCGGCATTCTCATCGGCGCGCTGTCGGGCGTGATGGAAGCCCAGTACAACGTCCTGCGCAAGAACGGACATTCCCCCTCTGAAGCCTTCAACGAAACCGTCGAAGAACTGACCCAGTCGCTCATCCGCCTCGTCGGCGAAAACGGCATGGACTTTATGTATGCGAACTGTTCCACCACTGCCCAGCGCGGCGCGCTCGACTGGCATCCGCGTTTCCGCGACGCGGTCGAGCCTGTGTTTGAAGAATTGTACGAATCTGTAAAAACCGGCAACGAAGCCCGCATCACACTCGAAGCCAACAGCCGCGACGATTACCGCGAACAACTTGAAAAGGAACTTGGCGCTTTCCGTGATTCTGAAATGTGGCGCGCGGGCGCGGCGGTGCGTTCATTGAGACCGGAGAATTGGAAGAAGTAAATTGGTAGATTGGGATTCGGTAGATTGGTAATCCAAACTTACCAACCTGCCAACCTGCCAACTTACCGGAGACCAAAATGAGCAACTACGTCAAAATCTTCGACACCACCTTGCGCGATGGCGAACAATCACCCGGCGCGACGATGACCTCGGCTGAGAAGCTGGAGGTGGCGCGTTCGCTGGCGCGCATGGGTGTGGACATTATCGAAGCAGGCTTCCCCGCCGCCTCGCCCGACGACCTCGAAGCCGTCAGACGGATTGCGGTCGAGGTGGGCAACCAGCCTCGAGGGCAGAGCGAAGCGAAAGTCCCAGTCATTGCAGGATTGGCGCGGGCGAACAAGTCCGACATCGACAAAGCGTGGGAGGCGGTCAAGGACGCGCAAAAGCCGCGCATCCACACGTTCCTGGCGACATCGCTGATCCACATGAAGCACAAGTTGAAGATGGACCCCGAGGAAGTGGTGCAGCGTGTGTCCGAGATGGTCACGTATGCGAAGTCGCTCTGCGCCGACGTGGAGTTCAGCCCCGAAGACGCGGGACGCTCCGATCCCGAATTTTTGTACGTTGTGTTGGGCGAAGCCATCAAGGCGGGCGCGACCACGCTCAACATTCCCGACACGGTTGGATACACCACGCCCGATGAATTTTATAAACTGATCGACGGCATCGTGAAAAACACACCCGGGATGCACGAAGGCATCACGGTCTCGGTGCATACCCACGATGATCTGGGATTGGCTACCGCGAATGCCCTGGCTGGGATTCAAGCAGGCGCGCGCCAGGCCGAGGTGACCATTAACGGCATCGGCGAGCGCGCGGGCAATACGTCGCTCGAGGAAGTCGTGATGACGCTCAAGACCCGCCATCCTGTTTTCAAACTCGAAACGGGAATTGACACGACGCAGTTGGCGCGCGTCAGCAAACTTGTCAGCAACTATACGGGCATGGTTGTGCAGCCGAACAAGGCCATCGTCGGCGCGAATGC
>Ga0172368_10004883_pt1 | contig 15280 bp, 13 predicted proteins | sample Lak11m_FD_114540 | JGI IMG/M metagenome (GOLD analysis project Ga0172368, IMG submission 114540) | Freshwater microbial communities from Kabuno Bay, South-Kivu, Congo - kab_022012_11m | ecosystem: Environmental > Aquatic > Freshwater > Lake | place: Democratic Republic of the Congo: South-Kivu...
ACGCGTGGACGCGAATCTGAAGACCGGTCTTTCCCGTTCGGAATATCTTGAATCGGTTCATCGGGACGGCGTTGGACGCTTCGGCTCTGCTGTTTTATCGGCACCTGTTCCGGTACGACGGACTTATGCAACCAATGAAATTTTCTTTGCGCTTCCAACTGCTGACCGCGCCAGGCCCAAACTTCTGTCAATTCTGGACAAATATAGCGCCACATACTCGAAGACGGAAATCGTTATTCGGCTTAATTCCAAGCTTCTCTTCGATTTCTTCAGCCTGTGCGGCAAAGGAGCCAAGAACAAACACGTTCCGAGGTCGTTCTTGGATTATCCTGCGGAAAATCTTGCCCATCTTTTCCGCGGGCTCATGGACAGCGACGGCAGCACAAACGGGTTTTACACGGCTTCCCCCCAGCTGGCGCTGGATTTTGTTGAACTGTGCTTCAAATTGGGAAAGCATGCGTCAATCAAAAAACGTGCGGCAAGACAAAGCGTATACGAGGGCAAAGTAATCCGCTCCAGCGAATCATTTTACATTGATCCCGTTCAAGACATTCGACAGACGCACTTCTACTGTGAAAACATCCGCAAGGTGCCGTACACGGGAAAGGTCTGGTGTCCGGATGTTCCCGGAAACCATAATTTACTGGTGGAGCGTAATGGCAAATTCGCTTTTTGCGGAAACACCAAATACGGCGACGGCGGCGTGGATGTACTTCCACTCGGTAGCCTCTACAAAACGGAAGTGTGGAAAGCCGCCCGCCAACTCGGTGTCCCGAATTATTTCATCGAGAAAGCGCCCTCCGCCGGCTTGTGGGAAGGCCAGACGGACGAGCAGGAAATGGGCATTTCTTACAAAGAGCTCGACGAAATACTGCAATTGCTTGAATCCAAGCCCAACGCCGCCGTCAGGAAGTTCGGCGACGAAAAAGTCAAGCTCGTGCTGGAACGCATGCGCGTGGGCGAACACAAGCTCAAGATGCCGCCCGTTCTCTGATTTTTTTAGGGTTGGTCGGGCGTGATTCGTGCCGGCGAAACCAAGGATAGGGGCGCGACGATGAATGTTGCGGACGAATTCACGCCCAAATCAACGTTCGTGTCCAAAAGCTTCAGATAGATGCTTTGATTGTATTCGGCTTGTTCTCCCGTCGGCAAATAGCGTTCAGAATAGAGGAAGAATCGTTCCATTTTACGGCCTTGGCGGTCCAGGATGTCGAACTGCGCCGGCGGTCGGTAGTCCCGCAGGCCCGGGATGGCGCCAATGTCGCTCAACTGAAGGATCAGACCATTGTCCAATTGGATTCTGTCGCCAATCTGGAAGAATTCCACTCGACGATACGCGTCCGCCGAAAAGGTTTCCGGAAAGAAGACTGGATTGATGCGCAGCCGGGAGTTTTCCAAGACCGAGGCGCTCAGCGGGCCGATGACGATTTCCGCTTGGTTGGGCTGCTGCCATTTGGCCATGGCGTCCAAAAGGCGCAGGAAAATGCCTTGCGATTCGTACGTCGTGTCCTTTTCAGTCGTTTCCGATCCGACCGGTCCCAAGACGACTTCCGTCATGGTCCCGTTGGGGTATCTCAGTTCAAACACGACGCCAAGCTGGCCCACGTGGGGTGGACGGAATTCCTTGATGCGGATTCGGATTCCGTTGTCGGTGTAAAGGGTGTCGTTTTCTTGCAGGAATTCAATCTTTCGGTAGGCGTCGGCTTGGATAGCCCCTAAACCGGTTGAATCGGGAGCACTCGTAGGTTCGGGGCTAGGCACGCTTGGCAGAACTGAAGGTGTCGCCAAGTTTGAAATTTCCGTCATCGGCATCGCGCTCGGCGTTGCCGTCACTGCAATGCTAGGGCTTGCTTCTTGGCGTTCAGTGCATCCGAGCAACGCGAGACTCACTAGCAATACTGCCAAAATCGCGGTTTTCATCGCAGTCTGATGGCTGGCGGGGTTAAAAAGAAAACCGGCGCTCCTTCTTCCGTCTGCCTCTCCGGACGATATTTGCCGTCTTGGCCTGCTGTTTTTTTGCTTACGACTTCCTTCTCGTTCTTGCCGCGTATCTCGGTTTTTGCTTCGTGGTTTGATTTTCGGGCCGAAAAAGGAACGCCCGGATTCGAAGAAAAATTACGAGTTGAGGTACAGTTCGAACTCGTACGGGTGCGGGCGCGTGCCCACGGCGTTGGATTCGGCGTACTTCAGCGTCAGGTATGAGTCGATGAGGTCGTCCGCGAAGATCGGCTTGAGGTACTCGCGGTCCGACTCCACGGCATGCAGCGCCTCGTTCAGGCTGCCCGGCAACTCCTTGATGTTGGCGGCTCTTCGCTCCGCCACCGTCATGTGCCAGATGTTGGCATCCACCGGAGCGGGGGGCATGATCTTCTTCTTGATGCCGTCCAAACCGGCTGCGGCCATGGCGGCGAACGCCAGGTAAGGGTTCGCCGTGGGGTCGGGGGCGCGGTACTCCAAGCGTTTGCTCTTCTCGTTGGAGAAGTAGTTCGGGATGCGGATGCATGCCGAGCGGTTGCTCTTGGAATACGCCAAATAGACAGGCGCTTCATAACCGGGCACCAATCTTCGGTACGAATTCGTCGTCGGGTTACAGAAAGCCGACAGCGATTGGCCGTGGTGGATGAGGCCGCCGATGTAGTACAGCGCGTTCTGCGACAGTTGGGCGTACGATTCGTTGGCGTCAAAGAACTCGTTCTTACCTGCGTTCCAGAGGCTCTGGTTGCAGTGCATGCCGGAGCCGTTGTCGCCGAACATGGGTTTCGGCATGAACGTCGCGACCTTGCCGGCGTGGTACGCCACGTTTTTGACGACGTACTTGAACGTCAGCAGGTTGTCCGCCATGGGCACCAGGCTGTCAAAACGCATGTTGATCTCGCATTGGCCTGCCGTGGCCACTTCGTGGTGATGCGCCTCGACGGGAATGCCGAAGTCGTTCTGCAGGCTGTCGGAAATATTGCGGCGCACGTCCTGCAAGGTGTCGGCCGGTGGGACGGGGTAGTAGCCGCCCTTGAACGCGATGGGGTAGCCCTTGCCCGTCGGGCTCCAGGCCGCCTCCGCCGAGCCGATTGAATAGGACTGGCCGCGGTAGGGGTTGGATACGTCGAAGTGGACTTCGTCGAAGAGGAAGAATTCGGCCTCCGGTCCCCAGTAGCTGGTGTCGAAACCGGCTTGGGCCAGGACACGCTCGGCGTTTTCGGCGGTATGCCGCGAGTCTTTTGAAAAGCGTGAACCGGTGACTTCCTTGACGCCGCAGAAGACGCGGCCCGTGTTCTGCTCCCACGGAATCTTGCGGTAGGTCGAGGCGATAGGCAATAGAAGCATGTCGGATTCGAAGATTTCCTTGAATCCTTTGATGGAGGATCCGTCAAGCTTTCCGACGCCGATTTCAAAATCCTTCTCATCCACCGTGTGCGTCGGTACGGTGATGTGCTGCAAGTCGCCCACCAAATCGACGAATTGCAGGTCCAGCCAGGTCACGCCTTCTTCCTTCATGCGCGACAACACGTCGGCTCCGGTCTTGGGTTTCGGCACGGATAACATCACTTGCGTCATGATTTTTTCCCCCACCTGTTTGCCGCCGGTTTGCGGCGACAGAAAGATAGAGTAGCGATGCGGTGAAAGGATATAATGTTTTGGCGTTAATTCCAGTCAATTGTTTAGAAGATAACTTTAAATTCATCCATTTGTTCATTTATTTGAGCAAAATCATGGAAAAATTGAATGAACGTACGGACGTTCCGCTGGATGAGCGTATCCTGGCGGAGTTGCGCAAGAACAGCCGCCAGTCCTTCCGTCAAATCGCCCAAAGCTTGCGGGTGTCTCCGGCCAGCGTGATGCAGCACGTGCGCGAGATGGAGAAAAAAGGCATCATTCTGGGCTATGGCGTGGATTTGAACTACCCGGCCGTCGGGTATGATTTGATGGGCGTCATCCACGTGACGATTCACAAGGGCGCTTTGCTGTCGGTTCAGCGGGAAATCGCCAAGATTCCGGATGTGGTGGCGGTGTATGACGTGACGGGTGATGCCGACTCGCTCGTAATCGTACGGGTCAAGTCGCGCGTCGACCTTTCCCGCATCGTCAAGAAGATTCTGAAGCTGGAAAATGTGGAGCGTAGCAACACTCGTGTCGTCCTGAATACAATCAAGGAAAATTACCGTTTGCAGCCGCTTGAGGGCATCGTGCAAGGGTAGTAGTTGTTGTTTGAGGCGTTCGGCATGGCGAATCAAAATAGTCGCGGTAGATCAAACGGCAAGCGTCTCTGGATTTTTTTCATTGTTCTTGCGCTTTTGGTTGCGTTGGTTTGGGTTCTTTTTTCGGCTCCTTCGGATGATGCCCGTCGGCTTTCGCTGCGTGACTCGTTAGTGTCCAAAATGGGCTCGGACGTTCATGAATATCACGTTGTGCGCAATGGCACGGATACTCGATATTTTGAGGCGGGTATCGAACATTCAGGTGCCGTGTTAGTCTTGCTTCATGGTGCTGGCGAAGGGGCAGTCACTTGGTACCCTGTTTTTGGCAATCTTTCGGCTCGGCGGCATGTGGTGGCTCCGGATCTTCCGGGTTATGGCGAGTCCAGCAAACTTGACGCGGGGTATGATGGGCCGTACTATTCGACGTGGCTTGCCGGTTTTCTGGATTCCAAGGGCTTGCAGCAGGTGGATTTGGCCGGCAGTTCTCAAGGTGGCGCGATTGCGTTGGATTTTGCTTCCCGTCATCCGGACCGTGTCCGCCGGCTGATCGTGGCCGACCCGACGGGCTTCGCTCCCGTCCCGCTTGCAATCTTGCTTCAGTTCTTTCTGCTGAACTTGGTGCCAAACTCTTGGCTTGCAGACGCTTCACTTTCTTATCTGGTCGCCAATGCGTCCCGCGTGGATCCGGCGTGGACGGCTTACGGTTTGGAAGTCTTGCGCATGTCGGGCGGTACGAACGTCTTCTGGCAAGGACGCGGTTCGTTGGCCGAACCGATTCCTTTTGATTCTCTTCGGCGAATTGAGGCGCCCGTCTTGGTCATCTGGGGTCTTAACGACACGTTCTTTTCATCCGGTGCTGCACATCGTGCCGCCGCCCTGTTTCGGAATGGCTCTGACACAATCCTTCCGGAGGCGGGGCATTTGCCGTTTTTTGATCAACCGCAGGCGTTTTCAAGCCTTGTGAACGAATTTTTGGACTCGTGATTGGTCATGTCCTTGGGCTTAAAGAAAAAAGTGGCATTATTTGGTGGCACCTTCAACCCACCCCACTTGGGCCACGTCCACGTCGTTCAGCAGCTAGCCAAGCGCTTTGACGAGGTCTGGGTGGTTGTGGCAGCGGATCCGAACAAGACGGAAAAACCCTACGTGCCGCCCGAGCACCGTCTCCGTATGGCCGAACTGGCTTTCAGCGGCCTCAAGAACGTCAAAATCGTGGATGTCGAACTTAGGCGTTCCGGCGTCAGCTACACCATCGACACGGTCCGGGAACTGAAGGCGGCTTATCCGAAGCACGAGTTCTGGTGGGTCATCGGTTCGGACTTGGTCAAGGACTTCCCGCGCTGGAAGCAGGCCGACGTGTTGGCCAAGACCGTGCCGTTTCTGGTCGTTTTCCGTCCCGGTTTTCCGCTGGACGCCGCGGGGTTGAAACGCTTCTTACAAGTCGACGTGTTGGAGGACAAGGGCGTGGACGCGTCCAGCACCCAGTTGCGGGCGTGGCTTCATGCGTTTCGAAAGAAGGATGCAAAGAAACGGGTGCCGAGCGCCGTCTACGACTATTTGGAAGAAAATCGGCTCTACGCCTGAAACGGCTTTGTGAGTTGGCAGGCGGTTAATCGTTGCCGGGTGCTTTTCCGTGCCAGTGGTAGTCCAAGGCTTTTCGGATCCAGAATTCGACGCGCGACTTGATCCATGAGGGGCTTTGGCGGTTGGCGTTCATTTCGCGCGACACGCGGGAGCCGATGCGGAACTGGCCGGCGATTCGCGTGAACCAGTTGCGGTGCTTTTCCTTGAGTTCGTCGTAATAATGGGAATAGCGCGCGCGTTTTTCCAGTTCCAGAGCGAGGTAGACGACGAGTTCCTCCATTCCTTCCTTTTCGTCCTGTCGCGTGGCGTTTCGAAGTGCAAGCGAGGCTTTGGCCAGCTCGGTCAGGATGTGGTGGTTGCGGCCAATGCCCAGCATGTCTTCGATGGGATGCCGGGGAGCGGCAGAATGGCTCGGCTGGGGCTTTTCAGCGTGCAGGGTCACGGTCTTGGCCGGCATGTTGGTCCTTAGGAAATCCGCGTATAAAAGGCAAGGCGGTCTTTTGGCCTTCGCTCTTTCGGCTGGCTTTTTATGTCGGTCCGTGCCGACTTGTGGTGATGTCGTCCTGGCAGAAGATCTTTTCGCGCGAGTATTCCGTGCAGTACTGCGAAATCGCCTTGCGTTCCGGCGCGGAGGAGTCCGAACGAATCCTGGGCGGCCATTTGACGCGGCAGGCGTTCGTTCCGGAAGGCCGTGGCGTGCAGAGTTTCTACGTCGATGCCGGAGAATGGATGCAGTTAAACGACGTCGTCGAGCGCGTCCATGCCGCGGATTCCAATCGGTTTTCCAAATTCAAGCGGCAGTTTGACGCCCTGGGCAATGCTTACTTGGCGGAAAGCCGCCGCATCGCCCAAGCCGCGGCCTCCGCGTCGTCGCCAAAAGACCTGGCCGAAGATTATTCCGTTTTCTTCGACGCCTGGCGTGACTATTGTGCCGTCCTGTGGACCGCTTGGATGCTCAATGAGCGGCTTTCTTCCACGGCGGAGGCCATTTTGGCGGAAAAGGCGGGCGCCGATGAAGGCAAGCGTCTGGCCGCCGTTGTTCTTCATCCTTCGAAGAAGACGGAAATCGGCCTGGCGCATGATGAATTGTCGCGGATGAAGAAAGAAGGCGCAGGAACGGCGGATCTGGCGGCTTTTCACACCATGTATTCCTGGCTTTCCTGCCTCGACGTCTTCAACCTGCCTTGGTCCATCGACGACGTGCGCAAAGCGGTCGAAAGCTCCAAACCGGAAAAAGCTGACCAAGTCGGAACTATGGAGGCCTCGTTGGGTCGGTTGGCTTTGACGGATTCCGAGGAATTCGTCTTGCGTGCCGCGCACGACTTGGTCTTCATCAAGGACCAGCGAGACGTCTACCGCCGCAAAGGCGTCTTCTTGTGTTTGCCTTTTTTCCAGACCGTCGCCAAAATGGCAGGACGCGACTTTTCCGACGTGGCGTATTGGTCCGGCGCGGAAATGCGGTTTTTCCTTGACGGCGGGAAGGCCCTGGCGGCCTCCGTTTCCAAACCGCGGAATGACGGTTTCTTGCTTTTCGAAAAACACGGCGATTACGTTTGTCTTGCCGGCAAGTCCGTCGCCGACGGCTTGAAGGAATTGGGTTTGCAAAACGGTCCGCAAAATGCTTCAAGCACGGTGAAGGGTTTGGCGGGTTCACGCGGTCGCGCGCAAGGAATCGCCAAAATCGTGCGCACCGTTGCTGACCTGGAAAAAGTCAAAACGGGTGACGTCCTAGTGGCCATCACGACGCATCCGGACTTCGTGCCCGCCATGCACCGCGCCTGCGCCATCGTCACTGACGAAGGCGGCCTGACGTGCCACGCGGCCATCGTATCCCGGGAGTTTGGCATCCCGTGCATCGTGGGCACGAAAAACGCCACGCGCGCGTTCAAGGACGGCGACATGCTGGACGTGGATGCGGCGCGTGGAATCGTTCGGCGGTCCAAAACGTAGAAACAATTAAATACTATAAAGTATCATTTGATACTGATTAGTATGCAAATAAGTCTAAAAATGTCTGACCGGCTTCTTGTGAGTGCCAAAAGGTATGCCGAAGAACATGGGTATTCGAATCTTCAGGAGTTTGTCCGGGAACTCATTCGCGAGAAGATTTTCGAGCGCGAAGAAAAGCTGAACGGAATGAGCACTTATTTGGCCAGTGAAGCCGTTTTAGCCAAAGACTGGCTTTCCAAGGAAGAGGACGATGCATGGGCCCATTTGCAAGAAAAGACATAGTTCTCTTTCCTTTTCCATACACGGACTTGTCCAACCGCAAGCTTCGGCCCTGCCTCGTTTTGTCGCCTGAACTGGGTGAAGACGTGTTGCTGTGCCAAATAACCTCTCAAAGAACGCGCTTGGATCAATATGCCGTCGAATTGAAGATGCGCGATACGTCCCGTGGCGGGTTGCAAATAGATAGCCTGATCCGCGCCAATCGATTGTTCACGGCGGACAAGAAACAGATTTTCCGGAAAGTGGAAGAGGCGAGTGATTCGGTTTATCGTCAAGTCATCGAAAAAATCATCGACTTGATTTCGCCCGGATAATTGTCTTTATCCTTTCACGACGCCCAGCGGCACCATTTTTGCCACGATTTTCGAGATTCCCGCTTGGGCGACGGCGCCGACGACGTCGTCGACGTTCTTGTAGGCCCCGCCGGCTTCTTCCGAAAGCAAGCGGGGTTGGGTGGCGCGGATGACTTGGCCTTTGGACTGCATTTCGGCCTCGATCTTGCGGCTGTCGAACTGGCGGACGGCCATGTGGCGCGACATGCGGCGGCCCGCGCCGTGGCACGAGGAGGCGAACGTCTTGGCCGCGCCCGGCAGGCCGCACAAAAGATACGAGGAAGTGTTCATCGAGCCGGGGATGATGACGGGCTGGCCCACGGCGCGGTAAGCGGCGGGAACTTTCTCGTGTCCGGCCCAGAAGGCGCGGGTGGCGCCTTTGCGGTGCACGCAGACGTTGCGCTTCTTGCCGTCAATGACGTGTTCCTCGAATTTGGCGATGTTGTGGCAGACGTCGTACACGGGGTTGACGCCGAGGGCATCCCAGTCCTTCTTGAAGACTTGTTCCATCGTTTCGCGCACCCAATGCGTCATGAACTGGCGGTTGCAGAAGGCGTAGTTGATGGCGCACTTCATGGCGCCGAAGTACTCCTCGGCTTCCTTGGAGTCCAAAGGCGTTCCGCACAGTTCGGGGTCCGGCAGTTTGATGCCGTATTTTTCGGCGGCGCGCAGGGACGTGCGGAGGTTGTCGTCGCACACCTGGTGGCCGAAGCCCCTGGAGCCGGAGTGGATCATGATGGTGATCTGGCCTTCGAAGATGCCGAAGGCCTTCGCGGTCTCCGTGTCGAAGACTTTCTCGACTTTCTGCACTTCCAAGAAGTGGTTGCCGGAGCCCAAGGTGCCCAGTTGGGGCGCTCCGCGCTTCTTGGCCAAATCCGAGACGCGTGAATAGTCCGCGCCTTGCATCTGGCCGTTCTCCTCGACGTGCTCCAAATCCTTCTTGACGCCGAAGCCCTGCTCGACTGCATGCTTGAGGCCGTGCGTAACGAACGGCTCAAGCGTCTGCTCGTTGAAGCGGACTTTGCTCTTGGTTCCCACGCCGGCCGGCACGTTGCGGAACAGCGCGTCCGTCAGCTGGGTCAGTTTGGGTTGGACGTCGCCGACGCTCAAATCGGTGCGGAGGAAGCGGACTCCGCAGTTGGACACGACGATGCCGTCGGCGATGAAGTTGTGCGTATCCGCCACCGTGAAGTCGTAGACCCAGCCCGTGTAGGGCACTTCTTCGATTGATTCGACGGGATCCTGCAGGGTGCCGAACATATCAAACTCTTGCAGGCTTTGCTCGGTGAATTCCTTGAAGGAAACGAAGTCCAGATGGATGCGGGGCTTGGCACCGTTTTCGTAGGCCCGTTGGATGAAGCGTTCGTTGGGTTTGTTTTGTAGCAGGGCGGCGATTTCATTGAGTTTGAGGCCTTTTGATTTGTATTCCTGGACCTTGCGGACGGTTTCCGCGCGCTGGCGTTGGGCTTTCTTCTTCAGCAGGATGTATCGGCAGGCGATTTCGGCCATGCGGCGTTTTTGCTCGCTGTATGCGTACCCGATCTGCTGGTAGAGCTTCAGGAGGTTGTCTTCGTTGCCGTTGATGTAGAGCCTCAATCGGATGACTCGGCCTTTTTGGTTAGGATGCTCGCGCCGTTCCGCGATTTTAGAGCATTCGATTCCGAAACCTTCCAGCATATGCATGATTTGGGCCAGGAAGAACCGGCCGTTTTCCTTGAATATCTCGTTCTTATTCTGAGCCAGTACGTGAAGATCGAAACCCGTCTTCGTGTGGGTCCGTGCCGCGGTCAGTTCGGCCCCGAAGAATCCGGCGAGGTAGACTCGCTGAATCCACTGGGGCGACTGCCGGACCCATTGAGGAACCAGGTATTGCGTGAATGCCTTGCGTCCTTTCGGCATGCCTCGTTCTTCCAGTTCCTGGCAGAATTCTTGAGAGTAGATATGCAGTTCCGCGTTGGTTGCCGTGAATGCTTTTATTCCGTACTGGGATTCGATGAGGTGCTTTCGCGTCCGTTCAAAAACGGATGCCTTGAATCCCAGGCGTTCCACATCCTGCCGCATTAATTCCAAATCCTGCTTTTTTCCGTAGGCTGCGGCCCTAAGCTTTCCGCTGCTTTCGGTTAGCGTTCCATCGCCCATGAAGTATCCGAGCAACTTGGCCCAGATTGCCGTACGGGTTTCGTCTTCGATTTTCCGATGGGGCACGCCGGTGAAGTACGTGGCAGACAATCGTTCTCCGACTTGGATTTGACCGGCAACTTTGTACCCGATTCCGACGCGAACAGGATGGTCTTCGGAGCACGTGACCTTTTTTCCTGCTTGCGTCGTAATCCGTAGCATACGCGTGTCGACGGGTTTCTTCATGAATGCGAGCAGCGGTTGCGGTCGTAGGCCGCGTGATTCCAGTGAGGCCACGCACGGGTTGTTCTGCTGCGTCAACGACAATTGGAACTTTCCATTTTGTTGCAAGGTCGGGAAATCATTTTCGTAGCTTTCGATTTTCCGAATCGAACCAAACTCGGTAAGTATGTTACTACCTTCCGGTAAGCAATTAATGTCGTATCCAACGCCGCCGGGCGACACAATCCCGTCTTGCGCGTCGAAAGCGGCGACGCCGCCGATGGGAAAACCGTAGCCTTCATGTCCGTCGGGCATGACGTAGGACGCCTCGATGATGCCCGGCAGGGCGGCGACGTTCTTGGCTTGTTGCAGCGTGCGGTCGGACAGGATGTGCTCCAGCATGTGCGGTTGTGCGACCAGGCGGACGGGCACGCGCATGCTGCCTTCTTTGGGCACTTCGTAGATTCCGGGGGAGATTTCGTGGTACGTCATGGTCTTCGACCTCATGAAAAGCATCGCAACGCGCGGCAACGTTTTGTTGGCCTTGGCGGCTCCGGTTCAAATCCGGATTCGCCCCTTCGTCGCGTCATCTCTTTGGGCCGGACGATTCTATTAAAAGCTTGCAGGACGCAATGAAAGCGTATGGCAACGGTGCAGAAAGTCAAGGCCCGCCTTTCCGTGTTCGACGGACCCGTCATGGGTACCATCGAGGTGGGCGAGGACAAGATTTCGCTGCAGTTGGGCAAGACTACGACCATCCGCCAGGGCTATGTCGTGTCGGTCCAGAAGACGGGCGATTTGGCTCTGAATAAAGTCGGCGTCCAATTCGAGTACTTCGACCTGTTCGGCAATAAGGAAACCCGGAATTTCGCCATGCACGAGAATGATTTGAAGATCCTCAAGAGAGCTTTGGGCAAGTAAGCGCTCCGTTTCGCCTTTTTGTCCCGTTTTTTGCCTCACTATATCGGAGTCTATAAAAGCCGCCGTCGGGAAAAATGCTTCAAGGTGGTCCATCGTCATGTCGTCGCCATTTAATTTGAAGCAGCCTTCAGTCGGCCGCCTGTCTTTTGCCGTGCTGTTTTTCCTTGCCTTTTCCTTGTCGGTCTCCGCGCGGTCCAGCATGCAGGTGCCGGCGGTGGATGCCAACGGCAACGGCATTTTGACGACCATCACGGCCGACGTTCGCAGCGGCTCCGGCGGCGTGTATGTCGACATCGAGCCGTTCATCTCGGTCGAGACGCAGAATTCGGCCAAAGTCGCGGCGCAGCAGGCAGCGATTGCCGCCGGCGTCGAATTGGGCCGCTTTGACGTCTTCTATAAGATCAAGGCCAACACGGAAGTCGTCGATGGTCCTTCCGGCGGGCAGGCTTTGGCACTATTGGCCTATTCCGAATTTTCGGGCAAGGCCTTGCGCGCCGACATGACGGCGACGGGCTCCATCGAGGCGGACGGCAGCATCGGCCGCGTCGGAGGCGTCTTGGAAAAAGCCGAAGCGGCCCAAGCAGGCGGCGTGAAGCTGTTTTTGGTGCCGCTGGGCCAGGCTGTGCAGGACGGCGTGGATTTGACGCAGCACGCGCAGGCCCGCTGGGGCATGCAGGTCGTCGAGGTGCGCAACGCGAGTGAATCCATCGCGCTGGCGTTCACGCCGACGGGAAGCGCGGTGGATGCGCCTTTGCATCCGGAGCCTCCGCTGGTGCTTCAGGACGTTTCCGCCTTGCAGTCCAAGCGCGTCCTGCCTTTGAAGATGCTGGCCGAGGACCAGGTCGGCCGGCTCCGCGCGGCCCTTTCTTCACTGGATGAGGACGGCGTCATGGCCCAGGTAGTGCGTCAGGCCGTGAACCGCTCCGGACAACTGGTGCAGAACGGTTACTATTACTCCGCGGCCAATGAGGCATTCCTAGCGCAGATCCAGCTGGATGCCTATCGGTCGAGCAACCTGTCCAAGGACGATTTGCTCCTGCAGATTTCCGATTTGGAGCGCCAGATGACGGACTTCCGTTTTTCCGAGCCGACGGATGCCGGTCTTGACTGGTCTGCCGGCGCGAGGCTCCGCCTGTTTTGGGCGCAGGAGCGACTGTCGGACGTAAAGCTGCGCGCCCAGTCCAGCACGCGCGTCGCGCCGCTGTTGCAGGATTTCGCCGCGAGCCGCAATTGGTTCGCCGCCGCCAAGCAGTTGGAGTCCATCGCCGGCCAACAGGGCGGAAACGCGATTCCGCAGGCGGTGTGGAAGACGTATGCCGCGGCCCAGGTCCAAAAGGCGAATGCTTCGGTGAGTGCGAATCCGCTGGACTCGGAGTCGTTGTTCCACCTCAAGGCCGCGCAACGAGCGTATGCCGCTGGCGACTACTTGGCCGCGGCGTATGACGGGGCGTTCGCGACGGCTTTTACCGAGGCTCGCGTGGAGCTTTTGAACGTCACGGAGGAACGACTGTCTTCCATCCTTCCGCAGGCCGGACGCTTGTCGGATTATTCCGGCCGCGTCTGGGCGCAGGCGTACTACGCGCACGCACTTTTCAGCGCCGATCAGGCCAACGCGTCCGGCGATTTGCTGGGTGTCATCAACGCCGTGAAGCTGGACGGCCTGTCGCAGGCTTTGGACCGCGTGGACGGCGAATTGATGAAACGCGTCGGCCAGCCCGTTTCAAACGAACCGGATGAGCCGGTGCCGACCGGTGGCATCCAAGTCACCACTACCGTTCAGCCGGCCGGGCCCAGCCTGTGGCTCCTCTTCGGCGCCGCGGTGGTGCTGGTGGGCCTCGTCATGCTGGCATTCGTCTTGGTGCAATTGCGGAGTCGCCCTGGTCCGTCGAACCTGTCCCGCGCCCAGCGCTTGGACTTGGTGGAAGAGGCTTTGCTTTCCGGACGCATCAGTGAAAAGACGTACGAGAAGCTGAGTCGGAAGTACGAAGGCGGCGCAAAGACCCGTCGGCGCCGCTAATGTTATTCCTTCAGGGCGCGCAGGGCTTCGGCCGCGACGTATAGCGAGCCGCAGACCAGTACTGCCTTGCTTTCCATCGCTTTCAAGGCTGACGCGACGTCCGGGGCGATGGAAACGGCGGCGTTTGTTTTCTTTTCAATCAGCGGCTTCAACTTTTCTGCCTTCAGGGCCCGCAGGTTTTTGGGCGTGACCAGCGCGACGGATTCGATTGGCAGACGGCAAATTTCATCCACCATGCCGGCGTAGTCCTTATCAGCCAATACGCCGAAGACCACATTCCAGCGCGTTCCGGGGTAAGCCGTTTTCAGTGAGTCCACGAGAGTGCGGATGCCGTCGGGATTGTGCGCCCCATCGACGATGACGCTACCGAAAGCCTGCATGCGGCCGGGCCATTGGGCGTCCTTCAGACCGGTAATGATGTGTTCGTCCCTGATTGGCACGCCTTGATTCTGAAGCTCGCAGGCGGCGGCGACGGCCAATGCGGCGTTTTCGGCCTGGAAACGGCCCTGGAGTGCCAAGGGGACTTCTTCGCCGTTCCATCGGACCGTCAGCGGGCTTTCGCGCAAGATCGCAAGCGGCACGACTTTTTTCACATGCGCATTTTTTCCTTCTGCCGCGTTTTTGATTACTCTGAATGCCTTTCCGTCTGCCGTGGTAAGGCAGAATCCTTGTTGAGCAATGATGCCGGCCTTTTCCTTTGCGATTTCTTCCTCGGTATCGCCCAACTTGTCCGAGTGGTCCAACGCGACGTGCGTGATGAGCGCCAGTTTCGGCTTAAGGATGGACGTGGCGTCCTTTCGTCCGCCGAGCCCGACTTCCACCACGGCCCAATCCACGTTTTCGTCCAAGAAATGCTTGAATGCCATGAGCGTCAGGGCTTCGAATTGGCTGGCGCCGTTTTTTTCGACCAGCGGCTTGGTCCAATTGCCCAGAGCGGCGAAACGGATTTTGGAAATCATCTTTCCGTCGATTTGGATGCGCTCGCGGACGTCCAACAGGTGGGGTGAAGTGTACAATGCGGTCTTGACCCCGGCGTGAACCATCATGGCGGAAAGAAAGGCGCAAGTCGAGCCTTTTCCGTTGGTGCCGGCCACCTGCACGATCTTGAGACGGTCCAAATCGAGGCCAGCGTCCGCGACAAGCTGGCGCATGCGGTCCAGATCCCAATCGGTCGGCTCCGGCAACGCGTTGAGCCACCTTTTGGCGTCTTCGAAGTCCATAGCATTATTAGTTTTCGCGTGCTTTTATCAAACGTTTGCAATGCCTTCTGAATTCAACGCCCAGGAACAATCCGTCCTCGCGCCGTATTTCACCAACCTGGACAAGGACGTCTTCGCACTCCGCAACCTGCCGGAAGTCGTCAAAGGCGCGCTTTTCTCGCGCTACAGCCGGACGAACAAGAGCCTGCGGCGCGTCCTGTTCGACGAATTCATCCAAGACAAGAATATGGCATTCGAGCAGATTGTCTCTGCCCCCAAGCAGGACGAAACCGTTGCCATCAAAAAAGCCGAGGAATTCTACGACCGCGTCCTGGTGGGCTACGGCGACGACTCGGTGGCCGAACTTGGAGGAGCGCACATCGCGGTGGAGAACGTCTCGAACATCGTGACCAAGGTATTGCAGGATAGCCGCCTGGGAATCTCGCCGCTGGAGAAAAGCACTCG
>Ga0172368_10004884_pt1 | contig 15279 bp, 13 predicted proteins | sample Lak11m_FD_114540 | JGI IMG/M metagenome (GOLD analysis project Ga0172368, IMG submission 114540) | Freshwater microbial communities from Kabuno Bay, South-Kivu, Congo - kab_022012_11m | ecosystem: Environmental > Aquatic > Freshwater > Lake | place: Democratic Republic of the Congo: South-Kivu...
AGGGTAAAAGAATTCACGGATCAATATTTGATCAAACATGAATTCATTAAGAGGCTGCACGAGAGGTATAAAAAAGAAGGAATTGTCGTACCTTATCCTATCAGGACAATACATTACGAACAGATTCAAGAAAAAAAGGAATAACTATGAAAAGAATACTTTTGTTTATACTACCGATTTTGCTTCTCGTTGCCATTGGATTTACGGTATTTGGTATCATGCAAATCCGCTTTACTCAGGATAGATTAATGGATGATCTCCGGAAAAAAGCCAAGGCCATTGACGAAACCCTTGAATTTTCCGCCAAAGCGATCCTTACTAACAGCGACTTAAAATCCGCCGATCGTTTAGTCGAAAGCTTTCAGAAAAGAGAAAGACTGCAGGGGTGTGTTATTTATGACAAAGAGGGCAGGATTTTAGCTATTACTGAAAGAATTTCTGACTGGAAAGATAAGGAAAAGCCCTATCTTACAGAAGTGCTTGCCGATAAAACCCCGCGGGGCGCCTTAGAACAATTCAGGGACTCTTCTGTATACAGTTATATTTTGCCTGTTATGGATGATGAAAATAATATTTTGGGGATGGTCGAGGTTATTTACGATACATCCTATGTCTTTACTACATTAACTACGCTATGGAGAAAACTCAGTATTACGTTAATAACTTTATTAGTCATGATCGTGCTTATTATGCTTCTGATTCAAAGACAGATATTTATCCTGCCGGTTCTCAGGCTTACCGAATGGTTTCATCATTTTCAAAAAGGAGAAATAGACGGATCGCATCCTATTAAAGAGAGAGGAGAACTTGGCAAACTTGCCAGCGAAGTAGAACAAATTGCATTGAACCTCAGGATTGCACGTAGGACAATTTCTGATGAGGCATCTGCGCGGCTTCAAGAAAAAGAGACATGGACAGAAGCAAGGTTAAAAGAACTTGTTAATGCCAAGCTGGGGGAAAATGCATTATTTGTGGTTTCAAACAGAGAGCCGTATATGCATGTTGTAGACGATACTATAGGCATAACTAAATGCATAAGGCCTGCAAGCGGCGTCGTAACAGCCATACATCCAATCCTGTGCGCTTGCGGAGGGATGTGGATAGCCCATGGGGCAGGCAACGCCGACAGAAAGTTTGTAAACTCAAAAGATAAGCTTGGCGTGCCGCCCGAAGACAACCGGTATATTCTAAAAAGAATATGGCTTAACAAAGACGAGGAAGACGGTTATTATTACGGTTTTGCAAATGAAGGGCTATGGCCTCTTTGCCATAATACGCATACCAGGCCTATTTTTAGAGAGACGGATTGGGAAATATATAAAAAGGTAAATCAAAAATTTGCTGATAGCGTACTGGAGGAATTACCTGCAAAAGATCCATTTGTATTTATCCAAGACTACCACTTTACGCTATTAGGCAGAATGATAAAGGAAAAACGTCCGGATGCCACCATCGCTTTATTCTGGCATATACCCTGGCCTACGCCTGAATCGTTTTCTATATGCCCTTATAGGAAGGAAATTTTAGATGGCATGCTTGGCTGCGACTTGATCGGTTTCCATGTCCAAAACCATTGCAATAATTTCCTGGATACGGCAAACCGGCTACTTGAATCAAGGGTAGATACAGAAAAATTCAGTGTTGTCCGGCTGGATAAAGAAACTTTTATCAGGGCCTTTCCTATCAGTGTTGATGGGCATATGACCAGCGATACTAATGAAAGCGACCTGGCCAAGCAAATAGGAAACATCAAAAAGGAATTTGACCTGGAAGATAAGATTATAGGCGTAGGAGTTGACAGGATTGACTACACCAAAGGTATCATTGAAAGGATTCTTGCAATTGATAGATTTTTCGAGAAATACCCTCAGTATAAAAAAAAGGTAGTATTTGTGCAGTTAGCCGCTCCCAGCCGCACCCATATAAAACGTTACCATGATCTTATGTCGGAAATCGATGAATTGGTGGAAAAGAAAAACTGGAAACATATGGAAGGGAACTGGAAACCGGTTATTTATCTTAGAAAGCATTTCTCCCCGGATGAGGTTGTGCCTTTTTACAAAATAGCAGATTTTTGCATAGTGAGTTCCTTACACGACGGGATGAATCTTGTAGCCAAAGAATATGTAGCCGCGAAGAAAGATTTGTCCGGTGCGCTTATTTTGAGTCAATTTACAGGCGCCGCCAGGGAATTAACGGGCGCAGTTCAGTTTAATCCCTATGCGATCGAGGAATTTGCAGACGCAATAAAGTTTTCATTAGAAATGCCTCTCCAGGAAAAAAGAAAACGTATGGAGACTATGCGCAAGATAATCACAGAAAATAATATATACCGCTGGGCAGGAAGTATTATTACAGAATTAACATCCTTAAAAAAGGCGTAAGCCTTTCATGGGAGCATTATGGAACATTTATTTTTTCGATTGAATAAATTAAAAGATTTCCTGAAGGGCAAATTTATTTTTCTTTTTTTAGACTATGACGGCACATTGGCTCCCATAGCCCAGAGCCCGGATAAAGCTATTATTCCTGTAAAGACATTAGATGCCCTCAAAGGGTTATCAAAAAATTCACATTGCAAAGTGGCTATTATAAGCGGCAGAGCTTTGAAAGATATAAAAAATAAAATAGGCTTAGAAAGAATGATTTATGCCGGTAATCATGGCCTGGAAATAGATGGCCCAAAGCTTAGATTCAAGGCCCCTCTTTCCATGGGATATATGGCAATACTCAAAAAAATCAAAGGTATCCTAAAAAAGAAACTATCAAAGATTAGGGGTGTAATTATAGAAGATAAAGGCCTTACGTTAGGCGTTCATTATCGCCTTGTTAATATAAAAGATATGCAGCCTGTAAAAACAATTTTTCATAATGCAGTGGCTCATTATATTATAAGCAATAAAATCAAAATAAGGCCCGGTAAGAAAGTGCTGGAGATAAGGCCGTCTTTAGAGTGGGATAAGGGGAAGGTTGTATTATGGCTTCTTGCAAGACTAAGATTTGTCCTTAGCAGAGAACCATATTTCCCTATATACATCGGTGATGATGCAACTGATGATGATGCATTCAGGGCACTGAAGGATAAGGGCTTAACTGTGTTTGTAGGCGATCCAGGAAACTCTCATGCAAAATATTATCTGAGAAATACTCAGGAGGTAGCTGAGTTTCTGAAACAGATCTTGAAAATTAAAACAGATGAGGATATATGCCAGGATTAATCAAAGCTATCGAGCCATTCAGGTTTTATACCAGGTTACATCTTTCAGAATTGACAGGGTTAAGGGCCTCAACCCTGGGCCAGTTGCTGAGTGTAATCAAGGAGGTGCCCGGGTCATGTATTTACCATCATACTCATAGATTTTTGCAACAACACCAGTATTTATCTCCTGAGCCGCCTAATGATTTTGCCTATTGGGTGAGCAAAGTGCTGGGAGAGGATGAGCTGGGAGAAAGGTTGGCCAGTATTGATACGATCCAGTTTTCTACGGTTCGCAGTCTCAGGGATAAAATCATCGCAACCATTGATAATTACTTGAAAAATAATATGTCGGCTAAACTGAAATTTGCAGGAGAAGGAGAGGAATTTCATTTTATAAAGTCAGTTAGCTTTGTATTGCAGACAAATTATATTGCTTATGATTTGAAAGGATTCGCAGATATAGTTAAAAATATAACTATAGACTCCATATATTTTCATATCTTTGAATCGCGGTTAAGGCTGGAAAAAAAGACAAATGATTTTTCAAATTGGATAGAAACGTCTATTGGCGATAAAGAATTGTCAGATAAGATTTCAAGGCTTGATCCTTATATTCATACCCTGGAAGATTTAAGGAAAACAATCATTAGAATAGTAGAAAAAAGAATATGCGTGTAAATTATCTCTCGCGGCTATACGCAAAACTATGGCCGCTCGGGATGGAATTTTCAGCAGGTAAAAATAAGGAAAAATTTCAATGGCCGATATAATAGAAGAATATATCCCGATAGTCGGACAACCTATCATAGATGATCTAAAGTTATTGGCTGAAAAACTTAAAGGTAAAGTCATACAGCATATTAATTCTACAGCGGTAGGCGGCGGAGTCGCTGAGATACTTAGCCGCATGGTGCCTTTATTGAAAGAGTTGGGAGTAGATACCCGATGGGATGTTATAAAGGGCGGAGAGCAATTCTTTGAGGTGACAAAAAAATTTCACAATGTTTTGCATGGAAGGCCGGAAGGAATAACACAGCGCGATTTTGACATATTCCTGGAAACCAGCCAAAGAAATATAGAGGCGCTGGATATTTACGGGGACATTGTATTTGTGCATGACCCTCAGCCTATAGCTTTGATAAAAAAGCGCTCAGGCAATAAATGGATCTGGCGCTGTCATGTAGACGTATCCAATCCTAACCAGAGGGTATGGAAATTTTTGGAGAATTTTATAACCGATTATGATAGCGCGGTATTTTCCGCGCCAAATTTTTCACAAAGACTGCCTATAAGGCAGTTTCTGATATCTCCTTCTATTGATCCTTTAAGCGATAAAAACAGGGAATTGCCTCAGGAAACAATAGATTCAGTATTGAGAAAATATAATATTAAAAAAGATAAGCCGGTTATTACCCAGATCTCCCGTTTTGACCGTTTAAAAGACCCCATAGGGGTTATTGAAACGTATAAGCAGGTAAAAAAATACTTTGATTGCCAGCTTATCCTGGCAGGAGGCAGCGCAGCTGATGACCCTGAAAGTACACAGGTTTTAGAAGAAGCCAGGGTCAAATCAGGACACGATAAAGATATACATATTCTGTTACTGCCACAGGATAACATAGCAGTTAATGCCCTGCAGAGAGCTTCAGATGTGATTGTGCAGAAATCTTTAAAAGAGGGATTTGGCTTAACTGTTGCAGAAGCCCTGTGGAAGTCAAAGCCGGTTGTAGCTTCTAATGTGGGCGGGATTCCGCTGCAAATAAAACATAAATATTCCGGCTTATTGTGTCATTCCATAGACGGCGCCAGTTTTGCTATTAAACAGCTCCTGGCCAATCCAGAATATGCTAAAAAGTTAGGGCAGAATGGCAGGGAGCATATAAGGAATAACTTTTTAATTTCACGCCACATTAAAGAATATATGTTATTATTCTTATCGCTATATCATAGAGAAGATGTAGTTTATTTATAGAGAATAAGAGGTTTTGATGAAGTTAAACGGTTGGATATTTATGATATTCTCATGGACAATGATTTTGGGCATGGGGATATATTGTTTCAGCAGGATATTAAAAAAGAGGAGGCATTAGTGCTGGGTAATATTTTACAGCAACTGGAAGCGGCTTTGCTTGCAATTTTATTTTCTATATTGTTTATGCATCAAAATAAGAAAAAAGCAGAAGGCGAATTAAACAAAAAGGCATAAAAGAAGATTTAAAGTAATAATAAACCACAAGGAGATATTTGTTATGGGTGACGCCTGGAGAATGAATGTGATAGTCGGGATGCTTTTGGGAGGGGTTTCTATATTTATTATATATGTTATGCTTGTTAGCAGAAGACAGGAAAGAGAAGAAAAAAATAAGGATAAGAAGGCAGGAGTGTAATGAGAAGCAGATTAATTACCCTTGATATGGGGCTCGCAGGCTTTGGATAATAGGATGGGAAAAAAGGCATGAAGAAAATATTGATTACACTAACCGTGATATCTCTTGTTTTTATCACAGCGATAATAATTTTCGCATTAACATTCGATATCAATAGATATAAAAGCATTATTATTGAAAAGGCAAGCCATGCAATGCAGAAGGATATTACAATAGAGCGCATTTCGCTTGATTTTAGCCACGGGCTTGGATGCAGGATAGATGGCCTGGCTCTGAAAGAAAAGAATATAGAATGGGATAGTGCATGGTTAAAGGTTACAAGCGCTGAAGTAAGTTTAAGGATATTGCCTTTATTTAAGAAAGATGTGGTAGACCGCATAGAAATACACGGACTGGATTTAAAACTGAACGACCAGCTTTTAAAACAACCTATACAAACTGCGAATTCTTCTCAGGAAAAAGTTGATACAGGTACGGCAGCGTTAGGAGCTTTAAAATTTCTCGTAAGGAAAATTGCGATAAAAGATTCTGTAGTAACCTATATTCCGGCAAAAAGCAAAGATACGATAAAAATAGGCATCTCTATCCTGATGCTCAATAATGTCTCGCTTTCCGGGCCTGTGAGTGTCAATGCAGTGCTTTCGACGCTTGATAAAGGCAGGGATAATATCATTGTAAAAGGCATTGTATTTCCCGAACTATCCACCAGGGCGCCTTACGTCAAAGATCTTGATCTGAAGATAGACGTTGGCGGCATTGATATACCGGGACTTTTGCGTACGTTTGGCTATGAGCAGATTGCAGGACAATTGAAGGGTAAAAAAGTGAATGGCATTGTCACAGCGCATGCCGAAAAGCTTTACCTGGATCCTGAAAAGATATGGGATTCCAGCGTTGCTGTTTCTCTGGAAAAATGTTCCGCTGATATCCTGGCGGTGCCGGGCGGTATAAAAGATGTAAATGCAGAAGCGCACTTTGGGCAGGGAGATCTGGTTATTAAGAAATCGTCCGGGATAGCGGCTGGCGGTTTGATTTCAGCATCGGGCACAATAAAAGATATAAAAGCCATGGTTTTCCAAAAAGGCATGTTAGAGGCTGAAAATATATCCGCGCAATTTAACCTGCAGGACTTCAATATATCAGAGCTTGCGGCTATGTCCGGCAATGAAGATATTGCGAAAATACTAAAAGGGAAAACCATCAAGGGCAAGGTGACAATTAAAAGCGATAAATTTTCTCCTGGCCAGAAAGAGGATTCATCAGGCCTTTCTGTTTTGCTCTCAAAAGGAATGACCGACATCATTCCAATACAGGGCGGGGTAGAAGATATTGAGTCCGAGGTAGTTTTGGAACAGAATAATCTCCTGGTGCGTAAGTTTGCAGGTTCTGCAGCTGGCGGCACTTTTTTAGTCCAAGGTTCGGTTAAGGATATATTTTCTTCACAACTTTTAAATTTTGATATCTTGTGCAGCGGCATAAATCTGGATAGTTTGCTTCCGCAGGCTAATCCGGGATTGCCTGGTTTTAAAGGAATAGCGGACTTAAAAGCTGCTATTACAGGCCAAGGATTCCAGCAGGATCAGCTTATGCAAAGCTTGGCTGGTTCGGGTTCATTGAAGGTTGACAGGCCGGTACTAAAAAATATGAATATCTTACATATTGCATTTGACAAAATGGATATGATACCAGGATTAGTCACTATGCTCAGGGAAAATCTCCCTGAAAAATACACAGAAATACTCAAACAAAACGATACGAATTTTAAACCAATGGATATTGCCTATACTGTTTCGCAGGGCAAGCTGATTTTTAAAGATACAAGCGTTGAGTCAGATGGCTTTCTTGTAAAGGCCCGGGGCGCGGTTGGACTTTCGGGAGATATTGAAATCAATGCTCATTTGTTTATTGCCTCAGATCTTTCGCAAACTTTTATGAATAGTGTGAAGGAATTGAGATTTCTGGCAGATGAACAGGGCATGATCAATATGCCGCTTGCCATAACCGGTAAAGCGCCGCAAGTATTAGTGAATATAGACAGGGACTATGTGCTGCGTAAGCTTGTTGTTTCAAAAGGCAATGAACTCCTGGAGAATATTTTCAACAAAAAAGATAAATCTCAGGGAGAACCGCAGCCCCAGCAAGACGAATCCCGGCAGGATACACAAAATTCAAACATGCAGCAGAAAAAAGATGGGTCTTCTGAACCGGCCGCTTTGATTAAATCTATATTTGATGTTATTGGTTCACAGGATAAATGAGAAATTATAGCCGGCCTATTTTGGTATAAACGGTACAGATACCGCCTATTTAATCTGAACAAAAATTTGTTTTTGAATTTCCCACTTGTTTCTATCTTCAAGCGTAGCTTCTGCTGTAAATGTCATAACTCCCGTAGAACCTCCAGCAAGGCCGGCTTTTAAAGCCTTTTCATATTCCTCTGCACTCATCTTTTCAGGCTCATCTGTTGCCTGAACGATAGGCCAGACCTGTTTGTCTGTCCTGAGTTTTATCCATTGAGTCAATGAAATTATCCATCCCGTATCTTTATAACATAATAAGTGGTAACTCATGGGCGAAAATACATCTATTACTTTAGAAAGCTTTTCTATGTCCTGTCCAATGACTTTATATATTGCGTTATCGAAGTCTTCCTCTCTCCATGGGACTAAAAATATTCCTATAATCGCGTCTTTCCTGTATTTTGTTACCGCGTCCCTGATCTTTTTTGCCGTCTCAACGATAATGTCACTCCTCCATTCGTACCAATTTTCAGAATGATTTGCATATATCCACCGGGAAACCTCTTTTGTAGATTTCAGTTCTTCAGGAATCCTTATGCCTGTTTCATCTTGAAATCTCTTAAGGCAACTTTTGCAAAAACAAGTATATTGTATCTTCGGTGCTTTTGCTTCCCATTTTGTAGGCCATCTCATGAAATCAAGCCATAATCCGTCTATCGGATATTCTCTTGCTATATTTTCTGCTTCCTTTATCTTTTGGTTAATCAGCCATTGCTGAGACGGACAGATACCTGCATACCACCCATCCATTTCCGCTAAACTCCCATCTGATAATACCGGGCGGGATTCAGGATGCCCGTCCCAATAATAGCTGCCGCAGAACATAGACAATTCAGCATACGCCTTTATCCCATTTTTTCGAAGCTGATTAATAATAGAATTATCAAATGGGACATGCACGACAGCGTTTATCCCGCATTTTTTAAGATATTTTGATATTTGTCCGGGGCTTTTATTTCTAAATGCCGGTGATTTTAAAGGGAGAGTATAAATGGCCTTTGTTATTGGCTGTTCTCCGAAAGAACTGGCAGCAAATAAAAACGAGAGGAGTATATAAAAAATAATATGCCCAAATTTTATTTGAGTCACTATCCTGTTTTTCTCCTGCCAAAATTTCAAATTGCATATCATTGTAACATATCCCCATTCTATAATAATTGCAGTATTCAATTCAAGTTCTTTCGCATAATAAGTAACCGTTCTATTGCGGATAATTATAAAAGTGATATAATTAAGCTACAATACCATGATAAGAGGATTTCAGAACAGTACAAAAATCTATGCTTAGCGCTGCAGGTTTTACCTTTGCCAATCTTATTGCTGGTTTTATTTTTAGCGGGATTGGCCTTGTCGCTTTTGTCTATGGGAAAAAAGAAAGCAGTTTCAAACCGCTTTCGATCGGTATGGCCCTTATGGCATATCCCTATTTTTTAACAAGTACTTTCTGGCTGTATGCAGTAGGTATCGGCTTATGCCTACTGTTGTATTTTTGGAGAGATTGACAATTGTCAAATAACAACTGCCCTATTTAGGCGAATATTTTAAAATAAAACATAAGATGAAACAGAAAATTACAAGAAGGCAAAAGGATGTTTCAAGGCTATTGAGGGAAAAAGGGATATTGCAAAAAGATGTCTTGAGGCATTCAAAAAAACCAGGACGGGAGGTAAGGACGAACAAGGTCAACTTCTATTGACACGGCTTCCGGTTCGCTGCGGCGAGGTACGATATAATGGTCATACTTAAGCGTGAATTGATAATCCGGATCAATAAAGTCAGCCGCTTTAATAGGTAACATTGTAAGGGATCCCATAGGTGTGAGCCTATCCCGGGCCGGACAGCTGCCAATAGCCAGGTTATAATTATTATGTAGATAATTATAAATGCGATATAATTAAAAAATTTTTTTATATACCATGAGAAAATTATGAATAAAAGCTTTGTGTTAAACAATAGGGTATATCGTAGCAGGATGGCTACAATATTATTCCATATTGTCTTAAGAAGCTTCTTTATCGAGCCATGCTGTAAAGTATAAAAACATGAAAGATACATCAGCTGAAAATTTATTAATGATGTTTAAAAAAAGCGCAGAGAGGTTTTCTGATAAAACCGCGCTCTTTTTCTCCGATAAAAAAATCAGTTATAAAGAATTATATCAGATGTCTCAAGGCCTGAGTCAGGGCCTGAAAAATCTAGGCATTAAAAAAGGCGATAAGGTGGCGATATTCCTGCATAATACCCCGGAATTTGTGGCAAGTTATTTTGCCATTATCAGCATAGAGGCAGTCTGTGTACCTGTGAATAATATGCTGAAAGAGGCAGAGCTTGGTTTTATTTTAAAAGATTCCAAGGCCAGGCTTATCATAAGCTCAATTGCCTATCTGGATATTATAAATCTCGCGAAAATAGGAGCTCCTGATTTAAAATACACTATTAGTATAGACGGCCTTGCGCCGGATACATTTAATTTTTATGAAATAATAGAGCGCAGCGTTTTAAAAAAAGAGGATATATTTATAAACCCTGATGAAACAGCGTCCATCCTTTATACCTCAGGCACAACCGGCAATCCTAAAGGCGCGATGCTTACCCATAGGAATTTTATTTCCAATATCAAAAGCTGCATATCCAGCATAGATGTTTCTGAAAAAGATAACTTTATCTGCGTTTTGCCTATGTTTCATTCTTTTGCCTTTACTGTGTGTATCCTTCTGCCGTTTTCAACAGGGGCGAGCATTACTGTAGTTGAACACCTGAGGCCTTTCCGGAGGGTAGTGAGAAACGTGATAAAAAAGAAAATCACGGTATTTGTCGGTATCCCTTCTATATTTAATGTCCTGGCGCATATGGAAATACCTCGTGTTTTTACTTCCAGGGTGCTGAAGCTTATCGATCCTTTGAGGCTTTGTATATCAGGGGCTGCTGCCTTGCCTGCAGAAGTCCTCAAGGCCTTTGAAGATAAATTCAGAGTGCCTCTTTTGGAAGGATATGGGCTGACAGAGGCTTCTCCTGTGGTGTCATTCAATCCGGTGCATGGAGTAAGAAAGCCCGGGTCAGTAGGCCTGCCTGTAGAAGGTGTAAAAGTGAAAGTGGTTGATGACAGGTCTAATGACTTAGGTTGCGAGAAAATAGGCGAACTTCTGGTCAAAGGTGACAATATAATGAAAGGTTATTTTAATAGAGAGACTGAGACGCTAGAGGTTATAAAAGACAGATGGCTTTACACAGGAGATATAGCCAAAATTGATAAAGCCGGTTATATTTATATTCTAGATAGAAAAAAAGACATGATCAATGTGCGCGGCCTGAATGTCTATCCCGCAGAAATAGAAAACGTCCTGATGAAACATCCTAAGATCAAAGAGGCAGCTGTTGTGGGCATACCGGATAAGTTTAAAGGAGAGGTGCCCAAGGCATTTATTGTTTTAAAAGAAGACGAAGTCCTTGCCGGATCAGAAGTCATTGGGTACCTGAGAAAAAATCTTGCATTATTCAAAATCCCAAAGTTTGTGGAATTCACCAAGGCCTTGCCCAGGACAGCTACCGGAAAAGTGCTTAAAAGGCAATTAAAGTAAAAATCCTCCCAGCGGTTATTAAGATTATGAGAATTATTTTAAACATTCTGATAGGGATTGGTTTAATCTTCGCTTATGTTAAATACCTTGAGTATAAAGGAATATATTATCCCGTTAAAGAAATATTTATTTATCCTTCCTCGTTCGGCGCTTCATTTGAAGATATATACATAGCCACAAAAGACAATGTCAGAATAAACGGCTGGTTTATATCAAACCCAAAAGCTAAATACACGCTTCTTTTCTTTCATGGGAATGCCGGTAATATCGGAGACAGGATTGATAAATTGCAGTTTCTTTACCATGCAGGCATTAATATTTTTATTATTGACTACAGGGGATTCGGCAAAAGCCAGGGGAGGCCGTCAGAGCCTGGTTTTTACCGCGATGCATTTGCCTCGTATGATTATCTGCTAAATACGGCAGGCATTAGTCCTAATCAGGTTATTCTTTATGGGGAGTCGTTGGGGAGCGCTATAGCTGTCGACCTCGCTTTTCACAGAAAAGTCAGGGCATTGATATTGGAAGGCGCTTTTTCCTGCGGCAGGGATATGGCGGTTAAATTTTATCCTTTTCTGCCCAGGTTTATTTTTTCTAATAGCTTTGATTCCTTGACGAAGGTTAAGGAAATTAACGCCCCAAAATTATTCATACACAGCCGGGATGATGAAATAGTGCCTTTTAATCTGGCTGAGAAGCTTTATGGCCGCGCCAAAGGGCCAAAGGAATTTTTAGAGATTAAAGGAGACCATAATAGCGCTTTCTTGAGTTCACAGGAAGCGTATATTTCTTCAATCAGCGCGTTTGTAGGGCGCCTATAGAAGTGATTCTTGAAGAAAACAAGGGACATATAATTCATAAGAAATAACTTGACACTATTTTTAAATACTATAAAATATGAAGGATTTACTTGAGCATTTAATAGATGAATATGAAATTGAGCCGATAAAAGAACAAGGATGCTGTTCGGACAAGTACAAAAAATTAAAAGGTTGAATATGGATAAGACAATTACTGCTAATCCTGCAAATAAAGAAAAGAAATTTCCGGACATAGTAATTCCCCGCATTCTTAATTATTTGAAGGTTGTCCAGCAGTTAGAAAGAGAAAATAAGATAACTATCTTATCCGAGGAGCTTTCAAAAAAGACAAATATCAGCGCTTTTTTAATCAGAAAAGATTTGGCAAATTTTGGCAGGATTGGGCAGCCGGGAATGGGTTATGAAGTTTCTCGGCTGAAAAATTATCTTTTAGATATTATCGGCGGAAAAGAGATGTGCAATCTTGCTATTGCTGGAGTTGGTAATTTAGGTTCCGCGCTCCTTAATTATAAAGGATTCGAAGAAGAAGGCTTAAAATTTGTAGCCGCATTTGATAAAGAAAAGGGCAAGATAAGTAAAATCTGCGGAAATGTAATAGTCGAACATATTGACAATATTAAAGAAAGCGTGAAAAAGAATAATGTTCATATCGGCATAATTGCTGTTTCAGCTGATGCTGCCCAGATGACTGCGGATAAATTTATCGAAGCCGGGGTTTACTCCCTATTAAATTTTGCACATGTAGCAATAACAGTGCCCCAAGAGGTTACCTTGCGCAATGTGGACTTGTCAATTGAATTAAAAGCGCTGAGATATTTCTCGGTAAACAGGTAGATTTTTTTTACATCAGCTAGTGATAAATATCACTAACTAAACAAAAGGAGAAGACATGTTAGAAGTAAAAAAAGATACAGGAGTAATAGTAAGCGTGGATTGCCGTACGCCCGCAATTATTGCGGATAGTCTCAGCAGAAGTATTTGCGTGCAAAAGGTGAACGCTTCTATTTTTAAATTAACTATTCTGGGGATCCTGGCAGGGGCTTATATTGCTTTCGGCGCTTGCCTGGCCACAATTGTAGGGCATGATGCCGTTAAGTATGTAGGATTGGGTTTTACAAGGCTTGTCAGCGGAGCAGTTTTTTCCTTAGGGCTTATGCTTGTCGTAATCGCCGGCGCAGAGCTTTTTACAGGCAACAACCTGATGTTAATGAGCGTTTTGGATAAAAAATCATCCTTCAGAAAGATGTTGTTTAAATGGGGCATTGTGTATGCGGCAAATTTTATAGGAGCGATATTCCTGGCGTACCTTTTTTATAAAACAGGCCTGTGGAAAATGGGCGATAATATGGCGGTCGGAGTCAATGCTTTAAAGCTGGCTAATTTTCGGATGAACCTGACATTTGCAGAAGCTTTGACCAGAGGAATATTATGTAACTGGTTGGTATGCCTGGCGGTATGGATGGCCATTGCCTCAAGGGATGTGGTAGGAAAGATATTCTCCTGTTTTTTTCCTATCATGGCATTTGTTGCCTGTGGTTTTGAACACTGTGTTGCCAACATGTATTTTATTCCTATGGGCTTGTTCCTGAAATCTTCCGGCCAGATAGTTGGTGAGGGCCTGGATTTGACAAATTTGACCTGGGTTAATTTCTTTTCGAAGAATTTAATTCCCGTGACTATCGGTAATGTAATCGGAGGCGCAATCTTTGTGGGCCTGCTTTATTGGACAGTATATGTTAAAGGAGTGGAAAGTAAATAAAATTGAAAGGAGAATAATAGCATGCAGACGAAAACAATAGTGCTGGTATTAATTATGGCGGTTTCTTTTTTTGTTTCTGAGGCATTTGCCTCAGGCGATAGCAAGTATTACAGCGAGTATGCGTTAAAACACAAACTAAATGATAAATTCGATTTATTTTTTACCCCGGAATTCCGCGCAAAAAATGATATGGGTAATATTTATTATTATCACTACAGAGCAGGCTCGACATTTCATGCTGATAAAAATCTTGACCTTAGCCTTGCTTATAGGTATATTCAGACTAAAGACACTAAAAGCGAGTGGGATAATAATGACACACAGTACATTGAGATGATAGCGATCCCTAAGACAAGATCAGCAAGTTTCGATTTATCCGATGCCAATAAGATTGAATACCGTTTTATTGAGAATGCCAGGGATCGATGGGTCTATCGGAACCAGGTAATGGCTGCCTATCCTGCAAAAATAAAGAACTTTGAATTTGCGCCTTATATCTCGAATGAAGCCTATTATGATTTTGAGATAAGCAAGGTTAATCTTGACTGGATAACAATCGGAGCTAACAAGAAGATTTCAAAAGATCTCACGATTGGACTTTACGGCCGCGATGAAATTAGCCGCGTGGGTTCCTCGTCTAAGTGGACGACTAACCATATACTGGGCTCCAATGTAACTATTGATTTTTAATAAATAAAAGAGAATGACATGCCGAGAGTTTTAACTACATGTATATATTGCGGGTGCGGTTGCGGGCTCTATCTGGTTAGTGATGGGAAAAGGTTGACAGGCGCATATCCCAGCAGGAATCATCCTGTTTCCAGAGGCTCGCTTTGCGTTAAAGGATGGAACTCGTATGAGTTTTCAAATGATCTGAACAGGCTGGAGGTTCCTCTGATAAAGAAAGGCGGGAAATTTATCCGGGCTGGCTGGGATGAGGCTTTGGGCCTGATCGCAGAGAAGTTTAAAGGCTACGGGGATAAGCATGGCCCTGACAGCCTGGCGTTCCTGAGCTCAGCCAAGACAACAAACGAAGAAAATTTCCTGATGATGAAGCTTGCCAGGGCTGTATTCAGGACAAACAACGTGGACCATTGCGCAAGGCTTTGTCATGCTTCTACGGTGGTTGGCCTGGCAGCGACTTTTGGCTCAGGGGCAATGACGAATTCCATAAACGAACTTGAAGGCGCAGAGGTTATATTGATTACAGGTTCCGATACTACCGCCCAACACCC
>Ga0172368_10004886_pt1 | contig 15278 bp, 10 predicted proteins | sample Lak11m_FD_114540 | JGI IMG/M metagenome (GOLD analysis project Ga0172368, IMG submission 114540) | Freshwater microbial communities from Kabuno Bay, South-Kivu, Congo - kab_022012_11m | ecosystem: Environmental > Aquatic > Freshwater > Lake | place: Democratic Republic of the Congo: South-Kivu...
ATTTTAGCTGTTTCTGTGAAAACATTTTTTAAATCATCGGAGAGTTCCATATTAATTATTTTCCATTTTCTATTAACTTAACCATTATGTTTTTGGAATAATTAAAATGTTGCATTAGCCTAAGTTGTCTGAATGTCACCATAAAAGACATAGAATTATTAAAAAACGATATCGGAATACTCTTCTGGAACACGACCATTTCAAAAATTCAAAACTTAACCGTTTCGAACAACTATGAAGGCATCGAATTGTTCCTGTCCGGCAACAACACGCTAAGCGGCATTAATGCGAACTCGAACAACGAAGCCGGCATCGTTTTATTGGATTCGGGCAACAGCACGCTGAGCGGCAACAATGTCTCGAACAACTATGACGGCATCGTTTTGTTGGAATCCGGCAATAGCACGCTGGGCGGCAACAATGTCTCGAACAACTATGACGGCATCGTTTTGTTGGAATCCGGCAATAGCACGCTGGGCGGCAACAATGCCTTGAACAACGAAGTCGGCATCGTTTTAGTGAATTCAGGCATCAGCACGCTGGGCGGCAACAATGCATCGAGCAACTATAACGGCGTTGTTTTGTTGGGTTCAGACAACAGCACGTTGAGCAGCAACAATGTCAGAAATAACTCCTACGGTATATATATAGAATATTCCAGCAACAACACTATGGTTGGCAACAATGCCTTGAATAACACCTACGGAATATATATGGACTCGTCCAACAACAACACGCTCTTTAACAACACAATGGCGGAAAATTCATTTAATTTCGGTTTATTCGGATGGTCAGATTCAGATTTTAACAACCGGATTGACCAGAGCAATACAGTAGACAATAAGCCAATATATTATGTTAAAAATGCAAAAGATACTGTTTATGATTCTTCGACCAATGCAGGAGTCTTCTACTGCATAAGCTGTCTGAATGTCACCATAAAAGACATTGAATTAATAAAAAATGATGTCGGAATACTCTTCTGGAACACCACCATTTCAAAGATAAAAAACGTAACCGTTTCAAACAACGACGATGGTATCGTTTTGTTGGAGTCAGGCAACAACATGCTCAGCGGCATCATTGCGAACTCGAACAAAGACGAGGGCATATACCTGGAGTTTTGCAGTAACAACACGCTAAGCGGCAACAATGCGAACTCGAACAATTACGACGGCATATATCTGGTCTATTCCAATGACAACACCCTGAGCGGCAACAATGTTAACTCGAACAACGACGACGGCATATATCTGTACGATTCCAGTAACAATACGCTAGGAGGCAATAATGCGAACTCTAACAAAGACGTCGGCATATACCTGGACTCTTCCAGCAACAACGTGCTTTTTAATAATATAATGACGGAAAATTTATTTAATTTTGGTTTGTACGGATGGTCAGATTCAGATTTTAACAACCAGATTGACCGGAGCAATACTGTAAATGGAAAGCCAATATATTATGTTAAAAATGCGAAAGATACGGTTTATGATTCTTCGACCAATGCAGGAGTCTTCTACTGCATAACCTGCTCAAATGTCACCATAAAAGACATAGGCTTATTCAAAAACGATATCGGAATACTCTTCTGGAACACCACTATTTCAAAAATACAAAACGTGACAATTTCAGACAACGATGACGGCATCGTTGTGTTGGAGTCCGGTAACAACACGCTCATCGGCAACAATGTTAACTCGAACGATTACGATGGCATATATCTGGACTCTTCCAGCGACAACACGCTCAGTGGCAACAATGTTAACTCGAACAATGACGATGGCATCGATTTATACTCGTCCAGCAACAACAACATTTATAACAACGTGTTTAACAACACAAACAATTTGTTTATAGATAATTCCGCAAATATCTGGAACATCAGCAAAACACCAGGTACTAATATCATTGGCGGCCCATACCTGGGCGGCAACTTCTGGGCAAATCCATCTGGCACTGGCTTCAGCCAGATCTGCGCAGATGCGGAAAGCGATGGGGTATGCAATTCAGGATATGTACTCGATACTAACAATATTGATTATCTGCCGCTTACAGCGCAAGCACCAAAAGAAACTGTAATTCCACTGCCGATTGACCCGGTTACAGGCAAAATAAATAGCACGATAACCCCATTGTCAGGGAACGTAACAATAACAATTCCAAATGGAACGGTAGCTGTTGATGCATCTGGAAATTCACTGACAAATATATCGATCAATACAAGTGTTAGTTTTACAACGAACGCCACCATAAAATTGTCAGCCAGCGACGGGGTAACAGGATATGCCGTTGAGTTAAAACCCGAAGGCGCCAGGTTTGATCCGCCGATTCAGATAAAATTTAACTATTCTCTACCCCTGCAAGGCGGCCTCGATGAGAATAGCCTGACTGTCCGTTACTTTAACGCCACTTTAAATGACTGGGAAGTTATGCATACGATTGAGCGTAATACGGCCCAGCATTATATAATAGCGAATATCACCCACTTCAGCACATTCGCGCTGATTGGAACAAAATCCACATATAGCGGAGGAAGCAGCAGCGGCGGCACATACCAGACAGGTTATGGCACTACCGGAACAACGCCATCGCCAACAATGACTTCGGTGGCTACAGATATGCCAGTGTCGCAGAGCCCGGTACCCATGCAGACGGTCAAACCTGAGGTAACAGTGACAACAACAGCGGCCCCGACAGCAAGATCGCCAGGGTTTGGAGGAATAATTTCTGTTTTAGCAATAGCAATGATTGCCTCACTGTTAAAGAACAATAGAAAGAGATGATTATTTAGATCATCTTCTCCTTTTTTTTTATATATAAAATATGGGTTTAAAAGCGGCAAAAGTTTCTTTTTCTGAGAAATCATTGAGGATATTTATTAGGGAAGAATCCAATATAATTCATCATGTTTCCCATTAATTCTTGCCATTCCCCAATTTCCCCCAGGAATGGCAATGAGGATGCATATGCGAAAAACCGGGTTCTATTCAAAATATATCTGAAAAACAGAGAAAAAACTCGACAAAATACTAAAAAGACACGAATTTTATGGACATAACTCCCTTTATTTCAACATTCGCTCTTATTGCCCTGGCTGAACTTGGCGATAAAACAAATCTCACAGTAATTGCATTGTCCGCAAAATACGATCGAACAAAAGTATTCTCAGGCGTGGTACTGGCCTTCGTAGTTGTGACAGGCCTTGGCGTTTTATTGGGCGAAGGTTTATTAAAGATAATTCCGGAAAACATGATAAAAATCATTGCCGGGATCATGTTCGTGGTCTTTGGGATATGGATGCTGTTATCAAAAGAGAGTTGCGAGGAAGGAGAAAATCCACGTGTCATCAATCCTTTCATTTCAACTTTCAGCATGATATCCCTGGCAGAAATGGGAGATAAGACACAGCTTACAGCGATCACACTTTCAGCAAAATATAATTCTCCGTACCTTGTTTTCCTTGGAGCTGTCCTTGCTCTCGCATTGATAAGCCTTCTTGGGATAATTGCAGGCAGGAAGCTTTGTGAGATAGTACCGATGTCAAAGATCAAACTGGGAGCAGCCGTAATGTTCATCCTTTTCGGGATAATGTTCATTGCAGGGTATTAGTATGTTCTAATTTTCAATTCCTGCGCAAGAATAACATTCTTCATAGATTTCAACGTATTTCCGGCATTCTCTAATGAGTTCTTTATCGAATGTAATTAAATATGCAATTGGTTCATGGTAATTTGTTACTGTTAACCTTATAATATTATCTGCAAAACTGATCTTTTTACATCTTTTCGCTTCTTGTAATGTAATTTCTCTTGCTTCCGATATATATTTTGAATCATCAACTGGATTAATAATTTCCATTTTCAGCAAAGTTTCCAAATGATTTATCTTTAATTTTTTATTACCTTTAAAAAATTTTGTTCTTAATAATTCAGGATAGACAACAGAGGGGAATAAAATCCTAAAGTTTCCAATCTTTATTTTCGAAAAGATTTCTTTTGCTGCAGTTTGTTTATTGATATCATCCGAACTATCTAAAAGTGCTATCCAGAAACCTGTATCAGCTAAAATAAATCTCATACTTCGAATTATTCTTCTTCCACTAACTCTTCCTCTTTGCCACCTTCTACGGCATATCCAGCCCACGGATTCTTCTTTCGTTCACCACTTAAAAATTTTCCTCTCATTTTTCTTGCATCGCTATAAATAATATATATTCTATCTTTTCTTTGGATATTAACATCCTTCTCTAAAGATTCTTTCAATTCTGGATAAAAATCATGTTCAAACTCAAAATTCAAAAATGCTACACCATTTCCACACTCAGTAGAACCTTTTGAATCAAGCCATTTGTATAATCCTTCAAAATCTCCACCTAAATCAAAATCATATACCAACCACATAGCTTTCTTCTGCATTGTTATTTGCCTCCATGAATATTTATTTTATCCATATTGAAATTCTTGGCATATTATATTTCCCTTTAAAGAAGTTCGATATCTGATTCGATTCTCATTATCTTATTTGGTTATTACTGTCGATGTCGATCGTTTTATACCAAAGAAATATAATTAGATGATATATGATTTCACACGTTTTCGGTGAGATATCGCAATCCGGCGAAGGATTTGTCGTAATCGATGTGGCGGGTATCGGATACCATGTGAATGTTCCAAAATCAATATCTGAGGACCTTGCATGCAGGAAGGAGAAAGTTAAACTCCACACATACCTCCATGTAAGGGAAGATGCTCTTATTCTCTATGGATTTTTAGAACAGAGCCAGCTTGAGATGTTCAAGCTCCTGATAAGCGTTACAAGAGTCGGACCTGCTATCGCAATGAACATTTTATCCCAGATAAGGATAGAAGAACTTGCAGCTGCCATAATCCATGAGGATGAAAAAGTCCTGACACGCATATGCGGGGTGGGTGCAAAGAATGCTAAAAGACTGATACTTGAATTGAAGGATAAGATGAAAAAGAAGATGGAAGGAGTTGTGCTTCCGGTGAGCAGCGTTAATTATGATGCGGTGTCTGCGCTTGTTTCGCTTGGATTCCCAAGGCAGGAGGCACAAAGGGCGGTGGAAGCCGTTTCAGTAAGTGGTGGTTCCGTGGAAGCGATCATCAAGGCTGCGCTATTGAAGCTTAGGGAATGAAGTAAAGGGGCAAGTTTTTCAGGAATGGTGCCGGATCAGACTCAGGTCATTTTATGCGCATGAGAATATTCATAAAATAACTATCATTATGCAGTAATGTTTCAGACATAAGGGGGCAATAATTTCAGCAGATGCAGGCAGCTTTTAGTCATCTGAATTTTTATAAATCAAAGATGTGATAATAATAATGCGAAAGATTTATAACAGATTAATATCATCAGCATTATGAGGATAATTTATATATGCACCCCATTTTGCGGTATGAAAGCAGTTTGCTGCAAGACGGTGCGGATGGAGAAAAAAATATGAATAAAAACAAGATATTAGTCATTTTGACTTTAATATTTATAGCACTTGTTGTGCCGAATGTGAGTGCAAGCTACGATGTTTGCGATGGGTGCCATCCCACATATTCAGCAGCAATCAAAGCTAAACAACATGCAAATACGGATTTTTGTCTCATTTGCCATAAAGGGCCTTATGATACAAGCACGCACCAGGTTTCAGGTTATATCGGATACACGGTCAATAAAACAACCTGTAATCAAGACGGATGCCATTCTAATACATCTGGTGTAGCCCAGCGCCCTATATATGAAAGACATTCGGGCAGTTCAGATTGTACGCAATGTCACTTTGCGAACACTACCCAGAGTTTCAGTCTGAATTCAACGCTCTATACACATGATCACAATTTCGTGGTTGAGCATAATTTCTATGACTACAACAGGTCAGGAATGCCTCAAGCGAGCAACAATGGTGTTGGGATAGGAATGTTCCCATATTACACATGCACACTGACCTGCCACAAATCTGACACTACTTATGGTGTGAATGGAAAGATCGGAGTGGCTGCGGCTGCATGGCTACAGAGCAAACATGCACAATCATTTACAGGCAGCGAAACAAACTCATGCGCCAAATGCAAGTCCCCACCCAACTATAATGTAAGTGCGCCATCGAGTACAGTTATTGCACAAGCCGACTGGCAGGGTATCCAGTGCAGGGTATGTCATAACTTGCATGATCGCAAGTTCCCGAACAATACAGGCCCAGGCGGTTTCCCGATCGCATTCTACAACTCAACCAGGAGTTCTTTGAATGGTTATGCGACTTATGATAAACTTACCAACTCAACCCAATTGTGTGAGAATTGCCATGCAGGTACTTCCCACGACAGCAAGTTCGCAGGAACCCACAGGTACACTGTAGGATTTGACTGTACTGATTGTCATATGAACGCGACCTTCAACAATGAATTGCACATTTTCGAGGTCAAGAACACAGCCACAGGAGTAACGGGTTGTGAAGTGTGTCATAAAGCAGAAGACCATACCTTCCAGTTCACATCGAAGCATACAGGTAAAGTTACATGCGAAGCCTGTCATGACAAGACAGTTTCAAAGAATGCAACCGGTTATGCTGTAAGTTCTGATGGTAAGAGCTATGGCCTATATCGTGATCCAGCAACCGGATTAGTATCAAGCTGGAAAGATTCGCACGGCACGCCGGCAACATGGCCGTTGCATAACATAAGCAGGCCTGTCAGTTGTGATAAATGCCACGGCACACTATCCAAACCAACCGGACTGCAATTAGCGCCGGACCTCGCCGCTATGGCTTGTGCAGATTGCCATACATCATACGGTGATGATTATAGCGCCTCAAAGCATAACCAGGCCCAGAATCCAAACGCTCCATACTGTACGGATTGCCATGTCGGATACGTATCTGGCCATGCAACAGGAAATACGGGTTTCATAGTGAACCAGAGCAACACATGTGTAAAATGTCATGTCCAGGGTATGAACGGCTTTGACTTTGGAAAGATGAGTTCATCAACCTGTACGCAATGTCATTTTGCAAATACTACAGCGCGTTTCAGTCTGGATCCATCATTCTATGTACATGACCACAATCTGTCAATTGAGCATAACTACTATTATTACAACAGAACAGGAACGATCCGGATGCCACTCAGGAGGAATGGCGGCGATGGAGATGGAATGTTCCCGTACTGGGCTTGCTCCCAGGCATGTCACGGCGGCACAGGTGTCAATCCACTGTCAAGCTTTGATAATGCATCCATTACCTGGCTCAAGAGCAAACACGCCCAATCATTGGTAGAACCCCCGCTTGACCAGAAAGTATCCTGCGCCAAATGCAAATCACCGGTGAATTATAATGTGAGCGCTAACCAGAGTTCACTTATTCCAGTAGCCGATTGGCAGGGTATCCAGTGCAGAGTATGCCACGATATAATGAATATCAGTTACAGCAACTCAACCGGTGGAAAACCCCTGGCATTCTATAACGCAACTGCAAGTTCAATTGCAGGTTATTCAGTGTATGACCAGGTCCACAATGCAACTGAACTGTGCGAGAAATGCCATACTGGAACCTCGCATGATAGCAAATTTGGAGGAACACACAAGGATAGAGTAGGCTTTGACTGCGCAAGCTGTCATCTGAATACTACAAGTGCTGCAAGAGGCGGATTCAATAACAGATCACATTCGTTTGAGGTAAAGAACGCATATACAGGTGTAACAGGTTGTGAAGTGTGCCATAATGCAGAAAACCATACATTCCAGTTCACCTCAAAGCATACGGGTAAAGTTACATGTGAAGCATGTCATGATAAGACGGTTGCAAGGAACGCAACTGGATTTGCAGTGAGTTCCGATGGTAAGAGCTATGGTCTGTATCTGGATCCGGCTACCGGATTAATATCAAGCTGGAAAGATTCACATGGCACGCCTGCAACATGGCCGTTGCATAACATAAGCAAGCCTGTTAATTGTGATAAATGCCATGATACGAAATCCAAGTCAACCGGACTGGTACTGGCACCATCCTTATCCACACTGGGTTGCACTGACTGCCATACATCATACGGTGATGCATATAACGCATCAAAGCACAACCGTGCCCTGAATCCTTTCGCTCCGGCTTGTACAAGCTGCCATGTCGGCTATGTTTCCGGGCATGCAACAGGCACCACCGGCTTCATAGTGAATGAAAGCAACACGTGCAGGAATTGTCATATAGACGGTGATAACGGCTTCTATGAAAGACATACAGGCAGTTCAGATTGTACGCAGTGTCACTTTGCAAATACCACCCAGCGTTTCAGCCTGGATGAATCGCTCTACTCGCATGACCATGCACTGACAATTGAGCATAACTTCTATGATTACAACCTGTCAGGCATGCCGCTCCATAGCAATGGTGGCTCAGGTGTTGGTATGTTCCCATACTACACCTGCACGCTAACCTGCCATAGGTATAATACTACGAGTGGTACGGAAGGCATAATCGATGAGGCGGCCAGCAGCTGGCTCCAGAGTAAACACGCACAGTCATTCACAGGCAGTGAGACGAACTCCTGTGCCAAATGCAAGTCACCACCTGACTATAATGTGAGTGCCCCATCAAGCGCAAAGATCGCACAGAAGGATTGGCAGGGTATCCAGTGCAGAGTATGTCATAACCTGCACGATCGCCGGTTCCCAAATAATACAGGTCCGAGAGGTTTCCCAATCGCATTCTATAACTCAACCCTGAGTTCTTTGAATGGATACGCGACCTATGACCAACTTACCAGCGCCACTCAATTGTGCGAGAACTGCCATACAGGTACTTCCCATGATAGCAAGTTCGCAGGAACACACAGGACTACTGTAGGATTCAACTGTACTGATTGTCATATGAACGCGACATTTAACAACGAATTACATCTGTTCGAGGTCAAGAATACAACGTCAGGTGTAACAGGTTGTAAGGTATGTCACGATGCAGCGCATTTGACATTCTCCAGCTATCAGTATCACGTTGGCGAAGTCCAGTGCTGGGCATGCCATGACCAGACAGTAACGAACCGCAATGCCAGCAATTATTCCGTAAGTTCAGACAGGAATTATGGCCTCTTTAAGGACAGCGTTACAGGCACCGTGAATACATACAAAGTATCTCATGGTACACCGGCAGCTTGGCCCCTGCATAATATAAGCAGGAGCGTAACATGCACGAAATGCCATGGCGCAAGGTCAGCGTTCACCGGAGGTATCGCTCCAGGATTTGGCGGCGATTACACATACATCACCCAAACATCGAATCCATTGATTTCAGGATATAACCTTGTCGCGCTGGGTCTCATAATCGATCCGGCGATAAACGCCAATGATATCCTGTCTACCTCCGCGGGAGGAATATCAGGTGCAAATAAAGTTATGAGATGGAATTCGAGCGCCCAGCAATGGGAGGGTTATGAATATATCGCCGGAGTTGGATATCTGGGAAATAATTTCGCCCTGGACGGATATAATGCATACTTTATAAAAGGAAATGCATCTACAGCCGGACTAACATACACCTTCAAAGGAAGAAAGTAGACAGGAGGATTTCATGAACAAGAAATACATAGCACTTTTAACAGTGCTATTTTTATTTTGTATCCTTCCTGCCCAGGCCCAGACAGGAACACCATTTACTGTATATGGTCAGGTATTTGACACTGATAATACCCCGCTAAATGGAGTTACTGTCTCTCTTTCAGTAAATGGTGAAACGATCAGTACTGTCACAACTAACGCAACCGGTACTAATACGCCTGGTTATTTTTATTTTCCACAACCACCTGGCAACGCGAATGCAGGGACTTCCATGACCCTGGCGGCCAGTATTTCAGGAAAATCAGCGTCACAAACAGTTGCAAGAGGACCGCCAGAATCTGATCCGCAAAGAGTTGATCTCCATCTTTCAATTGGTGGTAGCAGTAGCAGCAGTGGTAGCAGCAGCGGCGGCACCAGCAGCGGTGGAGGCGGCGGAGGCGGAACAACAGGTGAGGAATATTCAAACATCCAGACCAGGGAATCAAGAGATGAGATGGTAGCTGCAGGGCTGCCGGTAAAATATTCCTTTACGACCGCGTCTTCCCCGGTAAATGAAATTGTAATTACAAGCAATGTCAATGCGGGATTGATCAATACACAGATAGAGGTCCTGAAAGATAGATCAAGCTTAATCAAAGAAAACGCTCCGGGGTCTATCTATAAGTATCTGAATATCTGGGTTGGAACATCAGGGTTTTCAACTTCAAAAAATATCAAGGACGCCACAATAAAATTCAAAGTGGAGACTTCATGGATCGATTCCAATAACTTCAAAGACACTGACGTAGCTTTGATGAGATGGGATGGAACGAAATGGTCGCCTCTTGAGACACAGGTGACAACAAAAGATAGCAAATACACGTATTTTGAGTCAAAAACAAATGCGTTCTCACCTTTTGCTATTACGAGCCTGAAAGGGACAGCCATAGAAACACCGACTCCCTCAGTTACAGAAACGACGGCAATACCGACGATACCGCCAACAGCATCACAACCAACACCGGTTCCAACAAAAAAGACATCCGGGTTCGAAGTTATCCTGTCAGTTGTCGCAGTTTCAGTAATATTTGCCGTGTGGCGAAATAGAAGATGAATAAACATTCATCTTCTTGAACTTTTTTTTCTTTTGGTTTAGACAGTTCCTAAACAATTATAAAGCATAGAAAACATTGATTGTTTATATGCTCTCAAAAAACAACTCAAAAATCCTTATCCTGTTTATTCTGATACTGGCAGCAACAGGCTTCGTGCCGCCTGCAAAGGCAGGTTTTGAGAACTGTATCATATGCCATGGTACCTTTAATCCAGGAGTACCTTATATAAATATCACATATTTAAATAGCAGTATTCATGGCCGATTGAACAATGCAAATGACCTGAATTTTGCCTGTTATGCCTGCCACTGGGATGGCACCCCTCCAAAAATTCACGCCAATAACAGAAGCCAGATAAAAACCTGCGCGCAATGCCACACTGGTAATCTTTTCAATGCGCCGCAGGTTGCAGAACATATTCCTCACGGACAGGATATTAGCGTAGGCGCAAGCTGTATAACATGCCACAGCAACAGTGTCGATACAAATGCAGGATATTCAAGTATAAGCGATAGGGTTGCTCATTTCGGGACGACGACAAACTTAATGACCCCGGATATCAGGTCCACCAACTGTACATGGTGCCATTTTGATAATACTGGAAACCCCGACTGGGGCTCGCCGATAGACCCAAGAACGTCAGCCGCTCTTAACCATAATCCATTTACGAGTAGCGCACAATGTTACACCTGTCACGTATCCGGTGGGGGCATGCCGCCAACATTTCATGACAGTTCTCTGGGCAGGGGAGGCGGAAAGAATTGTATAAGCTGCCACGATATCGGGGGCATAGCCCCGAAGCTGGTTGATTTTTCAGCTTCCAACGATAGCAGGTCAGTACACTTTTCACTCAATTCAGGTTCTACAACTTCTCTTGATCGCAATAATCTTCGCTGCTGGGCATGCCATGGAGATGGCAACGGAAGCGAATCTTCACAACCTTCCGGCGGTCATCCGCGTAATTACAAGACTCCCAAAAACTGCAATAATAATGATTGCCATTCAATTTCGCAGTCCATTTTTAAGGAGCCAATGATCTATTCGCATTTCCAGAATGCAAGCAAGAATGATAACCCGACCAATGTTACGAATTATAATATTACGGTATCCGTGCAGTGCCAGGTATGCCATATAAACAGCCTGGTGAAAGTAGAAAATTATCCAGGGGTTGCGCTTGTATCGCATTACGGGTCAAAAGATAAACTAATTGATTCTTTCAACTGCATTTACTGCCATCTTGATAAAGATAAAAGTGAGGACTGGGGAAATGCAACGTTAATACAAAACAACAGGACAGGTATGGTAAAGCTTGACCGGGAATTGAACAAGTTTTCTGTTTATGAAGGAGACAGTGTCTATCTTGGCGAAGGATATTTCCTGAAACTTGTGGAAATAGCTACTGCCAGGGATGTTGCGCTCATCCAGATTTCAAAAAATGATACTATGGTGGATGAGGTCTCAATAGCTATTGGTACTCCTTATGAATTTAAAAAGGAGGTCACTATCGATAATGCAACAATGAAGATCCCTGATATTACCATTAACATAACATCAATGTTCAAAGGCAGGCGGGGTCTTATCCAGTTTGAGGGATTCAGGTCAAGAAAAATCCATACGGATAAGGAAAGCAAGGACAGCGCATGCTTTGCCTGCCACCAGTACAGGTATTCTGACAATAAAGACCGCTATGTTATTCTTGACAGACAAAACAAAGATAATTACGATGATATCTATTACACAAAGGTATTCGTTGACATGATACCTGGAAATAAAAGTAAAATATACACTGATAATGACAATTATATATTAGATCAACTTGGTAATTATTCGGGAAACTATAATTCAGATCCATCCAAAAAGAAGTATCTTAAAGAAGGAGAGACCTGGAGTATATCTGATAACTATTCATTAAAACTTGAAGAAGTCAGTACAGACAGCGATGTTGCTTTGCTCACACTGACGGTCGATGGCATCATCGTTGAGAGCGGCCCGATACGTAAAGGCCATAAATTGGATTATACACCTTCCATTGATTATAAACCATATGCCCAGACCAATGTAACAGTTTTCACCGCGAATGTAACCGATATTTTCGAGGCAAAAACTAATTTCATATTACTTGATGAGGTGGTTGCAATTTCTCCTGAAATAATGAAAATCACCTCGAATCTCACCCTTTTTGGATACAACAGCAGCTGGTTCAAAATCAATGATACCTTCGTATCTGGAGGCAGGATCCCGGCAGATCTTCACTCTGTGAACCAGTATGATAATATAAGGAACTGGGCAGATTGCGTGAGATGCCATGATTCTTCAAAAGACCTGGGAATTGAAAACTTTGATGCAATTTCATCAAAACTCGGAAAACATTCCGGATTGAATAGCAATGCGTCCAGTAAAGCAATTATATCAGACCCGATAGACAAAGCATGCTGGGCATGCCATACCGGTGGAATAGAGCCGCAAATGCATTTACCGACATTCACTACACCCCGTGAATGCAGGTCATGTCATGTTTCTCAAACGGAACCGTTTTATGGCGCGATATATGTAGGTGATGAGCTTCATGGAAACCTGACTGATTGTAGATCATGTCACATTACCGATACCCATATCCTGCAAAGATTCCAGGTAACTCCCGTGATAAAGAAAGCAGGTTTGTCCCGGAATGAAGTACAGAAAGGTGATACGGTCAAATTAACGGCTACAACTGTTGCAGGGTATGATATGAGAATCAGGGCGGTTGAATATTTCCTTGACGAACCTGGAACTAACGGCAATGGAACTCCCATGAATGCGGCTGATGGGATGTTTGATTCGCAGAATGAAGAAGCGGAAGTGCAACTTAATGCGACTAATATTCCACTAGGGGAACATATATTGTATATCCATGCAATGGAAAGAAATAGCAGGTGGGGTGAATTTTACCAGGTGAACTTTAGTGTGATCAAAAATGGAGTTAGCATGAAAAGTATACCCGGATTAGCCGGACCGGGAGTAATTTATGGATTGATATCGATAATACTTTCATATCTTTTCATTTTACGGTACGGCCGCAGGTAAAATTAGGTTTTGAGTCAGGCTGGAGCACGCAGGGTTCCAGCTTGATGATTCAATTGTTTTTTGAAAGATTGTTAAAACCAGTAAGTTCTATAGGCAATAATTTACTTACAAGCGGTTTCAATTTGCCATACCATTCAAATGAGAATAAAACAAGAATAGCAGGTGCCAGCATATTGAATAACCCGGAATATGTATCTAATTTCAGTTTATTTTCAAAAGAACCAAGAAATATTACGATCAAACTCAAAAATAATGCATAGAGGCAATTTTTTTGTACGAAGGAATCTGTTACGATCAACTCTTTCGTATTCTTATCAACATTTTTCCATAAGAAAAATGTCTGAATAGAAATGTAGATACAAAATAAATAGGACATATATATAAATGAGTCAACAAATTTATTAATAATATATTTATCCAATATATCCATAATCAACCCTTCCAGTTAATCAACTAACTATGATTATTATAATTATAAACATTTCGGTCGATCAAGAAGATCTATTTTAGAACGATCAAATCAACAGATCTCTCAAATAATCGGCTATCCCGGCAGTTACATCCACCCCGGTCGCCTCGAATATACCTTTACCCGAAGGGGTTCCATTAATTTCAATGACATAAGGCTTTTCCCCTTCGATAATATCTACTCCGGCATATGTTGTTCCGATAACCTGTGAAGCTTTCAGGCTCATCTTTTCCTGTTCATCGGTCAATTTGCAGGGTCTGGCAGTTCCGCCCTGGCTCAGGTTATTGATCCAGCTCCCCTCTGGAGCAATCCTGTATATCGATCCCATGACCTTATTATTAATAATGAATACCCTTATGTCCCTGCCGGGATTGGGTATGAATTCCTGTATATATACCAGGCCGTTCTTTTCCATTAATTTCATAAGTTTTGATCTTCCAAGGTCATCGTTCTTCAAACATTCAACGCCTATCCCTTTATACCCAAAAACCGGTTTTGTAACGCATGTGCCAAAAGACGCCAATGCAAGAAGCGCGTCATCGGGGCAATTCGTCACGACGGTTCCTGGCGTAGTAATGCCATTTTTCCGGAAAATGTAACTTGAAACATATTTATTGGCAGCTTTTGCTATTGAATCCGGGGAATTAATGACCGGTACGCCAAGCTCTTCAAGCTGGCAGAGTATATCGAACCTGAAAGAAACATCGTTCTTTGTTGCCGGCCCAAGGTCTCTCACCACAATAGCATCAAGGGTTGTCAGATCGATCTTTCCTGAGTATAACGTGCCGGAAGCTATGTTCGATGTAGCTTCCCCCAGGCTGAACATTAAAGGCTTCATTCCTGAATGCGTGATGGAATTACATAAAGCATTGCAGGTCCAATCAGTCGTATCTGTCATGGATATGCCTATCGTTTTCATATTACCTTCCTGATCGCGGGATGGAAAACGGATTGCGCGGATGACGCGGATCCGTGAAAATCGCCGAATAAGAAGGAGAGATTGCTCCCTCCCCCTCTTCTAAGAACCGTACGTGAAAGTTTCCCTTCATACGGCTCAAGCCTCCAATAACCCTTTATTCGGGCAGCAGTTGTTTGTTATG
>Ga0172368_10004887_pt1 | contig 15277 bp, 13 predicted proteins | sample Lak11m_FD_114540 | JGI IMG/M metagenome (GOLD analysis project Ga0172368, IMG submission 114540) | Freshwater microbial communities from Kabuno Bay, South-Kivu, Congo - kab_022012_11m | ecosystem: Environmental > Aquatic > Freshwater > Lake | place: Democratic Republic of the Congo: South-Kivu...
AGAGAATATGGGCGACTTCCTGGAATTGTCAAACTGTGGGAGTCTCCCCGGCACAGCCGGGGGGTTACCCGAATTTACTTACATTCACTGTCTGAATTGGAGACATCATGAGTCTGATTTATCGCACGAGCGACTGGGATACGTATCGGATGAACTACAGTGAGCCGCATGCCGAGCTGGAGCCGGCGGAGCGGGAAATCGCCGTGGTGGCGGGGGCGCTGGAGGCGTTGCGGGAGGCGGGCGTGCTGCCGCACACGCGGTATGATGGCGAGAAGCTGCTCGCGCACCGCCGGGCGGTGCGCGAGACCTTCGACATCCCGTGGACAGCCATCACCCCGCGCATGCAGCGCCTGCTGTATGCCGTGAACGCCATTGTGCAGCCGCAGCATCTGCTCGCCGCCGGGGTGTTCTGCGGCAACACCTTCATCTCGAACGCCGGCGCGGCGGTCGGCCCGGGCGGGTGCTACACGGCGGAGGCGCTCATCGGCGTGGAGATCAAGCCGGAGGAAGCGGAACGGGCGGAACGCAATGTGCGCCGCCTCGACCCCACCGGCGTCGCCCGCGTGGTCGCCGCCGACGCGGTAGATGTGGTCGCCGCCTACCCCGACCCCATCGATCTGCTCTACCTGGATGCCGATGGCGACCGGGGCCGCGGCAAGGGCATCTACCTGGAGATCCTGGAGGCCGGTCTTCACCGCTTGCACCCCGGCAGCGTGGTGCTGGCGCACAACAGCGTCAACTGCGCCGCCGCCCTCGCCGATTACCTGTCCTGCATGCGCGACCCCGCCCACCTGCGCGCCAGAGCGAACGTGATTATCGATGGAGAGGGGCTGGAAGCGTCGGTCATTTAAGGCAAAACGAAACGGTTGGTAAACAATTGTTTTAGTGCAACATTTTACTGAACGCTCGTTAGCTGTGCGGTCATTGCGGCGTTTTGCGGCTGTTAACAGGGCGTTTTCCGTAAATAGAGCCTGTCCCAAAGTCTGTGCCAGGCCTATCTCATGCTCATGCTCACAACAACGGTATATCACCTCAACAGCGGCCAAGAGTCTCAAGAAGAACCGTTATACGCGGTGTCGTTTCGGCCGATCTTTTGATGCTCGACAGTGTTTGAGTATAAGCATGAGCATGAAATGGGCTGGTTGAGACTTTGGGACAGGCTCAAATTATTATCAGTATTTGGCATAAGTGGCAATAAATATTACCAGTTTGGTCGGACCGCCGCACCCCCGGGGTACAGCCACGCATTTTCCGTCTGAAGATGCTATAGCGGTTCCACCGACGCCAGCGAATCCGCTTTCGCCGGGTTGCGCTCGCTGAGCTCGCGGTCGGCGAGAAGGACCATTTCTTCGGCCTGGCTGCCACCGAGCTCGCGAAGGCGGGCGACGGCGGGGCCGAGGATGCGGGGGGTGTAGGTGGCGGGCAGGTCAGCACCCCTCATCGGGGGCAGTTCCACCGCATCCAGCAGATCCACCACGGTATTCACGTTTGGGGCGGTGACGATGGCGCTGACGATCAGGCGCTCCAGCTCCTCGCCCGCGGCGCGCAGCAGTTCGTCGCGCTGGCCTTCCTCCGGGCATTCCACGTAGATGCGGTTGAGCGGCTCGGTGCCGGAGGCGCGCACCGTCAGGTAGCAATCACGCCCGTCGGCATCCTGCAGGATCACCTCCACCAGGTCGCCGCGCACGCCGCCGCAGTAGATGGGAATAAAATCCGCCAGCAGCGGGTCGGGCATCGCGCCTTCTTCCCCCATGTCCGCATAGCGATCCAGGTAGGCGTTCACCAGCCCTTCCTTCGCCTCATCGGGCGCCTCCACATCGCGGCGGGCAGAGACCAACTTGCCGTATTTCGCGACGAATTCATCCCACAAGGCAGTGAGCGGCTGCCGGCGGACGGCGCACATCTGCAGCGTGAGCAGCGCGCCCCACAAGCCGTCCTTGTCCGGCGTGTGCCCGCGCGAGGTCATGCCGTTGCTCTCCTCGCCGGCCAGCAGCAGGCGCTGCAGGCAATCATGGAAGACCTGCTGGATGCGGTCGGGATTCTGCTCGCCCGCGGCCAGCGCTTCCTGCAGCCGGTCCATCATCACATCGGCGATATTCTTGAAGCCCACCGGCACCACATAGGTAAAAAAGCCGCTCATGTTGTCCGGATCGCCGAGCGTCACCTGGTAGTTGGGCGCGGCGGCATGGGGCACGAGGGCCGAGGAGTCGGCGGGCGGGATGATCTTCGCCCGGTTCTCGGCCGCCACGCGGTCGAGCAGGCGCGTGGTGACGTTATTGCGGATGATCTTCCCCGGCTGCCCGTTGTAGGCGGCGGTCAGCAGGTAGTCGGCCAGCAGCGGCAGCAGCCGGTTCATCATGAAATAGCGGCCCGTTTCGTCCACCACGCCAAAGCGGTCGGAATCGGTGTCGAAGCCCAGCCCGATGATGCGCGGGTATTTCCCCTTCAACTCGAGCACCCTCTCGGCGCAGCGGGCAATGTGCGGCGGCTCCGGATTGGCATACATCAACTCGCCGAGCAACGGATCCTTCTCGCCGTGGAGCACAGTATAGCGGATGCCCAACTGCTCGCAGACTGCGCGCAGGTAGCCGCGCGAGGCGGAATGCATTTCATCGATGACCACCATCGCCTGCTCCGCGCCCCAGAACTCGCGCAGTTTCGCCGGCACATCGGCGGAGCCTTCCGCCCGTCCGGCGGATAGGTCGCCGATCACCGAGGATACATAGTCCGGCATCGGATCGAACAGCGTCACCTTCCCGCGCGGGCGGTCCACGGGTATAATCGTCTCGTCCAGCAGCAGCTCCATCGCGCGGCGACCGATGGTATCGGTGGCGCGTGCGGGCGCCACCGCGCCGTAGGGGGTATTATAGCGGATGCCGTGGTACTCGTTGCCCAGGTACAGCCCGCTGGCCGGGTCCTTCACCGGGTTGTGCGAAGGCGTACAGTTGATCAGCCCGGCGTTTTTCGCCACGCCCAGCACCTCGGTGATGTTTTGAATGAGCGCGGGGGACGGCGCCTCGCGCGCGGCCAGGCGCACCGCCATGCCGTTGGCCGCCGCGATGTCCGCCACCAGGTTGGCCACGCGGTCGGCATTGATGCGGCTGTCATATCCGATCGTCAACGGCAGTTCGTGCAGTCCGATCTCCCGCACGTATTCCAGAATAGCCTGCACCACCGCCGTGGCCCGTCGCCAGGTGAAATCCAGTCCCATGCGCGCCCGCCAGCCCGAGGTGCCGAAGCGCGGATACTGCATCTCCGCGATCTGCAGTAACCGCCAGTAATAGGGATGGCCTGCCGGGCGCAGCGCCAGGCTGCGCAGGCGCGTGGTCGCCTCGATGCACGCCTGCATGCGCGCCGCGCGGGGCGCGAGCACCGCAGAGGCCAGCCGCGGGTAGATATCCCGGCGGAACAGATCCTGCAGATCGTCCCACTCCCGGCGCTTCAGCACGCCCACCATGCCGGCGTCGGCGGCGTTGCGCACCTGCCCCCAGACAGTGGCGTCCTCGCGGCGCCCCTCGCACTCGACCAGCACGAGCTGCAACTCGCCCCACAGGTGCGCGAGCTGCACGTCGTCCAGCTCGGTGCGGGCGAATTGCGGCACCAGGTCGATGAGCTTTTTCGCAACATCCGGCGGGGGCGCCTGTTGATGAAGGGCACGGGTGAGCAAGGCCTGGCGCAAGCTGCGCACCTGCAGCAGCAGCGGGTGGATCATAACTGATAACTCCTCATTTTCGGCCGACGCCTGGATCGATCTGTGAACCGGGCGCCCGAAAAGTTCCGGATAATGATAGACCTGTCCCAAGGCGGCGTCAATCCGAAGGGGGAACCATTTTCCCATGAGCGCCGGATTTAACTATCACGATTCGCATGTTGGGCCGGTAGCCGCGTCACTTTACGGGTGCGGTCGACCGTGCATGCCGGGATCGGACGATGAAGATACCCTTGATGACGACTCACACGCAGCCGGGGTGCAAAGCCGAGTGCACCCGTTCACCCAGGGGAATTAATTCTGCGACACCAGCGAGGTGAAGAAGTGGGAGTCGGGTGCGGCGTACTGGCGCCGGGTCTGCTGCGAGAGGGCGAGGAGGGTGTTCAGCCGGTCGCATTCCAGGTGCAGGTAGGCCAGCTCTTCCTGCAGGCGCAGGGCGGCGGAGGCGGATTCCAGCCAGCGCTGTTTCGTCTCCAGCGGCAGGTAGAGCACCGCGGCCAGCAGGTAGGAGGCCATGATGGGGTCGTCCGGCAGCGGCACGTTCACCACCTGCGCGTGATAGCGCCGGCGAATGAGCTCGAGGTAGTTCTGGAAAAGTTTGGAGGCCTGTTTCGTGCGGCGCTCCGCGTTCATGCCGGAGTAATCCTCCAGGGATTCGATGCGGCCCGTCACGTAGGGGTTCTGTTGCAAAAAGCTGGTCACGCGCATGCGCTGCTCGCCGAAGAGCACCGCGCCCAGTGCCTCGTTGTCGCCATCTTCCAGCAACAGGGCCACGGACGCAACGCAGCCGGTGGTGTGCGGCACTGTCGGTGCGCTCAGACCGCCGCCGGCATTGAGCATAATGCCCAACGACTGGTTCTGTTCCGCACACTCGCGCACCAACTCGCGATGCGAATGCTCGGTGATCTGCACGGGCAAAAACGTGCCGGGAAACAACACGGCAGGCATCGGGAGCAACGGCATTTCGCAAGGATCGACCGGCATGGCTCACTCTCCGAGAATCCATTATACGAGAGGACCGGGGATTTTGCAATGATAAGCTAAGCCGTCTTGATGATTTGGTTGGAAGGATGGATGAATGGAAGGGTTGAAGATTGGGTGGGTGGACGCGCCTCCGGTCCGGTCACCCATCCATTTATCCAATCTTCCATTCTTCCAACCTTCCATTCTTTTCTTCCAACGTCACACCGACGGCATCAGCAGAGCGAGCTGTTCGTCTTCGGGAAGGTCTTCCAGCGAGAATTTGCTGACCTTCAGGTCCGTGGGGATTTCGATAGGGTATTCGCCGTTGAGGCAGGCCAGGCAGAAGATGCCCTTCGGCAGGTTAACTGCGCGGCTCAAACCCTCGACGGAGAGGTAGCCCAGCGAATCGGCGCCCAGGTGAGCGCAAATCTCCTCGACATCGGGCATGCGGGCAGCCAGCAGTTGCTTGCGCTCGCAGGTATCCACACCGTAAAAGCAGGGGTAGCGGTAGGGCGGTGAGCTGATGCGCAGGTGAATCTCCACCGCGCCCGCTTCGCGCAGCATCTTCATGGTGCTTCGCGTGGTAGTGCCGCGGACGATGGAATCCTCCACCACCACCACGCGCTTGCCGGCGAGGGATTCGCGCAGCGGGTTGAGCTTCATGCGCACGCCCAGCTCGCGCAGCCGCTGGTCGGGCTGGATGAAGGTGCGGTGAATGTAGCGGTTTTTAATCAAACCTTCGCCATAGGGTATGTGCGAGGCTTCGGCATAGCCGATGGCGGCCGGCGTGCCGGTATCGGGCACCGGGATGACGATATCGGCCTGGGCGGGGTGCTCGTGCGCCAGCTCCTGCCCCATGCGGCGGCGGGCTAGATGCAGCGATTGCCCATAGATGCGGCTGTCCGGACGTGCGATGTAGATGAACTCGAACATGCACATCGACGGGTGCGTGTCCTGGGTGAGCACATGAAAGACGGGGCCGTTGTCATCGATGGCGATCAGCTCGCCGGCGGCCACTTCCTGCAGGAACGCGGCGCCCAGGGTGTCGAGCGCGCATGACTCGGAGGCCAGCACGTGATTTTTGCCGTTCAGCCGGCCCAGGCAGAGCGGGCGAATACCCCACGGATCGCGCAGGCCATACAGCTTGTCGCGGGTGAGGATCACGATGGCGTAGGCGCCGCGCATGCGCTTCACCGCGGCGCGGATCGCCTCGATCAGCGTATCCCGGCCATGCGATTCGAAGGCGATCAGGCGCGCAATCACCTCACTGTCCGAGGTGCCGTCAAATTCTATGCCATACGCTTCCAGCTCGCGGCGCAGCACGGTGGTGTTGATCAGGTTGCCGTTGTGCCCGAGGGCCAGCGGGCCGAACGCGGTGTCCACCAGGACCGGCTGCGCGTTACAGAGCAGGCTGGAGCCGGTGGTGGAGTAGCGCGTATGGCCAATCGCGGCGAAGCCGGTCAGTTGGGTCAGCGCTTCTTCGTCGAAAACCTGTGTCACCAGGCCCATCTCGCGCTTCAATGTGATCTCGCTTCCGTCCGTGACCGCGATGCCGGCGCTTTCCTGCCCACGATGCTGCAGCGCAAAAATGCCGAAAAAGGTCAGGCGAGCGACTTCGAAACCCGGCGCGTGGACGCCAAAGACGCCGCAGGCGTCCCGCACCACATCATCGGACTGCAGAAAATCGGGAACCGCAACGGGCTGGGCGTCCCGGGCGAAGGTGCCGGCAATCAGGGACTTCGAGGCGTGTTGATTACTCATGAGCGTCACTTCCTTCGTATTCTACGCGGGATCACCCGTTCTGGCAACCGCTCTGGATGAGATTGTCACGCTGCAGTCGGCTGTAAATTATCCGCAGATTATTCATCGGGATAGTTCACGGCCAGCGCATCTCCCCATCCGCAGGCAAATAGACCGGTCAGGCCGTCTCAATCAGCGGATGTGGAGTATAATAGGAATAGTTCTAAATAGCGCCTGTCAAAAAATCCAGTTTCATACCCATATACTTACTCAATTCCATTCGGTGGACGTGAACGTCAGAGTCAGAGTATGAGTAAGAGTATGGGTATGAAATAGGATTTTGGGACAAGCGCTAAAGAACATGGGACCGTTCGCGGAGGGAAGGAGGCATCGGATGATTATCACCGTGTCACGCCAGGCCGCGACGAACGGTGGCCTGATCGGTCGCCTGGTGGCGGAACGCCTGGGATTTCGCGTCTTCGACCGCGAACTGGCGGAAGAGATCGCGCGGCGGATGCAGCTCGATCCGAAGATTGTGGCATCGTTCGACGAGTCGGTGCTCAATCCGGTCGAGTCAATCCTCACGGAATGGCGCAGCACGATCAACGAGTGTATATATCGTCGCTACCTGTGCGAGGCGTTCGAGAGGATTCGCCGGGAGGGTAATGCGGTGATTATCGGCCGGGGGGCGAACTTCGTGCTGCACGGGCCCACCTGCCTGCACGTGCGCATCATCGCCCCCATGGGCCTGCGCACCGGCATCTATCGCACTGTCTACCCGGAAGTCTCGGCTGGAGAAGCGGAACGGCGAATTCACGACGAGGATCAGGCGAAACAACGCTTCATCCGCTGCCTGTTCCACCAGTCTATCGACGATCCGCAACATTTCGACCTGATCTTCAACCTGGAGGGATTCACCCCGGAGCTCGTCATCGACATGCTGGTGAAGGCCGCGGAATCCCGCCTCGAGCCGGAAGCGCCGCGCTGCCTGCTGCCGGAGCATGTGCGCATCATGTCGCGGCATCGCCGGCCCGTCCGGCTGGGGGAGGTGGAACAGTATCGTTTTCAACCCTAGCGTTTTCCCACCACATCAGCCAGGCTGTAGCGTTCGAGCACCGTTTCCACCGCTTGCTGCGCTTCCTGCCAGACGGGGCACAACGGACAATCCGGCGCTTTCGCGCAGGGGATCGGCAGCAGGCACTGGTTCAGCGCCAGCGGGCCTTCGACGGCTTCGATAACCTGGCGCATGGAGATCTGTTCCGGCGCGCGTCCGAGAGTGAATCCGCCCCCCGCGCCGCGATATGACTTCACCAGACCGGTTTTCGCCAGCGACTCCAGAATTTTCCGCACAAAATTCACCGGAATCTGTTCCGCCGCGGCCACCTCGCTGGCCATCGTGCGCGCCTCCGCGCTCTGCGACGCCAGATACAGGAGACTTTTCACCGCATATTCGCCTGCCCGCGTCAATTGCATCGCCATGGGTGACTCCTCTCGATCAGGCGATAACCGCCGTATTCCGTCGGGGCTGCCGGCGACAGGTTCGGCCTGCCGGCAATGATCACCCCCGTGACTGTATTCCTTATCCCTGCCTGAAATCCTTCCCCTGCCGGTAAATTTCGAGCAATCTCCTGTTTTTCGTCATGAATATACGGCAAATGTCAAGAATGGGCGCCATCGATAACAATGCGATAGCCTTCTATCGCTACACTATAACGGTGACTGAATGATCTGCACAAAAGGAGCACAGGGTATGAAAATTGTCGCATGGACGGCGGTGTTGTGGATGGGTCTCGTCGTGATGATCGGGTGCTCGACGAAAGAGGAGCGGGCCGGCCAGCCGGTGCCCGTCATTACCGAATATAAAGGACAGCAAGGCCCATTCTCCGATCGGGGATTCTACGTGGTGCAGCGCGCGGAAACCTGGGCAGCGCTGTGGGAGGGACGCGAGGCGCCTGCCGTGGACTTCACGCATAACAGCGTGCTGGTCGCCATGATGGGCCAGCAGCCGACGGCCGGATATGCCATCGCCATCACCGATGTGCGCGCGACCGATACGAATATTACGGCGTATGTGGGGGAGACGCGTCCCAAAACCGGGGATGCCGTGGCGCAGGTCATCACCTATCCGTATGACATGGTGGTGGTGCCGCGGGTGGCGCAGCCGGTGGCCTTCAACGTGATGGGGACGGAGACACAACCCATCGCCATCCAGGAAATGTATACCGGACAGCAGAGTCAAGCCGTCGAGCCGCAGGTGCAGGTGATTCGCACCGCGGAGGCGTGGCAGGCATTCTGGACGAACACTCTCGGCGCTGACGCGACGGCGCCGGCGATCGATTTCAGCCGTTATATGGCAGCCGTGGTGCTGGTCGGGCGCAAACCGACCGCCGGCTACACCGTGATGATGACCGGGGCCGATAATACCCGGGACCGCATCGTGGTGCGGTATCGCACCACGGCGCCGGTGCCCGGTGCGGAGGTCGCCCAGGTACTCACCTCGCCGTATGCAGTCGCCATCCTCCCGGCCTCCCCACAAGCGGTGGCCTTTCGACCCGAGAATACGGTGGTGGCATCGGGAAAATGACGGCTGGTGGCACCTGATGTTACTACCCCCCGGGGTACAGTCACGCATTTAAGAGAACGGAGTATAAGGGGAAAATACGAGACAGTACCCCTTGAATGCAAGTAGCTCCTGAACAAGGATGCCTGTTAAATTCTTTACATGGCACGAATATTGACGGTCCGTCCTTTCACGGCCTATCATGGGCTTGCCGGCTGCGCGACCCTGCAGCGCCGGCGGGGACACTGGCCCATGACTGCATTCACAACGCATGCGACTCCACCCTGGCGCGCCCTGGTGGTGAACGGCACTTTTCTCGAGGTGTTAGATGACCATCGCGCGGCAATGGCGCAGCAGGGGTTCACCGTCTACCAGCCTGCCGATTTTGGCCTGACCACGCCGGAAGCGGTCCTGCGCACGGCCGCCGGCTTCGATGCGGTATTCGGGCCCGGCCTGCCCTTCGACGCAGCATTTTTCGAGATGGCGCGGGGGTTGAAGGTGCTCGTCATCGCCGCCAGCGGCTACGAGGGGGTGGATCTGGCCGCCGCCACACGAGCCGGGGTGGCGGTCGCCAATGCGCCCACGCTGTTGGGCAGCGCGGCAGTGGCGGATCTGGCATTCGGGTTGATGCTGGCGGTGGCGCGCTCCATTCCGCAGTGCCACGACCGCATTGCGCACGCGCCGGCCAGCGAGCGGTCGCTGGCGCGCCAGCCGCGGCCTCTGGGACGGTTTGTGTGGGGGAAAACGCTGGGCATCCTGGGGCTGGGCGCCATCGGGAAGGAAATGGCACTGCGCGGGCAGGGATTCGCCATGCGCGTGCTCGCCCACGATATCTCCTGGGATGAGGATTTCACCCGCGCGCACGGCATCACGCGGGTTTCGCTGGATGAGCTGCTGGCAGAGAGCGATTTCCTCTCGCTGCACCTGCGCGACGCCCCCGCCACACGAGGCATCATCGGCGCGCGGGAGCTGGCGCGCATGAAACCGACGGCCTACCTGATCAATACCGCGCGCGACATGCTGGTGGACCGGGCGGCACTCTGCGAAGCGCTGATTTCCGGACGACTCGCCGGCGCAGCGCTGGACACGGCGGTCGACCTGCCGGACAATCCGCTCATCGATCTGCCGAACGTCATCTCCACCCCGCACCTCGGCAACCGCTGCGCGGAATCCGTGCACGACGTGATGCAGGCTGCCATCGCGGAGGCATACGCGCTGCTGAGCGGCGGCCAGCCTCGCTATCTGTTGAACCCCGACGTGCTGGCCATGCAATAATGCGCCAGACTGCGCTCCTGCACGGCTGCGGTAACTTTTCGCGCCAGTCTTACTTATAAAAAATTATCATTTATTTGTTTTGACCTGGGGAATTCTATAGCTTGACACCTCCCAACTCCCGTGTGCAGGCTGCGCGGCTGGGTCGGCTGCTGCTGAATTGGTAAAGGGTGGAAGGCCCACTCGCACCCTTCCAGACTGGCCTTCCACCGCTTTCCTACCAGTAATACTACTTATAGATTCCGGAGCCGTGCTGTATCATGGGGGGCCCTTGCACTCGGTCTGACGTCGGTTTTCCCTGAATCACCACCAGCCCATACACCAGGTACCCGGGCGTGGTGAGCAGCACGCGGTCGCCTTTCTGCGTAAACTTCACCTTCTGTATACCTTTGACTTCCGGGGTAAGGAACTGCACGCCGGCGACTTTGAAGTTCGCGGGCAGGCGCAGGTCCATCGTCACCGGCGCGGCGGCGATGGGCAGCTCCTTGTTCCCCTGCGACTCGTCGCGGTTGAAGTTCACGCAATGCACCAGCACGCGCTGCGCCGCCGGCTGCCGATCGGCATAGACCTCCACTGTCCACGGGGCGTTGAACGTCGAATAGGGGATGCCGGTCAATTTTGCCAATTGGACGGCTGTCGCGTCCCGAACCTTCAGATCTCCCGTCATCACCGCCCAACCTGCCGGAACCAGCATATCGACTATGGCCCCCGGGTAGACGACCACCTTGCCGCCTGCCTGAGTATATTGTGCCAGCAACTGGTGCTGCACATCGGTCAGGTATTGCGGCGCCGTCACGATCACCACGCGCCGCTTCGCCAGGTCGGCGGCGGTCATCTTCTGATCGATAATTACGTCGAAGAGCACGTGCGCCTTCAGCAGCGCCCGTCCGATGTCGCGGAATGGGCCGAAGAAGGTTGCATCGCCGGCAAAGATCGCTTGCCGCGGGTAGATCATCGCCACATCGGCATAACTCTCGCGTTTGAGCGGGTTCAAATACTCATCATTGTCACGGACGAAGCGATAATACGACTCCAGGTGGTTGGGCTGCTCGCGATCCAGTCCGCCGGACCAGCCGCCCGCCCACGCGCCGAAGCAGATACCCCCGAAGGCCAGCGACTCCGCCGTCACCACCCGCCAGCGAAAATAGTCATATTTCAACAGCTCGAAGGCATGATCGCCGGCCATCGCGCGCAGCACGCGGCCATCGAGGGCAGAGTCGCCCAGCACTCCGTTTTTCAGATCGCTTTTATAGATCGGACTGGAGTACCACAGGTAATTCTCCCCCTGCCCCCAGCGCTCGATGGGCAGCAGTGTCCGCTCGTCCAGGTAGTTGTTGAAATCGGTGTTGGTCGCGTCCTCCGTCACGAACTGGCGGAAGTGCGTCCACATTGAGAGCACCAGGTCGGGCTTCAGTGTCCGCCCGTAATTGACGAACACATCGTCGAAGCAGTCCTTGATGCTGATGGCGCCGAACCGGCGGGCAGCCAGATCGAGTAGGGGATATTGCGCGACCTTCGACTCCGGCGCCGCGGGCGTGCTGGGCACAGTTTTTTCCGGTGAGCCGATGATGGTGAACTTGTACGTGGCCAGGTCCTTGATGCCCATGTCCTTTTCAATCTGTTCCCGCGTATAGTTGGCGGCAAGGAATTTTTTGAACTTCTCCTGGCAATACGGGCAGGTGCAGCGTCCGTCGAAGTAGGGGAACTGCACCATGAAGCCGTCGAAGCCCGCGTCGATGCCGGCTTTCACCATCTGCTTCAGCAGTTGCCGCCAGATCGGGTTGTTGGGGCAGCCGGAGTAGGTATACCAGTTATTGTATTTGTCGTGGACGGGTTTGTCGTCCGCATCCATGCGCAGGAAGGCATCCACGTTCGGCGCCGGCTTCGGGCCAAGCACGTCCGCCTCCCACAGGTCGTCGTAATACTTGAAAAAGCCGGTGTGCTGTTCCTGGTCGCCCCAGACATAGGTGAGCGAGAAGGTGGCCTGCACCTTCACGCCGCGCTTATGCGCCTCCGCGTTGAAGTTGCGCCACCAGGCCAGGTATTCCTTCACCGTGCCGACCGGCGGGTAGACCGGCGTGATGCCCACCAGCTTGCCCGCGCCGTAGATCGCGCTGCACAGCTCCGGCCCTAACAGCGAAGCGTGGATCAGATCAGGCTTGACCGCGCCCAGGTAGTCGAGATAACCGTCCTTCGCCGTCGTGCCCCAGTATTCGCCGCCCAGCAGCGTGCGCGGGTGAAACAATGGCGCTTCAGCCTGGAGAGGGCCGGCGAACCAGGCGACACACAGGGCGAGGATCAGCATGCAAGCGTATGAAATACGATTCATCAACAGCTCCTTGAGAAAGAGGATGCTCTTCCATGATACCTCAGGATGGCAAAATGGTGTGGAAAACGAGCAGTTTTCTCATATCGGGCGCAAAAGGGAAAATTACCGGGGAGCTGGCCTATTCACGGCTATCTTCGGAGACGGCTGCCCACATAGCAATCCTCCCATTCTTCCATTCTTCCATTCTTCCAACCTTCCATTCTTCCAACTTTCCATTCTTCCAACCGCATGATATGAAAACGGGCTTGACGGCGACCCCATTCGTGGGTATAACCAGAGGACTGCAGCGATAGGGGAGAAGGGAGCCGGAATGATGCGTGTGCTGATGGTGCTCGGGCTGGCGTGGGCGCTGGCCGGATTGGCGCAGGCCGCGCCGCTGACCGCGGCGACCGCTCACGCGTCAGCCCGCGAAGCGGTAGAGGCGTTGCGGACGGTCAACCTGGCGCTGAGCGACGAGTATTTCCATTCCGGCGAATGGGAAAAATCAGTGAACGTGCTGGACCGTTTGATTGCCTTGCGCCCGACGGACGTCGAGTCGTATGCCAATGCCGCGTGGCTGTTGTGGAGCACCGACCAGGTAGAGCGCGCGATGGGATATTATCAGCGGATGCTGGAGAATAATCCCACCAATCCCGAAGGATACCTTACCGTCGGCCAGTATTACTTCTTCACCCGCCAGGATTACGCGGCGGCTCTGCCCTACCTGGAAAAGGCGGTCCGGTTCGGCGCGAAACCGCCGCAGAGCCATCTGTATGGCCACTGCCTGGAGAAGTTGGGCCGCATTGCGGACGCGCTGGCCTTCTGGCGGAACCTGTTGACGGCGGATCCGCACAATACCGTCGCCGCCCAGCAGATCGAGAAGCTGACGCAGGCGACGTCCGCGCCCCCGGCCGGCGACAAGGGTGACGCGGCGCCCACTGTCAAGTAACTTTTTGCCGGATGCCGACCATGGATTGACGACAACACCTGGAATGCGCTAACGTTTGTATGACCTATTACATTTTACGTGGCAATTATTATGTCTTTAAGTCCCGATGATCCGCAATATTGTGCCGTAGATTTACCCCGGCGCCGCGAGCAGGTTGAACAACCGTACGCCCTGGCTGCTGTGATGGTGGGCGTGCTGGTGCTGTTCGCAGCTCGGTTGTTCGCGCCGCGCTGGCCGGCCTGGCCGTTTTGGGGCGCCGCGGCGCTGATCGGCACGATCGTCTACAACATCTTCATCGTCGTCAAACCGCGCCTGCCGCTGATGCTGCTGGCCATTGTCGCCGCCGAGTTGGGTATGCTGCTCAGTATGCCCAGCGCCGCGGTATTCGGCGCTTCGTTGCGCGACCCGGGCGATCTGGCGGGATTCATCTCGATGTTGATCAGCGCCGGCGTGGTTGGCGCGTTCATGGCCTGGGCGCTGTCCGTGCACCGCTACCCCGCGCTGGTGATCGCCATCAATTTCCTGCTGATGTTCGTCCTCGTCGGTTTCATCGGCTCTTTCCTGAAGTGATAACGCTGCACCATGATAACGGCTGCTGCGAGAATTCTCGGATTGATGACTATGCGCCCGGTCGGTGGTTGAGTAGGCAGGAGAGCCTATTCAACCACCGGACTCAGCGCATTCACCACTCATTTATCCTTCCATCCTTCCAATCTTCCATTCGTTACCGATATTCCCACCGCACGCCGCGCACGGCGTCGTGGCGAGCGATGACATCGACCGCGCGCTCGAGTTTTTCCCGGTTGGCGGAGTAGCCTTCGAACACCACCTCGGTCGGTCCGGCGATGCCTTGCTGAAAAAACATGCCGCTCACCTCGACGCCTTCGGACACGAACGCCGACCGGATCCAATCGACCTGCTGCCGCGGTTCGACGAGCGTCAGGATTAGCATAAAGGTGCGCCGCCGTTCGATGGCATATTCGATCCATTTCAGGGCGACCAGCGTACTGAGCACGACGAGGGTGCCGAGGAGGGCGATGGCGAGGGTGGTGAAATTATAGCCGGCGGCCAGGCCAATGCCGGCGACCGCCCACAGGCTGGCGGCGGTGGTCAATCCACGCACAATGCTGCCCTGCTTAATGATGGTGCCGGCGCCGAGGAAACCGATGCCGCTGGCGACCTGAGCGGCGATGCGTCCCGGATCGTAGTGCGTCCCCGCCACCGTCACCGACACCATCATGTAGACCGCTGAGCCTACGCACACCAGCACGTGCGTGCGGAAACCGGCCGGGTGGTCGTATCGCTCGCGCTCATACCCGACTATCCCGCCGCACAACGTGGCGACGACCAGCTTGAGCAGCACCAGACTCCACAGCGACAGCGGGGCAAGCGATTCCGACATTCATCCCCCATACACAGCAGGCGTCCAGGATATCTTTCTAGCGCCAACTAATTGTACCATACCCCCTCTACAACGGCGAGAAGGTTTTCACCGCATGCCGCCGAAAAGAGGTGTCATGCGACTAGCTATCCTGTTTACCGCCCTGCTGGCGATGTTTCTCCCGTTGGCGATCTCTGCCGCCGAACCGGATGCCGATTACGTCATCGTCCACACCGCGTGGTCTCCCAACGCGCTCTTCCTGGCCTTTCAGGTGGACGATCCGATGGTGGTCGGCGATCAGACGGCGCCGGCCAGCCAGCCCTGGCTGGATGATGCGGTCGCCGTCTACCTGAATCTGGACCCCACGCAACGCTCGTTGAGCACGTCGCCCTGCG
>Ga0172368_10004888_pt1 | contig 15275 bp, 13 predicted proteins | sample Lak11m_FD_114540 | JGI IMG/M metagenome (GOLD analysis project Ga0172368, IMG submission 114540) | Freshwater microbial communities from Kabuno Bay, South-Kivu, Congo - kab_022012_11m | ecosystem: Environmental > Aquatic > Freshwater > Lake | place: Democratic Republic of the Congo: South-Kivu...
GCAATGAGGAGATAAAAAATTCTAAGTGTTTTATGTATGGGTTTCATTTGGCGCTCCATGCTTTTTTTGTTGCTAAAATATAAATTGCAGTATAGTTGTGCAACGCTCAGTGTTTATGCTATGTTTTCTTTTGTTTTACATCGGAGAGGAAAATTAAGCGAAGTGGAAAAAGTGGAAAGTAGCAGGTGGAAAGAAGCATGAATTCATGAATCAGGAGTAAAGATGATAGGCGTAATTTTTTAAGGCGTGAAAGCACAAACAAAAGGCAAAACGCAACCTCACCCCTACCCCCTCTCCTTATGATAGATGCGGAGTGGTTCGCAAGGAGAGGGGTGAGATTTTAAAATAAAAATGCCCGGTGGAGGGCTACCGGGCATCGGGAAGATTCTATATGGGGGTTAACATATAGAATCATAGTACAAAAGTATAATTGTTTTTTAATAAAATCAAGAGGGGTGAAAAAATTTTTTAGTTGAAGAGAAGAAGATTAGGATTAAGATTACAATTAAGATTTTGGAGCAATGAGATTTGTCCTCCGCCTTTGAGTGAATGGAGTTGAATGGAGTGAGTGAGACGGAGTGAGTGAAAGAAATGAAACGGAATGAACGAAAGGGTGATGTATTCAGTAAAAAATAATTATTGGCAAAATAAAAGTTAGAGAGCTTACAGAAGCATTGACAATATTTATTTTTTACATTCTGTTCGCATGGATGTAGCAGCCGTTTTAGTTTACATAAAAAGTGTTATAATCTGCATTGTACCAAAATAAAAATCAGATAAAAGAAATGCATTATAACCCCTTTTTATGTAAAAGGGAGGGAGACACGCCTTCCTACTATAAAAGTTTTTTTTGTTGTGTGAGGAACGAGCGAACAAAAAAACTTTGGCGTGTTGCCGACCGACCGACTAAAACGGCGAAGGGTTTATTTAATTAGGAATTTAGAATTAGGAATTAGGTATTTCACTAAAGGCGGATAAATAGGAATTGGGAATTTTGAGCTGTAAGAATGAGAGGATAGATGGGACTAAGGTCAAGTTTTTTAGGGATCCGATGTGGGGATGAATTTGGTTGACCTCACCCCCGAAACAAGTACGGGGCAGGCTCTAAATCCGGCTCTGCCGCAAACAGGGTATTCAACTTGAAAGAAGATGCGAGGAAAAACCTCACCCCAGCCATAGGCTGGCAAGCTAAATCCCTCGCCCCCGCATACGGGGTCTTCGACTTGTAAGGGGAGGGACTTTTAAAAAACGCCCCCGCGAACGGGGTCTTAGACTTGGTGAGTGGAGGAGGAAATTTACTTCTTTGAGTTAATTGTAGGTGTGGACTGATGCTTTTTCATAAGCGACACGGGATTGGTTAATATCTTTCATGTTTTTCATTGCCCATTCTACTAAGCTATGTATGTGAGGAAGTAATGATTTTCCTCTTTTTGTTAATTGATATTCAACCTTTGGCGGGATTTGCGGGTAAACGGTACGTTTAACAAGTCCATCAGACTCGAGATTTTTAAGTGTAACAGCAAGCATTTTTTGCGAAATAGTTTTTATACTTCCAAATATTTCGTTGAATCTTAGTACTTCGGCTTCTTCAAGTACCAGAAGGATCAACACTGACCACTTATCACCTATCCTATCGATAACGTTTCTTACAGGACATTTTTCCTCATTGCTATAAATCTCAAAACATTTTTCTTTCATAACTCTTTATAAACAACAATACTAACTCTCAGGTAAGTATCTAACCTAATTGTACGTTCTTGTTTATTCCTTACTCTCTATTTATTATTGACTTACTAAAAGTAAGTTATTTACAAATTGTAAGCAAATAAAATCAAATACGAAAAGGAACAAAAAATGAAAACTGGAATAACCGGCGCGACCGGGCAATTAGGACGATTAGTTATTAACGGATTAAAGGAAAAAACAGCAAAAGAGAATATTGTGGCTTTGGTGCGTAATGTTAATAAGGCAACAGATTTGGAAGTGGAAGCAAGAGAGTTTGACTACACTAAGCCGGAAAGCTTAGCCGCGGCGTTGAAGGATATTGATAAGCTTTTGTTAATATCAAGCAATGAGATTGGACAAAGAGCTGTGCAACATATCCGTGTAATTAAAGCCGCTAAAAGCGCCGGTGTTAAAGAAATAATTTATACCAGTCTTTTACATGCAGATAATTCCACTCTTAATTTAGCACAGGAACATTTAGATACGGAAGCCGCATTAAAGGAGTCCGGTATTAGTTATACCATTTTAAGGAACGGATGGTACACTGAGAATTACACAGGCTCGATAGGCGGAGCGTTAGCCGGAGGAGCTTTTATAGGAAGCGCTGGAGATGGAAAGATTTCATCCGCTACGAGAGCTGATTTTGCAGCGGCTGCCGTGAGTGTATTAACGAACGAAGGGCACATCAACAAAACGTATGAGCTTGCCGGAGACAGCGCTTATACGTTAACCGACTTTGCGAAAGAGATTTCGGCACAAACCGGGAAAAATATTCCATTTAAGAATTTACCGGAATTGGAATATGCCAATATCTTGAAAACATTTGGTGTGCCGGAAGGCTTCGCGCACGCAATAGCAAGCTGGGATGTGAGCGTATCTAAAGGTGATCTTTTTGATGATGGAAAAACATTATCTAAACTAATTGGTAGAGGAACTACACCTCTTTCAGAGGCAGTGAAAGCCGCATTGAGTAAACTCAAGTAACGAGTTGAGTAATTATTTGATGAAAAGATGGGACGCAGATTGAAAGGATTTATCATGATTTACAGAGATAAATTTTGAATGATTGCTTTTAATTTCCATTACTCGTTTTCATTATCTGATTCACACTAAGGGATTAATAACTCACGTTACGCATTCTTGTAGAGCGAATTCACCGGCGGCGAACTGTTTCGCTCGAAAAATTGATATTTGAAAACAAAATGCACGGGCGATTCGGAGAATCGCCCTACAATTGCGAAACGTGAGTTAGTAATATTGTTTTGACTCTGACGGAGAGGAAGGAGAAACTTCCTCTCCATTTTATGTATTAGATTTCATTCGCCGCAATGAGCGAGTGAAAAAGTGTAAGCATCCCCCCTAACAATTTTGTTCCTCCAGAAAAAAGCTTAAAGGTTAGCCCTTCTAAAAAAACTTCTTGTTTATACTTTCTAAGAATTACAGTGAATTACCAGCATTCAGTTGTTAGGTTTAAGCAGTAAGCAAAAGAAAAGATTAAATGAAGGAATAAAGAAATGAATACTTCGACAGTTCGACAAAGCTCACTGCAGGCTCCGCTAAGTACAGGTGCTTCGACTCCGCTCAATACAGGTACTTCGACTCCGCTCAACCTAAAGTTATCACAAAACTTCTCTCTGACTGAGTTTATAACTTCGCAAGCTGCGGAAAGGTATGGTTACAGAAATGAACCGAACGAAAAACAGATTGAGAATTTGAGAGCACTGTGTGAGCATGTTCTACAACCGGTGAGAGCATTAATCGGTGTACCAATAATCGTTTCATCGGGATTTAGAAATTTTGATGTTAATTATGCTGTGGGGGGAAGAATGAACTCGCAACACATGGAGGGAAAAGCCGCTGATTTTATTGTACCGGAAAAGGATTTGAAGGAGGTGTTTGAATTAATCCGGATAGAATGCTCATTCGATCAGTTGATTTATGAATTCGGGAAGTGGATCCATGTTTCGTGGAATGGAGAGAAGAATCGTAATGAAGTGATGATTTCTAAAAATGTATATGGAAAAACGGTATATGAGAAGGCTTGAATGTTCTGCTTTTCCGCCACCACATTCAGATCTCGCACGCGATTCTTTTAAGGTGTGATAAACAAATGAGATTTAAAATTAAATGAATGAAAGGATTTACATATGGCTCCTCAACTTCGCCCGGAGTGACCTTTCGACTTCGCTCAAGGTAAACTTATGAATGAAAAGATTTATATATGGATTATCGGCGGGCTTTTAAGCTTGGTGAATTTTCTTTTCTGGTCCAGGATTAAAAGGATTGAGAAGGATTTGGAAGAGGAGAAGAAGAAGTCTTCTGCGATTGAAAAGAATTACATTTCGCGGTTTGAGGAATTGCATTCGAAGTTGAATGAGGTGGAGAAGAATATTATTAAAGAGATTTACAACATAAAAGCCCTCACCCTTCCCGCTCCCACCGCGGCGTGCAAGCCCCAAAGGAGAGGGTAATTAATTGAAGGAGAATGAAATGAAGTATGATGATAGGTTGAATTGTAACGTGGCTAGAGAAAGTATTTCTTGGAGAGGAAACGCAAGACAACGAAAGAATTGTAAGTGCTTTTCATAAAACTTATATGACTGACCTCACCCCCGGCCCCTCTCCTTGGTAAGGAGAGGGGAGGAGGAAAGTAGAATTCTTTGTAAGAAGAGGAGAAACCTCACCCTAAATCCCTCGCCCCCGCATACGGGGTCTTCGACTTGTAAGGAGAGGGACTTTTAAAAAAAAGGAGAATGAAATGATGGGAGTGTTAGATTTTTTGAGCGGTATTGTAAAACCAATTACTGATTTGATTGACAGTTTAGTAACGACTGACAAGGAAAAGAAGGAATTAAGTAATGAACTTGTAAGAATTGAAAATCAGTTTTTGAGTAAGGCTTTGGAGTATGAGTCTAAATTGCTGGATTCTCAATCAAGGATTGTTGAAGCGGAAGCAAAAGGACAAAGCTGGCCGCAGAGGAACTGGCGCCCGATTACGATGCTTACATTTCTGGTTCTTGTTGTCTGTGATAGTTTTGGATTTTTGAAATTTCGGTTGAGCAATGAAGCGTGGATTTTATTGCAAATCGGATTAGGTGGTTATGTGGTTGGAAGAACGGGAGAAAAAATTGTTGAGAAAATTAAACGCCCATCCTAAATCCTTCCCAAAGGGAAGGACTTTTCGAAGTACTTAATGCGATACCAGCAATACAGTTCATTCCCATTGCCATTCTTGGGGATTCCACGATTTTGTTTTTTTAGCTTTGAGACAAGCGGGTACTATAAGAAACTGAATGCTTTAGTATTTATTCCCAAATAAACTTGGATGGATTCCAGATTAGATTTTTTTCTGAGAAGATAGGTTCTATAAAGGAATACAGTCTCTCTACAACGGCTGCAAAATTATTTTCAGCGGTTAGTTTGTTTCTATCTAGAAATGCAGTCCAGAATTTTTGTAACTGTTCATCAGTTTTGAATTTATCTTTATAAATAGCTATTCTTTTTTCTATATCAGTATCACGATGCTGGAACGTTGTAAGCATTGCCTCTTTTAAGAGATCAAGTTTGAATTTGTAATGATTAGCGAAGAAAAGAATATCATAAAAATCTTTCATACGGCTTGTTTCTAATAGGAGTGAAACAATTGCTTCAAATTTTTCCGCAACAGCGCTTTCAATCGAATATACTTTTATATGCGGCGACGGAAAATCGAGTAGCGTTGGGAAATCAATTCCGATTGGGCCGGCTGTAATTCTATCTCCAAAACCGATATCAATTTGAATTCTTTCTCTTGAATTTTCCAAATAAGCATAAAACTTAATACGCACCCCATGATAGTCTCCATCTTCAACGATATTCTCTGATTCAATTTTCTTAGCTTCAAAACGGAGTCCATCCACGCAAACGACTTTTAGAATTTCTTTAATTATTTCAGCGATTTCATCCATATCATTAGATATAGAAGAGCCAAGAAAATCAATATCTTTTGTTGGACGAGAACGGCTTATATCATGTGCAATAAAAAGCAAGGCGCCTTTTAGTATAAAATTGTCAGCATAAAGAGATTTAGATAAGCGATAAAGAAAACGTTCTTGCATGTATTGGCGTAAAACACTTTGGTATTCTTTTCCGGTTTGCGTAGAAATATTTCTTAAACGTTCTTTAACGGAAGCCGCAATATTTTTTATCTCTTTATTTTGTTTCATGATAGCATAGCTTTTATCATCGGCTCCATTTTTTTCTTAACACCGCAAATTTCAGAGTATTCAAGAAGTTTGGAAATATTTCTTACTTTTCTTTTTTTGAGATACTCTTTTAGTGATTCTACAACAACATCTTCGCCCAGCTTATTTATATAGCGAAAAAGGTCACCAATTGTTTTTTCTCTGTTATAAATTTTTACCATTCCGCTTTTTGTTTTGAGAGTTTCGATACCATGGTTGTAATAACTATCGGCAAAGTAATAGACTTTTATTGGAGGATACTGAAGAACAAATTTAACAGTGTTATGAGGTACCGCTACATCTACTTCCGATGGATTGAACGTTGTTAGTTCATAATATGAAGCCGCGGAGAGAAGGCAAATAACCGCCTTTTTATTTGAGTTACAAACATCGGCAAAGCTACTATGTTCATCCCAAGGATAATCTACAAGTTTATAGAGACCGGGTTTGACTTTTTCGATGATAGCTTCTTTTACAGCTTGAGAAATTGTCCTAGTATGGATTTTAGCATTTTTCAGCTCAAGCATGCGGGCATAACCGCCGTTTTGCTCAAGTATATTTATTAGGTATTTCATTTAGATTCTTTGGTTCTTTTACAAGGCAAATATACGAAATATGCCTTAATTTAGAACCAAGTATAGACTGGGATTTTTTATTGCCAATGGTTTTGGTTTGCCGAAAAAACCTCACCCCAGCCATAGGCTGGCAAGCTAAATCCCACGCCCCCGCATACGGGGTCTTCGACTTGTAAGGAGAGGGACTTTTAAAAAAACGCCTCCGTAAACGGGGTCTTCGACTTGGTAAGGAGAGGGGAGGAGAAAGGGGGGAAAAAAATTACCGAGTTTAGCGGATAGACAAGATGAAAAAAATGGAAGATGGATGCATTTGACGAAACAATGCAAAATGAAGAGAACTATAAATGTAATTTGAGGTAAGTGATTTCTTCATTAATTAATTCAGTTGGAATAATCAAGAGTTTTTGTGCTGCTAACCAATGACATTTACGAAAAACAATTTGACTGCCGCATGGACAAGGGTGATGACCTCTGAGATTCTTTTTATATATAGCGCAAAGAAACCTTAGAATTAATTTAGTGTCCTTAGTATTAAATATTTCTTGATAGAATTGAAGTTTCCCATCAAAGCCATGTTCTCTATCACCGAAGGGCAATTCCCCGTGATTGCGGAAATAAACAAAATTACACAAGTATGGGAGCAGTAAGTTTTCAATAAAGTTGCCTATGGATTTAGAGCTAAAGAAGACCGAGGCTAACTCCATGTTAGTAGCGAGACACAAAGAGTGATCCGAGTAAGTGTGGAAAGTATCCGGAATTTTATTAGACAATTCGAATACTTTGGGATACATTTCAGGATATTCATCGGGGAAAACTAATTTAACTTTAAAGAAATCAGCAAGAAGTATATCATTAATAACAACATTGAAACGAATAATACCGGATAGAGAAACCGAATGATCTGAAATTTTATAATGCAACTCCGGGAACGAGTTTGCAATATACTTTTGCTCTTGCACAAAAAAGAGGTTATTCTTAAGATACCAACTCAAGTATGGCACCAAGGTTTAGGTTGAGTAATACCGACAGGAAATACAATCGATCTCTCATCTTTTTGAACCGAATCAGTGAGAACAAACCGATCTCCCAAAACGCCAATCAATAAATCGGAAGCTTTGTCCAAATCCTTTTCATTCATTGCTTTTTCGGAAGTGATTTTCAATTTTTCGAAAGAGTTAATTATATCGTCAATTTCAGCAGAAGAGTATTTTGAGAGTAAATTGTCATTAGGAGCAACGGGCATGTAAACAGCACGATTAAGAATAAGTGATGTAATTATTTGTTTTAATGTTTCAAAAATACTAAGGTCGTCCCTATTTTCTTTTGAAACATGATTATTACAAACCAATACGGTTATCAGAATTCCGGTAATTTTATCGTGAGTATTGTAATCTGCCCAAGCCTTAAGATAGATAATATTGCGCCGAAGCTGTTCAGAGGCATTATTCAGTTTTGAATAAAACCAATCATTAAATCCTTTCAGATCATTTTCAATCCATGCATTACTTTTTGTATGAGCTAAATAAGTTACGCCATCCTTAATTCCATAAACGGGCAAATCAAGATGATAATCATTAGCGTACACAACCCGGATACAACTTGGTTTGTAAACTATTTTTGCTTTAGTAGCATCTTTCACAGCTTCCGCGATCCAATTTTGAGCTGTTTCAGGTTTAACTACAGTAAGGAAATCATCAGCTAAATTTTGAAGATACACACCATCATCAACATCAAACTCACCATTGAGTGGTTCAACTGTTGTTTTAAAAGAAAAAGAACCTTGTTGAAAAAATTCGGGAGACTTTTGTTCAAGGGTTTCTTTGAAGTACTTTTTTATGCGGTCACGATTTGCTTCACGAGAAGTAATTAAATTCTCCTTTTTGGATTTTGAAAGCCGCACTTTCTCACAAAAATTCTGAAATGATGTGTTTAGGTTTGCCATGATTTATTTCCTTTAATTGTTAAAAAATTCTTTTATATCAATGCGATTGAGTTGTGAATTAATTGTTGTATTTGCCAGGTCCAGCAAAATCTCAATGGATTTATCTGATGCAAAATCCAAATCAATAAACTTCATGTGATTTGGACTAAGAGCGGGTTCATCGAGTCTAATGTAATTACCCATCGGGAACAGTTTTTTATTTGATGCAATTTTCAAAAGATTATCCATAGCATTGCTCTGAGTGGAAATAGTTAGAGGAAAAATTTTAGCGCCCCAATTGAAAAGAGAAGCCCGCTCATGGTTTTTAGGAAACCAAGATTTAGATGAAGAGATTGAGCCTAGAGATAAAATTGAGAACTGATCAAATGGTTTATCGTTACCGACGAAATAACTTATTGCCTCTATCGCACCAATAAAAGCAGGATTGTTCGCCCATAAACCGCCATCAACTAAACCAGATGAAACTGAATCTATTTTGGTAGAAGGAAAGAATGTTGGAGCTGCCGAGGTTGCTAAAGCGACTTTATACATTAGCAATTCGGCATCTCTTGTAAGCTCGATAGAATGAGGAGTTTTGAAGATAATGCCTTGAGCATCCGATAAATTAACAGCGGGAATACATAAATGACACTTTGAATCTTTCATTTTAGCGGTTTCGAAAAATGATATTAAAGAAGCCGTTAAAGTTGCATTAGAATATTTGGGTAAAAAAAATAATTGCCGTAGTTTATGATAACTCCGGGCAGCGAAAGAACCGGACGGAAAAATTTTGGGGCCGTGCTGGATATAGTAATTCAAGATATCCTCCGCACTTTTACCGAGACCCAAACCTAAAGCAATAATACCGCCAGTTGAAGTGCCGCATATTAAATCGAAAGTTTCATGAATCTTTCCAAATCTCTTTTCAACTTCAGTTAATATTTTAGCCGTATAGAGACCTTTAATGCCTCCACCGTCTAAAGATAATATTTTGAATTTTTTATTAGGTTTCATCTTCATCAATAAATTGTTAGAGAACAGTTTAGAATTCTTAGTGTTTTTTATCTTTTGGAGGAAAAGGATCGTTTCCGTAGCTATCCTTATCACGGATCTTGCCGTCTTTTCCGTGAATGACAACTTCTGATTTTTGATTCTTGGCAATTTTAATTGCCTCTTGAATGGCTTTTTGTTGAGTGGGTTGAACAGAAGTGGCTTTAGCATTACCGGCACCTTTTACAGCCCAGTTGTTCTGATGCGGAACTACGTGTTGATCTTTACCTTTTGACATTGACTTCACCTTAATTTGTTCATTGCTTTATTAACAAATTGAGTGCCAAAAGAAATCAGAGCTTAGGATTGCAATACTGAACATCTTTACAATGGACGGTTACATTTGTAACCGATGTTGGTTATAGAAGTAACCCTAAATTATTTTTTCTTCTTTCTGTGTTGGCGGACTTTTTCCGTGCCGATGTTCTGTTTAAGCAGACGGTCTACTTCGGAGTTCTTGCCGCCGGCTAATTTACGAGCTTTGTTACGTATTAATTCGGTGTATTCGTCAATTGGGATAAGTAAAGGTAATTCCGGCAGCAGCAAATCTTTTTTTGATTCTTTGCGGAAGCGTTCGAGATGGTTTGAAGGTAAATCGGAAAGAGAAATGTAGCCTCCGGCTTTAAATCTACGAAGAAGTTGTTGAACCCATTTTTCAAGTCCGCGAATGTTATCTGGCCACGAATAATCCATTAAAGTTTTCATGAGGTCTTTTGAAAGCTCTACCGGCGATTGAATGTTGTTTGCTTTAGCAGTGACGCTAATAAAATGATCTAATAGCAAGGGAATATCCTCTTTTCTTTCTCGCAAAGGAGGAAGAAGGATTGTTTCGTCGAATCTGTTTTTAATGTCTTGAGCAAACAGGGCTTCGTTTTCTACATCTTTATTTGTGGCAGCAATAATTTGGATTGTGATTTCTTCACTTACATCAGAGCCAAGTTTTCTTATCTCTCCGTTTGACAATACGCGAAGCAGTTTTTGTTGCCCTTCTTTGGGCAGATTCCCTATTTCGTCAAGAAAGAGTATTTTGTTATTGCATTTTTTAAGAATTCCATCTCTGCTCTTATCCGCACCAGTAAAAGCACCTTTTGTATGACCAAACAATTCGGATTCAACTAAGTTAGAAGAGACACTACCGCAGTCTAATACTTCAAGCTTATTGTCATTTTGCTTATGATAAAGTTTCCAAATTGTCTGAGCAATAACTTCTTTGCCGGTACCGCTTTCACCAAGAATGAGGACATGGGTTTGGTTATTGATTTGATTAAGAATCTGATCTTTTATTTCTAAAATCTGTTTTGACCGACCGATTAAGCCGGGAATTTTATTTGAGAGCTCAACTTCGTTTAGCTGTTGTTTTAATTTACTATTTGAACGTGATAAAATTGTTAATTGACGTTTAAGTTGCGCGGGAGCTTTTATTTGAGGGAAATCATCAATATTAAAATCTACTAAAGAAGTTGTTTTACCATTACGAGCGAATTTCATTTCGAACGATTGAACGAGCTTAGCGTTTTTAATTATACCGGATTGAGAAAGCAGAATCCAGCAAGCTGTCATTGTGGGAGTGCCGGAAGTTATGTTAATAAGTTTTTGTTCATCATTTAACGAATGTTTCTCAATTATGTTCGACACTTCATTCAGCATTATTGGATAAACTATATCGTAATCAACCGGATTTGGAAGTATTACATTTATTATTTCTACTTGAACAGAATCTTTGGCAAGTTTTATAAGGCGTACGTTATCTTTGGCTATTTTAGGATAATCCGCAAAAGGTGTTTTAGGAGTAACAAAAAGAAATACTTTAGAAATTTCTTCTTTGTACTGAAGGAATATATTTGTTACGGCACCAAAGGAGCTGGTTTCAGAAATTGCATCATGATTGCCGATGAAAGTGAAATAGATCATTCTTTAATAGCTTTAATAATTATTTTTTTATCTAGAGCTATATGTTCAGAAATTTGTTGTCTGAATATGGAGTCATAATTCTTTTCATCAATTTTGTCTAGCAGTTCAATAGCCTTCTCAAATTGACCTAAATTATAATGAAGATAATATTCATATCTAGTCTTATAAAACTTATCTAAGTCAGATTTTAATTTGATCTTGGAAAGAAAAATAAAACAATGATTTAGTTTAGCGAAGCTAGCATTAATCGCCTTATTACCCATGATTACCAATTCAGGTGTAATGTCAAAAACTAAATCATAATTATTTGGCAGAATGTTTCTTTCGTTGAGGGGGATTAATATTTGATGTATTACCTTAAATGGAGAATCCGGATTGACTTGTTTTAATGATTTCTCTGCTTTTTTTAAATAATTATCAACTTGGTTAGTATTATTTCTATAATTTAAATATGCTAGGTTAGAAAATGTTGTAAATTCCTTATTTGTAACCTTGTCAAAATGTTTTTGGGCTAATTCATACTCTTCATTACATAAATAAGCAAACCCAATGTTATTAATCCACATACTTTTATTGCTATCAAAATGTCTCATGATTTCAATAATCTGAATTGTCCTTTCGAAGTTATTATTTATCATACTACGGACAAGCATTACATCCAACTCAAGAAAGTCAATGCTTTGTAGAAACACTATTATTTGCGGCTTAATTTTTAGAATAATGCTATCAATTATTTCGATATTGTAGCCTTCAAATGTTTCAGACGTTATTGAACTATTTGGATAAAAAGGAACCGTATTTTTATCAAAAGGGGTGTTGATAAAAAAGAAATTCTCATAATTCACAATTTTATGACGGATTTTTGCCTTTACAAAAGAATAATATAATCCGTTTTCGTTATTGAACATTTGTGAAAATAATGGGAGGGAAAATAAAGCAGTATTTTTAGTAGCCTTTTGGACATCCTCATATATTTTGTCGGAAATCTTTTCCTGTGCGCTTGAAAATTCCAATGACTCCATTTTCTCTGTCAATAACTTAGAGTTCAATTCAATTTCTTCGGCTTTTTCAGCAACTGTAAAGCTCCCGATTACGGCTTTTTTATCTTTTATATAATCAATATTATCTAATTTTTCTCTTATATAATCACCCAGTTTGAAAGTTAGATGATCAATTGCATTGAAATGTGTGTCGAGAATTAAATCTTCATGAAGTGAAGATTGAATAATATGGGACATATATAATTCATCAACATTATCACCAATAAAATTGTACTTAATTTCAGCGGCAATATTTTTTGAAATACTTCCTTCCATGGACAAATCTTTTAATGTAATAGACTCTGGTAGCTTAAAAGCAAACAAATTAAGTGGTCTAATTAAACATATATCATTTAATAACTGTTTAAGTGTGGTTTGATATAATTCTTCCGTAGGTTCTACGAAAGCAAGATTTAAAAGGACTATTTCATTGAGATTAATATTTTGATAAGGGAATAGGCTTGTTAATGCTTCAAGTTGTTCTCTTGAAGATGCATTTAATTGTGCGGCTATTCTTTCATGATTAGGAGAATTGAGTTTTAGTTGATTAATCACCTCATTTGTGATGTCGGAATCTAATTTTAGTTTAGTGCTACCGGAATTCTTAAATTTATCAAAAACGAAATGTAGTATCAAGTTAATATAATATGGATTATGTTCTTTTTTTCTAAAAAAATAAGAGAATGAATCATGGTCTAAGTGTTCATTGATTTCTTCTCTCGTAAAACCATAATTCATTAATGGTTTATAAATAAAATCACGGACATCATGGGATTGGAAAAGAGCGAGTGAAATTGTTTCAGATTTTCGGATGATCTTGTCAAAACTTTCTGAACTTAACAAATAATTACCAGACATGATGAAAATCAAATCACCGATTTCGTCCATCAACCGTTGCAACAATTGTATGATGCCATCATTCTCAGATAACAATTGGAATTCATCTAAAAGTATAACTAGGCCTTTATATTCTAAACGCTTTACTTCATTACAGATATATTTAATATCGTTGATCAAATGAATTTCTGATATAGGAAAATCAAACCTATTTTGTTTTAAAGCATGTGCAAAGACTTCAGCAAGTATTATTTCTCTTTCTGACTTAGCAGAATCATGATCGCCATAAGAAGTTAATGATTCCCATATTTCTTTTTGTGTAAATCGTGAGTCTGAGTCTTTTATATTCAGTAAATCCACTGAGGAACCAGTTTCCAAAATCGAGTCGATCAATTCTTTGAAAAAAATAAGTGGTGTGATTATCTTGTTTTTGTTAATTATAAACGGAACGCTTAAAAATTCTTTTGTCTTTAATTTATTTCTTAAAATATTAAGGAAAGATGATTTCCCTACAGACTTACCACCAATAATTAAGTAATTTTTCTTAACTCCGGATTTCGTAAAATCATCAAATGCTGATGTTATTTTTTCAATTTCCTTGTTTCTACCAATGAAATATTTTTCATTTCTAATTTCTTCAGTCGCATTATATGGGTTAGGAATGTCTCTTAGCGATTTATACATTAATTACCTCCTTTTACTAAGGAAAGCTTTTGAAGCAAGCAATGATCATTTATAAAAGCTGTAACGGTTTTTCTTCTATCCCTTGTTTTTGGAATTCTATTATATTCACTTAGGAGCTTTGATAGCTCTTCATCAAGAAATTTATTTGCTTGCTCTATTTGAATAAACGGTATATTTTCTCTAGTGTTGATTCTATCAATAATTTTCTTTAGAATCTCACCAATTATTAATGAATTACGGTTGGGGATGGTTGAATAAATTACCTCATCATATCGAGGAATATATGTCTTAAAGAAATTTATGTTTGCCTCTAATTGAGTTAAATAAATATCATCAGTAAGATTATTATGATTGAGAAAATTTCTTTGTTTTTCAATTTCCAATAATTTACTGTTTACCATAGGTTTGATAGTATTAGTGTTTTTATTGACATTACTAAAAAAAGACGATAGACCATTATTCCATTTCTCATATACAATATTTCGGAGACTACTTAAAAGTGTATAATTTAAAGGATTATTGTCCATTAAACTCGTTGTGAGATATTGAATCATATCTTGTTTTTGCTGATTTGATTCTTCCTGAATACCAGAGTCAATCATATTGAACCAGTTTTGACCTAATGATTTTTCTAACTCAGTTTTAATAAATCTTCTGAGATTATTCTCAAAGATAAATATTAAGCGATATGCCTTTAAGTTGTTTTGCAAATAACCCATTATAAATCTCCTTTAAACGCTTTTTGCATTAATGAATTAAATAAGTTTTCGGATTCTATTAATGATGATTCATATTTTTGTCTCATGCTATTTATCGTAATGAAGAGTTCTGAATATTTTAACTGAAGGTGCATAGTGGGAATTGGTATTTTATGATTAAAAATATCATTATTTGAGATCGCTGGATAACTTGCCCCTTTAGCAATTTTAGTCATTTCTGAGATAAAATATTCTGATGTAAGCAAAGCGAACAGGTAATAATTATTAAGAAACTCGTTTTTACATCTTAAGACACAAAAACCTGTCGAGGCAATTAGGTTTTCGTAATCATTTTCAATTATTGCTACGGCATTTAAATTTGGTCTCACCGTTGAGATTATAATATCCCCTTTGACTGATAATTGTCTAGCTCTACTTGGAGCATCTTTGCCTAAATATTTTTTAGTATTAATTACTTTCTTATTTGAGTTATCAATTGATGAGATATCGATATAACTATTAAGTATTTTATCTGTAAATGAGCAAAAAAAGAGAAAGATGAGCGTTACAAAATCTATCTGCTCATTTGCAGATAAAATAGTGTTGTGCGA
>Ga0172368_10004889_pt1 | contig 15273 bp, 14 predicted proteins | sample Lak11m_FD_114540 | JGI IMG/M metagenome (GOLD analysis project Ga0172368, IMG submission 114540) | Freshwater microbial communities from Kabuno Bay, South-Kivu, Congo - kab_022012_11m | ecosystem: Environmental > Aquatic > Freshwater > Lake | place: Democratic Republic of the Congo: South-Kivu...
ACCTGTTTTCCATTTTTCCTCTCTCCTTCTCTACAATCGGAACACCCCCACGTGTGTGGGGATAACCAACCGCGCCGGCAGCCTGGAGTCGCTGGTCAATGGGAACACCCCCACGTGTGTGGGGATAACACTAAATCTTGTCCTGTTCCGTTGATCACCACCATATCTGGTGTTCACAACAGATGTTTCTCACTCTCCATTATGAAGTATTTCTGTTTCGGGTTCTGTGTCGAATACTTTTACCATCCTTTTCTTAAATTTTACCTGTTCTCCAGGAATTTTGATCAATTGTAATCCTTCTTCCATTATAACTCTCCTGCTGGTATCACCACTGATACGCATTTGAAAATGCTGTTCAGTATTACTGCTCCAGGCTTGGAGGACTCCACCAGCCGGGCTGTTTTTTATGCACTTTTCCCATAATTTGTCACGGACACGAGCGGAAATGTGCCCGATAAATACGCCGCTGCGAACTTCCAGCAGCCATCGGGTCAGTTCTCCACGGATCGAGGCGCTGACTTTTTCCAAAACCATCACAACCATCAGTATAACTCCTCCCATAATTCAGAAATGGGATCTTCACCCTGGGTCTCCTCGCTGGGTTGATCAATTTCCAGAAGCGCATCAATATCTCGCAAGATGCGCTGCAGCAATCTGGCTTCCCGCATTTTTTCCCGACAAGCTGTGCGTGCGCGTTGCTCCACTTTATCTTGGGATTCGGCTACTGTTTGAAAGGCTGCCGGAATTGAGATTTCTGCTTTGTACAGATCAGCAATATCATATACAAAAGATAGCTGGCGGCCAGTATGAATGAATCCCAGGGCAGGGATATAGCCGCCGGAGACGATGGCAGCATGGCAGATGCCATTCATCAAGGCGTTGGCTGCAGAGAGAGCCCGGTTTATCGGGTCAGCGTCATTCCATTCACCGCGATTATAAAAACGACCTTGCCACCGGACTCCAAATTTGCGGCTGGCTTCAGCATACATCTGTTTGACGCGCGCACCTTCCAACCCACGCATTTGTTGTAAGGATACATCCTCTTTCATTTCATCGAATCGATACCGATACATATTTTTTACGACCCGTTCGCGGCTTAGAAGGTTACAGCACAGTTCCGCCTGGCGAACAGCATGATAGCCCTTATGGGTTTCCCCCAGCCCCTGCGCATAACATCGGGTCATATCTTCACCAACCCAGAGGATTGAACATCCATTCTCTGCCAGCACTTTTACAGCAGCATGGCTGACATTAGTACCTGGCCCCAACATCAGCACACACAAAGATGCGACAGGCACCATCACGCGGCCATCTTCCTGCAGGTACTCGATCGCATTATTTTTTCTGTCGATGATGGCATGTTCTATATAGAGATAGCTCAGACTATCCCGTAATTTTGGTAATTCGTGAAAATCTGGCATGATTTTGTGATCCTTTGATAATATTCAGTTGTTAAGGTGCACATTCTTAACAATGTGAGTTCGTTTAATTATATTCTGGCGAGGGAAAGCAAACCGCACCCAAACGCTTTTCCACGCCCTACCCCATTTTGCCAGGCTAAAAGGAATTGATCGGCATTGCTGACCTGCAACCTGCCGGAAAAATCAGTCATTTGGATCTGAATGTGTAAGGTTGTTCCACCTTGTGATTTAAAGATAAGTAACGGAGGAACTTTTCGAATGAGCAGGCTGTTTTTTATGATGGAAAAACCGTTCTGTGAACCTTTTTGCATGATCCATTCTACCAGTTGCTCTTCTTTTTGAATCGGAATGAGTTTTCTTGATTTATTGTCGCGTTGGGTGGGATTCGCCCGCAAGGTGAATTGGAAAGATCCCTGCAACAAGGCTGAAGAGGGTACAATTTTTTTTAGTATCGGGGTGCAAAACAAATAGTCTGCCCGGGTTTCCAACGTTCGCCAATCGGGTTCAGTGACGGATTGCACCAGAATGGGAATCCCATTTTGCAGCGGATTTCTAGAGTTTTCCAGCCTGTAAAGCACACCGGCAGTCACTCGATCAGTTTGCGGCGGAAAGGCGCTCATCAAACTGCGGTGCAATTCATATTGATTTCCAAGTTCTTTTTGAACAAGGCGGGAAAGCGGGTTCAGGGTCAATTTGGAGAGGATCATGTCATCAACTCCCTTCGGCAGGCTTGAGGCGCCTCAATGAGGAAGGTGGAAATGCGGCGACTGCCAAAGGTGCGCCCGGCAAAGGAAAGAGGTACGTCATTTCTTAATTGACTGCCTTGTCTATCCTCCAGAACACACAAGACTTGATGGGGAGCCTTATCAGGTGGCCAGGTGACCACCCAATCACATGCCTGCAAGGCTTGCAGAAGATCCTGGTCTTCCCGCAAGCCGTCATCCATCCAGATGGGAAGAGCGGGTGGGAACGCTTTTCGACCCAAAAATAACTGCCAAACGGGCTGCTTGAGAGCCTGTTGAATCTCTTCAAGCAGGGGCAGCTCTCCTTCGAGACCGACCAAAAAAGCAGCATCCGATAGATAATAACGATTGGTGATAATGCTGTCTTTGGTATTATTCCCTTTTGGGAGGAGAACATTTTGGACAATATGAAAATCCCGTTGAATGGTGCCGGGACGATCCAGGCGGACACCCATCCGCAGGCGGATCAGATCGTCCAAAGGTGCTTGTCGTGGACGACCCAATGCAGCACAGATCAACCCGATCACACCGCTTTTGGATGGTTCCAGCCCGGTATCGCGGTTGGTAAAATGACTCTGTGTGCCCCAACTTTGCAATGGGGCCACAAGACGAATTAACAAAGTGCTCATAGCTTACTCCTGCGGAAGCTGGCTGGTGACCGCCTCCACCCAGACCGGGAAGGTTGCCACCCGGGTATTTTGCAGGGCTTCAAGGTTAACATCATCATTCAGCAAAGCAGTAACGACTTTGGCCTGCCCGCCAAAAAATGTATTCATCCTTCCCCAATAGGCATCCAGAGCATTAATTGAAGCCTGCAGCAGGCTTTCTTTTCCATAGGCTGTTACGGGCTTTTCAAAAGCATTCGCCAGTGACCAGCATTGACCATCCTCACGGATCACTGCCATGAGAAAAGAAGGCGGGTTATGGGCTGCAAAACTGTTTTGTTTCCCACTGGGAATGGCATGGGCGCTGGCATGCAGGAAAGCGGCTACAGTTCTATGCGCCAAAGTAGCATCACCTTTCAGATTTTTAATCAATTGGCTTACGTCTATGGTGGCGTACCGATAAAAACACGCTGAATTGAAGCCAACCACCCCCATCATACCAGCGCCGGTTTCACCTTCTTTTAATAGATCATCGACCGCTGTGAAGAAATCCAGATCCATGGCTACGCTGTGGGTTGAGATGGCATGAGCCACCTGGCAGGCTGCGTCAACATTGGTTTCCGGGCGGTCCGCCAGCATGCGGCCAAACATGGCAATATCCGGAGCACCAGGGCGATTGGTGTTCCCTTTGGCAAAATCTTCGGCGAATTTCTTTATGGTCTCTTCACCTTCCAGAACCATTAAATTTTCAGAAATGGCTTTGATCTCACTTGAGCTGATAAATAGCATTACATTTGTTTTATCACCATCTATTTTGGCTTTTTTGCTGCTGTAGTGTTTGGCAAATTCTTCGGCTTTGTTCATTGCTTTTTCGAAGGGCACACCTGATTCTTCCAATTTACTTTTGATCTCTCCGGCCATTAAGCGGGTGCGCTGGCTGATGGGAACGCCAGATACCTCTGCAAAATGTGGTTCAAAGCGGATCGCCCGTTTTAGACATTGAGATGAGATGCGAGCGCGGCGCACACCACCAAAGACGCAATCTTTCGGGTTATTGGTGTCATCCCGGTTTAAATTGGATGGAGCAAAATTTTGAATGAAATGGACTTCGATAATCATTGTTTCCTCCTGGGTTATTGATTTGCGGTTTGATATTGTTTTTCACTATCAATTGGGGAATATCCCCAAAAACTGTTGGCCCAATGACGCTGAATGTACCGGTCGGGATGGTTCCATTGAAGCAGATCCTTGAGCAGCGCCTCCCAATTTATGGCGATTTCCTTGGATCTTAGATAACTGACTGCCTGGCGCAGATAATCTGGCAGGTCATCTGCGTGAGCATTTAACAGCACCACAAAACGCCTTTCCGTGGCTTCCTGACTGGCTTCACGGGCTGCTGCCTGCATGTGAGCACCGAAGTTGCCCTGCGCTGTATTAATTGGATGGTTGGCAAACAAAGCTGCCACCAGGTAATGAACTTTCTCGTAGAAACTCCCGCGCAAATTGTCCGGAATAAAGCGGGCAATGTAAGGATACATGGCAACATCCCTGGCAGGTGGCTGGCTTAAACCACGGCGAAGTACAGCCAATTCTCCACGATGCTGCCCCTGGGAGAGCTCAATGAGATAATTGATGAAACGATTTTCAGATCTTTGACTGGTAGTGATCATTTATCCTCCTTATCATCTGGGGTTAGAACTTTTTTTATGCCTGCATTTAATTGGCGGCGGGCTTTGCTGCTGGCTTTTAATGCTTTAACATTTGTTCCTGATACTGCAACGGCTTGATCGAATGCAGCTAATGCTGTATTCCGGATGGTTTGCTGCCAGGTCTGTATGGCTTCGGTCTGATTTCCTGGCAGGGAAAACACCAGGTGATAAAAGTGGTGTTCCAGCATTTTCCAAAATGCTGCTTCGGCATCCCAGTGGGTGATCAGGTTTTGAATATCCTTGGGGTCTGCTTTGCGTCCTTCACTCAGGTCCATTTCAGGGGTTAGAATTAAGCCTGCCATCTGGTTTAAAGCTCCCCAGAGTTGTGATTTTACTAATTGGCAGGTATTGAGAGATTGAGTGAGAGTATCCCTCAATTCTTGGGAATGCAGATAAGCCAAAGGGTATGAAAAACTTTCTTCACGGTAAAAATAGGCTTTCTTCTTTCCCGGTTCACTGCATAACCCATATGCATTGATATTGATCTGATAATCAAGCCCTTTATACGTTTTTAAGGTATTGACCCATGGCAATACGGCTGGAGGGTGTTTGCTGTCATCCTGCGATTCAAGGATGGCACGGCTGTCACGCCAAAGAGCTCTGCTTTCAGAAAACCGGATCAAGTGTTTTTCCCGTTTGCCTTTGCCGAGATCATAGGTGATGTTGTAAAATGGATTTTCCAAAGAATCGGATATACTTAAACCAGGGGCGGAATAGAGTTCTTTGATCTCAATTTGGTTTATTCCATTCGAAGGCAGCAGGTATAACCTCCGGCTTTGCCAGGTGAGAAAATCGGTAATGCCCAGAGGAATATCCCGATCATTGGCCAGGGTATCCTCTGATTCCCATGCGGGTTTATCCTGGTCTGTTCTTTTCAATGGCTCAGGAAGTCCTTCCTCTGCAATCAGGTTGAGCATTAGGGTTTCAAAGAGATTTTGCCCACGCAAGAAGAAAACCACTCCGCGGCAATGCGGTGAGTCCTTGTAGAATTTATCGGCTGAGATGCTGGCTGAGGTCATTCCCCCCAGGCTGAAACCCTGGATCATAAGCAAATAACGAGCCATTTGATCAGAGGAAAAAGAAACCCCTTCTTCATCCAAACTATGATCAAAAAGCGTGGCAGCATCCCCATTGGATGAATGCAATATCAGCCCATTTACACTTTTTGGTTCAATGGCATTGCCTTTCAGGTTGGTAATATCCTTGGGCCGTTTGCCAATTAATGGATCCTGGTAAAAAGGATGTTCAGGATCGAAAAGATCAAAGCGTGCATGCCATTGATCGAGATACAGGTTAATGGTTTGTGGATCAAAGCAGGTTCTGTTCCAACAAGTTTGCCAATCATCTTCGGTCTCCACCTGCAAGCTGCGGTAAAGAACAGCCAGCAGAAGCATCAACAGGCTGGCTGTCATGGGGGGGAGCTCGGCGTGTATTTCTCGAATTTCATGCGCCGAAAGGAGCACACCGCGCAGATTGCGCATCGAGAATGTGCCATCCTGTGTAAGACAGGGAATCCAGGTTTCATCAATAAGATTGTAGGTTACCTTCATTTATCCTCCTAGGTTAGATCCTTCTGATGCACCAACCCTTTAATGGGGTCTAATAAAAGACGAATTTTGCCAGATACATAAACGTTATTTAAAAAGATGATGGGTAGATGGCTGCGAAGGGCAGGGTTATTTCTCCATCCATTTGGTTTGGGTTGTGTAAGGAAATGGTTTACCAGGGCTGGACCGGATAAACTGAGTGTTGAACGCAGGCAGGCCGCTGTAGTCTTGAGGCTCGGTTGATGGTCCAGATCCACTGCAAAATGCTGATCCAATGTGAATAAACCATCCCCTTCTTGAACCAGACAAACCAATTGCACAGAAGGGCGAGCATTGCGGGTAAGGGTTTGCATGAGACTATGGGATGCCGGATCATGCTCATCATTAAAATCAGCCTGTAAGTTACCAGGTATGAGTTTATCTGGCATTTGAATAAGCTGGTTGAGGGCTTTCAGAGAATTCTCATCATCCTGATGCAACATTTTTTTGAAATTGTCTTGCATTTGTGACCAGACTTCAGCACCGATTTCATCGATCAATTCTTCGCTATAGACTTTCGCAATTAATTCATCGGTTTGGGCGGGCAAGTTTAACAAAGAAAGGTTTCGTAACACAAACCATGTACGTTGTAAGATATATGGTGCATAGATCGCCCTATCCTTGTGAAAGGTAGGTAGATCTTGATCCTGATCTGGAAAAAGCAATATTAATTGAGGGGTGGTCAATATTGCTGGACGAACAGGCGATTGCTTTTTTCCCTGGTGGCGATGTAACCTGCCTGCCCGCTGAATGAGTAAATCTACAGGGGCCAGATCGCTAACCATAATGTCAAAATCCAGATCCAGGCTTTGTTCGATGACCTGGGTTGCAATCACAATCGATCGTTGAGGGCGTGAGGAGCTGTTTTTTCCATAGTGATCTTTAACCCGGTTTTCAATTTGATCCCTCCAACAATAGGGGAATCGGCTATGGAAAATGATTAATTCATCTTGTGTAAAAACATCCTTTAGACGATCATAAATTTCCAGGGTATGCTCAACACGATTGCAAATAATTGCTGCATTTCCCCCTGTGGCAAGTTTTGTTAATAAGACTTGCATCAATTCATCTTCAGCCAACCACTGTAAGATGATCGAATGTGATTCTGTTTTTCCCAAATTAAATGTCTGGATCTGATCTCGAGCGCTGATTGACAAACGGGGGAAACCCACCCCTGGGGTTTGCCGATCATCAACCTTCTGTGCGTAAGTTTGCAGCAATTCAAAACGGCTTTTTTCAGGCAAAGTGGCTGACAGAATAATAACGGAGGTGTTAACTGCTTTCAGCCAACTTAACAGTCGTTTAAAGAGTTCCAGCATGTAAACATCATATGCGTGCACCTCATCGAAAATCACAACTTTGTGTGCCAAGCCGAACAGACGCATAAAAAAGTGCTTACAACGCATAACCGAAAGAAAGGTTTGATCCACAGTTCCTATTCCAAAGGGAGCCAAAAGAGATTTTTTTCTTGGCAGGAACCATTCAGCGCTGTGTAGATCCCCCTGGGATTGCGATTGGTCCTGCTCTACTCCATGGATATGAATCCTGGAGAAATTTTCATTGATCAAAGCCGTTCCATGTACCAACAATATATTCAACCGTTCGTTTTTATAGCGTTCAATTAAAAAATGTGAAGTGCGGTCATACATCTGATTGCTGGTGGCCTGGGAGGGCATGGCAATATAAAACCCGGCTTTGAAATCTTTTTGGATCGTATGGTCGGCAAGGTACAAAGCTGATTCGGTTTTTCCACTACCTGTGGGTGCTTCCAGGATCACCAAAAATGGTGAGTTCAAGTCTTGAGTATGTTCAATGAAAGCAGATTGTAAAGAATTTGGGTAATATTCAGGGAAAAGTTGGGTAAATGTGTGCGTCTCCCCGGACGATTTCCAACCATGCCAACCCAGGCATTGCAATGCGTAACTGGCTTGCTCAGCAGATTTTTGCAGATAAATATCCAGTGGCACGCATCCGTCATCATATTTGAAATATGTGCTATTGGAAGCAATCCAATCGGATGTAGTGGTCAGCCCGGCAAAGAGAAATAATAATGCATTACATGATTCCTTATTCGAAGGTGGTGTGTATTCATCCGGTGGAATGAAGATCTCTTTTAAAAGGTGAATGATCCCAATCCTGGCAATTCTCCATTGGTCATCCCCCAGATGTATGAATTGATAGGTTGTCGAATTCCCGTCATTCAGCGATGGGAATTCTCCATGATGCCCACCCAAAGTAAATGCCAGTGAAATATGAAATGAAAGATCCTGAACAATCTCTTCTTTTTGCCAATAATTTCTTAATATCCAGGTTGTTGCTAATCCGTGAAAGCCAGAAATTACCTCAGGTGCGGGGGGAAATTTATGTCCAGCCTGTTGAACTCGTTGTTTACCAGGATCCCATTTGCGTTGAAAAGCAGGTCCAGCTTTCCCGATGTCATGTAACGCAACCCAGAAGGAAACGAGGTTTCTGGCTTGATCCAGATCCAATGATAGAGAGTGAGCAATATCATTTTTCATGGCATCAGAAAGGGAACTATCCCATAATGCCCGGGAGACCATACCTGCATCGATCAAATGCCATAGCAGATTATGCCAGGTCTCATCACCTTCTTCTTTCGTCGTTTTAGCCCAAAAACACAAAAACTTTTCATTCACCCATTTCATAGCCATCCACCCTTTTAGATGCCATTCTTTATTCTTTCCTCACTTTACCTGGCATCCATTCGAATTTCACAACTTACACATGAATGTTGCAATCCGTAAGCCAGTTGTTCATTTCTGAAGTTAAGTTACCATGACACTGGTCAAAGGTTATGATAATAAGGATTTGTAAATATTATTATATGCTAATTATGACAACACTACTAGCGAAATATTATTTAATTTTGATCAAGTGGAATTGTGCCCTACAAGAGGGTAAGCATCGCAACGACATAAAACCAAGGATTGTGAATTTTAATCGCATGTGTTATCTAAAACTCCTTGAAATATTAGAATAAATGTTCTATAATATACGCGGGTCAGATCGCGGCCTGGGAGAGGTGGTGGTCTTTGCGGGTGTAAGATAAGCTATTTTCAAATTCGAAAGGGAGATGCTTTTACTGGTCATCACCCGGTGGGGAAGATTTGTTTAATTTTTTAAGTACTGCACATTAAATATAAAATGAACCAGGCTGTTTAGCCTGGCAGGACGGAATCGTTCCTCTTCGTTCCGCGGATTCGAATAAAGGAAATGGTGCTATCCAGGCTTTCGGGTCAGGAACGGCGACGCCCATGATGTTGTAGCCCGAATCGAGGTAGAAGTTGGGCGCAGGCACCCCCCTTACCACCTGAAAAACAACAGGTGTTGGGCGCAGTGTGGGGCGCAAGTGGGGCGCAAGCGTTGCGCCCCTACGGTTGGAACAATTTTGGGCGCAGATGTGTGCCCCTACGGTGGGGACAATATCGGGGGCAGTGTAGGGCGCAAGCGTTGCGCCCCTACGGTTGGAACAATTACAGGCGCAGGTGTGCGCCCCTACGGTGGGGACAATATCGGGGGCAGTGTAGGGCGCAAGCGTTGCGCCCCTACGGTTGGAACAATTTTGGGCGCAGATGTGTGCCCCTACGGTGGGGACAATATCGGGGGCAGTGTAGGGCGCAAGCGTTGCGCCCCTACGGTGGGGACAATTTTGGGCGCAGGTTTCGTATCCAGGGAGGGGTTAAATAATCATGATCTTTGTTCGGGTTCGGAGACGCCCATGATGTTATAGCCCGAATCGACATAGAAGACTTCGCCGGTGGTGTGGGCGGCCATGTCCGAGCACAGAAAGACAGCGGCGTTGCCTACATCTTCGGGGGTGACGTTCTCACGCAGTGGAGACATATCCGCAAAGGCACGCAGCATGTCCTTAAATCCGCTCACACCGGCAGCAGCCAGGGTGCGGATGGGTCCGGCAGAGATGGCGTTGACGCGGATGCCCTGCGGACCCAGGTCATGGGCAAGGTAACGAGTGGAGGCTTCCAGGGCAGCCTTGGCGACGCCCATGACATTGTAGTGTGGGGCTACCTTGACGGATCCATGATAGGTCATGCAAACCATCGAGCCACCTCTTGGCATGTGAGGCTGGAAGGCGCGTGCCAGGGCGACAAAAGAGTAGGCGCTGATGTCGAGGGCCAGGTGGAAACCGGCCCGGGTGGTGTTGTAGAAGGGTCCGGTCAATTCGTCACGGTTGGCAAAGGCGATGGAGTGAACCAGGATATCGATCTGGCTGAATTCCTTGACAGCTTTGGCTGTGACTGCTTGAATAGCGTCATCACTGGCGACGTCACATTCTTCGACGAAAGTGACACCGATGGACTCCGCCAGCGGGCGGACGCGGCGCTCGAGGGCTTCGCCGGCATAGCTGAAGCCGATGTTGGCTCCCTGGGCGTGCATGGCCTGGGCGATGCCCCAGGCGATGGAACGGTCATTGGCGAGACCGAAGATGAGTGCGTTCTTTCCTTGTAATAATCCCATAATACCCTCCGATATTTGATTGGTGAGTTCGTATGTGTGTAAAGAATGTTTACCACCAAGACACAAAGGCACCAAGGTTAATTTTGAGTCCAGGTGGTTGGAGACTGGTTGAGCCCTGGATGTGGAGTTGGATCGTGGAGATGATCGTTCGCGACCCAAATTGCCCAGAGATCTTTATAACCAAATTGATCCATATCCCAAACGGAAGATCGCTTCACCGCCTTCGGTTACTCGCAATGACACAATCCTGGGATAATTGATTTTTATTGAGAAAACTTCATTAACCTGGAAAAGTGCTGTTTACACGGAAGCGCCAGGGGATGGACTTCCAGGGTTCCGATACAGTATATAACCCCACACGGGGGCCAATGGTCACGAATTTGTCGGAAATGGGTGGTCCCTGTTCAATCCAAAGGCTCGAAGAAGGTGTGCAGAGGTTACAGTTGTTGAAATCCTGCTGGATCGCAAGAGCCCGGGTTAATTTGGCTGGGCCGTGCGTGTCACGACCCTGGCGATTGGCGCTGATGATCTCCTTGCCTTCGAGAGGCTGGATGGCTCGCAGCAGGACGGCAGCCGGGAAGCCCTCAGGTTCGGTGACAGCGTTCAGCATCCAGTGCATGCCGTAAGTGAAATAGACATAGGCATGTCCGGGCGGACCGAACATGACGGATGTGCGCTTTGTGCGACCCACCCTGGCGTGGCAGCCGAGATCTGACTCCCCGATGTAAGCTTCGGTTTCGGTGATGATCCCTGACAGGCGGATGCCGTCCAGAAACCGCACCAGGTGCATGCCCAGAAGTTCACGGGCGACTTGCAAGGTGGGGCGGGCGTAGAATTCCGGGGACAGGATGGAGGAGGACATATGATGAAATTGAAAATGCTGGGTATCGCTTGGATCGTAAAAGGAAAGGATGATGATTTGAAGCGCTCAACCCGACATACATAGAGACTGCTTCTCGTAAAAATGCCCGCAGTGACAAAAGATTATGCAACTTTGAGGCGAGGGTCGCGTTTGATGGTGAGGCGCAGGCCTTCTTCGATCGGGATGGAGACCCGGAAATTGAGTTTCTGGGAAGCGAGAGACAGGTCGGCACACATGCGTGAGACGCCTCCCGCGATCTTCGGGTTATAGACCACGTTGGTCTTGCTGCCGGAGGTGCTTAGAACCAGGTTGACCAGGTCGTGCACACTGGTTTCGACGCCGCTGCCGACGTTGATGACGAGTCCATTGATGTTAGGAGCGGTGGCTGCAGCGACCATGGCGGAGGTAACATCGTCGACGTAAACATAGTCCCGGGTCTGCTGTCCATCGCTATGGACGACCAGGGTGCCACCTCGCAAGGCCTGGCGCAAGGAATGTGAGACGATGGGAGGGTGCGAAGCCGGGATGTGCTGCCCAGGTCCGTAGGCATTGAAGATCCGCAGGCTGATGGTTTCGATGCCCCAGAGACCGCCAATGGTGCGAATGTAATATTCAGCAGCCAACTTGGAGACAGCATAGGGAGAGCGGGGTGCGGGACGCATGTCCTCGGTCAATGGCTGAACGGGCTGGTCGCCATAAATTGCTCCGGAGGAAGCCAGAATGACACGGTGGACGCCGACATCACGCATGGCTTCCATGAGGCTGACGGTCCCGCCGACATTGGCAGCATTGTATTCACGAGGATAGAGGATGGACTCCTGAACGGAGACGCGGGCAGCCATGTGGTAAACACAATCCACTTCCTGCAGGAGCGTCCATAGTTTGGGGCGGTCATTGACATCCCCGCGGGTGAAGTGGACATCCGGAGAAAGCGATTGCGGGTCACCTGTGGACAGGTCGTCAAGGCCGCGTACCTGATGACCCTCACGGGTCAACTGGTTGGCCAGGGCAGATCCGAGAAATCCGGCTGCGCCGGTGATAAGAAAATTCATGGTGAGGGGATTATAGTATCTTTTTTATTAATCGGGGGAGATGGAAAAAATTATTGAAATTGATCGCAATGGACTTATCGGGTTTCGCTGGCTTGATGGGATGATAAACAAGATCGGAGTACCGTTCAACCCAACTAAAAAGGGATTCGTCAGATCAAAAAGGCAGACAGGCAGGTGTCCCTTATGTCTAAAATAGAATCAGGGCTGGGTGGGAATGGCAGCAGCTGGAGAGATCGAGCGGACCCTTTTCTTGTGGCAGCTGCTTTCCCAGATCTCCTGTGGGAAGACGATCCTGTTGGTGCCTGGAAGGCGTTCCATCTCCATACCGGTGTTCAGGTTGATGCCGATTTGCTGGTAAGCCTTGTAAGCAAGCTGGCTGCAATAGAAGGAATCTTCCTTTTCGGAATTGAGAAAGTTCAGGTTGAAGGGTTTTCCGAGCTGTGCCAGGCAGTATTCAGCGAGGCGGGTGCGCATGTGGAATTCTTCATCATCGGACAGATTCAATCCTTCAAGAGGGCAGGCAATTCCATAGAAGGTATCCAGGAGCAAGCCGCGTTGACGAGCCATACGCTCGGTCTCCCAGATGTTGTCGAGCACGTCGAAGGTAATCACCCCGAGCGCTCCAGCTTCCATGCACCTCCCGTCCGGGCCGATGTAAAGAGCAATATGGTCCACATCACCGGGAACCAGACGCCCAACCAGGCGCCAGAACTCGCCGGGAAGGATGTCTGGCTTGCCGTTCATGGTGCAGACGATGTCACCGGTTTGGACGGTCAGACCGTCGATGGTGTAGGTGTATATCATGGTTCTTCCAGTATTAAGTATACGAGAATTTTCGGGATTTGGTGCAGTGGAATTCTTTGAGGTAGGGGGCTACGGAAGAGAGTAGATGGGACCAGGCGTGATATGATCTTGAACAAGAACGAATATGAGATCCTTCACCTTTCAGGCTCATTACGACAATAAAAGAGATCGGCGCAACCGGTCTTGCAATGACACGAAAAAAGACCTGGCGAGATCGGGTGATCTGTCAGGTCTGATCGGGGGGAAATTTAAGGGGGGGGTGAAATCTAAGCTTTCTGTTTTTCAAGCTCATGCAGGGCGAAATCATAACCGCGCTGCAAGGCGGTGCGGTTCTGGGGAAGCAGCTTTTTATGGCGCTCGGGAAGGTGGGCGGAAAGAGCAGCTTCCACATCCTGAATGGTCAATTCTGGCAGGCGGGTGAGCAAGGCTCCCAGCATGACCATATTCAACAGGCGGCGGTCGCCGATCTCTTCAGCCATCTCGTTGCCGGGAACAAATACAGTGGTGATGCCTGTGCGGGAAGCACCACGATCCACCATGGATTGATTGACGATCAAAATTCCACCGGGCTGAACCAGTTCTTCATATTTATCAAAGGAAGGCAGATTCAAGGCGATGATGGCTGGTGGATTCTTGACAAGGGGTGAACCAATTTCATCGTCTGCAATAACGACGGTGCAATTGGCGGTGCCGCCACGCATTTCTGGACCATAGGATGGTATCCAGGTGACCTCTTTGCCAGTATCCATGGCGGCATATGCCATGACCTGACCGGCAAACAGGACACCCTGTCCACCAAAACCAGCTATCAGGATCTCTTTTTGCATGGGTTCTCCTGTTAATCCTTAATAAAAATTCGTAAATTAGAATTTGATGGCAGCCAAGTGTTCGGAAATCTTGTAATCTCCGAGCGGATAAGCCGGGATCATATGGTCTTCCAACCATGTGAGGGCTTCGATAGGTGTGATGCCCCAGTTGGTGGGGCAGGTGGAGAGAAGCTCAACCATGGAAAAGCCAAGCCCATGCATCTGGGCTTCGAAAGCTGTACGAATGGCTTTTTTGGCCAGGCGAATGTTCTTGGGGTCATGCAGACTGCGGCGCACGATGTAACCTGCTCCGTCCATGTTGGAAAGGATCTCAGCCATGCGGAGGGGGTAACCGGCGACTTCGACATCACGACCATTGGGTGAGGAGGTGGTCTTCTGCCCGGGCAGAGTGGTGGGAGCCATCTGTCCACCGGTCATGCCGTAAATGGCATTGTTGATGAAGATGACGGTGATGTTCTCGCCCCGGGCGGCAGAATGCATGATCTCCGCCATGCCGATGGAGGCCAGATCACCGTCACCCTGATAAGTAAAAACCGCCCGATCCGGCAAAACTCGCTTGATACCGGTTGCCATAGCAGGGGCACGACCATGAGCGGCCTCGACGAAATCACAGTTGAAGTAGTTGTACGCAAAAACCGAACACCCCACCGGGGCAACACCGATGGCACGTTCCCTGATGTTCATTTCATCCAGGACTTCGGCGATTAGACGATGGGCAACACCGTGGGTGCAACCGGGGCAATAGTGGTTGTGGATGGGGGTCAGGCTTTCGGGTCTTGAATAAACCATGTTTTCCGGGATCGCCAGATTTGTCATATTCACCTCTCACTTTGGGCTGTGAATCGTTCCAGCCAGGCATCACGGGGATGCGACCCAGTATCAAATTTTTTGGTGGCAGCCATCCGCTGAATCTCGGACAGAACTTCGTCCGGGAATGGGACAATGCCACCCAGGCGTGCGTAGAATTCAACAGGGATTCGGCCTCGCACAGTCAGACGGATATCTTCCAACATCTGACCTGTGTTCATCTCGACCACCAGGAAGGCGGTGGCTTTGGCTGCCAATTCATCGATGATGGCATATGGGAACGGATTGAGGCTGATCGGTCGAAAAAGACCGACCTTGATACCCAGGGCACGCGCAGCCCGCACCGCCGACAGGGCAACC
>Ga0172368_10004890_pt1 | contig 15268 bp, 12 predicted proteins | sample Lak11m_FD_114540 | JGI IMG/M metagenome (GOLD analysis project Ga0172368, IMG submission 114540) | Freshwater microbial communities from Kabuno Bay, South-Kivu, Congo - kab_022012_11m | ecosystem: Environmental > Aquatic > Freshwater > Lake | place: Democratic Republic of the Congo: South-Kivu...
CCCTCCTGTCTCCATCATCCCTGCCGCGCCCGTCAAAAAGCGAAATATGCTGCCCATCTTTATCGGAGTCGGCATATTGCTTTTTATTTGTTTATGCATCGTGGTGTTCCTCGTCGTGGATGCAGATCCGACTGGAGCGCGCTGGTGCATGTTCCCGTTCAGCATCATTGCAGAGATGTTAAGAGGCGCTGGCGCCTGTCCGTAATTTTTCAAACACCCCCAACCTCAATCACACCCTGCGAGGAATATCCGCAGGGTTGTTTATTTAACCCAAATGACCATCCATTTGCCATGACGTAAAACCAAAATCTTTCGCCACGAACAGAGAAAATTTGCGAAAATCGGTCTAATCTGCGGACAAACAAAACAACAAACCTTAATACCAATAAAGTTTAATGTTGTACATAGTGCCGCCTAAATGACCATACTAGAATTCCAATTCCTACTCGAAATTTCTGCCAACAAGTGGCAGAAATTATGCAACAAGCGGTAAAATGGTTTAACTTTGATAGAATCGAAAAAACTCAAAACGGTCTGGATTCCATGAATCAAACAAGAAATCAATCGTCTCCGTCATGGGGCACAAATATGAAACTGGTTGTCGCGCTCACCATTATTGTGATCGTTGGCGCCTTGCTGGTCAAATTCCAGTTCATTATCACACCCCTGATGATCGCCCTCGTGCTGGCTTATCTTCTGCACCCCATCGCCAGTTTTTTTCAAAACAAATTGCGCTTCTCATGGAACGCATCCGTCTCCGTGATCTATTTCATCATCATCCTTCTATTGGTCGGATTACTTACCCTGGGCGGTGTGGGGCTGGTACAGCAGGTGCAAAGCCTTGTTACGATCGTGCAGGACGCCATCACGACCCTGCCTCAGCTCATAGACAAACTTTCCGGCCAAGTCTATCAACTTGGGCCCTTCAAAATTGACCTGCGCTCGCTGGACCTGAAAGCCCTCAGCAGCCAGCTCCTGGGGCTGGTGCAGCCGCTCTTAAACAGCACAGGCTCATTGGTCAGCACGCTGGCCGGAGGCGCAGCCAACTTCCTCGGCTGGGCATTGTTCGTCATCCTTGTTTCATATTTTGTGCTCGCAGAAAGCGGCGGCTTGCGAAGCAGCATGTTCACCATTGACATCCCCGGATACAACGACGATATTGACCGCCTTTCCCGCGAGCTCGGTCGCATTTGGAACGCCTTCCTGCGCGGGCAATTCATCATTTTCTTTCTGGCTGTCGCGGTCTATTCCGTTGTGCTCAGCCTGCTCGGCGTGCGATATGCCATCAGCCTCGCCTTCCTCGCAGGGCTTGCGCGCTTCGTCCCCTATGTCGGTCCCGCCATCAACTGGACAATCCTCGTGCTGGTTTCCTATTTTCAGGTTTTCAAATTATTCGGTCTCTCACCATTCTATTACACCCTGCTTGTACTGGTCACAGCGCTGATCATAGACCAGATCTTCGACAACATCATCTCCCCGCGCATACTTTCAGCCGCGCTAAAAGTTCATCCTGCCGCCGTGCTGGTAGCCGCCATCGTTGCCGCGAATTTATTCGGCATCCTCGGCGTCGTCGTCGCCGCGCCCATCCTTGCCACCGCGGCGCTCCTGTGGAAATACATCATGCGAAAAATGCTGGATGTGAGTCCCTGGCCCGAAGAGGAGAATACCCAACCGCCACCGCCGCCCGCAGCCAGATTCCTGGTCTCGATCCGCCGCTTCTTCCGTGCCTTCAGTCTGAATCGCAACAAAGGAAATTGACCGCCCCGTTACATTTTTAACCCGGCAGGCGTTTCGCGCCCGCCTATTAAATCCATTGACATTTAGCCGAAGGAGCAACAAATGAATAACAAGAATGAACCACGCACCAGCACCATGGCCGAAACCGAAAATTTTATTGCCTGGAAAGCCGAAGAACCAGACGACGAGGTCACGTATCACATCGAACTCAACAATGTCACCCTTCACTTCTTTGAAGAAGAGTGGACCGAGTTCCTGGAACTCGTCAGCGCATTGGCATAGTTTTTTCCGACAGGCGCGGGCATGGAATTAACTCAACCTCGCGCCTGTCGTTTTTAATATGAAATCGTTCCTCAGGTTTTTACTTGGCGCCCTGCTGGCATCGGCAATTATTTTTGTTTTTAATTATTTTTTCATGAGCTTAATGGAGCGGCCAGTTAAAGATCAAATCTTTCTCTTCGCCCTTCCAACCGCATCGCTCTGCTATATATTTTTTTCCTTTTTTGAGCAAAATGCAAACCCGGAAAACTTAAGCAAGCCGCAGATCCCGCGCGCAAAGAACCATATCCCGTTAATCAAGTCATTCTTGCGTGAAAATTTTTCAGGCATTGTTCTAGCGCTTGCCTTCCTTGCCATATATACATTTATTGGCTTGAAAATTAATACCCCAAACATCGACAGAACCGACAATTTTTTCGACGCCGATAATTTTTCATGGAACATCCGCATTTCAGCGCCCAACGGAGGTGACATGGAAATGCGCGGACCGCATCCTTTTGCATACTTCATCCTTCGTCCGCTTGGGTGGGTGGCGAATATTTTTACACAAAATTATTGGCTCTCGGGAATTTTGGTTAACACCCTGGCTGGCGCATTGTCCGTTTTCATGACGTGGCTGTTGATTAAACGGCAGTTTCACGATTCTATTTACGCCGCATTAATCGCCTCGCTGCTCGGCATGAGCACTGCCCATATATTTTTCGGCTCAGTCGTTGAGACGTACATCTTCTCTGCCACAGCCCTGATCGGATTTGTCGTTGCGCTGCAATCCCAAAAAGATTCATCGCTGGGGTTCACGGCAGGAACAAGCCTGCTTACTTTCGGTATAACCCTGACGAATTTTGTTCAAAACTTTATCGGCTATGCTGTTACACGGTTCCCTCAATTTGAACCTCGGTCGCGAAAAACGTTTAATCTTTATTTAAAGGAAGTTTTTCGTTTTACCGCCCTTACAATTTCAATCGGCATTCTAATCAGCCTGCTTCATGCCGCAAGATATCCGTCGAGTCAGTTATTTTTCCTGCCTTCAAGCGCGCAAGCTGAAGGAGAGTTCGCTTTCTCTATATTTCAAGAACCAGCCTGGAAAGTAATTGGGCGCATATCGCTATTAATTCGCGCCATCCTGTTGTACACGGTCATTGCTCCAAAGCCTTATTCAATTATAGAAGTGGAAGGCGGCTTTCCACGGCTAAATTTCTTCAAGATTGTGCCAGGGACATTTTCTCCAAGTTCATACGATGGTTCGGCGCAATTTCTTGTGATCGTCTGGGTTGTTTTTCTTTTTGCGGCAGGCTTTCTTTTCCTAAGGCAATTCATCCGAACCCGCACAGTGGACATTTCACTTGCATTCGCGCTTAGCATCGGCTTCAACTTTCTATTGCACCTCATCTATGGATTTGAGCCCTTTCTGTATTCACCAGACTGGGCTTACGCATTGGTTTTTTTCGTTGCATATTCATTGGCTCCCCTGGCAAAAAATCGTGTTTTCCAGGGCGGGTTACTATTGTTTCTGACCTTGCTTGCTTATAATCAATTTCAATTTCTTCAATTCATTCTTGATACAATAACTGCGTTTACTCCCTAGGAGTGCTGACATTGCGCAACTTCATTGCATGGATGCTTTCCATACCCGGCACCTATTTCCTGGTTGGGTTTCTTGGCAATTTTTACTCCGGATCTTTCGAAACTTTCCTGCTTGCGCTCCTACTCCACTCAGCCGTGGGCATCTTTTTTTATTATCTTCAAGGCAGGGTGGCTGGAGCATTTCACCTTCAAAATGCAAACCTTAGCATCACCTTCGCTCTTGCCATCTCACTATCAGCCTTCTTGGTCAGTATCTTTATATTGGCGGGACAATTCCCAAGCTTATTCGACTCGTCCTTTTTTCAACTTGAAACTGGGCAGGTCGTCTGCTTTATTGTCGCAATTTTTTCAGCCTTCCCGTTATCCGCCTGGGCGATTCACCGCGCAAAAGATAAGAAACCAAAGCAGACTCGCTTCTACAAATTAGTCGATGCAAACCTCCACGGCATCCTTCTTGCCATTTCCTTCTTTTCTATTTACATCATCCTTGCGTCCATCTTCAACCGTCCCATTTTTGACGTGGACGATATTTTCTTTGACACAGATGGATTGCTCTGGCGCACGCGTTTTACCACAGCGGAATATCGTGATTATTACTGGCGATCCGTCCACCCTTTTGTGCTGATCATCATCAGACCGTTGATCACGCTGGTCGCATGTTTCCTGAAAGGCGACAAACTCGCCGCAGCATTTGTGCTGACCGCCTTTGCAGGCGCGCTTTGTGTTTTCCTTGCATGGTATTTTGTAAAACATGTGATTGAAAACTCAACCTACGCGTTATTGATCGCCTCCCTGCTGGGCGCATCTGCTTCTCACCTGGTCTTCGGCTCTTTGCTTGAAACGTATATCTTCCTCGCCGCAGCGATGATGATTTTCCTCGCCCTGCTGGTCAAGGACGAGCCATTACCCGTCTTGATCTTGATTGGCGCAGCTTCATTTGGAATTACGATCACAAACTTCGTTCAAACAGCCATTGCTTTTATATTTGTAAAACGAAATTTCTGGCAATGGGTCAAATACGGCATTATCGTCGGCGCGCTGGTCATCCCATTGACCTTGCTTAATAATATGGTTTACCCTGATTCCCAACCTTATTTTTTCACGCCTTCCAGTCTCAGCGCCGAAACAGACAATACGTTTGCTCCAGGCATTGGACGCGCATCGGCGATCCTGCGGGTAATGGCGCTTCACAGCATCGTCGCGCCTGACCCATTGATACTTGAAGAGGAAATTCCCTTCCTGAAAGTGTGGATATTCAAAGCTGACCCCATGCGCCTGAGCAAGTACGGGACATGGTTTGGGAAGTCTCTGGCATATCTCTGGTTTGGGCTGCTTCTGTTCGGCGGATTTCTTTTCATGAAGAACTTGAAAAAACAGGACAATCGCTTCTCCTTTGCCTTTGTCTTGATTCTGCTCTTCAATTTTGCGCTTCATTTACGCTATGGCAAAGACCTATTCCTCTACTCCACAAACTGGACATACGCCATAATCCTGTTCCTTGCATTTGCATGGCAGGAATATGCGGACAAAAGATGGTTTCAAATCATGTTACTTGTCTTCATTACACTACAATTCGCCAATAACTCCCGCTTGATATTGACCATGCTAACTACCTCGGTACTGCACGTAAAGTAGCGCTTGTTACCCATTGGCTTTTTTATAATGGCAAATGGCATTTTATGATAAATTCTTCAATTTAGACTAATCAAAAAGAAGGTTGAGCATAAGCTCAACCTTCAAAATTTTAATCCTGCAACCTTTCTTAGATCACAAACTTCCCGTTCTTATACAGCAATTCGCCATCCACAAGAATTTCAGAATCCTGGCGCATATCGCAGATCATGTCCCAGTGGATCGCGCTCTTGTTTTTCGAACCAGTTTCCGGGTAGCCTGCTCCGAGCGCCATGTGGAAGGAGCCGCCGATCTTTTCGTCGAATAAAATCTGGCCGGTGAATGTGTCGATGTCGAAGTTTGTCCCGATGGCAAACTCGCCGAGATGGTGTGAACCCGCATCTGACTCAAGCATCTTGAGCAGGTAATCCTGATTCTTGTCGGCCTTTGCCTGTTCCACGCGCCCCTTGCTGAAGATCAACTCTGCGCCTTCGACAGCCACGCTGTTGTAAATTGCGGGGTAAGTGAACTTCACCCAGCCGTTGACTGAATCTTCAACCGGGCCGGTGTAAATTTCGCCGTCAGGCATGTTGTAGGTGCCGAAGGAGTTGTTGAATGTACGGCCTTTGACCGAAAGAGTCAGGTCAACATTCGGTCCGCGCAGCACGACCTGATTTTTGCCTTTCATGAAGTCCACTGCTTTTTGTTGATCCTTCTCCACCTGCTTCCAAAACCTGATCGGGTCTTCCTCCTGCGCATGGACGGAATTGAAAACAAAATCTTCGTATTGCTGCAAACTCATGCCGGCTTCCTGTGCGTAGGCTTCAGTGGGGTACAAAGTTGTAACCCACTTGAAAATTCCTTCCGCACCGCGCTGCATCTGTGCCGCGGTGATCACGCTCGTGGCCTTGCCGCGCCGCTGTGATTTGGTCGAATCCATTTTGGTCTGCGAACGGGTATTGGTCGCGGAATGGATGCGAATGCGCGATTCGAAATTGTCATAGGCCAGTTTTTGGAAAGGCGGCACATAATCCAGTTGGGCGTCGCTGCCTTTCATGATGAGCAGGTCTTCGTGACCGGGAAAGAAAGTATCCGGCAATTGCATCAGCGGCACGGGGTGGCCGCCTTTTTCCAGAATTTTGATGTAAAGTTCGCGCACGAGCGGTTCTGCCGCAGTCGTTGCTTCGATCAAAACGCGGTCGCCGGGCACCACGCGCGCCGAATGAGTTACCAGCACCTCTGCAAATTTTGAAACACGGGAATCAGCCACTTGAAATCTCCTTGGAAATTATTGTTGAAAAAATTATAACATCCATCATGGGGCTTTTTGTCTTTATAATAATGTAACTTTTGTCATGTCATTTTTTGGGGAAAGTGGATATGATAGGTATTATTTAGAGCTATCCGCGCAGGAACAGCAAGGAGCAGAAATGGATGTTCTATCGCAAAAGCCTACAACCGCCTGGGCCGAAGTGGACGAAAACGGACGCCTCATCCTTCCGCCCGAAGTTGCCCAGCAATATGGGTTGAATCCCGGCTCGAAGGTGCGCCTCGACGAAGGCCACAATTTTGTCCGTATGCACCGCCCGGTGACTCACCTCACAAAAGTTTACATCGAGCCGACGGTTGCCTGCAACCTTGATTGCATCACCTGCTTCCGCAACGCCTGGGAACAGCCCATCGGCCGCATGACCGAAGAGACATTTGAAAGCATCCTCAATGGGCTTAAGAAAATGGATCCAATCCCCAGCGTATACTTTGGCGGAATCGGCGAGCCGCTCTTCCATCCAAAAACAGTGGAGTGGATTGGCCGCGTCAAGGAACTGGGAGTAAAGGTTGAACTCATCACCAACGGCACGATCCTCACCGAAAAGAAATCGCGCAAACTGATAGACGCCGGCCTTGACGTGCTGTGGGTCTCGCTGGATGGAGCAACCCCCGAAGGCTTTGGCGATGTGCGCCTCGGAGCGGAACTTCCACTCATCCTTGAAAACCTGCGCCGCCTTTTCAAAATGCGCAAAGGCGGACATTTCCCGCAGCCCGAGATCGGCGTTGCGTTCGTTGCCATGAAGCGCAATATCAACGACCTGCCCAAGATCATAAAAATGGGACATACTTTCGGCGCGAGATATTTCTCGGTCAGCAATGTGCAGCCTGCCACGCCTGAACTGCAGGAAGACCGCCTTTACACCCGCACCATGCGCAACATCGCCTACATGCCCTCGCCCGTGCTTCCAAAATTAAGCCTGCCAAAAATTGATTTCAATGAAGAGACACAAGCCGCATTGACCGAGGCTTTCAACAGCGGCTGCAACGTCAGCTTTGCCGGCAACAACTGGGGCGGCGCAAACGATGTCTGCAACTTTGTCGAAAGCGGCACACTGTCCATCGCGTGGACGGGGGATGTCAGCCCGTGCTGGCCGCTGATGCACACGCACACCAGTTACCTGCATGGCAAGCCGAAACTTTCAAAGAAGCATGTCATCGGCAGCGTGAAAGAAAAAACGATCAAAGAATTGTGGCTCGACCCAGCCTACGTTCGTTACCGCGAGCGGCTGCATAATTTCGTCTTTGCGCCATGCACCTTCTGCGGCGGATGCGACCTCTCAGAAACCAACGAGGAAGACTGCTTCGGCAACGACAACTTCCCTGTCTGCGGCGGATGCCTGTGGGCGCAGGGAATTATCCAGTGCCCATGAGCGGACCCAAGATGAAAATTCAATTCTATGCAAACATGCGGACGACCGTTGGGATGCCGTCGCTGGAGATCAACGATGCGAAAGTTAATTCCTTTCGCAAATTGCTGGCTTTACTGGTTGAGCAATACCCTGAAACGGCCTTCCATTTGCTGGATGCGCGCGGCGAACTGCGCCCGGATGTGCCCGTGTATGTGGATGGACGGAACCCGCGTCTGACTCCGCTGGGAATTGATACGCCGCTCGATTCTGATTCTGTTGCCAGCTTTTTCTCGCCCATTTCCAGTGGCAAGATGAATGTGGAAGTTTTACGCGACGAAGAGGAGAATACTTTATGAAGGTAAACTTTTTTGCGACCCTGCGTGATATTGCCGGCGGCAAGTCGGCTGAGTTCGATGTGGATCATGGCATAACGGCAAAGGAGTTACTCGATGCCATCATCGAAAAATTCCCACCGATGAAGAAGGAACTGCTCAATGCCGATGGACGTATGTACGGGCATGTCCATTTTTTCATCAATGGGCGCGATGTGCAATTCATGGATGATGAGTTTCAAACCAGGATCATGGCTGAGGATACGGTGAATGTCTTCCCGGCGGTGGGGGGTGGATAGCGTCTTCGCAATGATGTGATGAAACAAAAGCAGGGCGACTAACGTCGCCCTGCTTTTATTTTGGGGAGATTCTGATTCAGAAAACAGAATCAGCTATCGGTCGGGAAGGAAGCGCTAAATGATCTCCAATTCCTTCAATTTGGATTCAGGCACGACGCCATTGACCCATCCGCGTTTGTCGTAATATTCGACGAGCATATCGTCGAGTTCGCAGACATGTCCCTTGCTGCCGCCCATGGTGGAGGCTTCGGTGGTGAAGCGTTTGGGAAGCTGGTCGCTGCCTTCGCCAAAGCCGTTGAGGTTGTTGTAATGGCGTTCGAGGTTGTAAACGCGCTCGCCGACTTTGAGCAGATGACCTGCGTCACTGGAGATGCCTGTCATCGCTTCGTACTGCATGGCGAATGAATCCAGCGATTCTGCGAATGTGGCAAACTTGCAGACATCCAAACAATCGGTGACGGCGTGGACGTTTTGGAAGATCATGTTCAATTCGCCCTTGCCCTTCCATGCAACCGGGTCAGCGACGGTGGATGGCCCAAGCACGTTGCCGACGACTTCAGCGGCGGGGGTGTATCCGCGCAGGTGGCATGCGCCGCGGTTGGATGTGGCGTAGCCGAGTCCCATGCCCTTGATGCCGCGCGGATCGTAGGCGGGCACGCCCTGACCTTTGCAGGTCATGGCGAGTTCGGGATGGCCAAAATGGGCAGCGGTTGCGTTCGCGCCGTTTGCCATGACGTCGCCGAGGCCTTCGCGCTTTGCGATCTTGCCGGCCAGTTCAACCATTTTTGCGCCATCGCCCCAGGCCAGTTTGCCGTCGCCGTTGGTGAAGCCTTTTTCGCTGGCTTCCATGTAAATGGAGAGCGGGTGGCCGATCTCGATGGCGTCCATGCCCATGTCGTTGCAGGTGTCTATCATCTTGGCTACAACGCGGATATCGTCATTGCCGCAGTTGGCGCCGACTGACCAGGCCGGTTCGTATTCCACAGATTCCATGCGCAGGCCGGCGTACGGGCCGTCTTTGATTTCTACTTCCTTCTTGCAGGCCACCGGGCAGGCGTGACAGGTGGGGTTATCCACGAGGATGTTGTCGTTGACATATTCGCCGCTGATCTTCTCGGCATGTTCGAATGCGGTGAACTGGCTGTTCTTGGCTGGCAGGCCGCCGATGACATTGGTCATGTTCATCAGCACGTTCGTGCCATAGACGGAGAGTCCGCCTTTGCGCGGGGAAGTGACAACGCGCTCGTCCATGATTTCGGCAAGGGCTTTGGTGTGAGCGGCCTTCCATTTTTCGCGGTCGGCGGCTTTGACGATCTTCTTCTCAGCCTTGATGACGATGGCTTTGAGATTCTTCGAGCCGCCCACGCAGCCGGTGCCGCCGCGGCCGGAGGCGCGGTCATTTTCGTTGACCCAGCATGCAAACTTGACAAGGTTCTCGCCGGCCGGGCCGATGGAGATGACGGTTAAATCCTTCTCACCGTATTTTTCCTTGAAATGCTTGATGGTGTCGTGAACTCCCTTGCCCCAAACTTCCGAGGCATCCAGTAATTCAACCTGGCCATCATGGATGTAAGCATAGGTCGGTTTTGCGGCTTTGCCCTTGAAGACCAGACCATCGAAGCCGGCCCAGCGTAACCGGGCGGCAGACCAGCCCCCATGGTGAGAATCAGTCACGGTTCCGGTCAGAGGCGACTTGGTCACGACTGCCATGCGTCCGCTCATGTTGGCTTCAGAGCCGGTGAGGGGGCCATTCATAAAGCATAGGATGTTATCGGGGGAGAGGGCATCAACTTTCGGTCCGTTATCAAAAACGAATTTCACGCCCAACCCGCGTCCGCCAATATACTTGCGGGCGTCATCCTCGGGCACAGGCTTGAAATCCACGCTGCCTGCGCTCAGATCCACCCAGCCGATCCTGTTTGCATAACCGCCAAGTTCCATGATGCATCTCCTTTTGTAAACAAAAATAAACAGCCCGCGCTATTTTAGCATAAATAGAATAGCATTCGTATTATTTGAAGTCAATAATTAAGGAAAAACTTAATCGCGGATATAAAATTTTGTTCAACCCTTCTTTATCAATCCATTTTTAAGATGGGTTATACTTTCCACCGAGGCAGTCAAAATCCAAAATCAGAAACCTGCCCTGAGCTGATCGAAGGGTCGCAAATCAAAATGAAACAACTTTTGCAGCACATCAAAAACGGAAAAACGGTTATCGAAGATGTCCCCATCCCCACGCCTCGCGAAGGCATGGCGCTTGTGAGGGTTTCAGCGTCTCTTGTCTCTGCCGGCACTGAACGAATGGTCGTTGAATTCGCCGAAAAAAGTTACCTTGGCAAGGCACGTTCGCGGCCTGACCTCGCCAAGCAAACCCTCGATAAAGCCAAACGCGAAGGCATCCTGCCCACCGTGCAGGCAGTCTTCAACCGCCTCGACCAGCCGATGGCGCTTGGGTATTCGTCAGCCGGGACGATCGTTGCGCTGGGAAAAAACATGCAAGGCTTCAAGGTCGGCCAGCGCGTGGCATGTGCGGGCGGAGGGTTTGCCGTCCATGCCGAATACAACATTGTGCCGCGCAATCTTTTAACTCCGCTCCCCAAAAATGTTGATTTTGAATCAGGCGCCTTCACCACCCTCGGCGCAATTGCCCTGCATGGCTTCCGCCTGGCAAAGCCGCAGATCGGCGAAAATGTTGCAGTGATCGGTTTGGGTCTTTTGGGATTATTGACGATTCAACTGGCATCTGCGGCAGGATGCAACGTTCTCGGCATTGACCTGGACCCGGAGAGAATCAAGATCGCGTCTGCCCTTGGGCTGGAAGCGGTCACCCGCCAAAATGCAGAGTCAGCATCTGCGGCACGCTTCGCGACTGTCAACCGCGGCTTCGACAGCATCATCATCTGCGCCGATACAAAATCCAACGACCCAATCGAACTGGCCGGCGTCATCGCCCGCGACCGCGCCAAAGTCGTCGCCACCGGCGCAGTCGGATTGAACTTCCCGCGCAAGGTTTACTACGAGAAGGAGATTTCATTCATCAACTCGCGCTCCTACGGCCCCGGCCGCTACGATGCAAATTACGAAGAGAACGGCAATGACTATCCCATCGGTTACATCCGCTGGACGGAAGGGCGGAATTTTCAAGCCATGGTGGATTTGATGGCTGGCGGAAAGTTGAAGGTTGAAAGTCTCATCAGCCATCGTTTCCCCATTGAAGATGGCGTGCAGGCGTATGAGGTGATCACCGGGAAGAAGAAAGTGCCGTTCCTTGGGGTGTTGTTGACTTACCCGGAACAAAAGACGAAAGAAGAAAGAAATGTTGAATTTCCTTCCGCCGTCCATCGTCCATCGTCTACGGTCAAACTTGGTGTCCTCGGCGCAGGGCTTTATGCCAATGCAACCCTGCTTCCTGTTCTCAAAAATAACAGAGACTTTGAACTGGTCGGCATCGCATCTTCCGGCGGACTGCACGCTCAACATTCGGGAAAGAAGTTCGGCTTTCAATATGCCACTTCCAGCGAGGACGAGATTATCAATGACCCGAACATCAACACCGCCGCGATTCTCACCCGCCACGACACCCACTCGGATTTGGTGGTGAAGGCGTTGAAGGCGGGGAAGCATGTCTTTGTTGAGAAGCCGCTGGCAATTAATAGTAAGCAGTTATCAGCTATCAGTAAGCAGTTGGAAAAAACTGATAACTGTCTACTGCTCACTGGGTTTAATCGCCGCTTTGCCCCTCTAATCCAAAATCTAAAATCGCAAATCCTAAACCGCTCAGAGCCACTCCACGCTTACTACCGCGTCAATGCCGGTTACATTCCCCTCAACCACTGGACTCAAGACCCAGCCATCGGCGGCGGGCGGATCATCGGCGAAGCCTGCCATTTCATTGACCTGATCACCTTCCTGGTCGGCGCGCCTCCAATCTCAGTCAACGCGCACGCATTGCCGGATAATGGGAAATACCGCGAAGACAACGTTTCGATGACTTTCACTTTCCCGGATGGTTCCATCGGCATGGTGGATTATCTTGCAAATGGCGATAAATCCATGCCGAAGGAGCGGCTCGAAGTTTTTTGTGAAGGCATGGTCGCGGTTCTTGATGATTACGTTTCACTGACTACTGTGAAGAATGGAAAGAGGAAAGTAACAAGCGGCGCACAGGATAAAGGCTGGAAGGCGGAAATGTCTGCCTTTGCAGAATCAATTCGCGGCGGAGGCGAACCGCCTATTCCGTACGAGCAGTTGATCGGCGTGACCCAATCCACATTTGCGGCGGTCGAATCGTTGCGAACTCAGTCGACAGTAAAAGTAAGCATGCAGGCTGGAAGTAATTCTCAATAAAAAAGAGTCGCCCTGATAAGACGACTCTTTTTGCTTTTATCTTTTTACTCGCATTATGCGTGGACGGCTTCTGTGGATTTGACGGTTACAACTTCGTGTTCTTCTTCCGTCAAGCGATGATCCACCACCCGCAGGTATTTCACTCCGAGCGAGAAAGCCAGCAATCCGTAGGCGACGATGCCCATGCCTGAAGCCCACTCTACAAGCGAGGGAGAGTAAGTTGTGTAAGATACAACCGCTTCACCCGGCAGGTAGGAGATCACCGCAAGCTGACCGACAATGTTGATGTCATAACGGAAGGCTATCACACCGCCCACGACCATGACAAGCGCCAGCATCCGCCAGAAGGGAGACAGCCGCGTGGGACGATAGAGCAGAAGAATGAGCGGAACGAGAATGCCGAGGAGCAATTCACCAAACCAGAAGTTAAAGGAGAGCGGCCCGACAGTCAGGAGGTGATAGGCTTCGGTGCGCCCGGGTTCGTGCATATATCGTGATGCCATCCAGTCCCAAAATCTAATATACAGGTAGCCGATCAACAGATAGCTCAGGAACTGGGAAGCGCGTTCGACGAGCATGTCATTGACGCGGGCTTTGGAGGTTAATCTGCTTGAAAGCATGGAGGCGAACAGGGTCAATGCGATGCCGCCGACAATGGCAGAGAACATGAACAATACAGCCATCTCAGGTTTATATAAATACGGGCGGGCTTTGATGACGCCGTACATCGCCCCGAGCGATGACTGGTGCAAGCTTGAAAGCCCGAGACCAATAATCGCAAGGAATGGGGCGTAATGGTGAATGCTTTCCATCTTTTTTGCCAGCAGCGGATATCTGGCGTGAAGCCATTCGAACGAGGCGAAGATCGGCATGGATTCGAAGAGCAGGACCGTCAGGTAAAGCATGACGCACATGGTCACTTCCCACATCAGGGAGTGGACATTCCAGAACATCAACGCTTTGTAGAAGCGGTCAGGGCGGCCAATGTCCAGCACCAGCGCCAGCATCGCCATGGTGTAACCGATCAATCCAATGAACGTGGCTGTGCGGGCGAGCGGCGCATAACGCTTGAGCCCAAAGAGATAAACTCCCGCGCACAGACTGAAAGCGCCAGCGCTGACCGCGATCGAGGAGAGGTCAATCGTGATCCATAATCCCCATGGGACAATATTGGTCAGGTTGGTGATGACCAACCCCTTCCAGAAGATCATGATACCCGCGACAAGCGCGCCAAGTAAAATTACACCGAGGAAGCCAAGCCATATTCCCCACGGGGTAAAAATATTTTCACGGATGGTCTTGAAAATTGTTGCCAGAATTTTTTTCATGTTAGCCCTCCGTCACTTTATCATCGACTGGCAGGTAATAGACACGCGACCCGGTACCGAGATTCTCGCGCAGACGATAGGACACATGTTTGCGTAAAATTTGACTGACGTTCGAGTTCAGGTCGTTCAAGTCACCGAACATGCGCGCGCCGGTCGGGCAGGCGACCACACATGCCGGAGTTGCATCAGCATCGACGCCGGGCGTCAGGTCAAGTTCGAGACCGCGGTCAATGCGTTGATAACAGAAGGCGCATTTCTCGGGTACGCCGCGCGGACGTCGTTCCACTTCGGGTGTGCCCCATTCCGGCACGGCGGGATTCTCGCCGTCGAAGGCTTCCCAGTTGAAGGAGCGCGCATCGAATGGGCAGGCGACCTGACAGTAGCGGCAGCCGATGCATTTGGTGTAATCCATCATGACAATTCCGTCGTCGCGGTAGTAGGATGCGCCCACCGGGCAGACTTCCACGCACGGGGCATGTTCACATTGCATACATGGTCGCGAGAGGTAAACCTTTTCTCCATTGACCTCGCCTGCGTCTAAAACTTTGTTCCATTGAATATCAGGGTTGACGTCATTATGTGCCTGACATGCGAGTGTGCAATATCCACAGCCGGTGCATTTTGCCTGATCAATCACCATCGCCCATTGATGTTCACCCTTCTGCCCTGAGGAGGCTTCCGCCTGCGTGATGGCGCGCGTCCCCACGGCGACCGCGACGCCAACCGCTGACAGCTTTAGAAAATCGCGGCGGTTGAAATTATTTTCAGTCATGTTTCACCTCTTCATCTTTTTTCATCACGAAACGATACCAGCGCTCAAGCCAGGGGGCGAGCACCATGCCAGCCGCAAGACCGATCAAAACCGCAAGTCCGGCATAGCCCATCGGAGAGACCGGAGTTGGCTCAGGCACAATGGATGACATTTCAACAGCCGGAGTTGGAGCATGTGAAGGTTCTACCGCAACCGCAGCATGTTCGCCTGTTGTCACTGCTTCACCGTCCGCATGCATTTGTTCGGTATGGCAGGAGTTGCAGGTCTGCACACTGGCCTTGAATGAATGATCGGGAAC
>Ga0172368_10004892_pt1 | contig 15266 bp, 13 predicted proteins | sample Lak11m_FD_114540 | JGI IMG/M metagenome (GOLD analysis project Ga0172368, IMG submission 114540) | Freshwater microbial communities from Kabuno Bay, South-Kivu, Congo - kab_022012_11m | ecosystem: Environmental > Aquatic > Freshwater > Lake | place: Democratic Republic of the Congo: South-Kivu...
CGCTTCCATGCGCGCGGCTTTTCGTGACACGGCAACAGTAGCGCCGGGGTCTTGATTGATGGCATCGTACATTAAGACAATTTGCTCGCCCAGCGAAATAACGTCGCCGGGCTTGAGCACCACCGGTCCAGCCAGGCGCTGTCCGTTTACGAACGTGCCGTTGGTGGAGCCGAGGTCTTCAAGAACGTACTTGCCACCCTGAAATGTCAGGCGGGAATGCTTGCGGGAGATCTCGGCATCGTTGATCGCGACACTGTTGGACGAGTCCCGACCAATGATCAACTGGTCGCCCTCAAGAGGAAAAGTAACGCCCGGTGTGGGTCCCGATCGCATTACAAATTGAAAAAGAGCCATCTTAATCCTCCAATGATAAATAATAGCAAAAAACGATTTTTTCCAAGTGTACAGTTTTAGGAAAAAAAAGTCAAATCACTGTTTTTTTTTGTGATGTTTATGTTCGACGATTTCCTCAGTGCGCGGTTGGGTCTTTATACTGCGCGGCAGGTGGATCATGAAGACCGTGCCCACGCCGAGCTTGCTTTTTACTTCAATTCGTCCGCCGTGACCGTGAATGATCTGCTTGCAGATGGAGAGGCCCAGCCCTGTGCCGGTCACGCGGGATTCGTGCTCGCGGACGCGGAAGAATTTCTGGAACAGGTGCGGCAGGGATTCTTCGGGGATGCCCAGCCCCGTATCCTGAATATAGATAACGATATCTTTTTCGGTTTCTTCGGCGCGCAGCATTACCGTCCCATTGGGTCGGTTGTATTTAATGGAGTTGCTTAATAAGTTCAACAGTACCTGCTTGATCTTGTCGCGATCAGCTTCGAGCAGGGGAAGGCGTTCCGACGACTCCACCCGTATCTGGATGTTATCTTCAATGGCTTTCGACGCCATTACATCATTGCACTCGTAGATCAAGTCTGCAATGCTGAATGAGGTTTTGCGGAATTGAACGCGCCCGGATTCAAGCCTTGCCAGATCCAGGAAGGAGGAAGCGAGCGCGTTAAGCCGAATGGTCTCATTGTGGATATTGTTGATGATCTGGTCGCGTTGTTCTTGCGACATCTCAGGGCGCAAAAGCAAATATGTGGCTGTGCTGAGCGAGGACAACGGAGTGCGAAGCTCATGGACGAATTCCGAGATCAGGTCAGAGTGCTGGAACAGGCGCGCGTTCTCGATCGCAACTGCGGCTTGGGCGCCCAACACCAGCAGCATGGACTCGTCTGCATCAGTGAATTTTCCCCGGTGTTTATTGAGGGCCTCCAGCACGCCCACGATCTTGTTCTTGGTTACCAGTGGTATGCCAAGGATCGACTCTGTGTAAAAGCCGGTGGTTTCTTCCACGTTGGAAAAGAAGCGCGGATCTTCGTGCGCGTTCACAACGCGGACCGTCTGCCTGTTCTTTACGATCCAGCCGGCGATGCTCCCTTCGAGCGGAACGATGATGCCGCGCCGCGTGGAAGCATCCAAATTTGTGGAGATCTGAAAATACAACTGCCGCGAAGTGTCGTCATACAATAATATCGAAGCAGCTTCCGCGCCGCTTATCTCAGCCGCGGCAAATACGATTCGCGAGAGCAGCACATCAAGGTCAAGGGTGGAGGCGAGGTCGCGGGCAATGTCAATTAAACGGCGATAGCCATCCAGTCGTTCGGTCTTTATCTCAGCCATTCAAGACTTTCTCCATGATAGCGGGAAGGATCACTGCCACGTCTTCCAAAATAGAAATATCAGCGCGCACGTTCAGGTAGGTGGGTGTGTTATTGATAATGATGAGGTGCGCGCCGCGATCCAGCGCTTGCATTGGCAGCCCCGCCACGGGTAGAACTTCAAGCGATGACCCCGCCACCAGCATCAGGTCGCATCGGCGCGCCGCTTGTTGAGCCTTGTACCACGCCGCCTGCGGCAACTGTTCGCCGAAAAGAATCACATCTGGTTTTAGTACCTGATCGCATTTTGGGCAGCGCGGAATTTCGCCTTTATCAACAAATGCGGCAAGGTGAATCTGCGCGTCCACTTGATAATAACACTGGGTGCAGGTAAGGGTTTGCATGGTCCCGTGCATTTCTATTACAGTTTTCGATCCCGCCTTTTGATGCAGAGTGTCTATATTCTGGGTGATGATGGCTTCGATGCGCCCGGCCTGTTCCAGTTTTGCGAGTGAACAATGCGCGGCGTTTGGCTCGGCGTTGAAGATCTGATTTGCCAGCGGTCGAAACCAGTGGAAGAATTTTTCCGGCGCCGTGCGGAATGTGTTGAGGGAAGCCACTTCCATCGGTTCATCGCTGGACCATAAGCCTGTTCCCGTTGAACGGAAATCGGGTATCCCTGACGGAGTGGAAAGCCCCGCGCCCGTCAGCCCGACAGCATGTTTGGATTGGCGGAACAAGTCCGCGGCGAAGTCAATGCTTGTCTGCGTCTGGGGCGAAAGCGGAATCATCGCGCCTTTTCACGCTCAAGGACCGCATCCGCGATCTTTAGGAATTGCTGGGATGTCATGTTCGTCGGCTGACTCATCACTGCCGGCGTTTGCATACGCGTCGCCTGCATGAACAGTTCCGGGGCAGGCGTGAGGGTGGATGCGATGGAATGCCCCAATTTTTCCTGTACCTGCGTCCACGCGATCTGTGATTCGGAGCGCTGGCGGTTATTCAAAATTACGCTGATGCTCTTGGGGTCAATTTGCAGGCTCGCCATGTTTTCGATCAGCAGCTTGGTGTGTTGAATTGTGCTGGGCACGCCTTCGACTACGACAATGCGCTCGCGGCACATCGGCAGGATCTTTTGCACAAAGGTTGGCAGACCAGTTCCGAGGTCCAGGACAACGAAGCGCGCGAGTGACGCCAGCCGGGAAACGATCGCCTCGTAATTTGGCACCTGCGATGTCAAAGTCACATCGCGCGGGTTTTCAGAAGCAAGGAAAAGTTTCAATCCAGAATTGTGCGAAACCAGAGAGGCTTGCACTTTTTCGCGCGTTATTTCCACCACGCTGCCCTGTAATAATTCGGTCAATCCCTTGGGGTTTGGGGCGCCGAGATCCATCCCGAGCGTGCCCTGACCGGGCGTAAGCTCGGCGAGAATCACTTCTGACTGGGTGCGTGAAAAAAGCCCCGCTGCCAGATTCGCAGCCAGTGAAGAGACTCCCAGACCTCCGCGTACGGAGAGCACTCCGATCACATAGCCTTGCTTTTCCTGCACAGGGGCGGTGACCTTGCTGGGTTCCTTGTGTACTGTGCGTGCCAGTAAAGCCTTTACATGCGCTTGTAATTCGGTGGGATGCGTGGGCTTGGTGAGGTAATCATCTGCGCCGACTTCGAATCCGATTACCTTGTCGTCCAACTGCGTCTTTGCGGTGAACATTAAAATTGGAATGGTTACTGTTACCGGGTTCTTTCGTAAACGGCGGGTGACTTCATATCCGTCCATGTCGGGCATCATCACATCCAGCAGGATCAAGTCGGGGTGTTCTTCCAATGCTTTTGCCAGTCCCTGCGAGCCGTTAGATGCGGCGCTGATCTCGTAGCCCTGCCTTTGGAGCATCAAACCAACGAGCCTTAGCGTATCCACGTCGTCATCAATGATCAGAATTTTGTCAGCCATTTTCGCCTCTTTTGATAAAAATAGGTCAGCACAGGCGATTATAACGGATAAGTTCTTATTTAATAAATCACCTTGCGCAAATGTGAGGCGGGCGCGCCGGGATTTTGTAGGTGAGGAAATTTTTTCTATGTGCTATAATGAAATTGCATAAGGAAAGTCACCGTGCGCCTTGGGGATGACAGGCTTCGACGGGAGAGGCTGGTTCCGAAATGCGAGCCGAGCGCGCGCCGAACTCGATAACTCAGCGCAAACTTTAAGTGCCAACCGCACTTCATACGCCGCTATGCCCCTCGCCGCTTAAGGTGAGAACGTAACGGTTGACATCTTAGGATGTCACGTCCGCCGTCACCGCTTCCTGCCGGGTGACGGGGCGGGCGAAACAAAGGCAGGATGCCGCGCGCGATTCTGCTAAGTGCGCGAAAGACAAGCAGATGGTCACAGAGTTACCTGCCCGCCGAGATCTCTGTGATGACTCGCGAAAGCGTTTGGCAGGCTACGCTCGTAGATTTTCGAGGGTCGAATCTTTCGGACGCGGGTTCAATTCCCGCCATCTCCACACTCATTCAACCGGCAGCAATGCTGGTTGAATGTTTTAACAAGCAGGCGGGAGTACCTTTATCCCTCCCTGAACGACTAATTCTCACATGTATAATCATGCCACCTGTCAGTTAGATTTACCGTTGCCGTTAAACCAGAAACTTTACGGAGAGAAAATGAAGTTGAAACCCCGAAAACCTATTTTATTCCTGACCGTGCTTCTCACTATAGTCAGCCTTGCATGCACGGTTGACTTGTACGGAACGCCCACCCCGGCGCCGCAGGTCACAGTCGCTGCGGAGCCGTCAGCCGAGGCGGTCCAAACCCTTCCACCGGAACAATCCTTCACAGACGCCCAGCAGTTTTTCACAGACGAGTTTGACGGGAACACCGACAACTGGAAATACCTCGTCATCAACGGAGCCCAATCCGAGGTCATTGACGGCATCGTTGGCTTGATGTCCGTCCGGCCGATTGGCGGCCTGCTCATCTTTGACCTTCAAGGACCGGGCGCATGGGTCTATGCCACCTACGAACCCTTTAACTATTCCGATGTCCGCCTCGATGTAAGGGTCAACAACCGTGGCTCCAACAATAATAACGTCAGCCTAATCTGCCGTAAAAGCGACGCCGGCTGGTACGAGTTCAACATCGCAAACAACGGTCTCTACGAAATCAAGTTCGGTCGGATCCAATCCGATAACACCGTATCCTACACGCCGATCGCAGATGGCGGCTCGACCAAAATCAAATCTGGACTGGCAGAAAATGAATATGGCATAGTCTGTCAGGAAAACATGCTCACCCTTTATATCAATGGCGCTGAAACACGCAGGCTGGAAGATCAGAAATACCTTTTGCCCGAAGGGAAGGTCGGTATCTCCGTCTCTTCATTTAGAGATGTGCCAGTCATCGTGGATTTCTACTGGGCAAAGATCAGCCAGCCTTAACCCCCCATTCCCCGCCATGGCAAAAAAACATCCACTCATTATTGCAATTGCTGGAATGATTCTCGCAACGGCATGTAACCTCGTAACTGTGACACCGACTCCGCAGAAGGCTTTACCCTCTCCTACAGCACCGACTCAGACGCCGCCCGCGCCTGCCGCAGCGACACAGACATTGACCGCCGCCCCGACACTTTCTGCGGCGCCTACGCCTTATCCAAGGAACTTCACCGAAGAATTTAACTCCGGCCTAAGCGCATGGGAATCTTTTCAAACTGGCGGCTCAAACTCACCGACAGTCAACCCCGAAAGTGACCTGCTCGCGATTCAGTTTAATTCTCCCCACACCTGGTATTACGCGATCCATACTGCACACGAATATTCATCTGTGACCATCAACGCAAAAGTAGATGGAAGCGCGTCCGGCTCGATTGGCCTCGTCTGTTTTTACAATGAGGCAAATGGATGGTACGAATTTAACATTGCCAGTGATAAAACCTTTAGCGTACTTCTCGGTCAATGGTTGGCGAAGGGAGTCGCGCAATATACCCCTCTTATAACCGATACAACAGGCACTCTTGAGCCAGGGATATTAAATTACGAGATCGGTCTGACCTGTCTGGAAAATTCCCTGCTTTTATCCATAAATGGGAATCCTTTTGGCAAAGTGGATGTCAGTAAATACGGGCTTGAAGCAGGCAAGGTCGGCATCACCGCCTCGTCCTTTGATGAACTCCCAACGACAGTGTTTTTTGACTGGGTGAAGGTAAGCGAAAAATGAAATGCATTACAATATTAACGATTTGGAAACAAATTTTTCCTTGTATTTGACGGGTGTTTTTGCTATACTTTTTTCGAATAAAAATTCAAGCATAATAAGAGGAGAATCCAATGCGATCAACTGCCCGACCATTTCTGTTTCTGGTATTTTTAGTACTCATTGTCAGCCTTGCCTGTTCAGCCCTAGGCGGCGGAGATACTCCCGCCCCCCAGCCGCCAGCTGAAGCGCCCCCCATTCAGTTACCGCCGGCCACCCAGCCTTCGATCCAACTCCCGCCTCCAACTGCTGAGTCTCAACAAGTTCAACCAACGTCAGCCCCGGTCGATGTTCCCCAGGATTTCTTCAAAGAGGATTTCAATACGAATTCGAACCTTGGGAATTGGTCATACTTCACAATGGGTGAAGGCAGCAAGGATGATTCAAAACTAAGCGTCGAATCACGGGACGATGGCTTGCTTTTTGACCTTGGAACACTTGACTTATATGTTTACTACCTCTATGAAGCCCAGCTTTTCTATAAGGATACAACGGTCACGCTGGTTGCTGAAAACCAGGGTGTAAACAACAATAATGTCAGCCTGGTCTGCAGATTGAATTACGATAAAGGCGAATGGTATGAGTACAGTTTTGAAAGCGGCGGTGTGTGGTATTTGTATTCGGTCAGCAACTTCGCTTACAAACGAATGGACAATGGAGGCTCCAATGCCCTTCGGCAGGGGCTGGCTGTAAATGAATACGGCATGACCTGCGAAGGCAACACCATCACCTTGTATATCAATGGACAAAAACTCAAGACATTTACCGACAATAAGAACTTCTTTAACGAAGGACAGGTTGGCTTCAACATTTCCTCTCTGAATGTTTTGCCTGTTACTGTGAATGTAAAGTCTTTTGAAATTTCTCAACCGTAAATCGAATTGACTTTGAACCTGAAGCCGCCCCGGATTTTTGGGACGGCTTTTTTTACGCACATTCTACAACTCGTTAATGAAATTCTTGCATACCTCGTTTAACATTGCGGTTATCGAATACTACAAGCAAGGAGTTTCAGTATGGGAAAAATAATCGGCATTGACCTCGGCACCACCAACAGCGTTGTCGCTGTCATGGAAGGCGGCACACCCACCGTCATCACAACAGCGGAAGGCGGACGTCTCTGTCCTTCAGTGGTTGCGTTCAATAAGAACAGTGAACGGATGGTGGGGCAAACCGCAAAACGACAGGCTGTGATCAATTCGGATAATACCGTCTATTCCATCAAGCGCTTCATGGGCCGTCATTTTGAAGAGACCAGCGTCGAGCGCGGCATGGTTCCGTTTAAAGTCATCGAGGGGCCGTCCAATGATGTGCGCGTCAAACTGCCTGTGACCGGCAAGGAATATTCTCCGCAGGAGATCAGCGCCATGATTCTGGGCAAGTTGAAATCTGACGCGGAAGCATATCTGGGCGAGGCTGTAACACAAGCCGTCATCACTGTCCCCGCTTATTTCAATGACAGCCAGCGTCAAGCAACCAAAGACGCGGGCAAGATCGCGGGATTGGAAGTATTGCGTATCATCAACGAGCCGACAGCGTCTGCGCTGGCCTACGGACTCGACAAGAAAAAGAACGAAACGATTTTGGTCTTTGACCTTGGCGGTGGCACGTTCGATGTGTCGGTGCTTGAAGTTGGCGAAGGCGTGATCGAGGTCAAATCCACAAACGGAGACACCCACCTTGGCGGCGATGACTGGGATCAGAAGATCACCAATTGGGCTGCGGACGAATTCAAGAAGGATCAAGGCATTGACTTGCGGGCTGACAAGCAGGCGCTGCAGCGGTTACGTGAAGCCGCTGAAAAAGCAAAAATCGAGCTTTCCACAGTGATGGAAACCGAGATCAATTTGCCTTACATCACAGCCGATGCAAGTGGACCGAAACATCTGCAACTTAAACTCACGCGCGCAAAATTTGAGCAGATGACCGACGACCTGCTCACGCGTTGCCGCAAGCCGTTCGAAGCCGCGCTCAAAGATGCGAATTTATCGGCAGATAAACTTGACGAAGTGGTGCTGGTCGGTGGTTCATCGCGCATGCCCATGGTCCAGGATTTGGTGCGCAGCCTGACAACTGGCAAGGAGCCGAATAAGGGTGTTAATCCCGATGAGGTTGTCGCGATCGGCGCGGCAATCCAGGGCGGCGTGCTCGGCGGCGAGGTCAAGGATATTTTGCTGCTGGATGTCACCCCGCTTTCATTGGGTGTTGAAACAATGGGCAGTATCATGACGGTCATGATCGAACGCAACACCACCATACCAGTCCGCAAGACCGAGACATACTCGACCGCTGCGGATAACCAAACTGCTGTTGATATTCACGTTCTGCAGGGCGAACGCCCGATGGCAAATGACAACATGAGCCTTGGGAGATTCCGGTTGGATGGCATCCCACCGGCACCGCGCGGAATCCCGCAAGTGGAAGTGACCTTTGACATCGACGCCAACGGTATCTTGCACGTCACTGCGAAAGACAAGGCTTCAGGCAAGGAACAAAAGGTGGCCATCACTGCTTCGACCAACCTGAACAAGAACGACATCGACCGCATGGTGCAGGAGGCGCGCAAGAATGAATCCGCTGATAAGGCGCGCCGTGAAATGATCGAAGTGAAAAATAATGCCGATAACCTCGTCTATCAAACCGAAAAGGCATTGCGCGACCTTGGCGACAAGGTGCCCTCCGCAGAACGCGCGACGATTGAAGGTCAGATCAACGACTTGAAGCAGGCTGCTCAAGGTGAGGATGTCGCCAACATCAAGAAACACATGGAGACTTTACAAAATGCCTTCCATGCCTTGAGTCAACAGCTGTATTCGCAAGGCAGCCCACAGGGTCAGGCTCAAGGACAATCTCAAGATGGGGGACAGTCTGCTCCGCACGGCTCCGATAGCGGTGATGTCATTGATGGTGAAGTTAAAGAATAGATAGCCAAATAAACGAGTGGTCACATAGTTAAATAATCAGTCCCCAAGTTTGCGAAAACTCGGGGACTTTTATTATCAATCGCGCAGGAATTTCTCGAAGCCACTTAATGACACCCTCGCTGTCATGTCTAAGTTCAGCGGGGTGACCGCAACCATTTTCTTTTTTCTTAAAACGTAAACATCTGTATCTTCGTCTTCATCCTCAAGGGAGGCGGATTCTTTGTAGGTGATCACGCCAGGCTTCTCCCATGAGTCTCGTTTCGCGGGGACGGGCTCGTAATATCGCAGCTTGGAAAGCCTTGTCGTTTGCCACCCAGTTGTCGGCGTGGCATGACTCGGCACTTCCACTTTGATCAAATCCACCCCGTCGGAAAATTTCTTTTCAAGGATCAGCCGCGCAAAGTAGGCGGTGAAATATCCAGCAGCGGAAAAATCAATATCTTCAGAATAAGTTAAATGATATTGCGTTTCAGTTTGCAGCGAAACCGCCAGCGACAAAATCCCCATCGCCGCGCCTTCCATTGCCGCGCCGACTGTGCCCGAGATGGTTATTCCCAACCCGACATTTTCGCCATAATTAATTCCTGAAACGATCAGGTCGGGTTTATGCGGGATGATCTCCAAAACCCCGTGCAGGACTGATTGTGCCGGGGAACCGCCAACTGCATAAACGGTCCACTCCTGACCGTTAACCTGTACCTGTTCCTTGCGAATGGTCCCATCTGACGTGCTGGGCAGGCTGCGCCCCATGCCCGAAGATTGTTCACGCGGCGCAGCAACAGTGACGTACCCGATCTTTGAGAGTTCGCGCGCTGCGACCCAAAGTCCGGGTGAGCGGATGCCGTCATCGTTCGTGAGAAGAATGTGAGGCTTTGTTTTTTTCATGCCATCCATTATATCAATGCTGCTCCCGGCAGGACTCGAATATCATCCCTCGATGGGGCGTGCGACCTTTAAATGCAAAACCGTCCTTCAATGTGAAAGACGGTTTTTGTGCTCCCGGCAGGACTCGAACCTGCGACCTATTGCTCCGCAAGCAAGCGCTCTAATCCACTGAGCTACGGAAGCGTTTTTTGTGCGGCTGGTATTTTACTTTACTATCATACGAGGGTCAAGCAGGAATTGTCTTTTCCCACCGCACAAAGCGGTATTTGCGCCGATCTGAAGAACTATTTAATAAAGAAGGACAGGACGATCAGCGCAGCAAAGAATGTGCCTGCGAGAATCCCGATGCGCGCAAGGTCCTTCTTGACTGTTGTGTAATCGGGGTTGAACTCAACGGGCACCGGGGGGGGGGACATTCGAACTGCTGCTGGTCTTTTATTTTTCTTAGCCATTTTATTTCTCCTAATTTTGTAATCGCGCAAAGACGACAATGCGCTGTTTATCAACGAGGTATGGATAGCACGAGATCAAGGTTACTGTCGGCGAGCCAGTGGATGCCATCACTTCCACAGCGGTGGGTTCGACCAGTATTGTGCGGTCTACTATGTAAACATACTGCCGCTGGCGGGTTGAAATGATGATCTGATCGCCGGGGGCGAGTTTATCCAGATAGCGGAACAACTCACCGTAAACATCATTATGCGCCGAGAGTACCACGTTCCCGTCGTGGCCCGGGTCTGCGGAGCCGATATATTGCCCAACTCCCTTTTTGAGTTGCTCCCATCCATCTCCCTGAACGATGGGCGCATCCAGATTCAACGCGGGGATTTGGATGCGAATCCCCTGGTCTGGGGCGGGGGTAGGGATGGGAATATTCGCAAGCGACTGCACCATGGGACGCAGGTGGTCGGGGATTTCCGCTTCGTTGGGGCGCGTGTTGCCTTGCGCATCAGGCGGGATGTGTCCAGATGGCAGCACAACTGCCATGATCAATGGTGTTGGTGTGACGGTCTCCTGTTTGAGCGCGGCCGCTACTTCTGTGTTGAGCGTGCGGAGCAGGCCAAGTCCATTCATTAGAACTGCGATCAAGCCAACGACTGCCAATACTTCCACGCCAAGCAGGATGCGATCCATTATTTTGCGGCGCGGGTTTGCTGTGGCAGGCTCGGGCGCTGATCCACTTGATTCTGCAGTATCAACTATCGGCGCGGACTGATGCGCCTTCGAGTCAAGATCAGCCAGATCAGGCGCAACGGATACGACACGCCCGGTGCGGCGAAAATGTTCCAGTCGTTCTTTGCGTGCGCCGCGTCTTTTTTCCACCAGGAGGCGGCGTAATTCCTCGACCGAGAGTTCTTCAGGCGCTTTACGTCTTGCCATGGCGAAGCGGATTATACCGCAGGGATTGTCAATTTTTCCCACACTCGGTATAATGTCAAGTCTTCGGGCGGGTAGCTCAGTTGGTTAGAGCACTGCGTTGACATCGCAGAGGTCGTAGGTTCGAGCCCTATTCCGCCCACTTGGTCAGTTGGTGGTGACCATAATTAGTAAAATGCGTTGACCAAGACGAGTAGGTGATATAGTTCTGACAGAGAGAAGAAGCGATAGTTGAGAGCCTCTTCCAGAAGTGATCACTGAAAACCACTTGAGAGCATGGAACAGAAAGCTTTTAGCGAGTAAGTGAAACGGTTGGCTCCGTTATCGGCTTAAGAGATGAGCTGTGTTAGCTCAAATCGGGTGGAACCACGTGAGGTTAAACTCTCGTCCCGTTGCGGATGGGAGTTTTTTGTTTTAGACTGTAGACCATGGGCGGTGAACGGTTATCGTCCATGATCTACGGTCCACTGTCCATGAAATAAAGGAGTAAAAATGGCACTGCAAACAGAACGTTATGAAGATACAAAACTGTACAGAATTCGCCACTCGGCGGCGCATGTGATGGCGCAGGCTGTTTTGGAGATGTTCCCTGAAGGCAAGGTGACCATCGGTCCGCCGGTGGAGAACGGCTTTTATTATGACTTTGACCTGCCGCGCAATCTCACCCCCGAGGATTTGGAGCAGATTGAAAAACGGATGCGGCAGATCGTGCAGGGCAGGCATGAGTTTAAAAAGAAGGTTGTCTCAGCGCAGGAAGCCCGTCAAATTTTTGCAGACCAGCCTTATAAGTTGGAATTGATCGAAGGCCTCGAAAAAGGCGGACTCGACGAGTACGGCAACCCGCTCAATGAAAAGCCTGAGATATCCATTTATCAGCACGATACATTTACTGATCTATGCCGCGGTCCGCATGTGGAAAGCACAAAAGAAATTCGGCAGGATGCATTTAAATTAATGACCATTGCCGGCGCATACTGGCGCGGCGACGAAAAGAATAAAATGCTTCAGCGTTTGTATGGCACGGCCTGGGAAACCAAGGATCAGTTGAAGGATTATCTAAATCAACTGGAGGAAGCCAGGAAACGCGACCATCGCAAGCTCGGCAAGGAATTGGAAATCTTCATCTTTGACGATGAGGTCGGCCCCGGTTTGCCATTGTGGCTGCCCAATGGCGGTATCGTCATTGAAGAGTTAGAAAAACTCGCCAAAGAAATGGAAGAGAATGCGGGCTATTCCCGCGTGCGCACGCCGAACATCACCAAGGAGGATTTATTCCTGCGTTCGGGGCATCTTCCTTATTATGCCGAGAGCATGTATCCGCCGATGGAACTGGAAGGCGTGAAGTATTATATCAAGCCGATGAACTGTCCCATGCACCACAAGATTTTCGGCTCAAAGGGGCGTTCCTACCGCGACTTGCCCGTTCGCCTGGCGGAATACGGAACCTGCTACCGTTACGAGAAGTCTGGCGAACTCTTTGGGCTGATGCGTGTCCGCTCGATGCAGATGAACGACGCCCACATCTACTGTGGCGAGGATCAGTTTGAGCAGGAGTTCATGGGCGTGGTTGACCTGTATAAAAAATACTTTGAGTTGTTTGGCATTGACAAATACGTGATGCGCCTCTCCCTGCACAGCAAACAGGGACTTGGCAAAAAGTATGTTGACAACGAAAGCCTGTGGGTCAAAACAGAGGACATGGTACGCCGCGCCATGAATAACGGCGGCGTTCCTTATGTGGAAGCACAAGATGAAGCCGCTTTCTACGGCCCAAAAATTGATGTGCAGATTTGGTCTGCCATCGGACGTGAGTTCTCCCTCGCCACGAATCAAGTGGACTTCGCTGTGCCTTCGCGCTTCGATCTAAAGTTCACGAACAGGGAAGGCGCCGACGAAGTCCCGCTGTGCATTCACCGCGCACCGCTTTCCACACACGAGCGCATGGTCGGATTTCTGCTCGAGCATTACGCGGGGAACTTCCCGGTCTGGCTCTCGCCCGAACAGGTGCGCGTCATATCCATCACGGATGCGCAGAACGAGTATGCGGAAAACATCGCGAAGCAATTGCGCGAGAGCGGAATCCGCGCCCATGCAGATTTATCGTCACAGCGCATGAACGCGAAGATCCGCCAGGCGCAGTTGATGAAGGTGCCCTACATGATTGTGGTCGGCGACAACGAAATGCAAGCCGGACAGGTGTCTCTTCGCGCGCGGGATGGCAGCCAACAGAATAACATTTCACTGGCCGAATTTACTGCGCGCGCGAAGGATAAGATCGCGAGACGGGCAAGCGAGTTGTAAAACAGACGATGGACGGTAAACCATAAAATAAAAACAGGCGAAGGAAAAACCTTCGCCTGTTTTTATTTGTCGAAACAGGCACAGCCTCCTGCGGAGAATCAGCTATCCCTGAGTCGGACGAGGAGCCGCAGGTGCGGCAGTCGCTTTTTTCTCCGGAAAGAATTTGTCGATCACGGTTGAAAGAATCCGATACATCAAAAGAAAGAGCAAAATCCCGGCCGAGTACCAGTAATAATTTTGCGCCCAGACCGCTTTTGTATCAGTCCCTGAATAAATACCGTGAAAAATTCCAAGCAGGTACATGCCAAAACTTCCATAATGCAAAAAGCGCCATGACTTTGGTCCGATGAGCGGCTTTATGTAGAACGTCAACGCGATGATAGCCCACGTGTAAAAACCAATCTGGCCGATGCCGATCCAGAACGGACGATACTCAATGGTGCTGAATGGAATCAACAGCTGTAACAGGGTGAATTTTATGTAATGGTCGCCGAGAATGACGATGGCATGAAAGACCGCGAACGCCAGCCCTAGCAGGCTGACATATTCATGAATGGCAAATGCAGCCGGCGCACCCGGCCACCAGCGCGCCATTTTGTTCGTGATGCTGATGCCTAATGCCATTGAAAGCCAGAGCAAACTCAACGACACAAAAGCCGTTGCGCGCGAAAGATACCAATAAGCCTTGGGTGAGTTGCCGTCCAGCGAAAACGCCATGTTTGGCAGCCAAGCCGGCAATAATAGCACCGCCACCAACAGGCCAAAGGTCATGGCAAACAGGAACATCAAAAATGACTGGATGTTTACCGATGATTCATATTCAACTTGCTCTGGATTATTCATAGCCATTTACTCCTTACAAATACTCTCTTATTCTCTTGCTATACAAGATCTGACCGTCTTCAAGGATGAGCAGACACGCCAGATCGGAATTTGATTCCAACCAGGCGATACCTTCCACACTGCCGCGGATCAACACTGACTTTGCGGCTGTCTCCGCTTCGATAGCATTTGGCGCCACGACAGTAGCCGACACAACATCCGACTCGGAGGATGTACCCGTATGCGGGTCGATGATGTGATGACGCAGCGCCCCGCCCAACATCCAGCGGCGGCGATCCGTTGCTGAGGTTGCCACGCCGTACTTTTGCGTAAAATACATCATGCCGATGTAGCCGCTGCTTCGGTCAAACGGCTTGTGGATGCCGATCTCCCACGGGCTGCCATCCAGCAGGGAGCCGCTCATGGCGATGTCGCCGCCGCAGTTCATCAGCGCCGAGCCGTGATGTTTCAATCGCTGTACAACCTGCTCGGCCGCCCAGCCTTTGGCGATGCCGCCGAAATCCAGTTGCGTGCCTTCAGGCAGACAAATGCTGCGGGTTGACTCATCCCACGTGACGGTATCCAGCGCCCGCACGGCTGACGGCTTGCGCTCGGACGGGTCGAGGATTTGCCCCAGCATCAAATTGAAATCACGGTCATAACCGGCTTCAAGCACGGCTCCGGCTACTGTCGGCGTAACCAATCCGCTGGTCGCTTTTTCGGCGAGCACAGCAGATTGGAAAATTTGCCAAAGAGTCGCGGAAACCGGCACGGGCTGATTGCCCGCCCGGTTTAACCGAGACAACTCACTGTCCACGCGGAAACGGCTCAGGGTCTGTTCCCATTCTTCAAACCAGCCCGGCACATCTGCCAATTCGACTGGAGATTGGTCTGAGCCGTTGTCCACGCAAACCAGCATTTCGGTGCCCATGGCACGGAAGTGCAGGCGATGTACCATTAAGAGCCGCCTGTGCCTCCGCCCCCGCCACCGCCGGGCGGAGGAGCAACTACCACAGAGCCGCCCCCACCTCCACCTCCACCTCCACCTCAGCC
>Ga0172368_10004895_pt1 | contig 15259 bp, 15 predicted proteins | sample Lak11m_FD_114540 | JGI IMG/M metagenome (GOLD analysis project Ga0172368, IMG submission 114540) | Freshwater microbial communities from Kabuno Bay, South-Kivu, Congo - kab_022012_11m | ecosystem: Environmental > Aquatic > Freshwater > Lake | place: Democratic Republic of the Congo: South-Kivu...
AGCAGCAGAACGAACGTTACAACTATCGCTACTCGGCGGGGGAATTAGCGGAAGTGATGCAGAAAGTAAAAGCAATTTACGGTAAGGTGAACGAAATCTACATTATTATGAACAATCATCCTCAAGGCAACGCCGTGGTAAACGCGAATGAGTTTATGAAGATGCTGGAAATAAAAGTTAATGAAATGAAAAACGAATTGTTTTAATTTTAGAAATAAAAGGAGTGAAAATATGTTTGCAACTGAACTTAGTAATAAATTAAGAGAACTGACGGAAACTTCTTTCAAACGATTATCGGTTATTTCGGAATCGGAAAGTGAAAAAAAAACTCGTCCGGAAAAATGGTCATACAAAGAAGTTATTGGACATTTGATCGACTCTGCATCGAATAATCATCAGCGGTTTGTGAAAGCGCAATTCAAAAGTGATTTGGTTTTTGACGGCTACGAACAAGACAAGTGGGTCAGCGTTCAGCAATATCAATCTGCACCATGGCTTTCACTGCTTCAGCTTTGGTACGAATTTAATATGCATCTTGTCAGACTAATTGGCGTAATTCCCGCGGAAACGCTTTTACTTGAGAGGCAATTGCACAATCTTGATGCAATCGCATGGCAGCCGGTAGCAATTGATAAACCGGTAACACTCGCCTATTTTATAAATGATTATATCGGACACATGCAGCATCATTTAAAACAAATCAACTAAACTAAATTTGAGTTAATGAAAACAACAAATTATTTTAACACGTTTATAGAAGTTGCGGATGATTGTCCGATCAAAATTGCAGAAGTTCCTCCTCAAAAAGAAAACGGGAAAACAGTCGCAAATCTTCAATTCAATATGATTAATGAAAATCCTTACTGTTTTACCTCCGATGAAATTATTTTTACCATCTACGCAGAAAAGAATTGCATCGACAAAAAGGAATACGCCAAAGAAAAAGAAAAATATTTTTCTAAAGGACAAGCGTGCCTCCGTTCTTCGCCATTATCAAAGCGGTACGGATGGGGCATCCACTTTGATGGTGATGGGAAAGTCGCAATTTATCCTTTCGGTTCCGATGAGTATAAAAAATATTCAAACGATAAAAAACTCCAGCACATCAAAGCTATGCGTTCAAAGCGCTGGTAATAATATTTCAATAATAAATTGATGGATTATGAGAACAGTTGTAAACACTAAGCGGAAGATGCAAAATGTCAGTTTCAAAACGATTGATGATTTTCTGGAATTCCTACTGGAAGACGAACTGAAAATTGTTGAGTACCTAAGAGACATAATTTATAATTGCATTCCAGAATGCAGTGAAAAACTTTCCTATAATGTTCCATATTATAAAAGACATACGAATATCTGTTTCATTTGGCCCGGTTCAATCACCTGGGGCAGCGGAAAACATAAAGGTGTTAAACTTGGTTTTACAAATGGTTATTTATTGAATGATGAGATAAACTATCTTGAAAAGGGTGGACGAAAACAAGTTTATTGGAAAACTTTTAATTCCATCAAAGAAATTGATGCTAACCTTGTAAAAGCTTACATCTATAATGCTGTTTTAATTGATGAAGAAAAAGCTGATATACAAAAAATCCATAAACACTCTCTTAAACGGAATCGCGAGTTAAAATGATTTTTGTTAGATGCTGATAAATTTATTAGGTCTGTCTGATAAAACCAATTTATTCCCGGTATCTTTGCTTATAAAAGAGAAGAGCTTTAACTTTACAGTGAAATAAGTTATAACTTTACCAACTGGGAATCAAAAGGATATCACAAAATGAAATTGACGCTATCTACTGTTTTCTTTATCACCATTCTCACTTTTTTCACCGCAGGCATTTCTTTTTCTCAGCAAGACACAACAACGCATGAACTGATTCGGCTCTATCTTCTTGATGGAAGTGAAGTAATTGGGAACATAGTTGATGAAGATTCAATTTCTATCAACTTTAAAACTGTTAGCAGCATTGCGATGGCAATACCGAAAATGCAGGTGAAGAGCAGAGAATTTCTACAAGGGAATGTTACCGCCGGAGAATATATTCGCACCGACCCAAATGATACGAGATTGTTCTTCGCTCCAACGGCTAGGTCTCTTAAACCCGGGAAAGGGTATTTCTCAACTTATGAAATATTCTTTCCTTTTATAGCTGTGGGTGTTTCCAAATATATAACACTAGCGGGTGGTATGTCGATTTTTCCCGGGGCAGAGGGGCAACTTTATTATTTCGCTCCTAAAGTAACGCCAATTCAAAAAGAAAATTTCAGTGCTGCAGGCGGCCTCCTTTATCTTAACGCAACTTCAAGCAATTCTTCCGGTGTCGGATTTTATTACGCCGTCGGCACCTACGGTACCCAAAAGGCAGCTCTCACTTTTGGGCTAGGCTGGGGATTCTATGGGAGCGAAATTGCGAACAAACCAATCGTAATGCTTGGTGGTGAACTTCGTGTATCCAACAGTATAAAATTTATTTCAGAGAACTGGATTCCGCCAAATTCCGATGTCGCTCTACTTTCTTTTGGGATACGATTCTTTGGAGATAATTTAGCAGCCGATTTAGGTTTTATACACCCATCTGGAAGTGAAATGGATGGATTTCCATTTATCCCATGGGTCGGTTTCGCATACAATTTTGGATCGAGCAGATAATATTTCGTTATAATATGTTCAGATGAATGGAAATCTTGTGCTTGATGTGAGTTCGAGTTATATCAATAGATAAATTTGAAATTGAGCAAAGCGAAAATCAAAAAGGACAGATTCAAATTGATATATGTGAGGAATAAAGAAAAGCAGAAATTAACGATGAATCAAAAGCGGTGGTACCAAACTTAGCTTTGTCGTAAATCAGCTATACCCAGCCATAGGCTGGCAGGCGTAAACAGTATAGCTGAGCGAAAAAATCATCGTAAACGATGATGAAATAATTTATCCCGGTTTACCGGGATTTATTCGTGTAGCGTTCCGATTTATCGGAATGCGGAATTGGAAAAATCGAATTAAAAACCATCAACAAAATCACCAAGAGGAAAATATGGGAAAGGTTTTCTACAAATTATTTTATCATGTTACTTGGGCAACTTACCGACGTGAAGAAATAATTACAGAAAAAATAGAAGGATATTTGTTTCCGTTTTTATTAAACAAGGCAAAGCGATTTAATTGTGAAATATTGGGATGCAATGGAATATCAAATCATGTGCATGTAGCTATCGTCATTCCACCTTCTGAATCGATAAGTAATATTATTGGAAAGTTGAAAGGCAGCGTCTCATATTTTCTTAATAAAGAACTTCAGGTAACGAAAGATTTTTCATGGCAGGCGGGATTTGGTGTATTGTCTTTTGCTGAAAAAGATTTGCCCGGTATTTTACGTTATATTGAAAGGCAGAAAGAACATCATCGTATGGGTGATACGAAAGATGTGATGGAATTATTTGGTGATAATGATAATGATAAGGAATAATTTTTATGGACGATGCGTAAATCAGCGTTATCGTAAATCAGTTGGCATAAAATCAGCTATCCCGTAAACGGTATTGCTGAGCGAAAAAATCATCGTAAACGATGATGAAATAATTTATCCCGGTTTACCGGGATTTGTTTGTGTAGCGTTCCGATTTATCGGAATGCGGAATTAATCGCTATCCCCAGCCATAGGCTGGCAACCGTAAACGGTATAGCTGAGCGAAAAATTCATCGTAAACGATGATGAAAAAATTTATCCCGGTTTACCGGGATTTGTTTGTGCAGCGTTCCGATTTATCGGAATGCGGAATTAATCAGCTATACCCAGCCGTAGGCTGGCAAGCGTAAACGGTATAGCTGAACAAAAAAATCATCGTAAACGATGATGAAAAAATATCATCCCGGTTTACCGGGATTTATTCGTGTAGCGTTCCGATTTATCGGAATGCGGAATTTTCCAACATTCCACATTTCACTTTCAACTTTTTACTTTTTACTATTCCCATGTCAACAATATTTCATCTTGATTTAGATACCTTCTTTGTTTCGGTTGAGCGGATTCTCGATCCCTCGTTAGAAGGGAAGCCGGTGGTTGTTGGCGGAGACCCGCATGGCAGAGGCGTGGTTGCAGCTTGTTCGTACGAAGCGAGAGCGTATGGACTCCATTCGGCAATGCCTATCCGCGATGCGTTTAGGCTCTGTCCAAATGGAATTTATCTGCACGGACACGGAAAAGAATATTCCCGCTATTCAAAAGCCGTAAAAAATATTTTAGAGCGCTACGCTCCGGTAATTGAGCAAGCTTCAATCGATGAATTTTACATGGACTTTTCCGGCTGCGAAAAAATTTACGGACACCCGTATCCTTTTGCGGCAAGTATTCAATCTGAAATAAAAAAAGAACTCGCACTGCCTTGTTCAATCGGCATTGCATCCAATAAATACGTTGCAAAGATTTGCTCGGATTACGCAAAGCCGCAAGGGATTACCTACGTTATTACCGGACAAGAACAAGAATTCCTTGCCCCGCTTCCAATTGAAACGATGCCCGGAGTTGGAAAAGTTACTACGAGAGCTTTGAACGCACGCGGGTTTCACATTATTAAAGATATTACAAATGCGTCAAGCGATTATTTCAGCATGACCTTCGGCAAATACGGCAGCGCAATCTATGAACACGCACATGGAAAGGGAACCGACTTCTTAACCATTGAACGAGAACGAAAAAGCATCGGGAAAGAAGAAACGTTTCAAAAAGATATTTCCGATCATAAAGAAATAGAAAATATTCTTTATCTTCTTGTTGAAGACGTTTGTAACTCGCTTCGCAAAAAAGGTTGGATGACAAAAACCATCACTTTAAAATTGCGCTATTCTGATTTTATAACCTTAACCCGCGCCAAGACCATCAAGGAGCCTACCAATAGCGACAAGATCATTTTCAAAACAGTTGCTGCACTTTTCCGCGAAGCATATAAACGACGCGTTTCAATTCGTCTTATAGGAATTCAGCTAACCAATTTTTACAGCGCGTTTGAGCAAGAAAATCTGTTTGACACCAAAGAAGAAAAAGAAAAAAAAATTCTTGAAGCAGTTGACGCTCTTCGGTTAAAATACGGTTTAAAGATCATCCGTTATGGGGTAACTTAAAAAATGTTGAATCACCATCTCGTTTTGGAAAATCTTTTTTTCTCGCTAATTTTCTCATAAGAAATTTATAAACTTTTCCCGGAATTCTGGGGAAGTCATTCTCTTCTGCAATTCATCTCTACAATTCCCCAAGCGCCCTCTCCTGTTCACAGGTTTTTGTCTTCGCCTCCTATCATGCTCTAATTGAATGGTTACTAACTAAAAACATTACAAACTTTGCGAGAAGGAGAAATTAAAATGAAAGCCGGCAGCCTGCTTTGTTTCGTATTGTGCTTTAGCTTCATGCTCACTGCACAACAAATTCCCAAATGGAGTCTTGAACTTGATTCACCGATTGAGAGCTACTATTTTCTCGATAGCGGCAATCAACTATTTCTACAATGCGGCGCTTACATTTATCTGTATGATGCTGTCTCCGGGCAAAAAAAATATCAAATGGAAATTGATGATTACGAACCGGAAGGCGTTCATCAAATATCCGGAAATTATTATTTAGTAAGTGCGGATGATAAAGTAAAAAGCTACAATGCTTTGGATGGCAAGTTGGTCTGGGAGAAAGAATATCCTGACGTTGAACAAAAAGATTTTGTGAATCTTTTCATGATCGGTGAAATTACCGTATTACGTTTTGGGCCTTTTCATATAGGAGTTGATCTTAAAACCGGCAATGAATTATGGAGATTGCGATACGGATATAATCAGAAATTGTACGAGTACGGCACCTGGAATTGGAAAGTTCTGAAAAAGCAAGACAAGTTCGTTGTCCTTTTTTATTCCGAAGGGATTGGATTGTTTGATATTAAAACCGGGGAAAGAGTTTTTATAGCAGAGAATGATGAAATAAATACCGACTTGCCGGAAAAGGGAAGAAGATGGAGCTACCTTTCAAAAGATGAACGGTATCTTCTCCTTTGCCTTGATAAAGGCTTGATGGTGATTGATGTTGCAAACAATCAAGCAATCTATAACCGGAAAACGAGTTTCGATGCAGATAAAGAAGTTGTATTTTCAACCGATAAAGGTTGCGTTATTCTTGGTGAAGAAAATACTTTTTTCTTTGATGAAGAAAATGGAAAGTTGACTGAAGTAGCTGTCGGCGCCGATGATTTCCGTACTTTCAAAATAATGAAAGCGGCAGATAAAGATTATTTATTTGCAGGACTAAAAAACGCCATGCTCGCAATTGATCTTTCCGAAGGCAAAATTCTCTGGCAGTCGCAAAAAGATGATAAAGATTTTGTTGGTTACGCCCACCGGTATTTAAAAGTTGATGGAAATAATTTACTGCTTACTTACACAAACACCTCAATGGCTGCCGGAGGCGCAAATGTTTATCTGATGAGCCTTAACGCATTAACCGGAAAGGTAAATTACAGAACTACATCGTTGGGAAACACACCGTACGGTCAAGCTGATTGGGCGCGTTCTATTTTCGGCGGAGTGATGAAAACGTTGGGAGTTGAAAACACTCTCGGATATGAAAATATCGGCTTCGATTATGTAACGCTTGAGCATGACGGAACCATTGTCTTCGGTACGTTATCCATCAACTCGCTCTGCAACCCGGATACAAGAGAATCCGGCGGAGATGGAATTGCGATCATCAATCCTAAAACGGGAGAAATTCTTTTTAAGGATTATTTACGCCTAAGTGATTATTCAATTACCACCGGCGGAGCTATACGCTACGCGGATATGATGCCGTTTATCGAAGGCAATACGGCGTACCTTGTTGGCAACGAGAATCTTGCGGCGTATGATTTAAAAGCAAAAAAAAGATTGTGGGTAAATAAGGGAACCATAAAAGCAATTCCCCGTGAAGGAATGGTTGTAGATAACGTTCTTTATGTTAAAATGGGAGAAAGAAAATTTACAATTAGTCTGGCTCCGCCGGTTACATTTTTTGATGGCTTAGCTATGAAAGTTGATAACAAATGGAATGAAACTCCTTACGGATTTGCAGCATACGACTGCTCATCGGGAAACTTATTGTGGAGAATTGAAACCGAAACGGACCCAAGTTTTTTAACTCCCAATTTCTCATTAAAGAATAACTATGATCCCTTAAAAAAGCTTCTCTATTTTGGTGATGAAGAAAATATTTACGCGCTTCAGATGAAAAACAATGGTGGTAAATTTGATTTTGTTATCAACCTAAAGAAAAATGATCTGGGGAAAATGCCTTATCAAAAAACTTACGCTATTGATGAATGGCCTATCGGCAGTATCGGGTATGGAGCAGAATATACCTACTACACTTGGGGCGGGAAGGAATACAGTAAATACATTTCTGCAACTGAGCAGGCGGATGCGTCGGTTGAATACTATGGTTTATTCACCATCTGGGGCGCCGCTGCAAAAAAATGTCTGCGTGTGGTTTATGACCAAAAATCAATCTTCGTAATGGGAACGGAGGGAATTGGATTGATAAATGCCGGTGATGGAAAACTTGTATGGAAACATGAATGGGAATACGACCAGGATAATGTGCAATACATGCCCCACATAATTGATGGAAAGTTGGTGTATTGCGTTGAAAGAAAATTAACGTCGGTTGATTTAAAAACCGGCGCTACACGGTGGCAATCCAAAGAGACGAAACGACCGATTTTTGTTGTGTCGCCAAATGAAAAATATATCTTCACCATCGATAAAGAAATAATTAAGGGATATGAATTGTAATTGGATTAAGAAGCAAGGGATAGATTGTTTGACTATCCCTTACTTTTTAGATCTTATTAAAGTTTTTTAGAATAAAAAATTCAATACCACCTACGCCTTATTGGAAGGAAGTGAAAATTCCCGTAAATTTAGAACGCAAAATTCAAAAAATAACGCACCCGTAGCTTAATTGGATAGAGCATCTGACGGAGTTTATCCCCACGGGGAGATCAGGGATTTGGGGAAATGGAGATAGAAAAAAATAATGCACCCGTAGCTTAATTGGATAGAGCATCTGACGGAGTTTATCCCTCGGGGAGATCAGAGATTTGGGGAAATGGAATAAAAATAAAAAACGCACCCGTAGCTTAATTGGATAGAGCATCTGACTACGGATCAGAAGGTTCGGGGTTCGAATCCCTGCGGGTGCACACTTAAAAAGCTCGAAAATGTACTATTTTCGGGCTTTTTTGTTTTTAAATCTTCTATGATTCCCGATGACTTTCGCTGTTTTGTGTATGGAGTTTGTATGGACTTTTGTATGGACATAGCCAATACGGATTTTGAAAAATTACCATAAAGGAAATTCACGGATACCGTCCCGATTAAAACTTCTGATAATTTCTCGATATTTATAATTGATCTCATACGGCTTTGAATTTTTTGTAGGTGAAAACTATGGAAAATATTAATCAAAATAAAATGGCTGATGACTTTCTGAATAGGCTCTGAGAACTCAGCCAAACTACAGAAAGTAGAGTTTGTTTTTTCATCAGCCATTACAAAGTTTATTCGTTTATAACTTCCGTTTGGGTTATATCAAAAACATTAGCTGTAAAAAAGAATGGTTCGTCTTCGCTCACCATAGAATCGCCGGAAGTACGATCATTAGCCGATTTTCCTTCCGTACTCTTAATTGAAGGGACAAAAAGCAAAAGAGCGTGCTCACCTTTTTTTACAATTCTACCGGCTTTAAGCCATTGCTGAAAACCACCAACCACTGTGACGGGTTTTTCTGTCTGAGCGTATAAAAAACAAGTATTATGAGCGGTTAGGGGATGCCCTTCGATAGTAGTAACAATACCGAACTTTTCAATGAGCTGCGTTCTTTGCTCTTCTGTCATTTCTGAAAGAGTTTTTCTAATCGCTCGAATGCGAGATTTTTTCTTTTCGCGATAGTCAATTTTTTCTTGTTCAGTTAGATTTTTCATTTTAACACCTTTTATTTAGTTGAGATTTAATTTGAGTTGTTTAACCTTGATTTTGGTTGAAGTAGCAAAAAGGAAGAACTGCCGAGCAGCGAAGAAAGAAGAGAAGCGAACAGCGCGAAAATGCCCTGCGGGGTTGAACCACTGCACAGAATAGAGCGTTTGCGAACCACGATAATAAGTGAGCGAAACGAGCAAAAACAAACCGTGTTTGTTTTTATGCTTTAGAAGGATTTTTTTAACCATGACTGCACCATGTTATTATGTGATTGAAAAGGGCGTATTGCCCGCAAAAAACTTTTGCCCCCGTAGTCACGGTTTTAAAAGGTGCATTGTGTAAAGGTGAAATAAAGTGCCGGTTACTAAAAAAAGCGGAACGGAGAGGAGCAATAAGAAAAGATATGGTGGTTTATTTTGCCTTTACACGGTACGCCTAAGCGTACCCGCACCGAAACATCTTTAATGCAAGGGGGCAAAAGGATTGAGGCTAAATGTTTGCGAGGAACGAGCAAACAGACCAAGTAAAAGAGGTTGAATGTGTTTAAGTGCCTTTGAGCGAGGCACGAGCGAAAGGGCACATTCTGTGATTAATTATGAGGGAAAAGTTCCCGCCAAAGGCGGGTTCTTTTGCCCGAACTGAAAACCTTTCTGTGTTTGAGCAACTTATTAAGTGAGGGAATGAGTGAGGAGCGAGGCACGAGAGACGAACGAATGAGCGAACGAAAATAGGTTGCCTTTGTGTTCAGTAAAAAAATAGGGGTTGTTAATCAACGAAGAACTGCACCTATATAACGACCCTTATTTTTTTACATTCGGTGGTTTAGCTGAATAAAAAGGCTTCCTTTTTAAGGGAAACCTTTGGATGCGGGGGATAGGGGACGAAAAAAATTAAGTCAATGCGATTTCTCCGGATTTTATTGTACCGTCGGAGTATTTAAGTTTTAGTTTTAATTTTCCCGTTACTTCATCAAGATAAAAAACTAAATTAGAAGCATCTAAATAAGCGTCTAAGGGAGCCGAAGCGGAAGTTTTTAATATAACATTGTTAGCTACGGATTTAATCGAAGGATTCACAAACGACTTAGAGATATTATCTGCATAGTTTTTGGTTAAATGTGGATTAAGCGAGTTATCAACTAAGGATAGAATACTTGAATGATAATAGTAAGAGCCTCTTGCCGTTGCCTCCAAGCGAATTTGTGGAACAGCAGCATCCGGTAAAGAACCTTGTTCATACAGGAAAGAAGAAGTATTAAAATTAATAGTAAAAAGATGGGCGGCTTGTGCCGAAGAAAAGAAAGAACGAATACCGGAGACTTGCCAATTTATACCACCCGGAGGTTGGAAATTTGTGTGCCAACCAAGATTAATGGATGAAAGTTCAAAGGAAGAACTTTCGCCGAGACCTTCACCAAGAAAAGCACCGCGCCAATAATTAGATGCTGTGGAGGCTTGACCAGTACCGCCGGAAATTTTGCATGATCTTATAAATCCGTTAAACTTGCTGATAAAACAAATACCAGCAGATTGAGTATTACGCAAATCAAGTGATAGACCACCCTCAGACGTAAATGAAGAATCGATAGTAAGTAGACGAGTTGGAGGGAGAGATTCATCGGGTCGCAGGACCATTTTGTCCCATGCAGTATAACCAGGGGTATCATAAGAAAAAGAGAAATTACGAGCGTCAAGAGAATACGAAGCGGAACCGGAAAAAATTAAAGTGAAACCGGCAAGGTTTTTAGAGACGATGATAACTTGGTTATTGTTACGAGCGGGGTTGACAGCACCAGCTTTGCAGTAGGCACCATAAGCACCGGCAGCTTCATTAATCATACAAGCGCCACCATATAAAAGGCGTACAACGCCATTGTTTTTGAAGAATTCAGTAGCGGAATAGGTACCAGGATGAAGATAAATAAGGGCGTGAGCCCCATTTAAGTCAGTTGGGAGAAAACGATTAGCTTGAGTAAGAGTTTTGAAAGGGGTAAGCCAAGACATACCATCGTTATTGTCGTCGCCGAATTCATCGTCAACAAAAATTCTATAAGTAAGCAGTGCAGGATTATCCCAGACCGGAATAAGTTTGTCGAAAGGAGACTGCAATACTTCCAAAGATGAAGGGATGACGTCATGTTTAATTGCGTTATTTAATTTTCGCATGATGTTTATTCCTAAGTTAAGAGCACACGAATAAGTTGATCAGCTGCGGAAGCGGCATCGAGAGCAATACCGAGTACATCAATACCGGTTTCAAAGGGAATAGCTTTGCCGTCATCATCAGAAATTACTTTAGCACCTTTTGTGATTGCCGCGCCGGTTTTAACAAGCGCAATACCGGAAACAATAACGGGCATTAGTTGAGATTCGGTACCGAGCGGGAAAAGAAGTTCATCGGCAGAGACACCCAAATGCTGTTCTCCGGAAGCGACGGGATAGCCGTCCAAACCCACAAAAACATTTTTAGGAATGGTGAAGTTTGGATCGAACGAGTTCTCCGGAATGGTTGCGGTTGTAACTAAAATAGGCTGTTCGGTTTTCATAATATCTCCAGTAGAAAGTTGAAAGTATAAAGTTAAAAGTCATTAGTGAATAGTGGATTAAATTTTTCTTGGGCGTCCGCGTTTACGCGGAGGGCTTTGGTTAACGGTTGAATAAAAATTTGGGATACCGGAAATTTCAGATTCCGACAGTTCACGAAGATGATTTGATAGTGAAGCATCAAAAGTATCGATTACTGTTCCTTCGGGAATTAACTTTTTATTCAAAAAAATATCGGAGCCAATGACTTCGTAATATTTTTTATTCGGCAATGGCTGAGGATGCGCGTTATATGTTTCTTGGGTTTCCATAAGAATCCTTTGTTCATTAGGTGAAGCGAAAAACAACCTCACCCTAACCCTCTCCTTATAAAGGAGAGGGGATTTTGATTAGGAGTTGGTATCGTTAATTAAATAACCGGCATCTGAGCCTACAATAAGAGGCTGGAAAATGTTGGTGTTACGAATGAACTCGACTTTATTTCCTTCACCGGAATAAACATCTACGATGGGGAAATTCTTTTTCTTGAATGTGTATCCGAATGAAGGTTCGTATAAACTTCTTTCTGCATTTGGAGATTTAACCGGGACGTAAGCAAGAACTACATTATCGGACCAAACATCATTGAAAACATCCGCGTCATCTGAATAGACCGCTTCACCAACAAACAGAAAAGGAATATCAAGCAAAGCCGATAAAAGCTGCGGAGTAATTACCGCGTGTTGGGTGTAACGGATCTTATCAAGAATTGCCGGGTGATTTTTCAAAGCTGAATAAGAGGAAGCGCCAAGGATAGCAACGTTAGGACGTTTTGCGATCTTCTTTCTTACCGCTTCTTTTGCAGTCTCAAAAATCGCGACCGGATCACTTGCGGAGTTATTAAATTTATCACCGGCGGCAAGGGTAACTTTATTTCCCGTTGGGAATGAAGCTAAGTTTTGAACTAAGTCAGCAACTTGTTTTTCAAGACGAAGTTTAATCGTCTCGGTAGTTACGTGGGTGGCGTAAATTTTTAAGTTCCGTATGTCTTCAGACACCTCGCGGTAATCCATTGGATAGGCGATATCATGTTCAGTTAACGAATAGCTAACAGTATTAATGCCGTCAGGGCTGATAACATTTGAGTTAGCGCGAATTGCTCTTTCGGTATTATAAATACGGAAAGCTTCTTTGTTGAAGAGTGGAACTTTTCCTCCTTCTTTATCAACGCCGACATCGGGGAAGAGTTGTGAAGCAACGAGGTTGGGTTGAGAAAAACCACGAGCGAGCGAAGTTAAAACGGGGTCAACGATTCTTTTTTGTGCTAATGACATGTTTACCTCAATTAGGAATTACGAATTAGGAATTGAAGACAATTCCATTTATTTAAAAATGATTTAAGATTAACGATTAACGATTTTTGATTTAAGATGTTTTGTTGCATTGTTATAAGTAATCAGTTATGAATTAAAAACGATTTGAGCGGCTTCGGGATAAGTGATGTTCTTTTCCGTCAGCACATCTAATATTTTTTTATGAACTTGTTCAGCCTCGCTGTCAAGAGTAAATTCTGAAAAATCATAAGATTTTAATTTTGGATTTTTCTCTTCACTTGGTTTTTTAGCATAATCATCGAGCAGAATTATATCGGGGAACAACTCAACAAATTCAGTCAGATAATTTTCAAGATTAAATTCAGAGAAATTATATTCGGTTTGCGTTAACTCTAAAAGTTTTTGATGCATCGGGACTGTGAGTTTTCCATTATGGAAAAGGAATTCAACTTTATCTGAGAACGTACCGGAAAGAGAGAGAGAGGGTTGAGGGATAATGGTTGATGGTTGAGGGTCAACGGTTGATGATTGATGTTCCAAAGTTGATTGAATATTTTTTAGAGTTTCTAAAACGAGGGACAGAGGTTCAGAAAAATCATTTGAAGGTTCATTTTGTTTATTGGATAAAATAGCTTCCTCAGAAAATTCAAATGAATCATCAAGTAAAACATCTTCAGAAAAACTAATATCTGCTAATCCCTTAACAGCGGGTAATTCAGCACCAAGGAAACCTACATGACGGAGATAACTATCGGGGGTGAGGGAGACGCTTCTTTTTTTGAACAAACCATTTTTCAAACTCTCCATAAATTCAGGAACGATTTGCTTTGCGGAAGCAATGAGTTTATCGCCGGAAACCTTTAGAGAATCAATCCAACCAAAAGCGGGGTCGTTCGTTTTAGGGTGGCCAATAACAATCGGGGCTTCGGAGAGAGAAGGGTCATAAGAAGACGCAATCTGTTCGAGGTCGGAAAGAGTAAATTCTTTTTCAACACCGTTAGCAGAAGTAAACGTTCCAGTTTTTAATATTTCAAAATCCATGTTAAACCTTCAGATTAATTATAAATAATAATCGTTAGGAATAATATACAAAAGTATTTATATTTATGCAAGTGAATAAATAAGTATGCTGTAAGACAGTGTTTGAAATAAGAGCAAATAGTGTGTTTTTTGAGTAATATCATATATTTTTACAATATTATTAAATAATATGCAATAATATAAAGAGTAAAAAAATGAGTAAAACCGGAATAACAACGAAGCAAATAAGTTTTGTGAAAGAATATTTAAAAGATTATAACGGTAAACAAGCCGCAATAAGAGCGGGGTATTCAGAAAAAACTGCCGAAAATCAAGCTTCAAGAATGTTAAGGTTAGTTAAGGTTGCCGAATATTTAGGGAAGCGGCAAATAGAGAAAGAAAAAAAGATCGGGATTACGATTGAAGCGATCATAGATGAGTTAAAAGAAATTGGTTTTGGAATAGTTGATGGCGAAAAACTGAAAATGAATGATAAAATAAAAGCGCTTGAATTATTAGGAAAACATTTAGGAATGTTCACTGAAAGTAAAGACAAAGAGACGGAGGTGAATATCCAAGTACAAGTGCTTACTATCAATGGAAGCAGCAAGTAGAAAGTGGAAAGTAGAAAGTAGTATGAAAGAGATAAAACTAAATATTGAATTTCATGAAAAGCAGCAAGAAATATTTTTTAAGAGCAACGAAAGATTTAAAATTATTGCGAAGGGTCGCCGATTTGGTTTAACTAAAGGGATGGCAAACTATAATATTTTGAGAGCGGTGGAGAAACCTATTACGCTACTCTGGGTTGATACAATCTACTCCAACATAGAAAGGTACTATGAAAGATATTTTCTTCCGGTATTAAAAACCTTAGGGAGTAATTTTTATCATTATTCAAAAAGAACACAACAGCTTTATATCGGGAAAAGTGTCATAGATTTTCGTTCTGCGGATAGACCGGAGAATCTTGAAGGATACGGATATAATTTAATTACGATTAATGAAGCGGGAATAATATTAAAGAACCGGAGAATCTGGACTGAATCGATATTACCGATGACTATTGACCATAAAGCTGAGGTACTTATCGGCGGTACACCGAAGGGGAAATTTCTCAAAAAAAATGAAAAGCATTTATTTTATGAATTGTATCAGAAGGGTGAAATAACGAGAAACAAAACACAAATAACAATGGATGAAAGTCAAACAGCCGGTGGTGGATCAAACGTCAATCCGCCGATGGCGGAAAAAGGTTCAAATGAGCAAGGGAGTAGTCTGTCGTTCCGCCAGATAAATTGGAAGAGTTTTAATTATTCGAGTTATGATAATCCTCTTTTAGATGTGGAAGATATTAAAGAAGTAGAAAAGGAAATCCCCTTATTTCTGCGTGA
>Ga0172368_10004898_pt1 | contig 15253 bp, 16 predicted proteins | sample Lak11m_FD_114540 | JGI IMG/M metagenome (GOLD analysis project Ga0172368, IMG submission 114540) | Freshwater microbial communities from Kabuno Bay, South-Kivu, Congo - kab_022012_11m | ecosystem: Environmental > Aquatic > Freshwater > Lake | place: Democratic Republic of the Congo: South-Kivu...
GGCGGGATGGGGGGATGGGTCCTTCGCCGGATGCTACCCCACTGCCAAAGCCACGGGCGGCAGAACAACAATCAACGCCCGTTTACATTCAGCCTGTAGTCACGTTCCCTGAAAATGGGCAATATATTGTGTTTGTGGATTTCCAACCCTCCGGCGGCAATAAAATGACCCTGGTTCTGCCTGTTGATGTGGGATCTGCCCAGACTAAACCAGCTGTTCTGCCTGCTGGAGAATCGCTAACTCAACCGAGCGGCGACTTGATGATGACATTGAAGCATGATGGAATTTTAAAGGCCGGTCAGCCTATCACATTTACTTTTGATGCAATAGATGCTCAAGGGAACCTGGTTTCAGGTGAGATCAATATGTCATCGGGAAGCCATCTGACTTTGTATGTCATTGATGAAGGATTAACAACATTTTTGATGCCGGAACTCATTGACCCCAATGCTTTGAAGTTCTCAGCCACATTCCCAAACCCGGGCAAGTACAAGGTCTGGTTTGAATTTAGATATGCAGGAAAACTCCAACAGTTGAGTTATGTTCTGGATGTGAAATAAGGATCATTTAATTGAAAAAGTTCGCCATGCTGTCAAAGCATGGCGAACTTTTTGTTTTAAACAAGTGAGAAACAATTCTATAAGAAGGCAGCCACGCCAAACCATAGCCCCAAAATAAGAAGCAAACAGGCAAGGGGGATCAGAATTTTGAAGAAGAACGGCAGCAACTGTTTGATGGTTCCCCTCCAGCGAAGGGTCTCCACCGCGATGGCAACCATCACTCCTGATAGAATACCATTCACAGGAATGGTTGGTATGGGGTTTTGGAATGGATCACCTTTCCGAATCATTCCCACCGGGTCGGGCACGGTCACTCGCAGGTCGGTCATCACATCATCCATGCCGCGTCGCCGCACATACACTGAAATTGTCCATGTGCCCGGCTGATTCAGGTAAGCTCCCTCAATTCCGTAAACACCCGATCCCAGTTGGGTCAGATCCGCATTTGCTTGCCCGATCGGCGTATCTTTGTAATTGAATAAAAGCCGCACGAGCTGAACATCCCCAATTGGTGAGTCGTCCGTATGAAAAAGTTGGATATAGAATCGATTGTTACCGGGAAGATTGGGTGATATTTGTGCGTGAATGGATAGGTCGCCTGCTTTTACAATATTGTGATACGAGGCGTCGAACTCTTGTAAATTCGCCTTGGGTGGCTGGGTTTGCACAAGGACGGAAATTGCGAGCATCAACGCTAAACCGATCAAAGCAGCCTGCCCAATTCTTTGGGTGAAGCGCTGAAGATTAACTGCAAATTGGGAAGGCTCAATCTTTCCGCGCAGGGTGCGTGTGCCAAAAATGGAAAGTCCCCACACGGCCAAGGCCAGGACCAGCTTGATCAACAAAACGCGGCCATAAGATGTATTGATGATGCTGGCGAATGTCGGGAATTGAACGAGGCTGTTGAATATGCCGCTGGTAAGCAACAGGAAGAATGAGAACTTTGCCATGTATCCATAACGCCGAAAGAGCGGACCCAGCGCCGCGCGTTCCGGGGTGTGCATTGTTTTGAGCGCGAGCGGCAGAAGCATCAGTCCGCCAAGCCATGCAGATGTGGCCGCCAGATGAATGAAGTCACTGAGGATGGCCCAGAAAATTCCAGCGCCTGCACCCGCGTGACTGCCAAGTGAAAAATATAAAAGTGTGGTGAAGCCAAGAATTAATAACGGGTTCCAGCTTTGATTTTCAATCGAGGCTTTGAACCAGATCCATGCGGCTACCGGGATCGCGATCAGCAAAGCGGAGGCGGCAAGGATTTCCCCTTGCATTGCGGATATAAAACATAATGCCAGAATACAACTTTCATAAATTATTGTTGTGATAAAAACACGGCGATCTTGCCGGTTTAGGATTAATAACCCAGGCAAAACAAGCGCCTGACGGGATAGGATCAATGCGCCGGTGTGCGTGGCATAAATGAGGCGCGGCAATAACGCGAGGCTTTCAAGGTGCGATGCCTGTATGGCAATTTGCATCCAACCGCCGAAGATGATCGCCAGCACGGAGAGGTTTGCAACCTTGCGCGCAAGTTCATTCAGCCCCGGCTCTGAACTGGTCAGCACGAATTTATAAAATAGGGCAACGCTCAAAAATAAAATTCCGCCCATGAGCGCGAGCCAGCGTGAAAGAGTTTGTAATGGCGTGGGCAGTTCACTGTGGTTATCCAGGTCGAGGACTGCCGCAGTCCCATCGGGGCGTGTGCCGTTGGGATTAAGGACTGTGAAGGGAAAACTGCCGTACCATTCGTGACCGTCAGTGCGCGAGAGGGTTTTCCATGCCACGGTATAAATGCCGGGAGCAAGTTGTTCAAGCGGAACTGTTAAGTGGGATGGGTCGTTGGGGTCAAGTTCTGGCGCGCCGATGGAGATTTCACTGCCAGCGGTGGTTAATAAACGCGCGGAACTGAAGCCCGCTTCGAGTGGTTCGCTGAACCACATTTCTATTTTTTCAGGAGATCGGGGAATTTCGGAATTTGCAAGCGGCAGGGAACGCACCAGCAATGCATGAGCAAGCGCCTTCCCCGTGATCAATAAACTTGCGACCAGTACGATTAAAGCGATGACGCTTGCTTTTTTAAATTTCATGCGATTTCTGATTTCCTTCGGCGACGCAGGATGTCAAAGAAGACCAACCCGGCCATGGGCGCAAGTCCACCGGCGCAGGGAATGTTTGTCGAAACAGGAGCATTTGTCGGCGCGGGGTGAGGCGTGGACTCTGGCAGGGGAGTATTCGTCAGTGTGGGAATCTCGTGCGCTTCCTGCATCGGGGTGGAGGTCGCTGCGGCTTGCGGGTCAATGCTAAAGGTGAAACTGCCCTCGGTGGAATGTCCGTCTTCGAGCGAAATATTTTTCCATTCAACAAGGTAGGTACCGGCTGGCAAATTAGGTAAAAGTTCAACCCAGATGTGTGTGCGGTCATCGTCGTCAATGTTGGTCTCGCCTCTGCTGACTTCCTGCCCATCTGGTGCGCTGACACGAATCACATTCTCACCTTTGCGCCTGAATAATTCCTGAGAGAACCAGATCTCAACTTTGGACGGGGAGGCGGTGATGAGCGCGCCGTCGCCGGGGTTTGAGCGCGCGTAGGCGGAATGAGCATGGGCGGTCTCCGTGAAGAGGAGACCGCCCACTATTAATATTCCGATCAACAGCGCCTTAATGCGCATTGCTTTCGAGCCAGTGTTCGATGGAGTGTGAGAAATCGTGTTGGGCATCATGCACCGTTTCTGATAATTCCACAGCGTCGGCAATATTATCAGTTTCTAAAGCAGTGGAAAAGGCTGAGAGCGATTCAATAAATGCCTGAGCCTGCTCTTTAAGATCTGACGGCCACACAACCTGTGAGAGAACGGTTTGGACGCCTGTCACTGTCGAGAAATATTCCGGGTCAATGGTCTGGGTTTCGCCGAGGGCGGTTGCCATTTCATGGAAGCCTGCGGAGTCCATGAAATATTGCGCAACACTGAGATCGAATCCGCTGGCTTCGGTTTCGCTTTTTGGCGCATCGCCCAGCCAATGTTCAATTTCATGGGATAACTCATGTTGTGCATCGTGGACGGTTTCGGAGAGAGTCACGGCTTCGGCGGCATTATCTGCTTCGAGAGCGGAGGCAAAGGATGTCAGCGTTTCAATAAAGGACCGGGCCTGATCGTTCAATTCCGCCGGCCAAGTTGTGTGAGATAAAATGTTTTGAACACCCGTCACTGTGGAGAAATATTCCGGGTCAATGGTTTGGGTTTCGCTCAAGGCTGTCGCCATTTCGTGAAAACCGGCCGAGTCCATGAACTGCTGTGCCACGCTGATATTAAATGGATTCACCTCTCCCATATTTACAGAGTCAGCCAGCCAATGTTCAATTTCATGCGATAACTCGTGTTGAGCATCATGAACGGTTTCGGAGAGAGTCACTGCTTCGGCGGTATCATCGGCTTCGAGGGCGGCGGCGATAGTCCCGAGCGATTCGATGAAGGCTTGCGCCTGCTCGTTCAAGTCTGATGGCCAGGTGGTTTCTGATAGAACCTTGCTCACGCTGGAAACGGTTGAGAAATATTCCGGGTCGATGGTTTGAGTTTCACTTAATGCAGTTGCGATCTCGTGAAAGCCGGCCGAGTCCATGACGAACTGCGCCACGCTCAATTCGAACGGGTCGGCTGACGCTGCTTCGACGGGCATCTTTGTGGCGGTTGGCGCTTCCGTGGCGGTCGGCGACATGTCCATATCCATGGGCATGTCAGTCGCGGTTGCTGGAGGTTCTGTGGCTACGGGTGTTGACTTGCCGCCACAGGCAGTCAGTAGAACAATGAGGGCAATTACGCAAATGGTACGAAATAAAATTTTCATGATTTTTTCTCCTTTAAATTTATTCTTGGATGATTAATTTATCCGGCAAACAAAATTTTTGCTGTGAATTCTTTTGTTTCGTCAAATGTTGAGGTGGAAAAGAGTTGTGCCATTTAGTTAGGCAAAGCTGTTGATTGTCTTTTCCATGTGTTCCAAAGTAAATATAATCCGGCAGGCAGACAATAAAACACTGTGGCAAGAGCAAAATCCGGTGTCATGTGGTGTGCATGGTGGGGCAGGAAACTATAAGGGATGAAGGCAAGCCAGGCCGCGGCTAGATAATAGGGTGACTTGAAGAAACCCAATGCTGAAATGACAACATAGACAAGAAAGAATAGAGCGTCTATTGTTCCGCCTGTATGGGCGTAGGTCATTCCGAGCCATCCGGTAAGTACGGCCCATGCAATTATTTCAGCTGTCTCTCCCGTAAGACGGAACCCAATGATTATAAAAACGGAGGATGCCAGAGCCACCCAATTCAAATAGCCAGTACCTATTGTCGCAACAATCGCCGAACTGACAGACAAGATCAATACACCGATAAAGATCGTTTTTGCACTACGGATCAACGCCGCCTTATTGGAAAGGTCTTCACCAAATGGAACCCAGCGTTTCTTCCATGCCCCCCACAATAAATAAAGTCCAATCGGTGTATCGAAGAAGGCGCAGGCCAGCGGCAGGTCTTTCATTTGGGCGGGCAGGTCGCGTGGCAGAGCGTCCCATACTGGGTGAAACAGCCATGCCAGTGCCAGGAAATATGGAGATTTGAATATTCCCAGCGCGGATAGGATAATGTAAATAAAGAACATCAGGTATTCTAGCGGACTTCCGGTTTGCAGATAAGTTCCGGCCAGAAGTCCCACTGTGAAAGCCGCCCAGGAGATCAATTCCGTTTTTTGCTCCATGAAGTACATAAGCACGATCAGGACAAAAGCAAACGGCACTGCCGCCTGGATCAATACCCCGGACTGGGTGGCCGCCCCAACGCCAAATCCCGCGGCAATGATGAGAAAGACAACATAGACGGTTAATAAGGTATTTTTCATTTGGACTTCCTATAGGGTGATCAAACCCTGAGCCGGGTAGTTAATCTCAGACAGCAGTTGTTTGATCTTGGTTTCATTCGCTGGTTCATCAAATACGATATCCACTTTTTTGCTGTCAACATTACCTTTTGCATCTTGTACGCCTTCCAATTCCTTTAACTCCATTTCGATGGTGCGGATACAATTTTCGCAATGTATGGCGGGGATGGTGTAGGTTACAGCAGTCATAAAGTTCTCCTTTGGATAAAAGTAATTTACACAAAAAACTTATTCAGATTAAGTTGTAGATGGTTTCTTTAACCTTCTTTTTTGCAGGGACTCCTGAATTCTTTCCCAGAGCATGACCATGAGCATGGTTATGCCGATCATGGGCAGTAGTATGGCGGTAAGAATGAACGTGACTTTGACCCAGCGCGGAACTTCCGCGTCGGTCACATCTTTGGGAATGCCCCAACTGCTGCCGGGTTTGCGCCGCCACCACATCAGCCAGGAGGTGACGCACATGACAGCCACCAGAATGCAGGCGATGAAGGTCAATGCCTTTCCCAAGGCTCCCCAATACGTGCCGCGGTGCAAAACTTCGTTGAAGATATAAAGGTAATAAAAACGACCACCGGCGGGCAAGGTGTTTGCTGTGTAGTCCGCAAGGATCTTGGCTGAATATTGATCCACCATTGTCACACGATAGTTGATCGCATCGGTGTGACTTCCGTATTGGATCATGTATGCGCCATCCTCTTTGCCTGGGATGCCTACCGAATACGGGCCGGTGCCGGGCTGAGACCCCATGCTTGCCAGAATCGCATCTAATGATGCAGGCTGACCCGAGAAAGGCGCGATGGATTTGGGCGAGAAAAACTCTGTCGGAAATTGACGCGTGACGATTTCAGCCAGCAGGATGGGAGTAGCACTGAGACCCAAGAGGACGCCGGATACCATCACTGCCACAGCCGTGGGAGTTAAATACAACGAGGGTACGGTGTGCAGGTCGCGTAGAAAGATCCAGCGCCCGCTTCGGAAACGTGGCAGCCATACTCCCCAAACTTTTTCCTTACGGCGCGGCCACCACAAATAAAGACCCGCCAGAAGGGAGAGCACTCCCCAACTTGTGGCAAAGTCTACGGCAAGTTCGCCCGGCAATTTCAGGAAGAAGGATTTATGGAGGTTGGTGATCAGATTAAAAACATCCTGCGACTCATCCATCATGCCCAACACCTGTCCGTTATACGGGTTTACGTAGACCTCGCCCATATCCCATGGGTTCCAGAAATTCTTGCCGGTATCCATGAATGCAAACCTGACGACATTGGAATGGTTTGAACCTTTGGGGTAAACGATCAGGCCGTGAATATGGATATCCGGGTAGGCATCTTTTGCCGCCTGTACCTGTTCGTCAAGCGAGACCTGCATCGTTTCTGGTACGACCTGATCCATATGAGGATAAAACAAAGGATGCCATTCATCCTGATAGGTGATTACCGCGCCGGTCAGCGCAGCGATTACTAAGATGGGCACAGCGAAAAAGCCTGTGACGAAGTGCCAGCGCCAGAACAGCGCGTACAGGCGGCTGTTTTGGATGCGTTGTTGGGATTCGGTGAGATTCACGGGGTTCCTCCTTGAATCGATATTCGAAATAGTATGAATATCTGTAAGCTACTAATTTTATAAATTATGTCCGGAATTATTTATAAAAATCAAGGTGCTGTAAATATCAAACAGCACCCTGTGGCGATTCCTTGCCGAGTTGTTAAGCGCCTTGAACAATATTCATGAAATCGCCGCTAAAGACCGAATTCCTTCGTTCCTGGGAAAAGACATCCACCATATTATCGTTAGGATGAAAGATGATCATTCTTAATTTTGACAGGGTTGAAAAGCTGGTCAACATCTTATATAAATTTTCAGCCCCTACTTTATCACTCTCGCCCATCACAACAACTTCGGGGCGTTTGGAAACAATTTCATCCACCAAGGTTTCCTCACTTTTATAATTAATGGTGGAAACGTTCAGAATTGAATTGGCCCTAATCAAACGATCAACGCCTTCATCAAGGAGGGACCCTCTATTTACAACGAGTACATGTTGAGGTGAGGAGTAACTGATTTCGTGTTGATTACTGAATATCATGGTAAGCCTCCAATTCAATAAAAATCTGCCACTACTTACAGAAATACATTTTTAGCAATGTTCAAATCTGATACAATTCACTTGCATCAGACTTGAACCACAAAGTATAGAAAGTATTATGTGATAAATTATGATAAATTATGATAAACTTATTCAACTTTATCATAATGTATGCTAGGAGTCAACAGTGAAAAACACTTCCCCCCGCCAGAAGGCAATCCTAAAACTTGTTCAGGATAAAAAAGACTTGACAATGGAGGAACTGCGCCAATCTATAGGCATTTCACAAGCTACGGCTTATCGTGAAATCCAGGAACTTTCCAAAATGGGATTGGTCGCAAAAATTCCAGGAGGGATTAGTCAAATCGAGAATTCCTCCACACGCTGCGTTCAGTGCGGACGCGAAACAAATTCAAGAACCACGTTTATTATTGAACAAACGGATGGAAAAAAATTATCCGCTTGCTGTTCCCATTGTGGAATGATGGCGCTTGCGAGTAATCCTAATATCAACACAGCCATGACGATTGATTTTATCTATGGCAAAATGCTCAATGTAAGCCAGGCTTGGTATGTTTTGAATAGCAGTGTGGTTCTTTGTTGCAGTCCTTCCATCTTGAGCTTTTCAAACCGTGAGGATGCAGCACGATTTTCTCAAGGATTTGCCGGTGAGATAATGGATTTTTCGAATGCTCAAAAAAATCTAAACAAAATGATGACCTTAATACAACTGTAAAATTTATTATTCCATCTTTGTTTCCCGCATGTAATGTAAAAACCGCCTGGTGATATTATTCGTCAGGCGGTTCAGCTAAAAAGACTTCGCTTCGTTGTTCCTTTATTTGATCGGGGACCGCTTAATTAAAACTTTCAAGTCTGAAGTGATTTCAGAAGCCTGCATCCCAAAAGGCCAGATCACAATAAGATTTCCATCGCGATCAAGCACCTTAACGCTGGCGGTATGGTCTACCGAATAATTGCCATTCTGATCCGGCAAGTTCAGCAGGTAGATAATTCCAAAATCCTTTGTGACTGAGTCTATCTGTTCTTGTGTGCCTGTTAAGCCAATAAAATCGGGGCGGAAATACTTCGTGTAAGAGTCCAATAACTCAGGCGTATCGCGCTGCCAGTCTACTGATACAAAAATCACTTGTACGTCCCTGGATTTATCTCCTAACTCATCAAGCCCTTGACGAAGAAGCGCCAGTGTAGCCGGACATAGGTCGGGGCAGGATGTATAACCAAAATAAAGTATTACGATCTTGCCCCGAAAACTGCTCAATGAAACCGGTCCATTGGCAGATTGAAGTGTGAAGTCAGGCATGGGTTTTGGCGGCTCGATCACTTCCCCATGCAGTTTTCTTGGCGTCAAAAACTGAATCTCAATGAATGCTATTAACAAAACTGCAATAACTAAAGCAATTCCAATGTCACGTCTAAAAGGTTTCATGTTTGGTTTCCATAAATTTAAATTGCTGCTTTAATATTTGCCAATTACGATAAGCATATTAATCTGGAAAAATAATAAATGAGCGGCGGAAATTTCCCGCCGCTCAACATAGTAAATGTTTACTGTTCCCGGATTTCAACTGGTACAGTGATCTCTCCGGATGTCTCGAAGACCAAAGTTAAATTTACATTGGCGCCTGCAGCGAATTCGGCATCCTTCTTCATGATACACATGATATGCATACCGCCACTCTTCAATTCCACTTCATCCCCAGCCGGAATTTCCAGAGGCTTATCGAGCAAATTCATTCCCATAGAACCATCGCTTTTCATAACCATTTCATGAACTTCGATTGAGCCACAGGCCGGGCTTGTTCCTGAGAGCAACCTGTCGGGGGCGTTGCCAGAATTCTTGATCACCATATAAAAAGCACCCGAGGTAACCATGTCCATTGAGGGGCGTCCCCAGGCACTTTCGACGCTTATTGCTGGCGCTGGCGCGGCGGACGGAGCACAACCAGCAATCAGGGTGATCAGCAGCAAACCCAAAGCCAACACACGAAATATGCGAAACTTCATTTTAGCCTCCTAAATTATTATTTGAAAATTTTGAAATTTTTCTTGAATGTCCGTGAAGTGATTTATCGTTTATTTTCCCTTTTTTGCACCTCTCGTGTATAATCAGGCTTGATAAAATTAGATAATTTTCGATAAGTCTATCATTTTTTATTTCTTATTGCAAGGTAAGTTTTTGCATTCGGAAGTTGTAGAAAAGAAACTAAATTGTATAAAATCAAAAATTTTTTCATGATTGAATTGTTTCAGAAAAACAAAACCTATTCAAACAATGGCTTTAGAGGAATCGCATGGATTTAATCGTTGCTTTCATTACAGGTTTAACTACGGGCGGTTTGGGATGCCTGGCTGTCCAAGGCGGGCTGTTGACCAGTACCTTGGCTCATCAGATCGAATTGGATTTGCAAGTCCACAATGGTGCTGGCAGTTCTCAAAAATTTAGACCGCACATTGCCCAACCCATTTTATTTTTCCTGGCAGCCAAACTGATCGCCTACACAATCCTTGGCTATTTGCTGGGGTCTGTTGGCTCAGTCCTTCAACTTACACCGTTGATGAGCGCAATCCTGTATTTTGCGATTGGTATTTTCATGATCGGCAACGGACTCCGTATGTTCAATGTTCATCCCATCTTTCGATATTTTGTCATTGAACCACCCTCAGCGCTGACTCGTTATATTCGACGCAAATCGAAGAACGGCGCGTCATTCTTTACCCCCATCCTGCTCGGCACACTGACAATTTTCCTGCCCTGTGGCGTGACTCAAGCCATGATGGCCACCGCTCTCGGCACTGGCTCTCCGCTGCAAGGCGCGACCCTCATGTTCGCATTCATCCTTGGCACTTCACCGCTGTTTTTCTCAGTTGCATATTTTGCGACCCAGTTGGGTTCAGCCATTGAAAAGTACTTCACCCGCATCGTGGCTGTAACCATGCTCCTCATGGGACTAATTCAAGTGGATACCGGCCTTAACTTGTCTGGTTCGGCATTCTCTTTCTCCAGAACCATCAGCATATTGGAGGCTTATGCCCTGCCGACCCAAACGGGTTTATCCATTGAAGTAACAGAAAATGGATATTCCCCGCAGACTCTGCATTTACCCGCCAATCAGGACCTGACCATTGAGTGGGTGACACGCAACACACAGACCTGCGCCCGGTCTGTTGTGATCCCGGATCTGTTTTATCAAACGATCCTTCCCACTACTGGAAGGGTCGAATTTGACATTCCTGCCCAGGAAAAGGGTGCTATTATTCGCTACACCTGTTCAATGGGAATGTATCCCAGCCAACTTGTATTTGACTTGGAATCAACAGAGACCGATCAATGAAATAGCGAGAGAAAAAATGAAGAAAACCTTCAATGTTCCCGATATGACTTGTCCCAACTGTGCCATGCATCTGGAAGGCTTGGAAGATGAAATCCCCGGCGTAAAGCGCATTACTGCCAGTTACAGGAAATTAAATATGGAAGTCGAGTTTGATGAAACCATGCTCACTGTTGAACAAATTATTCTTGCTGCAAACAAGATTGGTTATCACCCTGAGCCAAACCCTGCCTGACCTTTATTTTTATCCTTATACAATAAGCCCATAAAAAGAAAAAATAATTAACAAATCAACCTGCGAGCATAATCAAGTTCTCGCTGTGTTTTGCCGCCACAAACCAATATCTGGGAAATACACCTTGTAATAGATCAATTTAATCATTCAATAGACCTCTTGCAAAAATCAAATCGTAGTTCGCACAAAACATAATTTTTTGTGTAGTAGTGCGCTCACTAGCGCACTTATGCAAGAGGGCTAATAAAAAAATGGAGAATAGTATGAAAAAGATTTTGATACATATGTTTGCACTTATCTTTCTAGTTTCAGCCTGCGGAACATCCACTCTCACGGATGTTCAAGAGAGCATTGTAATTTTAGCTCCATATGCTCATGCGGCAGGCGCTGGCGAAACTACTGCGGTTTATATGGTCATCAAGAATAATGGCGCACAAGCAGACCGCCTCATCAGTGCAACTTGTGATGCCGCAATGATGACTCAGGCCATGGAAAGCAGTATGGAAGGGGATGTAATATCGATGGGGGATATCCCGGTCATTGAACTGCCAGCCGGATCAAGCGTAGAATTAAACCCCGGAGGCTTCCATATCATGCTTATGGACCTGACGCAGGAACTCAAGGCAGGTTCCATGATTCGTCTTACGCTAGAGTTTGAAAAAGCAGGCAAAATGACCCTGGAAGTACCCGTATTAGTTATTGGGACTGCGCCATAACAACTGGCTTGGTTTTGAAAACATTATTTCTTGATGAGAGTTGCTTAATTACCCTGATCCCGCCAAAAAAACAACCCAATTTTGTAGTAGACTCGTCCTACCTTTAGAAAATTTTCGCGTAGATTTCCCTTACCAAGAGAGGTTGTGAATGATACCCAAAAAACAAAACCCTACGATTGACCCAGTTATTATTGTTGCGCTCGGCGTGGTGTTGATGGCGGTGGCATTCGCCCTGGTTATATTCAAACCGAATACAGAATTTCTAATTGCCGGTTCAGGTGCATGGAGTCAACTCATTGTTGCATTTGTCACCGGTATTACCACCGGCGGGTTAAGCTGCCTTGCCGTGCAGGGCGGACTTCTAGCCAGTTCCCTTGCACACCAGATCGAGCAGGATTATGTTGTTCAAACTGGACATATTAAGAAATCAAAACAACAAACGCCAACCCGTACCAGCACGGCATTACCCATCCTTCTTTTTCTTTCCTCAAAATTAATCGCCTATACTTTGCTCGGCGGATTGCTGGGCTGGCTCGGTTCCTATCTCACGCTCAGCCCCATGACCCGCGCCATATTGATGATCATCATTGGCATTTTCATGATCGGTAATGCACTCCGCATGTTCAATGTGCATCCCATCTTTCGTTACTTTTCCATTGAGCCGCCCAAATTCATCACGCGCTACATCCGCCGTACCGCCAAAGGGACAGACACTGCCACTCCGCTTTTTCTTGGCGCTCTCACAGTATTCATTCCATGCGGCGTTACCCAGGCCATGATGGCGACGGCGCTTGGCACAGGCAGCGTCACAATGGGTGCAGCGCTTATGTTTGCCTTTGTCCTCGGTACCAGCCCGGTTTTCTTCATCATCGCTTATTTGACCACTGAACTTGGCGCGCGGCTCGAAAAGCTCTTCATGCGGTTTGTTGCGGTCGTCCTTTTGATCCTGGGATTCGTAACCATGAATGGCGGACTTAGTGTATTAGGTTCACCGCTCTCGTTTCAAAACCTGACCCGCGGCCTGCTTCCGTCCAATGGCGACTCTGCCGCTGTAACTGGATCCTCTCAAAGTCCGGTTGGAAGCGAGATTGTCCTCAATGTCAAAAATGACGGCTACTTCCCAGGCAAATTGAGCGCTCCTGCGGATACGGCGTTTGTCCTGAATCTCGTCACAAATCAGACCTATTCTTGTGCGCGTGATTTTGTCATCCCGGCCTTGAATGTTTATCAGCTCCTGCCCGATACAGGCACAGTGCAGGTGAATATCCCTGCGCAGGTGAAGGGAAGTAAATTATTTTTTACCTGTTCGATGGGCATGTATACCGGGCAGATCGTTTTTCAATAGATGGTTGAGGCGGCATGATAAAGAAAACTTTCAAAATTCCCGATATGACCTGCTCCAATTGCGCGATGAAGCTCGAAGGCCTCGAAGATACTTTGGAGGGCGTCAAAGAGATCAACGCCAGTTATCACAAACTTAACATGGTGATCGAGTTTGATGATTCCAAACTCACCGAAGAGCAGATCATCGCGGCGGTCAAGAAAAAAGGATATACTGCTGTGGCAGTCTGAAGAACGTGAAAAAAGAAAAAGGTTACAAGTAGAAACCAACTTGTAACCTTTTTTTGTGGGTTTGTGGCGAACCAAATTGGGTACTGATTGCCAACCTTCAGGGTTTCCAATTAAAAACTCACCTTACGCGGTACGGGTATGTCGTTGCGAGGACGCTCTTGTTCTTCGTCCGAAGCAATCTTCCTTGTCATACAAGAGATTGCTTCGCCGCTAAAACCAAAGGCGCGGCTCGCAACGACATCAACTTTTTAGTAAAACTGCGTAAGGTGAGTTAAAAATAACTATTTCATGTATACTTGCCCCAGCCAAATTTAGGAGAACATGTATGAAAAAAGGAATACTATACGGCATCGGCGCCTATGCCTTTTGGGGATTCTTTCCCATTTACTGGAAACTGCTTCACCACGTTCCTGCCATCCAATTGATCGGACATCGCATCATCTGGTCGTTTTTGCTGCTATTCATCGTCATCCTCTTTACCAAACAATGGAAGGATTTTCGGGCAACAGTCAACGCCAGGGTTTTACGTATTTATACAGTTGCGGCCATCCTCATTGGCATTAACTGGCTGATGTATGTTTGGGCGGTTAATCATGAGTTTATCGTTGAAACCAGCCTTGGATACTTCATCAACCCGCTTCTCAGTGTTCTAATGGGTGTGATCTTCTTTAAGGAGCGTTTGCGTCTTGCGCAATGGATTCCGGTCGTCTTGGCCGCGTTGGGTGTGTCTTACCTAACTCTCGTATATGGACGCCTGCCTTATATAGCGCTCTCATTGGCTTTCTCTTTCGGTCTGTATGGATTGGTGAAAAAGCTCTCTCCACTTGGTTCCCTGTATGGGCTGACCATTGAAACGGGGATTCTCTTTGTCCCTGCTCTTGGTTATCTTTTATTTACACAAATGAACAGCACCGCGGCTTTTCTTCACACCGGTTCAATGTCTGACCTGCTTATGGTTGGAGCGGGAGTTGTCACAACCATCCCTTTGCTCATGTTCGCCTCAGCGGCGCGCTCCATTCCTTTGTGGGTGGTTGGGTTGCTTCAATATATTGCACCCACGCTTCAATTTATTATCGGCGTTTTTATTTATAAAGAGGCATTCAGCTATCACCAACTGATCGGATTTGGCATTGTATGGACGGCGCTCATCGTTTTCCTCGTTGAGAATTATCTCGCGAACCGCACTCCCGTAGAGCCAATTGCTGAAATGGGTGAAGGCTAAACCGAATTCCATTCCCCTTAAAGTTTTCTACATGACCTCTGTAGATTATTTCTGGAAAAACTACAAGATCAGCAATTCCCTGAAATTTTAGATTGTGGCAGTACCCATAGACGTAGGGTATAATTCAGTGACTGAATTTTGAATAAGGAGTTTGCATGCCCACTGCGCTAATTACTGGCATTACAGGACAAGATGGTTCGTATCTTGCCGAATTATTATTGAAAAAAGGATACCGTGTAATCGGTGTTGCGCGCCGTTCAAGTACGCTTAGCACAGAACGTATCCGGCATATTTTGGATGAAATTACAGTTGTTCAAGGCGATTTACAGGATCAAGGTTCCCTGCTTGCCTTTCTGGAAGAATATCAACCTACCGAAGTGTACAATCTCGCGGCACAATCCTTTGTGCCGACATCCTGGAATCAGCCGGCGCTAACGGGTGATGTCACTGCCTTAGGCGTGACTCGCCTGCTGGAAGCCATCCGATACGTGAATTCAAAGATCCGTTTTTATCAGGCTTCATCCAGCGAAATGTTCGGCAAGGTCGTGGAAGTTCCTCAAAATGAAAACACGCCTTTCTACC
>Ga0172368_10004899_pt1 | contig 15249 bp, 11 predicted proteins | sample Lak11m_FD_114540 | JGI IMG/M metagenome (GOLD analysis project Ga0172368, IMG submission 114540) | Freshwater microbial communities from Kabuno Bay, South-Kivu, Congo - kab_022012_11m | ecosystem: Environmental > Aquatic > Freshwater > Lake | place: Democratic Republic of the Congo: South-Kivu...
CCGACGGCCACCAGTACGGCTACGCCCACCCCGACCGCGACACCGACGGCCACGTCCACGCCGACAGTCACCGCGACTGCCACGCCCGCGCGCTGCTGGCTGCCGCTGATCTGGCGGTAAACGCTGCGCGCTACCTAACCCCCCATCCCCCTTCCCTCGCAGGGAAGGGGGAGCAGAGGGGGTTAGGTCCTGAGCCTGACATGATGAAACATTCATGCTGCGGCGCCTATCGCTTCATCGTGTGTTCATTTGGCGTGCCTATACTGGGTTTGAGGATCACGTGCCAGGCACTTGCGAAGTGCCCGGCACGTGCGAACTTCCGCCAAAGCAACAGCATGAAGGCGTTGCTGCGTTTCGCCCTGCCGACGCTCCCGATCACGGCCACGGTGGACGAGGCCACGCTGCGGCTGTACCAGGTGAGCCGCAGCAACGGTAACACCCTGACCCTTCGGGCTGAGCCTCAGGACGAAGCCCTGGGCGCGCACCGGGTGTTGGCCGCTTGGATCGATGCCGAGGCCAACAAGACGCAGCGCCAGACCGGCGTCAATTGGGCAGTGGTGGGCATGGGCAGCGGCAGCGACTATGTGGCGGAGGCGGACGGCACGGCGGACCTGGCCAGCGCGGGCGGCGCGTGGATCGACCTGGACGTGACCGCCATGGTGCAGGCCTGGGCTGCCAACCCGGCCGACAACCACGGGCTGGTGCTGACGCAGGAGGCGGCCAGCGGGGCAGTGTACTACAACTTCTGCAGCGAGCTGGGCTGGCCGCCTTGCACCGCGGCCCAGGCGCCTAAGCTGACGATCTGGTATCGCTGATGGAGGCATGTATGAGGCACCGCCGGCCATGGGGCACAGTGATGCGGCGTATCGGTCTCATCATCCTGCTTTGGGGACAGGCCTGGGTCGGCCAGGCGCTCCTCGCACATGCCCAGGCTGATATCGCCGAGGGAGGCCAGCTTGCCCCCGCTTGGGCGGTCCAGGTAGCCGTCGGGAGTTATCATTCCTGCGCTATTACCGCGCATGGCGGAGTCAAGTGCTGGGGCGCTAACGGCAACGGCCAACTGGGTGAAGGCACGACACGGGCGCATTTGTTGCCGGTGGACGTGGTGGGCTTGACAGATGGTGTCATCGCGATGACGCTGGGAGAAGCTCATACCTGTACCCTGATAGCCGGCGGCCGCGTGAAGTGCTGGGGGCAGAATAGCTACGGCCAGCTCGGTGACGGCACCACCACCGATCGCCGAACCCCAGTAGATGTGGTAGGGTTGGGCAGTGGCGTGCGCGCCATCGCGGCGGGCAGCTACCACACTTGCGCTGTGACCGGGACCGGCGGGGTCAAATGCTGGGGCACCAACGAAAACGGTCAAGTCGGTGATGGCTCAGTCCAGAGACGATCGATTCCGGTGGACGTTGTGGGATTAACCGGTGGCGTACAGGCGCTAAGCGCAGGCGTGGGCCATACCTGTGCTCTGACGATGGGCGGCGGCGTCAAATGCTGGGGGCCAACGGTATCGGACAACTGGGCGATGGCACGAACCGCACGCACCTGACGCCGGTGGATGTGGTGGGATTAGCCAGTGGTGTACGGGCGATCGGCGTCGGGAGCTTGCATAGCTGTGCGGTTACCGTGAGCGGCGCAGCGCAATGTTGGGGGGCAAACAACTCCGGTCAGCTCGGGATCGACCCCAGGAGTCATCCGTATCTATCGACGCCGACAGATGTGGTGGGGCTGCAGAGCGGGGTGTTAACCATTAGCGGCGGCTACCAACACACGTGTGCCATCCTATCCGGCGGTGCTGTGCAATGCTGGGGCAACAACGAGTTCGGGCAAGTAGGTGACAGCACAACCACCAATCGCTTTACTCCCATCGACGTGGTAGATCTGCAAAGCGGGGTGACCGGCATTAGTGCCGGCAGTTACCACACCTGCGCCGTCACCGATGCGGGTGGGGTCAAGTGCTGGGGGCGAAATACAGCCGGCCAACTGGGCGACGGAACCACCACAACACGACTCACGCCGGTGGATGTGCTGCTGTTCGACTGCGCAAATGTCAGCGAGATCCCCCGGTCGGAGTGCCAGGCGCTGGTCGCGCTGTACGACAGCACGGCCCTACCGGGCTGGAGTTGGACCGACGGCAGCGGCTGGCTGCGCACGGCCACCCCGTGCAGTTGGTACGGCGTGACCTGCACAGCCGGCCACGTCAGCGGGCTCGACCTGCACGCGAACAACCTGGGTGGCCCACTGCCACCCGAATTAGGCGACCTGGCCGCCCTCCAGACGCTGAACCTGAGCGACAATGAGCTCGGCGGTCCCCTCCCGGCGGAACTCGGCCGGCTCACTGATCTGCAAACGCTCGATCTGTCTTTCAATCAATTCGGCGGATCGCTGCCGGCCGAGCTCGGGGCGCTCACGGCTCTGCGCAGCCTCAAGCTAAACGGCAATTCCTTCAGCGGTCCCATCCCGGCCGCATTCGGCAACCTGAGCGAACTGCAAGAACTGTTCTTGAATAGCAACCAACTCAACGGCTCCATCCCACCTGAGTTAGGTCAACTGGGGGCCTTGCAGACGTTGCTGCTGGCCGGCAACCAACTTGATGGTACGATCCCGGCGCAGTTGGGCCATCTGACCGCCTTGCAGGACCTGGAACTGCACGTCAATCAACTCTCCGGCGCCATCCCTCCGGCACTAGGCCAGCTGACGGCCTTGCAGTACCTGGCATTGGATTACAACAACCTGAGTGGGCCGCTGCCGGCTGAAATGGGCGATCTTGTGGCTTTGCAGCACCTCAGCCTGTCGCATAACCAACTCAGCGCCCCCCTGCCGCCTGAACTCGGCCGTTTGGTGGCCTTGCGCACACTCAACCTGAGCCACGATCAGCTCAGTGGATCGATTCCGCCGGAGCTCGGCCAGCTCCCCAAGCTGGTCAACCTTTACCTCAACGACAACCACCTCAGCGGGCCTATCCCGTCCGAGTTGGGGGATCTGGCCGCCCTCCAAGGCACAGTCGTGGCCGACGCCTGGCAGTCTCCGTTGGCTTGGGTTGTCCTCCCCTGGCATTACCCCACACCGGACACCCTACCCTCCACCCGCCGCGCCGATCTGATCGGCGGAGACGCCGTGATCACAGCGACGGCGCCCACCGCGGTCATGCGACCACCGCCCCAGCCGCCTTGCTGTGGCTACCTGCACCTGTCCAGCAACCGGCTCAGTGGGCCCATCCCGGCCGAGCTGGCGAAACTCATCGGCCTCCACAGCCTCGACCTGGCCGGCAATCAGCTCAGCGGCTCCATCCCGGCCGGCGTCGTCGGCCTGGGCGACTACTGGGAAAACCTGGGTCACAACCTGCTGGACGCCCGGGAGTATCCCGATATTGCCGCAACTCAAACCGTGCCGCCTACCGATCTCCAGGTGGCACGCGGCTGGCTCAGCGCCACCTTGACCTGGACGCCGATCCCCTACACAGGGGACGGTGGCTACTACGAGATCAGCTACTCCCGCTGGCCGGACGGGCCCTTCCAGGTGCACGGTCACACGGCCGACAAGACCGTCGCCAGCTACGCCATCACTGGCCTCTTGCCCGGCCAGACGTACTATTTCCGCCTGCGCACCTTCACGCCGGCGCATGCCTTCGGGGTGACCGATGAGTGGGGTCGCTGGCGGGGTTACACCCAGCAGAGCAATCTGTGGAGCGAATACAGCACGGTGGTGAGCGCGGGCGACGAGACGCCTACACCCACAGCGACGCCGACGGCAACCAGCACGCCAACCGTGATGGCCACACCCACTGTGACCTCAACGCCGACCGAGACGGCCACGCCTACGTCGAGCGTGACCCCCAGCGCCACGCCGACGGCCACCAGCACGGCCACAGTTACACCGACTGCCACGCCAACACCGACTACCACCGCGACACCGACGGCGACACCTACGCCGACAGTCACCCCGACCGCAACACCGACGGCCACGTCCATGCCGACAGTCACCCTGACCGCCACGCCGACGCCCACCAGTACGGCCACGGTCACCCCGACCGCGACACCGACAGCCACATCCACGCCGACAGTCACCGCGACCACCACGCCGACGTCCACCAGTACGGCCACGGTCACCCCGACCGCGACACCGACCATCACCGCGACGCCGACGGCGACATCCACGCTGACAGTCACCGCGACGGCCACGCCCGCGCGCTGCTGGCTGCCGCTGATTTGGCGGTAAACGGCGCGCACTACCTAACCCCCATCCCCCTTCCCTCGCAGGGAAGGGGGATGGGGGTTAGGCCAGAACTACCATTTTCAATCCTACTCTGGAAAGAGCGGGAAATATGCTGTGGTGACAATAGCGGAGATGAGGGGATCAGGGGATAGAGCAGCGAGAACATTCCCCCAATCCCCGACGGTTCTTATCTGCCGTGGCACCGCGCCGAACATGGGCGTTTGCCTGGAAAAATCGCCCGCTTGCCTGTCAACTGGCCGTCGGATCGTTTTGGATCACACCGAACAGATTGCCTTCGGTGTCGGCACAGTAGGCCAGGTAGCCGACGGACGGGACGGCCATTCTAGGCATCACCACCCGTCCGCCGTGCTGCGTCACTTTTGTAACGGCATCATCCAACGAAGCGACCTCGAGCGTGTTAACTGTCCCGATGATGGGCTGCTCGCGGCGCGTGATGGCCCCATCAATGCCGGGCGCCTCTTGATTGCCCGTGCTGACCAACCAGTAGTCTGTCGGGCCATCCCACTTCTCGATCTTCCACCCGAACGCATTTTCGTAAAAGCGGACAGCGCGCTCCGGCTGATCGGCCGGCAACTCAAAGTGTATGACGCGTGACATGGTACCCCCTCGGAATTCAGATGTAAGGCTGCTGGTAGCCGATGGTCTTCGTTGCGATGCTGGTCGGCCGGCCAGCATCGCAAGGCGTGGATGAAACAACTGTTCTATTCTAACTTGCGGCCTGTCGAATTTCCGTAGGCCCGATTCCCATGTCGCCGTGATAGCGACGCCCGGCCCGTGCGGCAGGGCAGTTTTCATGCCGTGAACAGCGCCACAGCCCATGAGAAGGCGACAGCTATCGTCCATGGTCAATCGTCCATCGTCGTTCTCTGAGCAGGCTCAGGCCGGCAACCGTCCGCGGAGATCCTCCGGGCGGAACGGCCCAGGCGCCGCGATGAGCCGGCGCGCCGCCTCCACCTGACCCCAAACGTTCCACAGGAGCACGCCGCGCACTCGCCCGTCCCGCAGGTAGTACACGATGCCCTTGTGGAACGGCTCCTGCCAATCCTGCACCAGGTCGAGCCGCGGGTCGGTGTCGCCCACTGCCTCATAGCCCAGCTCGAAGAGGTCAGAATAGAAGAACGACAGGTGATCATAGCGTTCAGCCGTTCCCGCCATGTTCCGACCGGCGATCCGGCCCATGGTATTGGCGTTGTCTTCGTGTTCGACGCGCCTGTGCTCGCCGAGCGCCGAGTCGCAAAAGGACGCCACATCGCCGGCCGCGTAGATTTCCGGCCGGCTGGTGCGGAGGTGCTCGTCGACGACGATGCCGTTCTCCACCTGGAGGCCGATCTGCTGTGCCAGTTTTACGTTCGGTTGGATGCCGATGCCCGCGACGATTCCGTCCACCTCGATCTCGACCTGCTGGCCAGCACCCAGCGCAAAGGACGCCACCGTCAGGCGGTCCCCCTGCTGCGCGATGCCTTGCACAGTGTGTTGATCGAGCACACTCACCCCTTTGCGGCGGTAATAGTCGGTGACGAAGCGTGCCAGGTCCGGGGGAAAGATGCGCCAGCCGATGGCTTCCTCCGGGAAGAGCAGGCTGACCTCCTTCCCGTTCATCGCCAGCGCAGCCGCTACTTCCGAGCCGATGAACCCTCCGCCGATCACCGCGAAGCTGCGCCCCTGGTCGGCCAGGCCGCGCAGACGCCGGTAATCGTCCACCGTGCGGTAGTAGATCACCGACGGTGGGCCGAACGGCAGGCGGCGAGGCGTGCCGCCGGTGGCCAGCAATAGCGCCTCGTAGCTGTATTCCTGGCCCCGATCATCCGTCACCGTCCTGGCCTGTGCATCCAGCTTTTCTGCCGTCTGCCCCAGGTGCAGGGCAACGCCCTGCTTCGACGTATTCCGCCAGATCGCGTCGAGGCTTTGCCCCTTCCAGAGCATTTTCGAGAGGGGGGGCCGGGCGTAGGGCGGATCCGGCTCAGAGCTGATGATGCCAATGGTTCCTTCTCGATCGATCTCACGGATGCCGTCCACAGCCGCCGCAGCGGTCATGCCGCCGCCGATGATCAGGTATTTGTACTTTGCCATGCTACCTCCCACGGATGTCTATTCCTCCAGTCCTTCTTCCGGCACGTTAGGCGTCCACCATCTCGCATCATCCGCGGTGATCAACGCGGCGGCCGTTTCCGGGCCCCACGTCCCCGCGCGATAGTTCGGGAAGTCAATCGGCGGAACCGCTTCCCACACGTTCAAGATCGGCATCAGCACAGACCAGGATGCCTCCGCCTGGTCGGCGCGCATGAACAGTGTCGGATCGCCTCGCATCACATCCAACAGCAGCGTTTCGTAAGCTTCCGGCGGCGCTTCTTTGAAGGTCTCCCGGTAGGAGAAATCCATCTCCACGGGAGCCAGGCGCACGGTCTGACCCGGCTGTTTGGCCTGGAAGCGCAGCATGATCCCTTCCTCCGGCTGGATGCGGATGATGAGGCGATTGGGCTGCCAGTCCAGGACCGCGCTGGGCGGAAACGATTGATGCGGCACCGGCCGGAACTGGATGGCCACCTCCGAGACGCGGCCGGGCAGGCGCTTGCCCGTGCGGAGATAGAAGGGCACGTCCTGCCAGCGCCAGTTATCCACGAACAACTTCACCGCGGCGTAGGTCTCCGCGTGCGAGTCGGGAGCCACATCGGGCTCGCCGCGGTAGGCCGGCACCTTCTTCCCTGCAAGCCAGCCGGAATCGTACTGCCCGCGCACGGCGAACTGGTGCACCTGCTCCTCGGGGATGCGGCGGATGGCGCGCAGCACGTCCACCTTGCGGTTTCTGATCTCGTCGGCGTCGAAGGAGACCATCGGCTCCATCGCGATCAGGCACAGGATCTGGAGGAGGTGGTTCTGGATCATGTCGCGCAGCGCGCCGGCATGTTCGTAGTAATCACCCCGGTGCTCCACCCCCACCTGTTCGGCCACGGTGATCTGTACGTTCTTGATGTAGCGCCGGTTCCAGATCGGTTCGAAAAGGGCGTTGGCAAAGCGGAAAGCCAGGATGTTCTGCACCGTTTCCTTGCCCAGGTAGTGATCGATCCGGTAGATCTGGGATTCCTCGAACACTTTCCGCAGCGTCGTGGTCAGGGTGTTCGCCGAAGCCAGATCGTGGCCGTAAGGCTTCTCCACCACGACGCGAGCCTGGTGGCGATCCTTCGCCAGCCCGGCCGCCTCCAGCCCCGGCAGGATCTTGCCGATCAGACCCGGCGGCACCGCCAGGTAGAAGACGCGATTGGCTCTGGCGTTCCACTTCTTCTCCTGGTCGGCAATCTGCTTCGCCAGTTGCAGGTAGATGGCCTGATCGCCGAAGTCGCCGCACAGGTAGGAGATGCCGGGCGCGATCGCATCCCACGCCTGATCGTCGCTCTTGCCCCGCCGCGAGAAGCGATCCACGCCATCGCGCAGGTGCGTGCAGTACTCGTCCTCTCGCATCTCGACGCGGTCGACGGCGATGACTGCGAGCCCTTCGGGCGGAAGCCAACTGTCCACCCAAAGGTTGTAGACTGCCGGCACCAGCTTGCGCCAGGTCAGGTCGCCGGCCCCGCCGAAAATCACCAGGATCGTCGGCCCCGGACGGGTACGATCATCCATCAGTCTTTCCCCCCGTGCGTATAGAAGACGCCCACCATCCGTTCATCCTGCCCATCCGCTGTCCTTCTCCCATGCGTGTAGAAGACGCCCCCAATCCGTTCATCCTGCCCATCCGCTATCCTTCTCCCATGCGTGTAGAAGACGCCCCCAATCCGTTCATCCTGCCCATCCGCTGTCCTCCTCCCCATGCGTATAGAAGACGCCCACCATCCGTTCATCCCGCCCATCCGCTGTCCTCCTCCCAGTGCGTGTGGAACACGCCTTTGGCATCCACCCGTTCGTAAGTGTGCGCGCCGAAGTAATCCCGCTGCGCCTGGATCAGGTTGGCGGGCAGCCACGCGCTGCGGTAGCCGTCGAGGTAGGCCAGCGAAACCGCCAGCCCCGGAACGGGAATGCCCGCGTCGATGGCCGCGTGCACGACGTTGCGCAGGTCTTCCTGCCGCGCCATCACCTCACCGCCGAGGCTGGAGTCCAGCAGCAGGTTCGGTAAATCCGGCTGTGCCTGGTACGCCGCCCGGATCTTTTCCAGGACCGCCGCACGGATGATGCAACCCCCGCGCCAGATGCGCGCCACCGCCTCCAGGTCGAGGTCGTACCGGTAGGCGCCCGACGCGTGGCCGAGCTGCGCCAGGCCTTGCGCATAGGTCATGATCATCGCGGCGTACAGCGCGTTGCGCAGACGCTCGATGAACGCGGTCGCCTCTGCCTCGTCACCGGCCGCCGGCCGCCGGGATGCGAGCGGGCGGATCGGCCGATCCAGCCGGCCGCTCGCAGCTTCCCGTTCGGCCTTCAGCGCCGACAGATCGCGCATGGCGACCGCCAGGTCGATGGTCGGCGCGGGCACTTGCAGATCCATCGCGTCCTGCGAGGTCCACATGCCCGTCCCTTTTTGTTTCGCCGCGTCCAGGATCACGTCGATCAGCCGCTGGCCGGTCCGCTCGTCGGGCTGGCGGAAGATGTGCGCCGTGATCTCCACCAGGTAGCTGTTCAGCTCTGACTTGTTCCACCGGTCGTAGATGTCGCAGAGCTGGTCATCAGTCAAGCCCAGGCCGCGCTTCATTAGATCATACGTCTCGGCAATCAGTTGCATCAAGCCATACTCGATGCCGTTGTGCACCATCTTGACGTAATGACCGGCTGAGCCAGGCCCCAGGTAGGCCACGCACGGCTGACCGTCGACCTGCGCGGCCACCGCCTCGAAGATGGGCCGCACCCGTTCGTAAGCGGCCCGCGGGCCACCGGGCATCAGGCTGGGGCCGTGCCGTGCGCCGTGTTCGCCGCCCGAGATACCCACGCCCAGGTAGGTGAAGCCCTTCTCGGCCAGGGTCCTGGCGCGCAGATCGGTGTCTTTGAAGTGCGAGTTGCCGCCGTCGATGATCATGTCGCCGGGTTCGAGCTGGGGCAGGAGCGCGGCGATCACGGCGTCCACGGGCGGGCCGGCGGGCACCAGCAGCATCACGGCGCGGGGCCGGCGCAGGGCCGCGATCAGATCGGCTGGCTTGTCCACTCCGCGGACGTTTCGCCCCGCCGCTTCCCGGCGCAACGCCTGCACCTGGCTCACGTCCCGGTCGTAGCCGGCCACCGCGTAACCGTGATCGGCCATGTTCAGCACCAGGTTGCGACCCATCACGCCCAGGCCGATCATGCCGATGTCGTACGTGCTGTCAGCCATCGAATGTCCTTTCCGGGTACATTAGAGGTGCAGCTCCAGCTCAGCCAGGGCCGCCCGGGTTGTATCGTAGCTCGTATGATGAATGCCGCGGATGCCCAAGCCCTGCGCTACCTCCACGAACATGGCCCGATCATCCACGTACAGCACCTCGTTGGCCGGCGCCTGGGCCACGTCCAGGGCCAGCCGGTAGATGTCCTCGTCCGGCTTGCGAAAGTGGACGAACGACGAGACGACGAAGAAATCCACGAACGACGTCAGCCCGAAGTCTCTGACCCGATGTTGGGCCAGCTCGCGGCCTTCGTTGCTCACGGCGGCTACCTTGAGGCCGTGTGCCGCCTTCAGGTCACGGATCAGCGCCAGCATCTCGGGGTAAGGCCGGGACTGGGCGAACATGAACTCTCTGAATTCGGCGCGCGTGAAAGAGCACTGCCGGTAGAATACCACTCGATCCAGGTATTCGTCCAGGCTCAGTTTGCCCGCCTCGTAGGTGTCGAAGGTGAGATGGTGGCGTTCGTCCATCTCGGCGGAATCCAGCCCAAATCGCTCAGCCGCGCGGCGACGCGCCGCCCGATCCCACCCGTTGGTGCCCAGGACGCCGCCGATATCCAGGAACAGTGTCGTAATGCTGGCGTTGATGGCTATCACCTCATTTCATCAATATCTTATATCGATCAATCAGTCCTGTCGGCCGCGATCTCGACATACTTCTGGCTCAATGTCTGCAACAGGGACGTGAGCGCATCGTCGAACTTGCGCACGCCTTCGTCCTCCAACTGTTGTGTTGCCCGGTCGAGATCGATCCCGACCTCGGACAGAAGCTCGAGCACCTGGTAAGCCGCTGGCACGTCCTTTTCCAGGGTGAGCGCAGGCCGACCGTGATCACGGTACGCTTCGAGCGTTTCGAGCGGCATCGTGTTGATCGTGTCCGGCCCGATCAGCGGCTCCACGTACTTTACGTCCGAATAGGCCGGGTTCTTGGTGCTGGTGCTGGCCCACAACACGCGCTGGCTCTTCGCGCCGCGGCCGGCCAAAGCCCGGAACCGCTCGCTCTCGAAGACCTCCCGGTATATCTGATACGCGATCTTGGCGCTGGCGCTGGCGACCTGCCCGTGCAGCGTCGCGGCGAGCTTCGCGTGGCCGTCGGCCTGCATGATCTTTTCCAGCCGGGGGTCCAGCAGCACGTCGATCCGGCTGAGGAAGAAGCTGGCGACCGAGCTGATGCCATCGAGCGGTTGGCCTTTCTTCGCACGTTCTTCCAGGCCACCCAGGTAGGCCTCGGCCACCTGGCGGTAGCGCGGCAGCCCGAACAGCAGCGTCACGTTGACGTTGATCCCTTCAGCCGTCAGTTGGCGGATGGCGGGCAGCCCTTCCTCGGTGGCCGGCACCTTGATCAACACGTTGGGCCGATCCAGCGCGGCCCAGAAGCGCCGCGCCTCGCGCAGGGTGCCGACGATGTCGTACGCCAGCCGCGGGGACACCTCCAGGCTCACGAAGCCGTCCCGCCCTCCCGTCGCCTCGTAGACAGGCCGGAACAGGTCGGCCGCGGCCCGCACATCTTCCACGGCCAACGTCTCGTAGATCTCGAGCGCGCGCCTGGCCTGGCCGGCGAGTTGCCGGATCGCGTCGTCGTAGTCGTGGCTGCCGTCGATGGCTTTCTCAAAGATCGACGGGTTGGCCGTGACGCCGCTCAGTCCATCCTCCGCGATCAGGCGTTGCAGTTCGCCGGACGTGATCATCCCGCGGCGGATAAAGTCCAGCCAGATGCTCTGGCCGTAGGACTTCAGTTTCAACAGAGGGTTTTCCTTCAAGCGATGCGCCGCCCCCATTCGTAAGCTTTTCTGCATATTCCAACCTCCAACTTCCAACCTCCAACTTCCAACTTCCAACTTCCAACCTCCAACCTCCAACTTCCAACCTCTACAGCGCAATAATCACTCCTTTAGCCTGATCATCGCCAGGGCGCGCTGGCACACGGTATCCACGGTGAAGCCGTATTCCCGCAGCACGACCTCACCGGGCGCCGAGGCCCCGAAACGATCCACGCCGATCACGTCCCCCTCGTCGCCCACGTAGCGATGCCAACCCTGCGGTGACCCCGCTTCGACCGCTAGCCGGGCGCGCACGGCGGGCGGCAAAACGGTGTCGCGATAAGCTTGCGTCTGGGCGTCGAACAGCTCCCAACTGGGCATGGAGACCACGCGGGTGCGCACGCCCTGGCGCGCTAGCTGCTCCTGGGCGGCCAGGCACAACGCGACCTCCGAGCCGGAGCCGATCAGGATCAGATCGGGCCGGCCGCCGACCGCGCCGGACAGGACGTACGCGCCGTGGCGCAGCCCCGCGGCCGGCGCGTAGCGGATGCGATCCAGCGTGGGAACGGACTGCCGCGACAAGATCAGCGCCACCGGCCGGTCGCGCGTCTCGACCGCCATGCGCCAGGCCACGGCCGCCTCGTTGGCATCGCACGGGCGGATGACCACCAGGTTGGGGATGGCGCGCAGGCCGGCGAGCTGTTCTACCGGCTCGTGCGTCGGCCCGTCCTCGCCCAGGGCGATGCTGTCGTGCGTGAACACGTAGATCACGTGCAACCCCATCAGCGCGGCCAGGCGGATCGGCGGCCGCATGTAATCGGAGAAGATCAGGAACGTGGCGCCGAAGGGGATCACCCCGCCGTGCGCGGCCAGCCCGTTGAGCGCGGAGCCCATGCCGTGCTCGCGCACGCCGAAGTGCAGGTTCCGGCCGGTGTAGCTCCAGCCGCCGCCCGCCGACCCCTGCACGTCGCCCGCCTCGGACTGCGGATGCTGGAAGTCGCCCAGCCCCGGCATGGCGGTGTGCGTCGAGGGGTCCAGGTCGGCCGAGCCGCCGATCAGCGCGGGGAGATGGCCGGCGATGGCAGCCTGTATCTTGCCCGCCGCCACACGGGTGGCGATGCCTTTGGCGTCGGCGGGAAACTGCGGGATGTCACGGTCCCAGCCGGCGGGCAGGTCGCCGGCCATCAGCCCCTCCAGCTCGCGGGCGAGGTCAGGGTAGAGGCGGGCATATTCGGCGAAGGAAGATTTCCAGGCTTCCTCGGCCTGGCGACCGCGGTCGAGGGCCAACCGGAAGTACGCCAGCGCCTCGTGGGGCACGTAGAACGGCTGGTCGAGCGGCCAGCCCAGGGCTTGCCTGGTCAGCCGCGCTTCCTCCGCGCCGAGCGGTGCGCCGTGCGCCGCAAAGGTGTCCTGCTTGTGCGGCGCGCCGTAGCCCAGGTGCGTGCGGACCAGGATCAGCGAGGGCCGGTCGGCTTGCTCGCGGGCACACCGCAGCGCGTTTTCGATGGCGCCGAGGTCGTTGCCGTCGGCTACGGTCTCTGTGTGCCAGCCATACGCTTGGAAGCGCCGTGCGACATCCTCGGTGAAGGTGATCTGCGTGGCGGCCGAAAGGGTGACGGAGTTGTTGTCATAAAGATAGATCAGCTTGCCCAGCCTCAGGCTGCCGGCCAGCGACGCCGCCTCCGAGGCCACGCCTTCCATCAGATCACCGTCGCTGACGATGGCATACGTGGCGTGGTTGATGATCTCGAAGTTGGGGCGGTTATAGCGGGCCGCCAGATAACGCTCGGCGATTGCCATCCCCACGCCGTTGCCGAATCCCTGTCCCAGCGGGCCGGTCGTCACCTCCACCCCCGGCGTGAGGCCGCGCTCGGGATGGCCGGGCGTGATGCTCTCCCACTGGCGAAACCGCTTGATCTGGTCGAGCGGCACGTCGTAGCCGGTCAGATAGAGCAGGCTGTAGAGCAGCATCGAGCCGTGGCCGGCCGACAGGATGAACCGGTCGCGGTCGAACCAGCCGGGATTCGCCGGGTTGTGCTTCAGAAAGCGCGTCCACAGCACATAGGCCATCGGCGCCGCGCCCATCGGCAGGCCGGGATGGCCGCTGTTGGCCTTCTCCACTGCGTCGATGGACAGGAATCGGATCGTGTTGATCGCGAGCTGATCGAGGTCGATCCCCTCGCGGATAGCTGCGGCAGGTGATGGTAATGACACGAGCACACCTCCAGGTATCAGTGGAGCGCATTCAAGCCTGGTTGGGCGAGGTCTCCGACCGAGACCCAATCGTTAGCGCACGAGAGCCTGTATCACGCTAAGCAGCGGCGCCGGGTACAGTCCGAGCCAGATCACCGCCACAGCCAGGCCGGCCAGGGCCACGCCCCCCGCGCCCGCCACGGCCGGCCCCAGGCCGGACGGGCCTGCCTGCCCTTCCGGCTCACGGTACATCGCGACGATGATGCGCAGGTAATAGGTGATCCCGATGGCGCTGCCCAGCACCAGGATCAGGGCCAGCCACCACCAGGCCGTGCCCACCGCGGCCGCCAGCACGTAGAACTTGCCGATAAAACCTGCGGTCAGCGGGATGCCGGCCAGCGACAGCAGCGCGGCGGTGAGGATGGTCGCCAGCCACGGGCGCCGCCAGAACAGACCCCGGTAATCGTCCAACGCGTCCGCATCCCGCTTCGGCTCCGCGGCGCTCAGCACCGCCACCACGCCGAAAGCGGCCAGGATCGACGCAAAATACGCGACCAGGTAGAAGGTCACCGCGGTGATGGCCGCGGCGCCGCCGGCCAGGAAAGCCACCAGCAGATACCCCAGGTGCGCGATGGATGAGTACGCCAGGATGCGCTTGACGTTATCCTGGCGCAAGGCCAGCAAGTTGCCGGCCAGCATCGACGCCACTGCGATGGCCGCGAAGGCGATGGTGATCGACGGCAGCGCGGCCCCGTTCTGGCCGCCGGTGTACCCCGGCGCCATGACGAAATAGCGCAACAGGACGGCGAACATGCCGCCTTTCGAGGCGCTGGCGACGAACGCCGCGGTCGGCGCAGGCGCGCCCTCGTAAACGTCGGGCGTCCACATGTGGAAGGGCACGAGCGCCAGCTTGAAGCCGAAGCCGACGACGAGCATCGCCAGCCCGGCCTGAAGCAGGATGCTTCCGGGCGCATTCGTCGCGGGCAGTGACGCCAGCACAGCGAACTGCATGGTCCCTGTCTCCGCGTAGACCAGCGCCATGCCGAAGAGCAGGAACGCGGCCGACGCCGCGCCAAGCACCAGGTATTTCACGCCTGCCTCAATGCTGCGGCCGTTGGAGCGGGTGAACGCGATCAGCGCGTACAGCGAGACGCTCAAGATTTCCAGGCCCAGGAAGAAGGAGGCGAAGTGGCTGCTGGCGACCAGCACCGCGGAGCCCAGGGTCGCGAGCAGCAGCAGAACGTAATACGCCTCCGCCGGCTCCGCCCGCCGGCGCAGGTAGCCGTAGGACAGCAGCCCCACCGCGAAGCTGGCGATGATGATCAACCCCGTGTAGAACCGGGCGTACGCGTCAATGATCAATAGCGACGTCACCTGCTGTGGCCCGGTTTGGGCCGTCAGGAGCAGGGCGGCGAAGGCTGCGGCCAGCCCGATCAACGCCAGCCCGGCGGTCAGCGCAAGGTTGCGATGGAAGGCGATCAACAGCATCAGCGCGACCGCGGTTGCGCCGAGCACGATCCACGGGAGCAGGGCGGTCAGGTCGATGGGTGTCATGGGGTACCTCCGCGCAGTGCGGCCGGTCCGCCCGGCGGTGCACTGCTGGACGTCACAGTGCCCGGCTCGCCGGGTTGAGGTTGGGTCATCTGCGCCGCGGGCGCCTGCTGCTGGAGCGCCTGCAAGGCCCGGTCGGCGGTGTTCAGCACCGGCTGCGGGTAGAGGCCCAGC
>Ga0172368_10004908_pt1 | contig 15230 bp, 13 predicted proteins | sample Lak11m_FD_114540 | JGI IMG/M metagenome (GOLD analysis project Ga0172368, IMG submission 114540) | Freshwater microbial communities from Kabuno Bay, South-Kivu, Congo - kab_022012_11m | ecosystem: Environmental > Aquatic > Freshwater > Lake | place: Democratic Republic of the Congo: South-Kivu...
AGCAAAAAATACCTTATATCCCCCTCATTAAAATAAAAAAATAAAAATTCCATTCCTTTTTTAAATTCTTCAACAAAATTTCTATTTGAGAAAAAATATTGAAAAATATGTCGCACAACGGTTGCGTGTATGAAACGTTTGGCATTTCGAAGCGATTTCCTATCAAGTTACAACTACTTTTAATACGAGCTGAAACGCTTGATAAACCACTGACTGCCAAATGTTTTATACACGTTGTTAGCCGTTCCGTGTTTATTTTTCCTGTCATTTTTCTAACAATTTGCTACTTCGTTTCTGTCTGCCGTGCGTTGGCTATTTTCCGTTTATAGTTACCATTATTTCTTCAAAACTTTCTATACCTGCTTTAAGATTTTCAATGATGTCATTTGCCAATAAATCAGGGTCAGGTAAATTGTCAAGGTCTGTAAGGCTTTTGTCTTTTATCCAAGTGATGTCTAAACTTGTTTTGTCTCTTTCAATAATTTCATCATAAGTGAATTTTCTCCAACGACCTTCAGGATTTGTGTCTGCATTGTAGGTTTCTTTTCGCTTATTTATATTTAAAGGGTTGTAACACTCAATAAAATCTTTCAGGTCTTCAAAACGCAATGGATTTTTCTTTAATGTGAAATGAATATTGGTTCTGAAATCATAAAACCAAATCTCTTTTGTCTGTGCGTTTTTAGAAGCTGGTTTATTGTCGAAGAACAACACATTTGCTTTTACGCCTTGCTTGTAAAATATCCCTGTCGGTAAACGAAGAATTGTATGCAGGTTGGTTGTTTCCAATAATTTCTTTCTTATTGTTTCACCTGCGCCACCTTCAAACAAAACGTTGTCAGGTAAAACTACTGCGGCTCTCCCATCAGATTTGAGCATAGTACGAATATGCTGAACGAAATTCAATTGTTTATTACTTGTAGTAACCCAAAAATCTTGTCGGTTATAGGTTAAATCTTCACTGTCTTGTTCGCCTTCATCATTAGTAAAAGTCATACTACTTTTTTTTCCGAATGGAGGATTTGCTAATACATAATCTAGTCGCAAACCACTGTCAGAAATCAAGGCATCGGCAGGAGAAATAAAGTTGTCGCTTTCAAAGTCGCCAATATTATGCAAGAACAGATTCATTAATGCCATTCTTCTTGTTCCGGCAACAATTTCGTTACCGAAAAATGTTTGGTGTTTTAAAAATTCCTTTTGCTCCCTTGTAAGTGAATAATTGGATGGATTTACAATAAAATCATAAGCAGCCAAGAAGAAACCACCTGTGCCACAAGCAGGGTCGGCAATAACTTTCATAGGTTCAGGGCGAACACATTCAACCATTGCACGGATTAAAGCTCGTGGCGTGAAATACTGCCCTGCACCGCTTTTGGTATCTTCTGCATTTTTCTCTAAAAGTCCTTCGTAAATCTTTCCTTTTACATCGGCTCCCATTGTGCTCCATTGTTCTTTATCAATCATATCAATGAGCTTGAAGAGCTTGGCAGGGTCTTGGATTTTATTTTGGCTCTTGATAAAGATTTGACCCAATATACCTTTTGATTGCGACAATTCACGCAGCAGATTGGTGTAATGGGTTTCAAGTTCGGCACCACGTTTGGCAACTAAACTTTCCCAGTTGTATGCTTTGGGAATTGGTAATTCACGATTGTAAGGAGGTTTGCTAAATTCGTCTGCCATTTTCAAAAATAGCAAATAGGTAAGCTGTTCTAAGTAATCTCCATATCCTACGCCATCATCTTTTAGTATGGTGCAAAAGCTCCATACTTTACTAATAATACTTGATGTATTGTTGCTTTCGTTGCTCATTATATTTCTTTGTCAAATGTTTTTAAAAAGTAGTCTTCGTAATTATTGCATTTTATAGGAACTGTACCAACACCTAGCGAGCTGAATAACTCCAGTTTTGCTTTTGTGATTTTCCGTTTTGTTTGTCTTTTGGCGAATTCGTTTAAATCGTTTGGGTCAACTTCTGGTAATACTGCATAATAATATTTAATGCTATTCTTTATATTCTTCCGTTCTCTCCGTTTTTGTTTAGCTCTATAATTGAGCAGCCACCACAAGTGTTGTTCTGAAAAGTCAAAGGAAAGTCCTGCAATTACCAAGTCCGTGGTGAAAAACAAATCAATCCAAGATGTTTGTTCAAATTCTTTCTCTAGCAATTTTTCAGAAAGACGTTTTTCTTCTTTCATCTTTTCGCCTCTAATGTATTTCTGCATTTCTCCAATGTATTCCGAGTAATGCTCATAACCAATCATAATAGATTTAGAAGGATAGTTGTCTTTTGAGGTGAAATTCTTGTTGTCATTTATTTCTCCGTGAATATGCCAAACCGAAAGTGGCTTGTCTTTAAATATTGAACGTCTTCTTATGCTGTTGATGGTTTCCCGTGTGCTTACTGGAAGTTGACCAATCTCATTATTGAATCCAGGGATTATGACTTTTTCAAATGCGTAGTCATAATTGGTTGTGAGAATGTGCTTAACTCCTGAATTCACAATTATTTCGTGAAGCCTTGTATTTGGTGTGTCTTGAAAAGATTTAGCAATCTTGGTTTTTATTCGTTTCAAATTCTCGTCAAAGTTGCCATTCGTTCTAAAAAGTATTTCTTCAAACGATAGTGGAAATGGCTTAAACTCATTCGTTAAATCAACATCAACACTAAATGACTTTGATAGATTGCCCAATAAATCTTCCCAAGATTTTACACCATTAGAAATTGCACGGTTAATTCCGTTGCCAATCAAAAAAGCCTTATCGCCAATATTCTTTTTCATTAGGCGGTTACTGTTTTTTTAGATTTTGTTTGTTTTACTTTTTTCTCCTTAGCTTTCTTTACCGGCTTATTCTTTTCCCTTTCTGCTTTTATCCGTTCCAACAAAACCGAAGCAGGTTCATCATTTGGGTCTTGCTCTACCAATTTGCCTTCAAATGCTTTTTTCAAAATGCTTTGGCGAAGGGCTTCGGCTTGTTGTAAGCTCGTAGTGATGCTTTCTTCTATCTTGTCGCAAACGGATAGGCGGCTTTCGATATCTTGAACAATTGCCTCTTGTTCTGCTTTGGGCGGTAGGGCAATTATTAGTGCCTTGATTTCATCAATACCTGCAAGGTTTTGCATACCTGTTCCTCGGCTACCAGTTAAAATTCGTCTTTGAAATACTTCTGAACGAAACAGATATAAAAAGTATTTAGACGACATCAATTCTTCGTCTAATCGGATTTTCATTAAGGCTTGATTAATTACTCCCGGCTCACAATTATCAGGGAGCTTGGTAATTCTACCAATCGTGCCCGAACAACTTACAATGTAATCTCCAGGCTTAATGCTAAAGCCAATTAATTCCTGATACTTTTCTTCGTTGATGTAATACTTACCTAATGAAGCATCATCGCTGATTGCATTTTGTTGTTCGTAAACTTTGTAACCCGTTGGAACAAAAAATGATTTCTTTATTGCACTACCGAAAGGCCCACGTTTTATTGCATCTTCTTCATACTTGATTAAGTCAATGAAACGAATTAAAGCCCAAGATTTATCAATGACATCAAAATTGGCTCTTTCTTCTTCGGTTATTGGTTCCCCAGCGTATGGTTTTTTTGGTTTGCTCGGCTTCTTTTCATCTTTAACTTTTGCTTGCTCACAAGCCAAAGTCCATTCTTCAATTTTCCTTGTGTAAAGTTCTTCTCTTTCTGCTTTTATAGTTTCAAATTCTTTATTGGCATTTGCATTGGGGTGTTCCTTTCTCCAATTTGCCGTAAATACCCCTTCAAATGCTTTTCCTAAAACAGCCTGTCGATAAATTTCCAATTGTTGCTCTGCCGTTTTCAGGCACTCGATTCCTTTATCCAAACTGCTAAACAACTCTTCGATTTTGGCTACAATACGGTGTTGCTCGGGAAGGGGAGCAATTGGGAAATCGTAATTTGAAAAACTTTCGCCAGACAAATTTGGTTGTGCTGTCCCGTTATCAAAGTGCTTAATAAGTTTACTACCAAAAGGACCTTGAAGGAAATAAAGTAAATACTTTTTGTTTATGAGTTGGCTTGGTCGAAGTATAGCTAATGAAGAAGCAATCGCAGCCTTACCCTCTAAATCAAACGCTGCACATTTTCCTAATGTGCCACGTAAACAATAAATAATATCTCCCTTTTGAAGTTTGCCATTATTAAGAGCATTATATTTTTCTTCCGAAATATAATTCAAACTTGATTTATCAATTTTTCCTTCATCAAGATTCCCCGCTGATAGAAAAGGAATACCTGATGCGATGTAGTGTTGGCGAGAGGGATAATTTTTACCTCTATCACCATTTATGACCAAACCAATTTCTTTTGATTTTGCCCAAGACCAAGTATTTGGCAGTTCTACATTTATAAATATTTCACTCATTACGCTGCCAATGCTTCGTTTAGTTCGTTAATAATCGCTTCCATTTCATCGCCAAAGAGTTGCCACATTTTGCCCCGTCCGCCTTTGGCATCAAATGGGGTGTAATCTAAATCATCAGTTTCAATATGCACCGAGGTAGCAATTTGTTCTTTCAACATATATAGCCAATCCATTTGTTCTTTGGTAAACTTAATGGCGGCACCTTGCTGTTTTTTCCAAACCCAATCGGCAAAGTTTTTATCTACTGTTTTATCATAAGGTGTTAAAGCTTTATCAATACCAACAACTTTGCGAATAAGTGAAACCAAGGCCACCATTTCGTTTTTGGGTTGACCGCTTACATTCTCTAATTGTTCATAAGCCCGCCAAACACTCATTGGGGCAAGCGTTGGTTTTTCCTGTATAATTTTATCCACCAAATCTTTTATCATCATAAAAGTCAGTTCACGCCTGCGGTAAGGTTGCCCGTAAAAAATCTGCAAAGCAGTAATTTCATCTTTATGGTTTTCAATCCATTCCTTAAATGCGTTAACGGTTTCGTTTGCCTTGTCTTTATTTTCTGTATCCCAACCCACGTTTACCAATTCATCAGGGTTCAGATTATCAATTTTTTGCTCGTGAGCCTTGCGTACATTTTCAATAAATTCGTTTAGTTCTCCTGTAAATACCTTAGCTGCATTGTTTTGGAGTTGTTCCAATTGTTCGTTAATAGCAGCTTCAATTACCACAGGAGCTTCGCCTCGTTTTTCATCCTTTACTTTTTGTTCAATGGCTTCAACGGTATCGGGATTGTAAGCATTTAACAAATCTTTCACAACCGAAGAAAGAGGAACACCTCCCGATTTTTCGATGAATTGCTTTTTCTCCTTTTCTGTAATTTGTTTTTCTAAACGGGTGAGCCGGTTAGCTAATGAAGTATAAAGTTCTTCGTCTCTTGCTCCAACGGCAACTGCTCCCAATAAATCTTTTAGTGGAACTCCGGGCTTTTTCTCTAATGGGCGACTGTCTGTTTTCAAACTTTTTGTAACGCCAATGGCATCAACAATTACAAAATGGTCTTTGGTAATTTTTGCCGAAGGAGAAACTTTTTTCAAATCGTCAAAGTTGATTACCCTTGTGCCTCGTCCTTTCATTTGCTCAAAGTAGTTCCGACTTTTTACATCACGCATAAAAAGCAAACATTCCAACGGTTTTACATCGGTTCCAGTAGCAATCATATCTACGGTTACAGCAATACGAGGATAGTAATCATTTCGGAATTGAGCTAAAACTGATTTTGGGTCTTCTGTTGCTTTGTAAGTAACTTTTTTGCAAAAGCGGTTTTCTTCATTAAATTCTTCCCTTACAATTTGAATGATATCATCAGCGTGGCTGTCGGTTTTAGCAAATATCAGAGTTTTTGGTACTTCAAAATTCCCGTCTTTATCGTAGCGGTCGGGAAACATTACAGGCAAATGCTCTTTAAATGTTTTTATGACCAAACGGATTTGGTTGGGATTTACAATGTCCTTATCCAACTGTTGTGCAGAGTAGCTTTCATCTTCGTCCTGCAATTCCAATCGTTTCTTTCGGCTCAACCTTTCCCGATGTTCCACATATTCGCCTTTCCATAGTGTAGCTCCTTTTTGGGTTATTTTTGTATCTATCAAATACACATCGTAACCTACATTTACACCATCGGCTACCGCCATTTCGTGAGAATATTCTGACACAATATTCTGCTTGAAATAAGCAAATGTTCGAGCATCGGGGGTAGCAGTTAAACCAACCTGAAAAGCATCAAAATAATCCAATACCTGCATCCAAAGGTTGTAAATGCTTCGGTGACATTCGTCAATGATAATGAAGTCGAAGAATTCAATCGGTAGTTTCTCATTATATTCAACTGGTGGCACTTCTTTAGGCTGCCATTTTTCATTAGGGTTTTCTTCTTCGGCACTTTCATCAAGGTCTTGTCCTTTCAATACAGCATACAAACGTTGAATGGTGCTGATGTATACGTGGTTATCGTCAGGAATATGTTTTGACTTCATTCGATGAACACCATAGAGTTCAGTGAACTTGCGATTGTCGTCATTCGGCAGATAGCTCATAAATTCCTGTTCGGCTTGTTCACCAAGGTTTTTAGTATCAACCAAAAACAAAATGCGTCTTACAACATTGTTGTTATTTTCGTCTTTCAGTTTTAGCAAACGATACACCGAAGTTATAGCTGTGAAGGTTTTTCCTGAACCAGTTGCCATTTGTATTAATGCTCTTGGTTTGTTTTCTCTGAATGACTTTTCAAGGTTTGTAATTGCATTAATTTGACAATCTCTTAATCCTTCTTCCGGCAAATTATTTAAGTCTTGCAAAGCCGTCCGAACTGATTTTGTTTTCTTGAGCCAATTTCTTAAGGTCTCGGGTCTGTGAAAGGTAAATACATTTCTTCCTCTTGGTTTTGGGTCTCTGAAATCAGTTAGTGTCGTAACTTCTCCAGTACTCAAATACACAAAAGGCAGCTTCTCGTTATTTAGGTATTTAAGTTTTGCTGTTGCATAATCTTCTGCTTGGTCTTCGTGAACAGTTAGTTTGTGTCCTTCTTCCTCTCTTTTTGCTTCTATAATTCCAACTGGCTTACCATCAACAAATAAAGCATAATCAGCCGGACCCGTTTCTGTTGGATATTCTGTAATTGCTACACCAATACCTGCAAAAACATTCTTGTCCTTGTATTTTTGAATAATCCAACCGCAGGCAATCAATTGTCTGTCAATATTATCTCTTGCTATTTGTTCTGGGTTTTGATTTGTCATTTTTTATTCAAATTTCATATGCGCAAATTTATCATTATTCTGCGATGCGTAGGCAAGAAAACTGCTCTTTTGCAAGCTGAAGCTTCGGCTTGTGTGTCGAAGCTTGCAAATGTGTATGCTTTTGGGGTTGGCTGTTTAGAATGCTTCATTTTTTGAACTTGGTTTTGTACTGAAATTTCCTTGTTGTTGAAGAATAAGTTCATAAGTCAATATCTGACTATAGAGATTAATGTAATTATCCTTTGTTACACTCTCATTTGATACGAAACCTCCTTTTAAATAACTGCACGAAGATGACGGCATTTGTTTGTTAGGATTCCACCCAGTTCCCGAGTAGAAAAAAACTTGATAACTGCCGTCTGGAACATTAAATGTGTATGAATAACCACCCTTGATATAGGCGTGTCTTACTACTCTTCCGCTGTTGTTTTTAATTGAAACCAAAACATCTCCACTTCCACCTGTTATTACTTTTATTTGTGAGCAACCCCAACCACCACAAGAATTACTTGAACCGTAGCAAGAAGCATAAGGCATAGACCCTGTACTTAACGAATTGTATTTCCATTGTTCTTCAAAAGCATCATAAGCTACACTTTGAAAAACCTGCTTATTAAAACTTGTTTTTGTTATGTTGTAGGTTATTATTCCAAGTGTCGGTGAGTTAAATGATTTACTCTCTGTTTCAGTTGAAAGAATTTTAGATTTATTATTTGAGAGACTTGTTTCAAAGTAATTTATAACACCACTTTTAAGACTTCTTTTTGTTGATGAAACATTATTTGAGAATTGTGTTTCTGCTTTTTTGCTTTGAGCTTCTGCTGCTTTTATTTCACTATCGTAAGTATTCAAAAATTTTTCAAACTCAGTCCAAGCGTCCTCATCATAAGAAATTTCGTATAAGTCAGAATAAAAGTCTGAAAAGTTTCCTATTCTACTCGTTTTTTGCAATAGTTTTTCATCTTTTAATTTCGAATACCAAGATGTAAATGTGCTTCCAAATTTATTAACAAGCTCTTTTTCTTTTAAGGTGATTTGCTTCTGTACTGTTTCATTTTGTTTTTCTACAATGCACTTTTGATGCAAACAGTCAAGATAATCTAATCGTCCCATTTTGTATTTTACGCTAGCACTCAAATACAAAAAGGAAAATATTGTATCCTTTTCAATTATAGATTTGCTTTCTTCAAAATATTTGTTGAAAAGTTGTGTCAAGCCTTCATTTGAAAGTTGAGCAATCTTTTTTTCTTTTTCTTGTACAAAATATGCGAACTGCTCCTTTTCATAAATCTGAACCAATACTTTGAACTCTTCAAATTTATTTTTGAAAATAAGTCTTACTGACACTAGAAGCAATGCCAACAATACAACAATTCCTATGAGTATTTTATTTTTCATTCGATAGCTTATTTGTGGAAAATATTGAAACTAATAACCCGATACCAACAACCACATCAATAACATTCCAAAGTTCTCTTCCTAATGAAATTTTGAAAAATGGCTGAAATAGTAGTGCTAATGCACCATAAATAATTGTTCCTGTCTGATTGTTTTGTTGATGGGCTTGATACGCAAGAATTGCAAAGCCAACCAAACCAATGAATCTTACAAACTGATAATATCCGTAGGGCATATCTGCCAGACAAAGAAAGAATAAAATTGCTAAACCTATTTTAATAATTTTGTCCATTAGTTTTTCACTACAATAATTTGTGCTGGTCTGATAAGTTCATTTCCTCTGATATATCCGTTTCTTATAACAGATATTATTTCGTCATTCTTTCTATTACTGTCTGCTTCAGTTTCTACAACTTCGCAAAGCCCAACAATTAAACGATTATCAGGAAAATCAATTTTTGTAACTCCGTGTTTTTGTAATAATCCTAAAAGTTTTTTTTGAATAGTTTTGTATCTGCTAACCGTTTTGTTCACTTCATCAATCTTGTTATATTCCTTTTCAATCACGCTATCTTCAATTCTTTCAAAGGAATCAAGAATGTCAATAATGCTGATAGAGATATCTTTTAGTAAATCGTGTTTTTCGTTTTCTTTTCGCTCAACTTCATTTTTTAAAAGATTGGTTGATTTTAAATTTTGAACTATTAGCTGTTCAAGTTCAGTTACTGATTCTTTCATAGCTCTTTACTTTAATGAATTAAATGCGTTTTCATTCAAATCATTAACATTAATTTCTTGGTGTGTCAATGTGCTTTGAATCGGTTGTATTCTTTTTACTTTGATTTTTGCAGGAAACATAAAATCAGCTGCTAATCTTTTTGCAGGGTCAAGTAGTTGTTTTGCTGCAATAGCGATTTCTTGCAAGGAAAATTCCTTTTTCTTCATTGCCAACATTTGAGCTTTCAAAATTTCAGCCTTGACCGCATTTTGATTTACACCTAAAATAGTATATGGATTTTTCATTGATTTGATTGTTTAAAAAGGTAAATCATCATCTAAATTAAATTGTTGGCGTAAACGCCTTCTTAATTGGTCTAACGCATTTGAAAATTCTTGTTCATTTCCCAATTCTTGCAGATAGGTCAATACTTTTTTGATCTTTAGACCTTGTGAATTTAAAGAATGTCCTGAAAGTATTGATGAAAAAGTACCCTCGTCAAATAAGGAAATATCAGCACCCGCTTTTTTGAGTTGTTGCAAAATTTCTTGTCTTGCGGTGCTTAATTCATTGCTATTTTGTTTGTATGTCTGTGACATATTATTTTTCTTAACCCAATCAAGAATGGTGTATATTTCGTTCATTTTTCTTGTTCTGTCGTTAAGAATATCCATAAGATTAAATCTTATCAATGTAATAAAGTTTTTAACGATTTTCGGATTATTGGGCGAACACAAGTAAGCACCTTTCATCAAAGACAATGCTTTGAAGTTGTCCATTTCATTTTCATTGACTTTAGAAATACAATAGTTTGCTACATAGTTGGAATACTGATGTTTTAGCTTTGCATTTTGACTTGAAAATAAAATACATTCTTCCATTACGGGGATTAGCTTTTCATTTTCATCATCTTCTGAAATTTTGTTTGAGATAGAATTGAAAAGTTTATCTTCTACTAACTCGCTAATGCTATCAAACTTTTCTATCCATTGTTTATTTTCCTTTGTGTTTAGATTTTTAATAGCAATAGAATTTTCATTATTGATTGCAGCTTTTACTTTGTCAATCAAATCGTTTGCGTAGAAGTATTGATAGACAACCGTTGAATTTGAATTTTTAATGTATGGAACGCCTGCTTCTAATGCTTCTTCATTGGAATAATTATGATAGTCGTTGTCTAATTCTTCAATGATTTCATTATTAAATCCGTTTTGTTTAGCAAAGTGAGGCGTAGCAAAGAAAATGTCTTTTTCAATTACCGAAATAATATTTTCTAATGCTTCTTTTTCTTTGTCGTAAAAATCATTTACCAATTTGGATAAGTTAGCATCTTGAATTTCTTTATGTATAATGGTTTCAAACTGTTGCAAAAGCTCTTTTTGTGTTGCACCTATTGAAATGTTGCTTTCAGAAATTTCATCGTAATTTACGTTGTCAGGTGTTTCTTTGTGTTGTGAATAATTTGAACCGATTGCTTCTACTAATGTGAAAGTATAATTGTCGTCCCAAGTAGTATCATCTAATGATTTTAAAATTACTCTGTCAGAAAACACAGAAGTAAGCCAACCCGAAATAACCGTTTGGTAATTCCGTTCTGTCAATAATCCTTTTGAAGTGTAGCCATAACAACAAATTCCCAGATTTTTCAGCAATTCAGGACTTTCCCAAAATTTCGGGTATTTCTGAATAATACTTATTGCATTTCCAAATTGCTCTGCGGAAATGTATTGTGTAAGTAAACGATTAAACAAAGTTGGTTTTAATGCTGATATTTTTTCTGAGACTTGAATATCTATAAATTTTACTTCGTTTATTGTTTTATCAAGACTGTCATAAAATACTTTTAATTCTTCTGTCGATAAAGATTTCTTTTGAAGTTGCTCAATCAAAGTATTTATTTCTTCAATTTTAGTGACTGCATTGTTGTTCTTTTCGGCTTTTAAAATTTCAGAAAGTTTATCTATGTCGGCAGATTGAAAATTCAAATTGGATGAAATGACTTTTTCTGCTGGTGTATATTCTTTGTTCCTTAAAAGTTGAATAGCATATCTGTAATACAATTCTTTTTGATAGCTTTTATCCGAATATCCAATTTCAGAAACATCATCTAAATTGATTTTGTCGTTACGTTTAAGTTGGCAAATCGCAATTCTTGTAACAGAGTTGTTTTTAACTGTTTTGTTATCGGATTTTTCAGCGTAATCCTTTCCTGTATTATAGATTTGAATTGCTTCCGATAGTTTGTCTGACTTCTCTTTATCGGTTGCCTTTTTGAAATGGCTGTCTGCTAAATCGTAAAAATGTTTTTTCTTTAGTGAACTGAAATCGGATTCAGAACCTTTCTTATTAACTGTGTCAATAAATTTGATGTTCTGATTCAGTTTGTCAATATCTCCTTTGGTTTCTTCGTATTGAATTAATGCAATTTCAAAAAGTGCTTTGGCTTCAATACTTTCAAACTTTGTAATAGATTCAGATTTGTTAATTCGCTTTCTTATTTCAACAACTTCATTGAAAAATTTTACTTTCTCGGGTTTTGCTGATGCTTGATTTCCTAAATTAAATTTACATTCTGCAAGTTTTGCAGGTGCATCAACGTGCTTATCAAAAATTACATTCAGGATATTAATCGCCTGAACATAATTTTTGGTCTTGAAAAGATTTTGTGCTTTTTCAAATTTGGTGTTGGGTAAAGAATGATAAATGAGATACCCGACAATAGCAACTATTATTAAAACGATAATTATTTCCATTATTCCTGCGAAAGTTTAATAGTTAGAATTTGCCCAACTTTTAAAGTGTATGGCTGTTTTAAATCATTGTCTTCTTCAATTTGTTTGTATTTACTCCCGTCATTGTAAAAGAACTCAGCAATTTTGTATGGATAATCTCCTTTTCTGACAATGTACTTTATCATAACTTCTTGGTTTTCTGCGATTGGTTGCGGTTCGGTTTCTTCTTGGTTTATAACAACCGCATTTTGCAATTTGACAATGCTGTCATTCAAAGAATGATTTGTAGTAATCAATTCCTTTGTATCTGAATTTGATTTTAGGAACAATCCTAAAAATGCGATGGACAGCACCGAAACGCCAATAATCAAATACATTCCGATTTTGGATTTTTGTGGCTGTGAAATGGAATTTAAAAGCATAAACGCTTTTAAGTCAGAATTACATTGCGGACAAACCACATTGTTTTTTGTATAGTCGGGCAGTCCTGCTTTGTTGCAAATTGGGCAATTATTACTCATAGTGTGTTATCTTCCTAAGTGAATGCTTCCTCCCAAATCCAAACCGCCTGAACTATATTTATCTCTTAATTCAATTGCTTCATCAAGCAAGGCAAAGGCTTGGTCCTTTCTTCGGTTTCTGAAATGATTTACAATTTGATCGTGCATTTGTAATAATCTATGTGCATCGCTCGGATTTTCTTTTGCAGCACTATCAGACGACATTTTTATGGTAAATAGTGTAATCAAAACAGGGTATTCGTCTGTTGCTGTTTTCAGTTTTTGGAGTGCTTGAATTTTTTGCAATGGGTCATCATCATTTTTAACTTGTGCTAATAATGACCTCATTCTGTTAGCATCTTCTGAACCTATTAAATCAGGATATTCTCCAATTAAGATTGAAGCAAAAATTATTGCTAATTGGTCTTCATCAACAGAATCCGTAACGTTTTCTGCTTGCTCAAATGATGTGAAAATAGTTGTTCCTATTTCGTCCCATTTTTCAGAATCGTAGTTGTTAATTCCAAGATTGTTGATTTGCTCAATTTCTTTTTTTGCAGATTTGAAAAAATAATCTCTTTGTGCTTCAGTGAAATTGCTACTCAATATTTTTTCTAATGAATTTGACAAGAAATCAAGTGTTTTGGAATCTTTGTTTCCTCTCGCAAGAACAATGCATTTGCTCTTTGCTTTGTTTGTTTTTGGATATGCCTTTACCTCAAAAACTTCATCAATTCCCAAAGTAAAATCCAAAACAATATCACTACCTGTTGGCAAATCTTCTTCAATGGTAAAAAATCCCATTGTTTGTTTTTCTTTTTCTCCACCTTCAACGTCAGCATAAATCCCAACCTTAACAACCTTCTGATTGTTTACAGTTGTTTTGTAGTTTCTCAAAACATTGCAAGGAAGTGGCATTTGCTTTTCAATAATCCTATCATAATCGTCTTTTAACTCAATAAAATAGTTGTGGTTTGTGCTGTATGATATTTCAGCAATGGCAATTTCACCATTTACAGGCGGTTCGTATTCATCTCCTAATCTATGGGATAAAATTCCTGCACCTTCTGCAATTGCTAGCATTGGCTTTTCTGAAATTTTTATTTTTTCACTTCCGTATTTTTGAGAAAGCATTTGTTTAATCAACGGAATACAAGATGTTCCACCAACTAACAAAATGTTATCAATCATTGAAATATCGTAACCAACTTCTTTAAGTAAATTTTCAATTAGTTCAATGCTTCTTTCAATAAATGGTTTTGCTAAATTTTCAAATTCATTTCTTGTAATGGTAAGGTCAAAATCAATCCATTCTCCGTTTTCATCTTCAAACCCGTCCATTATCAGTGGTGCGTTTAGAGAAGAACTAAGTTGTATTTTGATGCTTTCAACATTATCTCTGAACTGTGCATCAAATTGAAATCTTTTTTTCTGGTCTAAATTTTCAATTAGGGTATCAATGTCTGTAATGTTGTAATCCTGTGAAATACGTTTGAGAATATGTGCTTGCAAAGCCCTGTCCAAATCATCGCCACCAAGCCAACGGTCACCACCTGTGCCAGCTTCCATATATTGACCGTCCACAATGTTTAGAATGGAAAGGTCAAAAGTTCCACCTCCAAAATCATATATCAAAACAGTTTTTGCATCGCCCGCTTTCAAATTGTCCACTCCGTAAGCAATGGCGGCAGCCGTTGGCTCGGCTAATAATTTTTGAACTTTCAACCCTGCAAGTTGTGCCGCAATGCGTGTCGCATTTTTCTGTTTTTCCGTAAAGTATGCAGGAACTGTAATCACTGCGTGTGTAACTTCATCACCAAATTTTTCTTCTGCATCTTTTTTGAGTTTCTTTAAAATCTCTGAACTCAACTGTTCAGGGGTGTATTGTTTCCCTGCAAGAATAATAGCAACAGCATCATCAGTTCCTCCTTTCAAAGATGTTATTCCGTATTTATAATATGGACTTTTAATCATATCCTGCACCATTTTGTCTTTGATTGCTCCGCCCATTAGTCTTTTTACAGAAAGAATAGTGTTTATCGGGTCTGTCTTTAATAATTGGTAAGCAGTCCTGCCAACCAAAATTTCTTCTTTTCTAAGTCCGATACAAGAACGTGTTAGTTCTTCGTTTTCTTTGTTGCGGATAATTTTAACTCCTGTGTCTTTGAAAGCTATTACCGAATTACTGGTTCCAAGGTCTATACCAATTGCTTTTTTCATATTTTAAAATGTTATTTTATTGATGAGTTGAAATTCTTCAGTACGTTGGCAATAAATGGCTCTTTTGGTTTTGCAAAGGGTTGGCTTGTGTGTCGGGCAAAACCAAATGTGCCATTTGTGCGGCTGGCTAAAATTTTAAAAAAATGTGGGTCGGCAAAAAATAAAACTTTATCGGGTCGGATTGTGTGGTCGGCAGTCATTCCGTTTTGATTTTCTTCTTTGTCTTTGTATGTCGTCTTGTCAATTTTCATGTCGCTGTCTTTTTTCTCAGGCTTGCTTGTAACATAATTCTTTACGCAATATTGCGTAAATCCTTTTTAAATTATACATTTGTTTCGTAATAACCAAAAAAAAAAGTTATCGCGAGTGTAAAAATGAAACAAATTAAATTAATAAAACTGAAGAAAAAAAATTCATCTTAAAAACTTATCTACGTATTTCCGTCACAAAATCATGTTTCTGTCGGAA
>Ga0172368_10004909_pt1 | contig 15228 bp, 13 predicted proteins | sample Lak11m_FD_114540 | JGI IMG/M metagenome (GOLD analysis project Ga0172368, IMG submission 114540) | Freshwater microbial communities from Kabuno Bay, South-Kivu, Congo - kab_022012_11m | ecosystem: Environmental > Aquatic > Freshwater > Lake | place: Democratic Republic of the Congo: South-Kivu...
ACCGTACTGGACCGCAGCGGCGCCTCGGCGCCGCGCGTGACGGGAGCCGTCGGGCGACGAGCCGTCTCTTCGCGCTCACCCATCGGTGTCGTAGCTGCCGGCGGCTCCAGGACGGCGACCGCGGCCTGCACGGGACGAGCCTCCTCCAACCGCGGCTGCTGATCACCCTTGTCCGTGGGAGGGTTCGTATCGAGGAACTGATCCTCCAGCCACTTCTGCCAGTCGTCCAATCGCACGCGACTGCTCCTTCTTCCAATCTCATGACCCGACGCCGCAGGCGGCACGCTCGGTCACACGATCAGCATGGCATCACCGAAGCTGTAGAACCGAAACCTCTCGGCGACCGCCCTGCGATACGCTGACATGGTAGATTCATACCCCGCGAACGCACTTACGAGCATCAGCAACGTCGAACGCGGCAGGTGAAAGTTGGTGAGCAACGCCTGTACCGCCCTGAACCGGTATCCTGGCAGGATGAACAGACGCGTGTTGCCGGTTTCCGCGCGAACGACACCGGATTCGTCCGCCGCGCTCTCAAGCGCCCGCACGACAGTGGTTCCGACGGCGACTACCCGACCCCTACGACGGTTGATCACATCGGCCGCCTGCTCAGTGATGGCGTACCGTTCGCCGTGCATGCGGTGCTTCTCCGGGTCGTCCTCTCGCACGGGCCGGAACGTGTCGACTCCGACGTGGAGGGTCAGGAACGCAAGCTCCACGCCTCGTTTCGTCGCGCACTCCAGCAGGTCCTGCGTGAAGTGGAGGCCGGCCGTTGGCGCGGCCGCCGAGCCGTCCGCACGAGCAAACACGGTCTGATACCGCTCCTCGTCCTCCAGCGGTTCCACGATGTACGGCGGCACGGGCGCTGCCCCAAGATCGGCGAGGGCGTCACGGGTCCGGCTGTTCGGGAAACTGAGCACGCGGCCGCCGTCATCGGTGGCGCCGACAACGGTTGCGGTTACCGTGCCGAGGATGCCGGCGTCGAGGTGGATCTCGGCGCCGGACGGCAACTTGCGGGCCGGATAGACGAGCGCCTCCCACTCCGTCTCGTCGCGCTTCTGCACAAGGAGCGCCTCGGCCGGGGCGCCATTGGTCCGCCGCGCGCGAAACCGACGTGCATCTACGCGTGTGTCGTTGAGCACCAGAACGTCCCCCGGGCAGAGGCATTGGAGCAGGTCGGGAAACCTAGCGAGACCCAGCGAGCCCGAGTCCCGATGCAAGATCAGAAGGCGCGACGAGGCGCGCGGAACGGGCGTCTGAGCGATCAGCTCGGGCGGCAGATCGTACTCGTAGTCGGCAGTCCGGAGCATGCGGGCATTTTGGCGGCGCAACGCCTCGCGCGTCAACAGAGCGACGGACTCGGAAACCTCGACAGCGCGGCCCGGGTTAGTTACGGCGTGCCGGCGGCGTGCGGCGTTGGCGCGCAACGACCGTGTAGGATAAGATAGGGGCATATGCAGATCATCACAGCCGGGCAGATGCGCGAACTGGACCAGTACGCCATGGGCGTGCTTGGGATTCCGGGCGCCGTCCTGATGGAGAACGCTGGAGCGGCGGTGGCGCGCGAGGCGGCTGCCCTCTGTCGTGCGGAGGGCAGGCGGAGGATCCACGTCCTGTGCGGAACCGGCAACAATGGCGGCGACGGCTTCGTGGCGGCTCGGCATCTCGCATTGGCGGGTTTCGACGTGAGTTTCGAAGTGGTGGGCGATGAGGAGCGCATATCAGGCGACGCAGCCACGCACCTGGGCCTACTGCGCCATCTCGGGCTTGAACGGCGTAGGCCAGAGGCTCCCGGGTCCGTACTGGTTGACGCGCTGCTTGGGACCGGCGCAAAGGGGAAGCCGAGGGGCGAGGTCTGCAACGCGATTAAGTGGATAAACGGCGCGGGTGCGCGGGTAGTGTCCGCCGATCTGCCTTCGGGCACGGATCCGGACACCGGGCTGGTCCCGGGCATCGCAGTGTGCGCGGACGTTACGGTGACCTTCGGATTCCCCAAGCCCGGTCTCCTGCTGCAGCCGGGGGCCGAGCGCGCGGGTCGCCTTGTGGTGGACCCCATTGGCCTCGATTGGTCAAGGCTGCCGTGCCGGTCGTCGGCACGATGGTACCGATCGGCCGATGCCTGCCTGGCGATGCCCCGCCGCTCCTCGGATGCGCACAAGGGCTCCTGCGGCAGTGTGCTGGTGGTGGGTGGCTCGGAAGGCATGACCGGCGCGCCGACGCTGGCTGCGGCAGGAGCGCTGCGATCGGGCGCGGGCCTCGTGACAGTCGCGATGCCCCGATGTGCGTCGCCCGCCCCGCTGCCGCCGGAGGCGATGAGGTACCTGCTGCCTGACAGAGACGGGTTCCTCGCACCCGAGGCGATCGGCCCGCTGGGCGCGGCTCTCGATCGTGCGACCGCGGTCTGTCTGGGTCCAGGGCTCGGCGCCAACGAGGCTGCCCGCGAGTTCGCGCTGACGCTCATGGCAGGTTGTGCGAAGCCTATGGTGGTGGACGCCGATGCGCTGAATGCGCTCGCGGGGCGTCCCGATGCCGTGCGCGGGCGCAGCGCACCGACCGTCCTGACGCCGCACCCCGGCGAGTGCGGCCGCCTCCTCGGCGTCGGTGCGGCTGAGGTTCAGGCGGACCGTCTGGAGGCTGCGCGAAGGGTGGCTCGCGCCTATCGTGCGGTGGCCATACTCAAAGGCGCCGGAACCGTCGTTTCCGAGCCCGCCGCGGAGCGGGTCGGCGACGAGCGAACGGCTGTGCTCAACGTGGGCAATCCGGGCATGGCGACCGGCGGGAGCGGTGACGTACTTGCCGGTGTCGTTGCATCGTTGCTCGCTCAGGGTCTGCATGCCTTCGAGGCGGCGTGCCTCGCGGCGTACGTGCATGGCAGGGCGGGCGACATCGCGCGGGAGCGGCACGGTATGCACGGTTTGATAGCGGGCGACATCGCCGCCTGCCTCCCGGACGCAATGAAGGAGCTCACACCATGACCTTACCCAGGAAGCACCGTGGCGCATGGGGCCCAGGCCTCGTTCTCGCGTTCGGGTTGTTTGGGGCACTGCACTGCCATGCGCAGGCGCAGGCGAGGCCGGCGACGGCCAACCCCGGGAAGGCCACGTTGACGATCACGGTGCCAGGTGACGGTGAGCACCTGATCCGTTTCCTGCCGTCCAAAGATGCCGAACAGCCGGACCAGTTGCCGATTCGCTTCCTCGATAGAACCAAGCAGGTCTCCTATGACCTGGCCGAGGTCGGCAAGCAGGCGCGCGTAGCGGTGGATGACCCCAGGACCGGCGACTCCGCAATCCGGCCCCTGACGGGCCCGCACGCGCCGCGCAACGGCGTGCTCGACCTCAAGGCGCCGGACTTCGACCACGTGCGGCAGGTGGACGTCGCGGTGACGTATGACCGCAAGCCGGTGTCGCTGGCGCGGGTATCGCTTGCGCCTGCGGACGCGAAGCCGCGCACCGTTGTGCTCGACCCGGCCAAGCAGGGAGTGGCAACCTACGAAGATGTGCCAATGGGTCGCGCTCGTGTAACCGTGCTGTACGGAGACGGGTTATCACAGTCGCAGGACGTTGAGGTTGTGAGCGGACATGCTCCCGGTCCGCTCAAGATCAGCGTCGCCGTGGCAAACCGGGTTCCAACGGTGGAACCGACCTCTCCTTCTGCCGAGCCGTCGGCTGGTGAAGCGCGCAAGCCCGGGGAGCCTGTCGGCGCATCCTCCTCTGCACCGGCAGCCCGCGAGGCGGGCGGCGGCTTCACCGGCTGGCTCGGTACACTCCTGGGCATGGCCGTGGGGGCGGGCGCCATCTACCTGCTCTACCGATGGTACGCGTCCGGCGGCATGGCCGCCACGCTCAAGAAGGCCGGCATCGAGGTGAGCGGGCCTACCGCAGACAGCTCTCAGCAGACGCCGTGGACGCCGAACGCTCCGGCGCCTCCGGTCGTTGCGGACCCGGATCTCTGTCAGTTCTGTGGACAGCGGAGAGACGCAGACGGGCAGTGCGCATGCTCAGCCGTGCCGGGATCCGGCGCCGCGGTAGCCGCGGCGCCGGGCATGGCCCAACCACGGCTTGTCGGGACGGCCGGCCAGTACTCGACGGCGGTCTTCCCGCTATCCGGCGTCATGACGCTCGGGCGCGAGGCAACCAACTCGATTTCGTTGCATGAGGACAACACCGTGTCGCGCAGGCACGCGGTGGTGAGAGAAGAGGACGGCGCCTATGTCATCGCCGATGAGGGCTCATCGAACGGCGTCTATGTGAACGGCGTGCGGATAACGGGACCGCAGCCGCTTCGGCCCGGCGACGAGGTTCAGATCGGCGGCACGCGTTTCCGGTTCGAGGCGTAGGGGCGAACGCGCCATGCGATCGCGGATCGTCGTCGGGACCCTCTTCGGCGCCGGTGCCGGCTTCCTGGGGTTCGCTCTCCAGGAGGCCCTTGTACCCCATGACGCGGTCCTGACGCCGCCGATCGCCGAGATGCTCAAGCTCGGAGTGCTCGTCGGGATGATGCTCGGCATAGGTGTCGGCATCGTCGAAGGTGTAGTGACCGCGACAGCGCGGACCTTCGTGCGGGGCGCTGTGACAGGGGCCGTGATCGGCGCAGTCGGCGGCATGTTCGGCGTCTACATCGGGGGCTACGTCTACACGCTGGCCCTCTTCGGCAAGGACCCGTTTCTGCTCGCTCAGAGCCGCGCATTGCTGGACTTCTCCCATGCAGTACTGGCCAGGGCGTGCGGATGGGCGTTCCTCGGCGCCTTTCCCGGCCTCGCGGCCGGTGCAGCAACCCTCTCCGGGAGGCGGGCGCTTCACGGGCTTGCGGGCGGGCTCCTCGGCGGGTTCATCGGCGGCTTCACTTTCGACCTCGTCGCAACGCTGTTCGCGGCGCCGATACAGGGCATGGCATCGGCCGGCACCGGCGGACCTCAGATCATCGAGATCGGCGGGCCCAGCCGGGCGGTCGGCTTCACGGCGATCGGCGCTCTCACCGGGTTCTTCGTCGGCCTCGTGGAGGAGCTGCTCAAGCAGGCGTGGGTGCGAGTGCTGGTGGGCCGCAACGAGGGCAAGGACTTCATCATCTCCAAGCCGATGACCATCCTCGGCAGGGACGAGCGCGCGGACATACCGCTCTTCGCCGATCCGGCCCTTGCGCCGCAGCATGCCGCGATCAGGATGGAGCGCAACCGGCACACAATCCTCGACGGCGGAGCGCCGCCCGGCACGCTGGTGAACGGCAAGCCGGTGCAAGAAGCGCTGCTCAAGGACGGCGACATGATCCAGCTCGGTCAGGTGCGGCTCCTGTTCAGGGAGAAGGCCACGGCGTCACGCGTCGCCGCGCCGCGGAAGGACATCTCTCCGCGTTCCCAGAGCGCCGGCAACCTCAGTGTCCCGGGCAACCTCTGCCAGTTCTGCGGTGCGCCGAAGGACGCTTCGGGACGATGCCTCTGCACGGTCGTCGGCGGAGATGCCGCCCCGCAGCCACCCGTTCCGCTTGGAGGCGGCATAGCGCCTGAGCGGCCGCTGACGCCGGGCGCCGTCCCGGCCGGGCGGCTTGTGGGTCTCGACGGTGCATACTCAGGGCAGGTGTTCGCGCTTATGGGGCCCGTCGTGCGGATCGGGCGCGAGGTCGGGCGAGACATGCTGCTTGCCAACGACGGGTCCGTCTCGCGGGCACATGCGCGCATCGAGGAACAAGGCGGCGCTCACGTGCTGATAGACGAGGGATCGTCGAACGGTACATTCGTTAATGGGGTTCGGATCAGCGCGCAGGCGCTGGCCGCTGGCGACATAGTGCAGATCGGCGCGGGCAGTTACCGATATGAGTAGGAGAGGCAATGGCGATGGAGGATAGAACCCAGCAGTTGGGAGGTCCGGGCGCTCCCCCTGCGGATCCCAACCGGACCGTGCTGGCCGGCGGACAGGCGGAGCAGGGGCGCACGGCCATGGGGGCGCCCGCGCGGGCCCTGGAGGTTCAGGCGGTTACGGGCAGCCGCTACGGCTTCGCGAGCGGCGTCTCCCGCGAGCATCTGCTGCTGATGTTGCGGGCGCCCGCCGGCGTCGTGGGTCGCCGCATGCCCCTGAACCTGTCGCTGGTGATAGACCGGTCCGGCTCGATGGAGGGTGAGCCGCTGGAGTACGTCAAGCGCGCGTGCAGCTACGTCGTGGATCTCCTCGAGCCCAACGACGTTCTCTCCATTGTCACCTTCGAGGAGCAGATCGAGGTGGTCATGCCCGCCAGACGGGTGGTGAACCGGGCTCTGATCAAAGAGCACATTGCCCGCATCCAGCCCGGCAACACGACCAACCTCTACGACGGAATGGTAGCCGGATGCATGCAGGTCGCGTCCGTCCGCGCGTCCGGCTACCTGAACCGCGTGCTGCTCCTGACCGATGGGGAGCCGACGGCGGGCATCAAGGACTTCGGGGCAATCGTCCAGCAGGTGGCGCAGCAGAAGGCGGCCGGTATCACCATCACGGCGCTCGGCTTTGGCAGCGACTACAACGAGGAGCTGATGGCCGGCATAGCGCGGCGCAGCGGCGGCAACTACTACTACATCACGCAGCCGACGCTGATCCCGGAGGTCTTCAGGCGCGAACTGGAGACCCTGATGACCATCACGGCCAAGAACGTGAGAGTGCGCCTGACCGGCGTGCGCGACGTCCGATGCCGCTATGTCTACGGCGCTGCTGCGCCGCAGTTCGGCGCGCGCACTGTGGAGTACACGCTCGCCGACATCGAGCGGGGGAGCGCCGTTGCGTCGTTGTCGGAATGGGAGTTCGACCGGCACGTCCCCGGCGTCTACAGGTTTGCTCGAGCGGAGGTGCAGTACGACGATGCGGTGTCCGGACGGACTGAAACGCTGACGGCCGATGCCGTGATCGAGTTCACCTCCGATGCCGCGCTCGTGGAGGCCCACAAGGACGCGATCGTTCAGCGAGAGCTCGAGGTCCATCTCGCATCCCGTAACCTGGAGAAGACGATGATGGGTATGCGCACGCAGCAGCTCACCGCCATGGGGGCCATGCAGGAGCTCCAGAGAGCGCAGACGCTGCTGATGCAGGCCGGAAGGGCAGATGAGGCACGCGAGGTGACCCAGGCCATGGACGCGCTGCGCCAGGGCGCGAACGTGGACAAGACCCTCATTGGGACCATCCACGACCTCGACCAGGGCAAGAGGAAGGAGTAGCCGAACATGGCTGCGCAGATCGAAGACACCACACGCGTCCTGGACGCTGCGGACGCACTCGACAAGACGATGGCCGCGCAGCGGGCGGACGTGAACGCGACGCAGATGGGGGCGACGCTCGTCTGCGCGGTCTGCAGCACGAGCAACGCCGGGCTCGAAACCTATTGCGGCGAGTGTGGTTTCCTGCTGTCGTCTCAGCCCGGCACGGACGAGCCCGTCGAGGCAGGCCCGGAGTGCCCGTTTGTGCTTGTGGAGGAGCGGACGGGCCGCCGGCTGCCGCTGCGCGAGGGCGACAACACCATCGGTCGGGAGCGGGCCGAGGTGTTGCTGATGGACCCGACGGTGTCCCGACGGCACGCCGTACTGACCATCGCGGGGAATACGGCTACCGTGACCGACCTTGCCAGCACGAACGGAACCCAGGTTGACGGGAGCCGCCTGCAGCCGGACGTCGCGGCGCCCGTCCAGGTCGGGGCGTCGCTTCAGGTGGGGCATGTCGGTCTCAGGCTGGAAGCCGTGGGCGCCATGCCTGACCCCCGACCCGATGCCGCTGTGGCCAGTCCCGCCGGCGCGGGCGCGGCGTCAGTGGCCGACACTGGTGCGGAGTCTGCTGAGCGGGAAGCCGTAGCCCGTCTCGTCGCACAGGCCGCCGGCGCTTCCGACATCCCGGTCTTCGAAGGGGCGACCACGGTGGGGCGGAGGCCGGGCAACGACTGCGTGATCGCGGGCGATCCGTTTGTGTCGGGGCGTCATGCTTGTCTGGATGCCGTCGGGCACAGCATCACGATCACCGATGTTGGCAGTACGAACGGCACGACGGTCAACGGTCAGCGCCTTAGCCCTAGCATCCCTATGTCGCTTGAGCCCGGCGACGAGGTGACCCTCGGGAATGGAAGGTACGTCGTTGAGCTCAGCAAGGTCGCCGACGACGAGCAGGAGTACGAGGAAGAGCCCGACGGTGAGCTACCTGACGACATGGATGACGACATCGCATGACCGAGATGGCCCCCGAAGCGCCGCTGGATGAGAGGCCGGACCAGGACGAGATCACTGCTCGCTTTGCGCGACATGAGCTCGTGCTTGGGTGGCGCAGGGCGAGCGGCGCGACGCCAAGCATCGTCCCTGTAACGCGGGTTGGCCTCAAGAGCGACCTGGGGTGCGTACGGGAGAACAACGAGGACAAGGCCGAGTTCTACGAGCCGGACGACCCCGCCACCCTGGCTGAGCGCGGCAGTCTCTATATGGTGGCCGACGGCATGGGAGGGCATGCGGCCGGCCAGATAGCGTCTGAGCTTGCCGTCAAGCGGGCCCTCGCCGGCTACTACGGGTCGCAGGAGGCCGACGAGGCCGAGGCCCTGGTTGCTGCCTTCAGATCGGCCAACGAGCACGTGTTCCAGGTTGCGTCGAGCATCCCGGGGCGAAGCGGCATGGGCACGACGCTCACGACGCTGGCGCTGGTGCAAGACAGAGCCGTCGTCGTCCACATCGGCGACAGCCGTGCCTATCTCGTCAGGCGACCCGCTGATGCCCAGAGCGATGCGCCCGACGCTCGGGCGGATCAGATCACGGAAGACCACTCGTGGGTTGCGGAACAGGTCCGGTTGGGCGCGCTGACGCTGGAGGAGGCGGAGCGCTCGCCGTACCGCAACATCATTACGCGCTGCATCGGAACTCAGCCCGAGATCGAGGTGGACGTGTTCTGCGTCTCAACGCAGGCGGACGATACGTGGGTTCTCTGCAGCGACGGCCTCACGGGGCACGTGACCGACACGGAGATCGCCGAGACCGTCCACGGCCAAGCGCCGGGGGAAGCCTGTCGCCAACTCGTCGAGCTTGCTTGCGCCCGCGGCGGCTCCGACAACATAACTGTGTTGATCGTGCACGTGCCGTGCCTCCGGCCGTTTGGGGGATGACGGGCGCACGCGTGTGAGGCGCTGATCCGCCGGGATCGCAGAGCGGGCGCGTGGTAGAATAGCGCGCACAACACCACAGGAGGCGGAGCCGTTGTCGCCGCCCTTCCGCCCGGAGTCTCAGCCATCACAAGGATCTCCCATATCCTCTGCCTGCCGCGGATCGGCTTCGCCCTGGTGGCGCTGACGCTGCTCACTGGTCTGCTGCCCGTTCGGGCAGCACGCGGCCAGGCGGCATCGCAGCCCGCCAGAGCTCGAGAGCCGGAGGTGAAGGCTGCCGGCGCCATCCTGGTAGACGCTCAGAGCGGGCAGGTCCTCTTCGAGCGGAACGCGGACGTGCGCCGAGCGCCGGCGAGCACGACCAAGATCATGACGGCGGTACTCCTGATCGAGGAGTTGCCCCTCGATGAGATGGTCGAGGCGGACAAGGAGGTGGCTGAGACCGACGGCAGTTCGCTGTACATGACGCCAGGCGAACGCATCTCGGCTCGCGACCTATTGTATGCCCTGCTCCTCCGCTCGGCCAACGACGCCTGCGTAGCGGTGGCCAAAGCGATCACCGGATCCGAGGCGTCCTTTGCCGAGCTTATGAACGAGAAGGCGAAGGCCATTGGCACGACAAGCACCCACTTCACGAATCCCAACGGCTTGCCTGACGCCAGGCACTACTCGACGGCCCGGGACCTGTCCAAGATCGCATGCCACGCGGCTCGTCTGCCGGTGTTCAATCAGGTAGTTGCCACCAAGTTCCGCCTGATCAGCCGGGCGACAGGTAACGAGCCGCGGATGCTGCGCAACCACTCCAAGTTCTTGTGGTACTACGCAGGGGCGGACGGCATCAAGACCGGCTACACTGTGGCGGCGGGCCGCTGCTTCGTCGGTTCGGCCACGCGCAACGGGTGGCGCCTGATAAGCGTCGTGCTCAACAGCCCCGACATGTACGGCGAGACGGCGCGTTTGCTCGACTATGGGTTCTCGGCCTTCGAGCCGCTGGTGCTCATCGAACACGGACGGCCAATGGGCACGGTATCGGTTCGTGGTGGCTTGGAGAGCGTAGTCGGCGCGACGAGCGGTTCAGCCGTGCGGACGATCGTGTCGCGCGGCACTCCCGCAGTGGTCTCCTTCCGCCGAAAAACCCGCCGGATTTCGGCGCCCGTGCGGCGAGGCGCAACGATCGGCGAGGCAACCGCCTATGTGAACGGCGCGTCGGTTGCGACCGTGCAGCTTGTCGCTAATCGCGATGTTCCCGTGCTTCCGCCCGCACGGGCGGCAGGGCGCCTTGCCTGGCGCTTTGCGGTAACAATGCTGGCGGTGATGGTGTTCTGGCATGTTGCATCTCGTCCACAAGGTACTGGCCGACGCTGGGATCGCGTCACGACGGGCATGCGAGACTTTGATGCGTTCCGGGCGCGTGACCGTCAACGGAGCCAAGGTAACCGAGCCGGGCGCTAAGGCCGACCCCGAAGCCGACGATATTCGGGTGGATGGCCGGCCCGTGCAGAGCCGTCAGCGCCGAGTCTATCTGGTGCTCAACAAGCCCGCCGGGTACGTGACGACGGTGCGGGATCCGCACGCCGGACGTACGGTCATGCAACTGGTCGCCGGCGTTCGCGAGCGGATCTACCCTGTTGGGCGCCTCGACGCTGAGACCGCGGGCGTGTTGATCATGACGAATGACGGGCGGTTTGCTCAGGCGATGCTCCACCCGTCATGCCACGTGCCGCGAACCTACCGCGCCGTGGTCCGTGGGATCGTGGATGACTTCGCCTTGACGGATCTGCGGTCCGGCATCGCTCTTGAGGATGGGATCACGTCGCCTGCGGAGGTCACGGTGATCGAGCGCAACCGCGCCAACAACACGAGTGTGCTCGATCTGACGTTGTGCGAAGGGCGGAAGCGCCAGGTGCGGCGGATGCTCGATGCGGTCCGGCATCGTGTGCTCGCCCTGACGCGCACTGCGTTTGGTCCGATCACTCTTCAAGGCCTGGCGCCGGGTACCTGGCGCAAGCTGCGCAGGAGCGAGATCGAGGGGCTGATGCCGCACGCGGAAGAGGGCGATGAGCCGACAGAAGCCGAACCCTAGCCCCCTGGGCATCGGCAACCGGGCCGCTGTTCGGGCATATCTGGGGCTTGGCGCGTTGCTCGTGGCGCTCCTTGGCGCGGGGCTACTTCTCGGGCCGCCGGACACGGGGGTGACACCCGCCGGGGTCCGTGATGTGCTGCTCAGCCACGCCCCGGTCCCGCGTTTCATGCGTCCCTCGGCAACCGACGAGACGGTGGACGCGATCGTGTGGCAGGTCCGTATGCCGAGGGTGGCGACGGCGGCGCTTATAGGTGGCCTCCTTGCCCTGGCGGGCGTCGCGCTGCAGGGCCTGCTGATGAATCCTCTTGCCGATCCCTACACGGTCGGCGCGTCCTCGGGCGCTGCCGTGGGCGCCGCCGCAGCCGAGGTGGCGGGTATCGGCGCCCTTGCCGGAGGACTGGCCGGAGCCGCGACGGCGTTCGTCGCGGCTGTGGGAGCTTCGGCGCTGGTCTACGCACTGGCCAGGGTGGGTGGGCGCGTCTCGGTTCAGACGTTCCTGCTCGCGGGAGTGGTGGTGGGTACGATGCTCTGGTCGCTGATACCGCTCTTGATGGTCCTGGCGGGTCGGGGCGATGACATCCAGCGGATCTACTTCTATCTCATCGGCAGCCTGCAGGGGGCCGACTGGTCCCGCGTCGCACTCCTCACCCCGTTCGCCGTTGCGTGCATGCTGGTCCTCTGGGCCACGTCGCGGGAGCTCGACCTGATGACCCTTGGGGAGGAGAGCGCGCACCATCTGGGGGTGCCCATCGAGGCGTTCAAACGGCTGGTGCTGGCGGTGGGCGCGCTCGCAACGGCAGCCGCCGTGTCCGTCGGCGGAATCATCGGCTTCGTGGGTCTGGTTGTGCCGCACGTCGCGCGCCGGTTCGTAGGGCCCGAACACCGGCGGCTGGTACCCGTCGCAGCTCTGGCCGGAGCCGTGCTCCTCGTCGCGTCGGACACCGTTGTGCGCGTCTGGCTGAACGACATGCCCGTCGGTGTTGTGACAGCGATCGTGGGCGCCCCCGTGTTTTGCACGCTCATCCGCCGTCGGCGCGCCTCGGCGTGGTGAGTCTCGACGGGCGTGCCGTCAGGTCACCTGGCTGCCGCCACTACGTAGACCTCGGCGGCTCCGGCCTCCTTGAGCGCCCGCGCGCACTCATCCACGGTGCTGAGAGTGGTGACGACGTCATCCACGACGAGCACGCGCCTCCCGCGCACCTCTCGGGGCCGCGACACGGCGAAGGCGCCCCGCACGTTGGCGGCCCGCTGGTCTGCGTGCAACTCGACCTGTGGGCGTGTTCGGCGCGTGCGTCTCAGCAGGTGGGGCTCGATGGGCCACTCGCGGTCTCCCACGAAGGCCCGTGCGATCAGATAGGATTGGTTGAAGCCCCGCTGGCGCATTCGGGTCCAATGGAGTGGCACCGGGGCCACCACGTCGGGACGGTGGGGCGGACGCAGGCAGACTCCCTTCCGCAACCACTCACCGATGACGTTGCCCACGCAGCGCCGCCCGTCGTACTTCAGACGATGAATGCAGGTTCGTAGGGTCCCGTCAAAGCGGCCCCGGGCGCGAGCCCACTCGAAATGGTGGGGAGCGTGGTCGGTGCAGTTGCGGCAGTAGGACGAGCGTGTCCGGAGGGGGCCTTCATCGCCGAGGTCCATTCCGCACGTGCGGCACACCACGTCCGGCATCTCTGTGAACGCTGCGATGCACCGCGAGCAGACCACGGGCCGTCCCAGCTCCCGGCACGCGGCGCAGCGCGGCGGATAGACGAACGAGACCAGTCCCTCGCGCAGAAGAGACCAGCTCTCGCGTATGGCGGACCTTACCGGCAAGGCAGGGGCTCGTGGGTTGGACGGGCGGAGAGGCCTGGACATAGGACGTTTTCGTGCCGCTCCCCGCAGATTCCTTGACACCACGGGACGGAGCGTGATATCCTGTAAACAAGCACCGGGCAGTCGCCCGGCGCGTATTGGAACCTTGGTACACCCGCACGTCGTGCGGATATGCCGCGAAAGGAGTCAGGCTTGCACAACCAACGGCAGACTGCAGGAAGGGGCAACATGGCGCGCGTTGCGCTGATCATCGTCCTGGCCTCACTGGTTGCACTTGCCGGACCCGCGACCGCTATCGGTCCAGCCATAGACTTCACGACCATCGGTCCGGTTGCCAACAACTGGAGCCAGACGAATAACGGCTTCAGCATGGGATGGGAGTTCAACGTCCTTACTCCGGTGCAGATCAGCAGTCTGGGCTACTTCAACTACGGCCCGCAGGGCGGCGGAATCACCACGCCGCACCAGGTAGGGATCTTCGACTCGAATGGTGTGCTCCTCGTTTCCACCACAGTGAACCCCGGCGACCCCGTACAGGGCCTGTGGGCTTGGAAGTCCCTCAATAGCCCCTTCGTCCTTCCCGTCGGCACCGGCTATCGCATCGCCGGACTGACCGGACCGGTGGACAAGTACACATACAGCGTTCCGAGCATCATCGTGGACCCGAGCATCGCCTACGTGACGAACCGGTATATCCGGACGCCGACGGGGCAACTCGTAAACCCGCTTCTGACGCTGACCACTCAGCCTGGCTACCACTGGTTTGGGCCCAATATGGAGCTCAGCCCCGTGCCGGAGCCGGCCCTGCTACAGCTTCCGTTCCTGCTCGGCCTGGGCGGTCTGGCATACTGGCGCCGGCGCAAGTCCTGAGACCTCTGACGCTGACAACGCGTTCGCACAGAGGGCGGGGCCTGTCGGCCCCGCCCTTTTGGTTCGTTCGCTGCACCTGGGAGGTGCGTTAGGACTTCAGCGCCTCCGCGCCGCTGACGATCTCCGAGATCTCCTTCGTGATCGCAGCCTGGCGGGCGCGGTTGAGCTCGAGCGTAAGGGTCGAGATCATCTTCGCGGCGTTATCGGTGGCCGAGCTCATGGACGTCATCCTGGCCCCGTGCTCGCTCGCAGCCGACTCCAGCATGGCGTAGAAGATTCTGGTGGTGAGGTAGCGCGGCAGGACCTCCGCCGTCAGGGCGGCGGTGTCCGGCTCGGCCAGCATCTCGACTGAGGCCGCGGCATTCGTGGAGCCCGGCGAGGGCGGCTTGATGGGCAGGAGTTGCTCAACCACCGGCTGCTGAGTGATCGCACTGAGGAACCGTGTGTACACGATCATCACCTGGTCCAGGGCGCCGCTCAGGAACGCGGCCCGCAAGACGCGAGCCGTAGCCGAGGCCTCCGCGTAGCCAAGGTTGCCGGTATTCGCGGTCGGCAGCGGCTCAAGCTCGAGGCCCCGGCGCCGGAAGAACGCCGGGCCCTTGCGGCCGATCGGGTACAGGGCTACCCTGTCGCTCCCCACCTCCTCGATCAGGTCGGCAGCGCGCCTGATGACCCCAGAGTTGTAGGATCCGCAGAGGCCGCGGTCGGCCGTGATGAGCACGATCCCGATCCTGCCGATTGCGCGACCTGTCAGGAGCGGATCCTCCGCGCCTGGCGGCGCGCATAGGATCAGGTCCGTCACCATCTGCGCCATCCCGGCCACGTAGGGTCGTGCGGCGGTAACGCGGTCCTGCGCGTGCTTCAGGCGTGCTGCCGCCACCATTTCCATGGCGCCGGTGATCTGAGCTATGTTGCCGGCGACCCGGATACGCGTCCGGATCTGGCGCATTGTTGCCATATATGCGTGGACTGCCTCGTGGTCTGGTGGGCGCCCATGACGGGCAGTCGTCAGTATACCGTAGGGTGTGTCAGCGCAATGGCCGGCCGCTCGGGGAACCTGCGTTGACACGAACACGTGAAGGACAGTAGCATTAGCACAACGCAGGCGAGCAAGCCGCAAACAGAGGAGATCGAATGAGAGACATATCCGTCAGCCCAACCGGCGAGCAGTTTCCGCTGCCTGAGCCCGACGAGTACCCGAAGGAGCTCGAGCGGCTTCGCGCGCTGGCCGCGGCTGCCCGGGAGAAGGGTCAGGAAGTCGTCGTCGTAATGGGTGTTGGTTTCGTTGGGGCGGTGATGGCCGCCATCGTGGCGGACTCGGTGGATCCGAAGACGGGCCGGCCCAGCAAGTTCGTCATCGGGTGTCAGCG
>Ga0172368_10004911_pt1 | contig 15226 bp, 13 predicted proteins | sample Lak11m_FD_114540 | JGI IMG/M metagenome (GOLD analysis project Ga0172368, IMG submission 114540) | Freshwater microbial communities from Kabuno Bay, South-Kivu, Congo - kab_022012_11m | ecosystem: Environmental > Aquatic > Freshwater > Lake | place: Democratic Republic of the Congo: South-Kivu...
ATGGTGGCGATGCCAAGAGGGAGCGAGCGAAAAAGAATCTGCGCGCCTGCGACGACGTTACCCCTCTCTTTGATGCCGATGCGAGTCGCCGTCCATCCAAAGGCGCATTTAAGTTCTGCCCATGCCGGTGTTTGCAAAATGTGACCTTGAGGATGTGAGGCGACAAACAAATCCCATTCGGGTGCGGTGAGGGTGGTGGACACGAAGGGGGATTATAGCGTAGGTAACATGAAGGGATGAGCGCAATCAAAATGGTGGGAGGGCATTCGAACCATATTCCGAGTCGGCGTCGCTTGATACGATGATATGGGTTAATATGATCACCGCATCTTCAAATTTCATTGACAAGTTCTTTAGTCCCATGTTACTATTGCGCCGTTTGGAACAAAGCCCGCGCGCGAAAAAATTTCTCGGCGTGATGGGACGAAATTTTCGGAGACTTTATGCAGACGGATTGGTTATTCATAGGAATCTTTTTAGCGATCGGTTTAGTTTTCCCCGCAGTGCCGATCATCCTTGCTTACTTTATCTCCCCACATAAACCGAATCCATTAAAGAACGACACGTACGAGTGCGGCATCGAAACCGTCGGCGAAGCGTGGGTGCAGTTCAAAGCGCAGTATTACATCTTCGCCTTGGTGTTCGTGGTCTTCGACGTGGAATCAGTCTTCCTCTTCCCGTGGGCAGTGGCGTATAAAGCGATGCCCTTCTTCATGGTTTTCGAGGGCATTCTCTTTATTGTCTTGCTCGTCGGCGCGTTGGTCTACATCTGGCGCAAAGGCGTGTTGGAGTGGGCGTAATAATTAAATAGAGTCTGACTATTCAATGCACAATACTAAAAAAGTATTGTGCATTGTTTTGTGGAGTGACGTTATGCCAAATTTTGATCCCGCTAATATCTTTATGTGGGCGTACAACTTCTTGGGGTGGTGGTTAACTTCGTTGGGTCTGGCGCCGGAGTTCGTGCTTTTCGTGCAGCTGTTTGCCGCGATTGGCATGTTGGCGACGGTGGTGTTGTTGATCCCGATCTTCACCATCTGGCTGGAGCGCAAGATCGCCGGACGCTTTCAAGATCGTTTGGGACCGAACCGCACCGGACCTTACGGCTTGCTTCAATCCTTCGCCGATGTATTGAAACTTTTGACGAAGGAAGACATCACACCGCACAAAGCAGATAAGTTGATCTACAACTTGTCGCCGTTGTTTGGTGTATTGTCTATCATCACAGCGTGGGCGGTCATTCCTTGGGCCTCCACCATGGTCGGGGCAGACATCAATGTGGGCGTGTTGTATCTGCTCGGCATCAGCGGGCTTGGCACGATTGCCATCATGATGGGCGGCTGGTCGTCGAACAACAAGTTCGCCTTGCTCGGGGCGTTCCGCGCGGTGGCGCAGCTCGTCGCTTACGAAGTGCCGATGATCATCACGCTCCTCATTCCAGTGATGCTCGCCGGTTCGATGAGTCTGCAATCCATTGTGAAGGCGCAGGGGCAGATGTGGTTTATTGTTCTCGCGCCGTTTGCGGGCGTGTTGTTCTTCATCACCTCTATCGCCGAGATCGGGCGCGCGCCGTTCGATCTGCTCGAAGCGGAAAGTGAGATCGCCACCGGCTACAACATCGAATACACCGGCATGAAGTTCGGCATTTGGATGCTGCAGGAATTTTCGCACGCCTTCGCCGTCGGTCCGCTCTTCGCCACATTCTTCCTCGGCGGTTGGCACGGACCTTACGCCACCGAAGTTCCGGTGTTGGGCATCGTCTACTTTTTGCTTAAATCGTTCTTCGGTTACTTCTTGATCATCTGGGTGCGCACGACCCTGCCGCGCATTCGCATTGATCACTTGATGTCGCTCAACTGGAAATTTTTTGTTCCGGTGTCGTTGTTGGCGTTGATTGTTACGGCGTTGGTGGATAAAGCTGTGAGCGAGTTTGCACCGGGCGCGGGCGTGGCCGGTCGCGCCATTGTGTTGTTCGCGGCGAATGTTTTGTTAGTGATCTCGGTCATCATCGGGATTCGCAATGCGGCGCACGCGGAACGAGTTAAGGAAGAAAGCGACGAACACGGTGATGCCGCCGACTCTCACGATGACCATTCTGCCCATCCCGCTCCGGCGCATTAGTTACGCAGATTTTTCTCTGCCCACGAAGAACACCAAGAAACACGAAGATATTTTTAGTGCCACTTCGTGAATTTCGTGGGAGATGAGTTAGGAAATAAAATATGAGCGTTACGCTTCCACAAATTATTTTCATCATCGTCGCCATCGGCACGTTGTTTACCGGAACAATGGTGGTGGTGGCTCGCAACTTGGTTCACGCCGCGTTGTGGTTGATCTTGTCGTTCTTCGGGGTGGCGGTGGTCTTTGCCATACTCGAAGCCGGTTTCATTGCTGTGGTGCAGGTGACCCTTTACATTGGCGCGATTGCCATCTTGATCATCTTCGCCATGATGTTGACACGTAAAGTGATGAACGACACTGAGCCGCAAACAAATAGCCAATGGGTTATAAGTTTAGTGGTTGCCGCCGCCGCCTTCATTGGTTTAGCCGGTTTACTTAATGTGGCTGTATGGCCCGCTCTGCAAACGGTGTCGTTAGAGGGCAGCGTCGCGCAGTTGGGTCGCGCCTTGGTTGAACCGAATCAATATGTGCTGCCGTTTGAAGTAGCGTCGGTTTTATTGATCGTCGCCCTGATCGGCGCGGTGGCGATTGCGAGTGAGAAAACATCATGATCCCTCTGACCTGGTATCTCACCTTAGCCGCCGCGTTATTCTGCATCGGTTTGTATGGCGTGTTGGCGCGGCGCAATGCAGTGGCGATCTTGATGGGCGTAGAGTTGATGATGAACGCCGTGATCATTAACTTGGTTGCCTTCTGGCGTTACAACCAACCGACGGTGATCGGCGGGCAGGTGTTCGCTATCATCGTCTTCGCCGTTGCCGCCGCCGAAGCAGCTGTGGGCTTGGCGCTGATCATCTCTATCTATCGCCGCCGCCGCAGCGTGATCGCCGAAGATATGAATCTAATGAAGTGGTAAAGGGATTTTTGATTGTAGATTTCTGATTGCGGATTGAAACGCAAAATCAGAAATCGGCAATCAACAATCATCAATTGCTTATGCAACTCGATCTTCTTCTCTGGCTTATCCCTGTTCCGCCCATCGCGGCGTTTTTCGTCATTTGGTTGTTCACCAGCCGCAGTCGCGGATTGAGTCATGCCGTGGCGATTGTCTCGATCCTCACCTCGTGGGCGTTGAGCCTGATCGTTTTCTTCAACGTGATCGGCATCCCGGACTTTGGCAAGAAAGTGATCGGTTCCAGCGTGCCGTGGCTGCCCACCGGCGAATCGGTTTTCAGGATGGGCGTGTTAGCCGACCCGCTCACCGCCGTGATGCTGTTCTTCGTGCCGTTGTGCTGCACGATGATCTTCGTCTACAGCGTTGGGTATCAGAACTACGGCAAGCCGCGCGACCCGCACGATAATGTTGGCGAGCCGCCTCACCACGGCGTCGAGCCGATGTATTCGCGCTTCTTCGCCTTCCTCTCCCTCTTTGCATTTGGCATGTTGACTCTCGTCGTCGCCGACAACTTGTTGCTCATGTTCGTCGGTTGGGAGATCATGGGTTTGTGTTCGTATCTGTTGATCGGTTTTTGGTACGCGCGCAACTATGATGATCCGAAAAAGATCACGCCACGCGGCGCGGCGGTTAAAGCCTTCATCACGACTCGCGTTGGCGATGTGATCATGATGCTAGGCATCGCTTATCTTTACTTCATGACCACCACCGAAGAAGCGCGTCACATTCTCGGCAAAGCGGCTGGCACGTTGTCGTTCCGCGACATTCTCTACAACGCAAAATTTTTAGAATATCTCGCCGAGCAGCCTTCGGTGATCGTCGGCTTGTCGGTTGCGGCGTTGATCGGAATCTTTTTGTTCATCGGCACGGTAGGCAAGAGCGCGCAGTTCCCACTTCATGTGTGGCTGCCCGATGCAATGGAAGGCCCGACTCCGGTTAGCGCGATGATCCATGCGGCGGCGATGGTCTCCGCCGGTGTGTATGCGGCGATTCGAATGTACCCGCTCATGTCGGCGGGATGGCACGAGGGTGGCCCGTTGACGCCGCCGATGCTGGCGATGGGCGTCATCGGCGCTTTCACCGCGTTGTTCGCCTCCACCATTGCGGTGACTCAACGCGACGTTAAAAAAGTTCTCGCTTATTCCACCATCTCACAACTCGGTTACATGATCGCCGCGCTCGGCATCGGGGCGTACGTGGCGGCGGCGTTCCATTTGATGACGCACGCTTTCTTCAAGGCCTTGTTGTTCTTGGGTTCCGGCTCGGTCATTCACGGAGTTGAACACGGCGCGCATCACTCGCACGAACATCTCGACCCGCAAGATATGTTTAACATGGGCGGCTTGCGCAAGAAAATGCCGATCACTTTCTGGACATTTTTGATCGGCGGCTTTGCGCTGGCAGGCTTTCCATTTATCACGGCGGGCTTTTGGTCGAAGGATGAAATTCTTGCCGACGCTTGGGCGAATAACCAGATCGTTTTCTACGTGCTGGTGATCGCTGCGACGTTGACCGCGTTTTACACCATGCGGCAGATCGCTTTGACGTTCTTCGGCGAGCCGCGTACACACTCGGCGGAACACGCTTCGGAAAATGTTTGGACGATGACCTATCCGTTGATCTTCTTGGCGATCTTGGCGCTGTTCTCCGGCTTCGTCGGCGTGCCGAAAGAGCTTGCTGAGTTGGGCTTCAATAATTTCGGCAAGTTCGTCAGCGCAACGTTGGTCGAGAAGTTACACACTCCCGAATTCACCATCGTGCCGATGCTCTTCTCGATTGTAGCGGCGCTGGGCGGTTTGGGTTTGGGTTGGCTGGTCTATGGAATGAAGCCGCTCAAAGCCGGGCAAAAAGATCCGCTCGCGGTGTTGGGTCCCATCTACGCCCTGCTCGAAAACAAATATTACTTTGACGAGTTGTACGAATTCATCTTCGGCAGACCGGCGCGATGGCTCGCTTCGGTGGTGGTTTATCAGATCATGGATCGCACCCTCATTGACGGTGCGTTGACGTTGATCGCTCGCTTTGCATATTTCGTGGGTCACGTCTTCAAGTTGACGGAGAAGTACACGATCAACGATCCGCCCGATTGGGGGTTGGCGGCGCCCATTCAGTGGCTGAGTCGCACCTTCCGCGTGATTCAAACCGGGCGCGTGCAGAATTATTTACTGGTAGGCCTGTTGGTGGTGCTTGCCTTCGGCGGCGTTTATTATTTGCGATTCATCGGGTTGTTGCGGTGATGTGGGAGCAGTGATATGGAGTTCATTCTTTCTCGGATAGTCTCGCTAACACTTTTCACCCCGGTGATCGGCATGATCATCGTCGGGTTGATTCCAAGCGATCAAAAGAACGCCGTGCGCTGGACGGCGTTCCTCGCCAGTTTAGTTCCGGCAGGTCTCTCGATCTTGTTGTGGTTCGCGTACGCGCAAGGGACTACGGGTATTCGCTTTGAAGAAATGCTGGTGTGGTATGCGCCTATTGGCGCGGTGTATCACGTCGGTGTAGACGGGTTGAGTATGCCGATGATCTTGCTCACGGGCATTCTCACGCCGTTGGCGATACTCGCTTCGTTCAGCGTTGAAGATCGCGTCAAGCCGTACATGATGTTGTTCCTTTTGCTTGAGACCGGAATGTTTGGCGTGTTCGTGGCGCTTGATCTGCTCTTGTTCTTCCTCTTTTGGGAGATTGGTCTTGTGCCGATGTATTTCCTCATTAACCAGTGGGGCGGCAAAGATCGCCGCGCGGCGTCGTTCAAGTTTTTCGTTTATACAATGGCAGGATCGCTGGGGTTGTTGCTTTCCATCCAGTTGATCGGTCTCACCACCGGAACATTCGACATTGTGAAATTGGTGAAGGTGTGGCCCACGTTCAACAAAGACGTGTTGACCTTCATGCCGATTGAGACGATCAAGACGGTTACCTTCTTCGCTTTCACGTTGGCGTTTGCCATCAAAGTGCCGATGTGGCCCTTCCATACGTGGCTGCCCGACGCGCACACCGAAGCGCCCACCGCCGGTTCGATGCTCCTTGCCGGTGTGTTGTTGAAGTTGGGCGCGTTTGGCTTTTTACGTTTGGTGTTGCCGTTGTTCCCGGCGCAAGCGCAAGCCTTTGCCCCCTGGCTGGCGGTGTTGGCAATGATCTCTATTGTGTTGGGCGCATTCGCCGCGTTTGGTCAAACAGATTTCAAACGTCTCGTCGCTTACTCTTCCGTGAACCACATGGGCTTCGTCGTTCTTGGTATCGCCGTCGCCGCGTGGGTTGGCGGCTCAACGAATGAAGCGATGCGCGAGAGCGCGGCGATTGCCGCGACGGGCGCAGTGCTGCAAATGTTTAATCACGGTCTCTCCTCAGCGGCGATGTTCTTCCTCGTCGGCGTGGTGTACGAGCGGGCGCACACGCGCGACCTCAACGAGATCGGCGGCGGCATCTGGCAGTATGCGCCGATCTATGGCGGCGTAGTCCTCTTCTGTTCCATGTCATCACTCGGCTTGCCCGGACTCAACGGCTTCGTCTCCGAATTCATGACGGTGCGGGGTGCGTGGCCCGTCTTCACGTTGGTGACGGCGATCAGTATGATCGGCTTGATCTTCACCGGCTTGTACATTCTCAAAGCGATCCGCGCCGTGCTGCACGGACCGAAGAATCCCAAATGGGCTGGTCACGGCATGGAGATGAACGTGCGCGAGATCGCTACGGTGGTGCCGTTGATGGCGTTGATGCTTTTGCTCGGCGTGTGGCCCTGGCCTTTGGCGAGTGTGATCAACGAAGCCGTGTGGAAGCTACTGCACTAATTACTATTTACCAATTACCAGTTACTGAGCAATTAGTAATTGGTAATTGGTAATTGGAGAACTCTATGGCTTTTCCGTTTCTAGGTGTTGTCACATTCACTCCGATCATCGTTGCGCTTTTGCTGTTGACGTTCCCCGATGATCGTAAGAACGAAGCGCGCGTGGCGGCGTTGGCAGGCGCGACGATCTGTTTGATCCTCTCGCTGTTCGTCTTCTTTGGTTACGACGTGGCGAAGGGCGGTTATCAATTCACTGAACGCTTCGAATGGATACCGCAATACGGCATCTCGTATTTCGTCGGCGTAGACGGCGTGAGTAACCCCATGGTGCTGCTAACCGGCATCGTGATCTTCACCGGCGTGTTGATCTCGTGGGGCATTGATGACCGTCCCAAAGAATTTTTCGCGTTTCTCTTCATCCTTGCCAGTGGCGTGTTCGGCGTGTTTGTCTCGCTCGATCTCTTTCAACTCTTTTTCTTCTACGAGATCGCCGTCTTCCCCATGTACTTGCTCATCGCCATTTGGGGCTGGAAGGTGACACGCGAGTACGCGGCGATGAAACTGACTCTGTTCTTGTTCCTCGGATCGGTTTTCTCGCTCATCGGCGCGCTGGCGATGTATTTTACGATTGGCAAAAACACCGGCGTCTATACCTTTGATATGCTCAAGATGTCGGCAGCGCAGGCGGCGGGCGCATTCCGTTTCAATGTTCCCTTCTTTGGCGCGCAAGTTCCATTTGAAGTGTTGTGGTTCCCGCTCGTGTTCTTCGGCTTCGCCGTGTTGGGCGGCATCTATCCATTCCATAACTGGTCGCCGGATGGACACGTTGCCGCGCCCACTGCCGTTTCCATGTTCCACGCCGGGGTGTTGATGAAGCTTGGCGCGTTTGCCGCGTTGCGAGTCGGCGTGATGTTGCTGCCCGAAGGCGCGAAGGTTCACATGCCTTGGATTGTGATCCTGACGTTTGTCAACGTGGTCTATGGATCGTTTATCGCCATGAGGCAAACCGATTTGAAATACATGATCGGTTACTCTTCGGTGTCGCACATGGGCTTAGTCTCAATGGGCTTTGCCACACTCAACTATCACGGTTATCTCGGCGCGGCGATTCAAATGTTCGCGCATGGTGTGATGACGGCAATGCTCTTTGCTACCGTCGGCATGATCTATGATCGCGCGCACACGCGCATGATCCCCGAACTGGGCGGCATGGCGAAGAAGATGCCATTCGTGTTGATCGGCTTCATCATTGCTTCTCTCTCCTCAATGGGTATGCCGGGCTTCGCCGGTTTCATCGCCGAGTTCCCGATCTTCATGGGCATGTGGCGCGCAGGCACGCTGCCCGGCACGCCGGAATTTATCGCGCCGTATTACGCCGTGTTCGCCGCAATCTCGGCAATCGCCATTGTGATCACGGCGGCGTACCTTTTGATCTGTATTCAAAAAGTTTTCTTCGGCGAAATTTCCGAAGAACATGATCATCACGTGGGCGACGTGCGGGTGTTGGATAAAGTTGCCATTACGACTCTCTCGATTGCCATAATCTCGCTGGGCGTGTTCCCTGTTTTGATAGCACCTATGTCGGAATCGGGTGTTCGGGCAGTGCTTCGACTGTTTGGAGGCGCGTAAATGAACGTCTTGGATTTTCAATCGGCGCACACGCTGGCGCTGTTACCTGAAATTATTCTGCTCGTCGTGGCGGGCATTGTGATGTGGCTCGACGTGCGTCTGCCGGAATCTCAACGTCGGCAAGTCGGCTTCGCGGCGGCGATTGGCATGTTTGCGGCGATGGCGAGCGCGTTGCTCGCTTACAACATCGGCGGCACGGGGCAGGGCGCGCAAATTTTCGGCGGGATGCTCCGCAACGACTTCGCCTCATTTCTCTTCCGCATGATCTTCATGTTCGCCGGAGCGATCACCGCGCTGATCAGCGTGGACGTTGAAAAGTTGAATCGCAAAGGTGAATACTTCACGGTGGTGATCGGCTGTGTCTTCGGCATGAACTTCATGGCGATGTCCACCGATCTGATCATGCTCTATCTCGCCCTCGAAACGACTTCGATTGGTTTGTATGTCCTTGCAGGGTTTTTGCACGACGACGACAAATCTGCCGAGTCGGGTCTTAAGTATTTCCTGTTCGGGGCGATGACTTCTGCCGTGATGCTGTACGGTTTTAGTTTGATCTTCGGTTTCACCGGCGAGACGAATCTGTATCGCATCGCCGAAGTGATCAAGGCGGGCAAGGTCGCCACGCTGCCGCTCGTGGTGGCGGCGTTGATGGTGTTGGTCGGGGTCGGATTCAAAGTGGCGCTTGTGCCGTTTCACTTCTGGACTCCGGATGTGTACGAAGGCGCTCCCACACCCGTGACGGCATTCCTTTCGGTTGCCTCCAAGAGCGCGGGCTTCGCCGTTCTCATCCGCATCTTCCTCATCGGCTTCTATCCCAATGTAGATTGGCTGCCGATGATGTTGGCGATGGCGACGGTGACGATGACGATTGGCAACTTGCTTGCCCTGCCGCAAAAAAATATCAAACGCTTGCTGGCGTATTCTTCGATTGCCCATGCGGGCTATGCCATGATGGGCGTGGTCGCTCTCTCGAAGGAAGGGATCGCGGCGACGGTGTTTTATTTGACGGGTTACGTCTTCACCAATCTCGCCGCCTTTGCTGTGGTGATTTTGTTCTCGCGTGTTGCCGGCTCCGATGAAATTGCCGATTACGCTGGAATGAGCCGCCGCTCTCCCGGGCTGGCGCTGGCGATGTTGGTCGCCTTCCTCTCACTCGGAGGGATGCCGCCACTCGTTGGTTTCGCCGCTAAGTTCTTTGTGTTCGCCGCCGCCATCAAAGCGGATTTGATCTGGCTGGTCTTTGTTGGCGTGATCAATTCGATTATCGGTCTTTACTACTATTTGATCGTTTTGAAAGTAGTGTACGTCAAGCCCGCGCCCGAAGGCGCGCCAGGGATTCCGATCTCGCGCCCGTACGCTTTCGCGTTGATCGTCTTGTCGTTCGCCATTGTTGCCACTGGCACGGCGGCAGCCCCGTGGTTGAGTTGGGCCTTCACGGCGGCGGGGTCATTGTTCTAATCCTTAAACCTCACAGGTCTCGCGTAGCGCCCCGTAGCGAAGCGGAGTGGGTAAGACCTGTGAGGTTTATTGTGCGTGATATAATTCGCAAACTCTGCCATGTCCCCGAGCAGTGATCCCCAAAAAAATGTGCAGTATGTGATGAACCTAGGCTTGGCAGGGTTTGCCGGACAGGTGGGGTGTGTCACACTCGTTATTGTGTTTGGGGCGTTGTTGGGTGGTTTGTGGTTGGATAAAATTTTAAACGTCCGTCCATTATTTACCATTTTGCTTTTACTCGGCTCCGTGCCGATTACTATTTTTATCATGATCCGCTTGGCGCTGGGTGCGGTTGCAAAAATGAAACCGGTGCTGCCGCCACGCGAGACAACTGAACGAACAAAGAAGGAGGAAGACTCAAGTGAGTAGTGAAACAACAAAGCGGCGCATTCCGGTTAAACGCTGGATTGTGTTAGCGCTGATCCTTTTGGGCGTGTACTCGGCGTTTCTGGGCCCGACGTTCTTGCGCCCTGTAAGTCCGGCGGTGGTGCTGCCGGGTGAACCTACCGGCTTGGCGATTGGCGGTTTCCAGATCACCAACACGTTATTGGCGACGCTGATGGGTGATGTGGCGTTGATCATCTGCGCCCTCATTGCCTGGTCGTTCACGCGAAGCGGAAAGATGATCCCCGAAGGCTTCTACGGTTTCTTTGAATTCTTGATCGAATTTTTGTGGAACTCGGCGGAAGGCGCGGCGGGCAGCAAATGGGCGCGGCGAATTTTTCCGTGGACGGCGACGATCTTTTTGTTGGTCTTCGCGGTTAACATGACTAAGCTCGTCCCCGGTTTTGAAAGTATCGGGCGGCTCGAAGCGGCGCATGGTTCAGCCAAAGGGTATGCCCCGGTGAAGCTCTTTAGCATCGGCGAGTTGGGTGTGTATACAGTGGATGCCGGCAAACCGGTGGCGTCTGCGAAAGAAGAAACCAAGTCTGCCGAAGCGAAACCGGTTGAAGGCGGACACGCCTCGACAGAATTGTGCAAGTCGTGTGAAGTGATTCCGTTTTTGCGCGGCGCACCCACCGATCTCAACTTCACCTTTGCGCTGGCGGCGGTCACCGTCGTGTTAATCCAAGTCTTCGGCTTGTGGGCGTTGGGCGCGGGATACTTGAGCAAGTTCTTCAACTTCCGCACCATGTTCACCGTGCCGATGTTCGGCGTGATTGACTTCGCCGTAGGTCTGCTCGAACTGGTTTCCGAGTTCGCCAAAATTCTCTCGTTTGGCTTCCGTCTTTTTGGCAATATCTTTGCGGGCGCGTTGTTGATTTCTATTCTCGGCGCGCTCACGGCGGTGGTGGTGCCAAGCGCGTTGTACGGTCTCGAAGTGTTCGTAGGCATCATTCAAGCCTACGTGTTCTCGATGTTAGCCTTAGTGTTCATCAGCCAAGCCACCGTCAGCCATCATGGCGGCGAAGAGCATGGTGAAGGACATCATTAAATCTAACTTTCAACTCTAATTCGAATTTACGGAGGAATTTTTACAATGGATGCAGAAGCAGCAAAAATCTTGATAATTGGTCTCCGCTATCTTGGCGCGGGCTTGGCGATGACGGGCGCGATTGGCGCAGGCGCGGGCGTGGGCATCGTGGTGAACGGCGCAGTGCAGGCGATGGGTCGTAACCCGGACGCAACACCCACCATCCAAACGAACATGATCTTGGGTATCGCCTTCGCCGAAGCCGTTGCTATTTATGCGTTGGCGGTGGCGTTGATCATCCTCTTCGCCGCGCCGGGAGCGTAAGCCATGGAAGCACTTGGCATCAACTTGGGCTTCTTCCTTGTCCAAGTTCTCAACTTTTTGATCTTGGTGATCGTGTTGTATGCCTGGGCATACAAGCCGATCCTCAAGATGCTCGATGATCGCAAGGCGAAGATCGCGCAGAGCTTAGAAGATGCGCGCATCGCCGGTGAAGCGCGCGCCAACGCCGAAAAAGAAGCGACGAAAATTATTCAGGACGCGCAGACCGAAGCCGCCAAACGTGTTGCCGAAGCGGCGCAGCGAGCCGAACAAGCCGCGCGTGACGTGACTGCCGCCGCCGAAGCCGAGAAAGCAAAAATTCTCCAAGCGGCTGCGGTGGATGCAGAATCTGCACGCAACGCAGCCTTAGGCGATCTGCGTTCACAAGTGGCAGCCCTTGCTCTCGCTGCCGCGCAGCAAGTGATCGGTGACGTGCTGAAGAAGGATGAGAAGTACGCCCGCACACTCGTCGAAGAATTTTTCAGCGGAGTCAAAGGCGGCAAAGTCACCGTTCTCGAAGGTGTTTCCGTCTCGGGCGCGGTGGCTGAAGTCACCTCTGCCCTGCCTCTCACTACCGATGAGCAAGCGAATGTGAAGAAGAGCCTCTCTGGCGCGTCCGCCGTCAACTTCCGTGTGGACCCGAACATCTTGGGCGGCTTGGTCGTCCGCGTCGGAGATCGCATCGTAGATGGTTCGGCGCGCGGCAAGCTCGAAGGTTTAAAACAGAGCGTGAAATAAAAGGCGTTTGTTGTCACGTAGAACCCTTGCGTAGGGGCGATGCATGCATCGCCCCTACGCTTTTGTTTATAATCCCCTCATGCTCCTCTCGCAACTTATTTCTGCGTTACCCCAAATCATTTCCCGCACCGAAGGCGACCCCGACATCACCCGCATCGAAGAAAACTCACGCAACGTAAAACCGAGTTCACTTTTCGTAGCTCGCCGTGGCACGATTGTGGATGGGCATGAGTTTATCGGCGATGCGATTCAACGTGGAGCAAGTGCGATTATTATTGAAAAGGATGTGAAGGAAATAATGGAAAACAAGGGAAACGCCTCTCCTTTATTTCCTTCGTTTCCCTTAGTTCCTTTTATTCAAGTCCCTGATTCGTCTGAAGCTTTAGCTTGGCTCTGCGCCGCGCTCAACGACTTTCCCGCGCGCAAGATGACCATGATCGGGGTCACGGGAACGGATGGCAAGACAACAACCAGCACGCTCATTCACAGCATCTTGGTCGCCGCCGGATTCAAAGCGGGCTTGATCAGCACAGTCAACGCCATCATCGGCGAACAAGTTTTGGATACAGGCTTACACACCACCACACCCGACGCGCCCGATGTGCAGCGCTACCTAAAACAAATGGTGGATGCGGGCATGACTCACTGCGTCCTCGAAACCACGTCGCATGGCATTGCTCAACATCGCGTGACCGCGTGTGAGTTCGATATCGCTGTCGTCACCAATATCACTCACGAGCATCTTGATTTCCACAAAACGATTGACGACTACCGCGCGGCGAAAGCAAAATTGTTTGAAGGCCTCTCCACGGCGACGAAGAAGAACGTGAACAAACTCGCCGTGTTGAATCGCGATGATTGGTCTTACGATTATTTACGAGAACGAATTGACGTAGACTTTGTTTCTTATGGTCTAAGCGACAACGCCGACCTCAAAGCAAAAAACATCGTCTATGCCCCCGACTCGACTCGTTTCTCTATCGAACTCCCCAATCCCCGAGCCCTAATTCCTAATTTCCAAACCCACCTTGTCGGCGACTTCAACATCTCCAACTGTCTCGCCGCCATCACTGCAACGATCAAAGGTTTGGGTGTGAGTCCAGAGGCGGCGCGACGCGGGATCGAATCGGTGAAGGGCGTGCCCGGACGATTGGAACGAATCGGTTTAGGTCAAGACTTTATCTCGATTGTAGATTTTGCTCACACGCCCAACGCTCTCCAACGAGTTCTGCAGGTGGCGCGGACTCTCACGCGGGGGCGCGTCATCGTCGTCTTTGGCTCTGCCGGTTTGCGCGATGTGGCAAAACGAAAATGGATGGGTGAGATCGCCGCCGAGTTCGCCGACCTGACGATCATCACCGCCGAAGACCCACGCACTGAATCGCTCGAAGCCATTCTGGCAGAGTCGGCGGAAGGCGCAGCGAGCAAGGGTGGGGTTGAGGGAAAAACATTTTGGCGCATCGCAGATCGCGGTGAGGCGATTCAATTTGCGGTGGATCGCGCCGAGACGGGCGACGTCCTTCTTGTGTGCGGCAAAGCGCACGAACAAAGTATGTGCTTCGGCGCGATTGAATATCCTTGGGACGATCGAGTCGCCGCGCGCGCGGCTTTAGCCAAACGACTCGGACTCTCTGGATACACGATGCCAAAATTGCCGACGAGTAAGGGGTGGAAAGAAGAAAGGTGATGTTATACTTTGTTAAAGCCTAACCATGTCATTTCGAGCGAAGCGAGAAATCTCTGAGGTTGTCACAGAGATTCCTCAGCACATAAAACGCGACTCGGAATGACATTTTCATCATAATGTCTCAGCACCGTTTCCAATCCCTCTCTACACTCGCGCTCGTACTTCTCGATGCACTGATCACGATGATCGCTTTCGTGATCGCCTATTACCTGCGCGCCAACATTCCTTTCCCCGCCGAGCCGGTTGCGCTTGCCCCGCTTGCCTCGTATACAGGTTTGATCATCCTGCAAGCAGTCTGTGTGATGATCACCATGTTCTTCTATCGCATGTATCACGTCGTGCGCTCGCGGGTCGATCAGTTCTATGCCATCTTCGGCGCGGTGAGCATCGGGTCGTTGCTGGCGGTTTCATTCTCGACAATTTTTTTCAAGAACACGCCGCTCGAAGTGGATTATCCGCGCGCGACCCTTGTCTATGCTTGGGGAATTTCGATTACGTTGATCAGTCTGGGGCGGTGGACGCATCAACGCGTGATCACCAGTTTGCAAGCGCGCGGGGTGGGGCGGCAGCGCGTGATCATCGTCGGCACGGGCGACGTGGCGCGCGTGGTGGTGCAAAAGATTCAGTGGTCGTCGTATCTGGGGTATGACATTGTCGGCATCGTCAACGGTCCCGAAGCGCCGCAGGAATTACTTGGCGTCCTCGTGTTGGGTCACGCCGACGATCTGCCGCAATTAATAGATCGCCATCATGTGGATGAAGTGATCATCGCGTTGCCCGAAGCCTCACACGAAGAGATGTTGAATTGGATCGCTTTGTGCCAACGCGGACAGGTCAGCATTAAGGTGTTCCCTGATGTTTTCGAGATTATGTCGGGCGGAGTCACCGTGGATGACATGGGTGGTCTTCCAATGTTGACCGTGCGTGACGTGGCGTTGCGCGGATGGAACTTGACGCTGAAGAGGATGATGGATATTGTCGCCAGCGCTATTCTATTGGTGGCGGCGTCACCGATTATGATGCTGGTGGCGTTCTTGATCAAACTCGATTCCGAAGGTCCAGCATTTTTCGTGCAAG
>Ga0172368_10004916_pt1 | contig 15219 bp, 10 predicted proteins | sample Lak11m_FD_114540 | JGI IMG/M metagenome (GOLD analysis project Ga0172368, IMG submission 114540) | Freshwater microbial communities from Kabuno Bay, South-Kivu, Congo - kab_022012_11m | ecosystem: Environmental > Aquatic > Freshwater > Lake | place: Democratic Republic of the Congo: South-Kivu...
AAGGTGCTGGGATTGGAGCCGGTCACCCGGTTGAGTACTGCACTGCTGCTGCCGGGCTGTATGAAGCGAACCACATCCGCACGGCGGGTGGAAAAATCCTGCCAGTCGATGATGGCTTTGGTGCTGTTGGTGATGTCGAGTACCCCGGCCGCCGGGTTGTCGAAGCGGGCATTGCCGAAACGGACAACCGGGCCTTCGGGCAGGGCTTCGACCCGGGACGTAGCCAGCCCGGCCAGTACGGACAGCACCACCAGGGCGTTCAGTCGAGGAAAATGATGTGACATTGCAAACGTGCCTCCTTCATTAAGGCGATGACTCAAAACAACGCCTGATTTTTCGCCAGGGCCCATAACCTAAAACCGGTACATGAGCTGGGCATGTACCCGGCCACTGCCGGGTTGGGTCTGGTAGCCCCGGTCGAAAGCATGGGCCAGATCCACCGACAGGCTGAGTTTTTGCTGCCATTGCCAGCGGGCCCCCAGGCCGGTACTGCGTAACCATGTCACCGGTTTTTCGCCGGTCGTCGCCCGTTGCAGCTCGATATGCCCCTGATCGTAAAAGACCAGGGCATGAAGACCGGGCAACAGTTCCGGTGTCCAGAGTTCGGTCTTGAACAGATGACCGCTGTCACCGCCCGCTTCACGTTCCCGGTAACCCCTGACCGTGGTCAGGCCGCCCAGCCCCAGTTGTTCGGCCGGAATCAGCAAATCGCTGCTGTACTGGCCGCTGATGGCATTGCGCCAGGTGAAATCGAGCGGCAGACCGATGTCCCAGTACGCGCCCAGACGCACCACGTTCCAGTCCGGACGGGCTCCCTTGCGGGTCGCGTCATACGCCAGCCTGTGATTGTCATCTCCGCCGCCCAGGTTGCCGGCCCAGCCGATATCCCAGCCTGCCCGGAGTCCGTCCAGGCCGAACTGGCCCCTGTAGGTCAGGCTGAAGGGCCGACTGCGTACATCCGTCCCGACGTTTTGCACCCGACCGTAGATCACATCATTGTTGAAGTGCTTGTCATCGAAACCGGCTTCCAGCGTATGCTCGTAGCGATGCCAGCGGGGCAGTGCCTGGCGGTAGTGGACACCGCCCATTTCACCCGACCCGCTGATGTCGAACAGGCCACCTACCGTACCGGCATCGACATCGGAACGGGCATAGTAACCACTCAGCCAGCCTCCCACCCGGTAAAACGGCAACTGATAACTGGCCCCGTATTGACGAACTTCATCGAAGTGATCGGGGGAGAGGGTGTAATTGACGTTGATGATGTGATCCAGACCGAACAGGTTGCTGTATTGATAGGCTCCCATCATGCGGAAATCACCGGTCTGGGCCGAACCCCGGGTGTTCATCATCCAGAGAAACTCATGCGGGCTGGTGTCTTTCACTGCTATACGGGCTCCCGGATGCTCACTTTTTTCCAGGGGATGAAAGGTCAGGCTGATCTGCTTGTGGGGATGCTGGTTGGCCAGCTTGATTGCGGTGGCCAGGCGATCATTGTCCGGTGTCTGGTGCAACCGGAGCGGCGGAAGGCTGGCGAGTATGTTGTCGCGGCTGAAATGGCGGTTGCCTTCGACCGCGATGTCCTCGACCCGGAGGGCTTGCAGGTCGAGCCGGATAGTACCGGCCTGATCCAGGGTTTGTGGTGGCAGGATGACCCGGTAAAAGGCGTAACCGCGTTCATGCAGGTGTTTTTCCAGAGTGCTGGCCACGTTTCTCAAACTGGCCAGGGTGTGTTTTTTGTGGGTGAAACCGGAGAGCAGTCGGGTGGTTTCAGCCGCTTGCAGCGGATTGTTGCCGTGAATGTCGAATTGCCCGACTGCAAATTCGATGGCCTGGCCGGTATCGGCGATGGTGGCCTGGCAGAACACACCCAGGCTCAGGATCAAGGGAAGGTATCGTTTCATGGTCAATCATTCCACTTCGCAGCCGGTGCGGTCGTTGTTCGGGATTTCAGTCCAGTTGGCGTAGTCACTGTTCAGCGTGGTGAGCGGCGTATCGGGTGAGGGCACGGTCTCCGGCAGGGGCGTTTGCTCGGGTGACAGGGCCGTTGTCACCATGCCCCGCGAATCGACATAACCGGTAGCACCCTTCACCAGGGTGGTGGTCTGACCGGTCGGGCTCCGCACCTCGACCCGACCTTCGCGGTTTTTTACATTGACGTACAGACCCCGGGCGACCGTTTTATCGGCAGGGGGCGGTGTCTTGATCAAATCCGGGCGGGGAACAGGGCTACGGGTAAACCCGGTCGGCATTTCCGCAATGGCGATGGCCGGGCTATTGGGGCTGGCGATGTAACCGGCCCTGTTTTCATCCTGCACATAGGTGCCGGAGGGATTGGTCAGGGTGATGGCATCTTTCCAGACATAACTGTAAAGACCGGCCGAGCGGTCATCCGGGCTGGCCACACAGGTACCGGAACAATAAAGGTCGAATCCGGTACCGCGAATGCCGATGGTGGCTACCGGTGTGGTGATCCGGTAATTCTTGTGGTTGTCGCGACCGATGGCACCGGTCAGGGCGCGGAGTCCACCGGACAGCAGGTGGATGACCGACTGACCGTCCTTGCGGTTCGGGTCGTAGCGGTATTCCGAAATTTGAAATGCGCTGTCGGCAGTCAGGGTTATTTTGCCACCATCCCTGAACAGCAACACCAGATGGCTCTTTTCCAGGGTCTTGATGCGATCGGCAAGCTGGATGCTGCTGCCCAGTTGCAAAACCCGCTCTCCGGTGGCTCCCACGGCCAGGGCCACCCCCGCCAGGTCGATGACCCGGGCGACGTTATCGCCGGTTTCCGCAGTCGTTGCCGTCTTGCAGTCCTGGTCATCACACAGACGGGCCGTCAGTTCGGCGTTGCCGGGTTTGAGTGTGGCCACCGGTGTATCGATCGTAACGGCGGCGGGATCCTGTTGGGCCACCCGGCCGGGGGTGGTCTGGATACCCCCCTGATCGAGGCGGATATGGGCCTTTGCCTGACCCTCCTGGCGGTATTCCCTGATGCGGAGGCGGGTGTTGGGGCGCACGGTCATTCGGGCCTTGTCGATGAATTCGATTACGGCGAAGCTGTCTACGCCGGTTTCCACCACATCCGATGCCAGTACGGGCGCATCCTGCCCCAGCAACCGGGGCACACCGGTGTCGGATTCGCCGGTTCGGGCCGCGACCTGACCCCGCAGAAAGACGACATGGCCGACCGCGTTGGTATCGGCCCGGAGCGATCCGGCCTGGAGTTCGAGCAGGAAACCCACCGACAGGAGCAGCCCCCGGCCGAACCGGGGCAAGCGGTTTGCGTGATTCACGATGATTCTCTATTTGTTGCTTTTCAGGTGTTGTTCCAGTTCGGCAAAACTCGGACGTTCGCTGGAATAAATGACCTTGCGGGCAAATTCCACCGCAGTCGGTGGCGCGTAGCCGTTCATGCTGGCAATCAAACCCGCCTTGAGGCTCTGGTAATACTTGGTGGATTCCGCCAGTTTCTGCTCCAGCAAGCCGGTCAGGGGGCCGATGAAGCCATAGGAGATCAGAATCCCCAGAAAGGTACCCACCAGGGCCGCCCCGATCAGTTTGCCCAGTTCAGCCGGCGGAATGCCAATGGATTCCATGGTGTGTACCACCCCCATCACGGCGGCCACGATACCAAAGGCGGGCATCCCGTCGGCCAGACGGGCCAGTGCCTGAATGGGGACGTGACCCTCCTCGTGGTGGGTGTCTATTTCCACGTCCATGAGGTTGTCGATCTGATGCACGTCCAGGGTACCGCTGGACATCAGGCGCAGGTAGTCGGTAATGAATTCCACGGCGTGATGATCCTCCAGCACCTTGGGGGCGGAACGAAACAACTCGCTCTGCTCGGGGTTTTCGAGGTCGCCTTCGATCGACAGCAGCCCACTTTGCCGCACTTTTATGAAAATCTTGTACAGGAGGGTCAGGGTTTCCAGATAGAACTCCTGAGTGTAGGGCGAACCCTTGAGGGCGCTGATGACCGCTCCGATGGAGGCCTTGATAACCTTCATGGTGTTCGATACCACGAACGCACCCAGTGCGGCCCCGACGATGATAATGACCTCGTTGGGCTGCATGAGTACGCCCAGATGGCCACCGGCCATGAGGAACCCACCCAGCACGGCACCGACGACGATGACATAGCCAATGATGACAAACATGAATCTAACCCTAACGTGGAAACACGACTGATCTTGAAAACGACTGCGGATAGCCCAAAGTCAGGGTACTTCGGGAGGTGACCATAAAATCGCATCCCCCTGTCATCCCCTGTCCTTACGGGGTTCCATCCCATACAACAGACCCACTGAAGGAGTCCAAACGCAATATGACCATGACCGAAAACAAAGTCACCCTGGGATTCGAGGCTGAAGTCAAGCAACTTCTGCAACTCATGATCCACTCCCTTTACAGCAACAAGGAAATCTTCCTGCGTGAGCTGATTTCCAATGCGTCCGATGCGGCGGACAAACTGCGCTTCGTGGCCTTGAGCAACGATGCCCTCTATGAAGGCGACAGTGCCCTTAAAATCCGCATCGACTTCGACAAGACCCGGCGCACCCTGTCCATCACCGACAACGGTATCGGCATGAGTCGCGATGAAGTGCGCGAGAACATCGGCACCATCGCCCGCTCCGGCACCCGCAGGTTTTTTGAATCCCTCACCGGCGATGCCGTCAAGGATAGCCAGTTGATCGGTCAGTTCGGGGTGGGATTTTACTCCGCCTTCATCGTGGCCGAGCGGGTCACCCTCGAAACCCGCAAGGCCGGAGAACCGGCCGATCAGGGTGTGCGCTGGGAATCGGCCGGTGAGGGTGAATTTACCCTGGAATCCATCGACCGGGCCGAACACGGCACCTGCGTGACCCTGCACCTGCGCGAAGGCGAGGATGATTTTCTCGACACCTGGCGGCTGCAATCCATTATACGCAAGTTTTCGGATCATATTTCCCTTCCGATCCTGATGAAAAAGGAAGCTCCCGTCACCGAGCCCCGTGAAGACGATGAAGTGGTGGTGGAAAGTGCACCCCGGGAAGAATGGGAAACCGTCAACAGTGCTTCAGCCTTGTGGGCCAAATCCCGCGAGGAAATCACCGATGAACAGTACAACGAATTTTACAAGCACGTCTCGCACGATTTCCAGGAGCCGCTGACCCGTTTGCACAGCAAGGTGGAAGGCACCAACGAATACACCCTGCTGCTGTACCTGCCAGCCCGTGCCCCCTTCGACTTGTGGGACAGGGAGAGCAAGCACGGTGTCAAACTGTACGTGCGCAAGGTGTTCATCATGGAAGGTTCGGAAAAACTCATGCCCCGTTACCTGCGTTTCGTGCGCGGGGTGATCGATTCCGATTCCCTGCCCCTCAACGTATCGCGTGAAATCCTGCAGGAAGACAAGCTGCTGGAAAAAATCCGTTCCGGTGCCGTGAAAAAGGTGTTGGGTCTGCTGGACGATCTGGTCAAAAACGAACCGGAAAAATACCGCCAGTTCTGGAAGGAGTTTGGTCAGGTGTTCAAGGAAGGCCCGATCGAGGATTTCAAAAACAAGGAGCGTATCGCCAAGCTGTTACGCTTCGCCTCGACCCACAACGACACGGATGAGCAAAACGTGTCGCTCGACGATTATCTTGGCCGCATGAAAGAGGGTCAGGACAAAATTTACTACATTACGGCAGAAAGTTACGCCAGTGCCAAAAACAGCCCGCACTTGGAAATTTTCCACCGCAAGGGCATCGAGGTGTTGTTACTGTCGGATCGGGTGGATGACTGGCTGGTCGGTTACCTGACCGACTACGAAGGCAAGCACGTTCAGTCGGTCGCCAAGGGTGATCTGGATCTCGGTTCCCTGGCCAATGAGGAAGAAAAGAAAATCGCCGAGGAACAGGGCAAGGCCATGGAACCGGTGATCGAACGCCTCAAACAGGCCTTGACCGGCAAGATCAGCGAAGCCCGGGTCAGCAGCCGCCTGATCGACTCCCCGGCCTGCCTGATTGCCGATGTCTACGGCATGAGCCGTACCATGGAAAAGCTGATGAAAAGCATGGGACAGACCGCCCCGACCAGCAAGCCCGTTTTTGAGATCAACCCGGATCACGCCCTGATCCAGCGTCTGGGCGGCGAAAGTGATGAAGCCCGCTTCAACGAGCTGGCTCATATCCTTTATGACCAGGCCGTGCTGAGCGAAGGCGGCCAGCTCGACGACCCGGCCAGCTTCGTCAAGCGTCTGAACACCCTGCTCGCAAGCCAACTGTCCTGACCGGACGCTTCATTTCACGCGCCCCTTCCAGGGACGGAAGGGCAAGTGAGCCGATCGTGGAGACATGACCCGCCCACTCAATGCTCCAACCCCAGCCGTTCCCCCCTGTAACTCCCGTCCATGACCCGGCCACACCAGTCCTGATGGCTCAGATACCAGTCTATGGTCTTGCCAATGCCGCTCTCGAAGCTTTCACGCGGTTGCCAGCCCAGTTCACGTCTGATCTTGCTCGCATCGATCGCATATCTCAGGTCGTGCCCGGGGCGGTCTGTCACAAACCGGATCAGTTGCCGGTGCGGCTGGTACGGTGATTCGGGATACCGCTCATCAAGCAGGTCACAGAGGGCATGCACCACCTCCAGGTTGGTTTTTTCCTGATTGCCGCCAATGTTGTACACCTCACCCGGCCTGCCATAAATCAGGGCTGTTCGCAGTGCCTCACAATGATCCTCCACATAAAGCCAGTCCCGCACATTGGCTCCGTTGCCATAAACCGGCAAGGGCTTGCCGTTGAGGGCGTTGTAGATCATCAGGGGAATCAGTTTTTCCGGAAACTGGTACGGCCCGTAGTTATTCGAGCAGTTGGTGGTCAGTACCGGCAGTCCGTACGTGTGAAAATAAGCCCTGACCAGGTGATCCGAAGCCGCTTTGGAGGCGGAATAAGGTGAATTGGGCTGGTAAGCCGTCCGCTCGGTAAACTGACCGATCGCCCCCAGGCTGCCGTAAACCTCGTCGGTGGATACATGCAGGAAACGGAAAATGACCTGTTCTTCCAGGGGCAGGTTTTTCCAGTAATGGCGGGCTGCTTCGAGCAACTGGAAGGTGCCCACCACGTTGGTTTGTATGAAGGCATCGGGGGCATTGATCGAGCGATCCACATGACTTTCGGCGGCAAAATTGACGATGGCCGAAGGTTCGTAGCGATTCAGCAGGTAGTCGACCAATTGCCGGTCTCCGATCGACCCCAGTACGAATTGATGGTCGGGGTGATCCTTGATCGACTCCAGGGTATCCAGGTTGCCGGCATAGGTGAGGGCATCCAGGTTGATAACCTTGAAGCCCGTCTGTCGCATCAGGCCCAATACGAAATTACCACCGATGAAGCCGGCTCCACCGGTGACCAGTACAGTTTGGTTGTGAGTCATTTTTTTATCCTGTTTTGCGTTGCAGCAGGCCACGGGAAGGGTTATAGCCAATGATGGCCGCCGCCAGAAAAATCAGCAGGGCGATCAATGTGCAGGCGATGGCATAGGCGTTGACCTGACCGTAGAGGGCAAATCGTATCATTTCAACCGCCTGCGAAAAGGGATTGATTTCTGCCAACCGGTAAAGCCAGGGACTCGACTCCTGTATTTTCCACAGCGGGTACAGGGCGGTCGACAGAAAGAACAGCGGAAAGATGACGAAATTCATCACCCCGGCAAAATTTTCCAGTTGCTTGATGAACGAGGACAGCAGTAGTCCCAGGGCACCCAGCATCAGGCCGCTCAGCACCAGGGCCGGTAAGACCGTGCCATAACCCATCGCCGGAGCCTGTACCCCGTACAGCCAGGCCACCAGCAAAAAGGTGTAGGCCTGCAGGATGGAAACCAGTACCCCGGCCAGCAGCTTGCAGACCAGCAGATACCAGCGCGGCAAGGGGCTGACCAGCAGGGTTTTCATGCTGCCCATTTCCCGGTCATAGACCATGGACAGGGAACTCTGCATGCCATTGAACAACTGGATCATGCCCAGCAACCCCGGCGTGATATACACCTCATAGAGGATATAGGTTTCGTAGGGCGGAATGATGGCAATCCCTAAGGTAGCGCGAAAACCGGCGGCAAAAATGAACAGCCAGACCAGGGGGCGCACCAGGGCGGAAATAAAACGTTCGCGCTGGTGAACGAAGCGCAACAACTCCCTGAGCAGGATGCCGCCGAGGGCACGGGGGTAACGCAGGGGGGTCATCGGTGATCTCCGGTCAGGTGCTGAAAGGCGGCATCGATGTCGGCACTGGCCGTAGTGGCGAGTACCGCATCGACCGGGCCTCGAGCCTGCACCCGCCCCCTGTGCAGGATGACCAGGTCATCATCGGGATACACTTCGTCGATCAGGTGAGTGGTCCAGAGAACGGCGATCCGGTGGGTTCGGGCCAACTCGTGTACATAATCCACCAGAGCCTTGCGACTGGGCAGATCGAGACCGACGGTGGGTTCGTCCAGCAACAACACTTTAGGCTGGTGCAGCAGGGCGCGGGCGATTTCCACCCGCCGCCTGTGGCCTCCGTTGAGGGCGCGGATCTTTTCCCGGCGGCGTTCGTACATGCCCTGGCGGGATAACTCTTCCAGGATGCGGACATCCGTCTCCCGGCGGCTCAAGCCGTGCAGGGCGGCGTGATAGCAAAGGTTTTGTTCCACGCTGAGATCCATATCGAGGGTGGATTGCTGAAACACCACACCCAGGTGGGCCAGAGCCTGGCTAGCCTGGCGTTTCAGGTCATATCCGGCTATCCGGATGTGGCCGGTGGGACTCTCGAATAACCGGGTCAGCAGCGAAAACAGGGTGGTTTTGCCAGCCCCGTTCGGCCCTAACAGCAAGGTAAACCGACCACTCTGCACGGCGAAACTCACCTGGGTGAGGGCCGTTTTGTCGCCGTAGCGGTAACAAAGGTTTTCGACGGCGAGGGCGGGTAAGCCCTGTTGCTCGAACGGCAGTCTCAACTCGGCTTCGTAGACGGCATTCATGGCAGCACCACCACACCCCAGGGTGACTGACCCACGGCGATGGATTTGACGGCCTTGTGGCTGTCCAGATCGATGCGGGTGATGTCGTTACTGAGTCCGTTGGTGGTGTAAAGTGATTTTCCATCCGGGCTGAAGGCCAGGTTCCAGACCCGCTGCCCCACCAGAATGTAATCCAGCACGGTCAGTTTTTGCGCATCGATCACGGCGACCCGGTTGGCCGGTCCCAGGGCAACGTAGGCGTAACGCCGCTGCGGGTCGATGGCAATACCGACCGGCTGGATTTTTTCCGCCGTCACTCCCGCAATCCTGAAACCCAGTTTTTTGCTGACCTGCCGGGTTGCCACATCGATGATGCTGACGTTACCGGCCATTTCCGAACTGACCCACAGTTGCTGGCTGTCGGCGGTGAACGCACAGGCCCGGGGGCGCGGGTCGATCAGGGTATTGTCTACTACGGTCAGCTCCTTCAGGCCGATCCAGTGGGCCATGTTGGTGGTTTCGCTGGTGCTGACCAGCCATTGACCATCCGGACTGATGGCAATGCCTTCCGGTTCTACGCCGACCGGAATCCGGCGCAGGGATTTACGGGCGGGCAGATCGACCACGGTGATCTGATTGTCGTCCTCATTGGAGACGAACAGTAGCCGCTCATCTACCGACAGGGCGAAGGTTTCCGGGTCTTTGCCCGAAGGCAGGCGGGCGATCACTTTCAGGCTGGCCCGGTCGATGACGACGAGGGTGTCATCGTCGCTGGTGGCGACGTACAGCAGGCGGCCATCACGACTGGCGGACAAGCCCCGCGGACGTTTGCCGATTTTGACCGTTTTTTGCAGGGTGCCGCCGAGACCATCGACCACGGCCAGGGCATTATCCTTTTCGAGGGTGACATACACGGTTTCGGCCTGAAGCGGCAATCCGGGCAACAGGCTCAGGCCCAGCGCGAGCAGCCGTCGGTTACGGCGGGGTTTTACCCGTCGCCCGGCCCGGAGGGTTTCAGCAGGAGACATCAGTGGTTTCATGGCTGTCATGCAGTGATTTCAGGGGGCGGTTTTACGACAGGGTGATTCGGTTTCGTCAAGACCCAGGGTGTCCAGTTCATTGCGGGGGTGAAGAAAACCCTCGATCGGGGCCACGGCGACCAGAGCCCGATCAGCCGCCAGCAACAGCGGTTGCCGTAAACGGCCATCCCAGGGCCGGAACGACAGCGGCACGCCCTTGAAACCGGCCAGGGCCAGTTCCGTGCCCAGCAGCCAGGTTTTGACCGGGTCGAATCGTACCGAACGGGTGCGGGTCGCCGCTTCACCCACCGCCCGCACCGCCAGCCAGGCGGCGTAGTCGATTTCCGTCATGGGGTAACCGGCCTGTGCGCGAAAGCGGTGTTGCAGTTGCAGGGCACCCCAGGCTTCATGGGTGCGATGCCAGGCCGACGGTCTCAATCCCTGCGTTCCCACGACCGGACGGGGCCGCCAGGTGCGATAACCCAGGCTGTCTCCGAACAGTCCGGCTTCATCCGCTACCACCAGCACGTCATGCTCTTCTCCCTGGGTCAAAACCGGGATTTCCGATTCGGGGGTACGCCGTTCCTCGAAGGTGTATTGCCAGGTTTTTTCCTGCACGATTCGGGCTCCGAAGCGTTTGGCGGCTCTTTTGAGTGCGGCGGCATACTGTAGATCGCCTTCACCCGGCCCCGTGATCAGGAACCAGCGGGTCCAGCGTTTTTTTAGCAGGTATTGCGCCAGCGCGTCAGCCCGCATGGTACGACTGGGCATGAGTTTCAGCACCTGCGGCTGACAGTCGGCGGCGGTCAGCGGATCCGCTTCACCGGTGAGGTCATAGAGCAGGGTATCACGGGCTTCGGGCAGGGTGACGAGTTGCCGGAGGGTGTCAGACGGCAACTGAACCAGGATGTGCCGGTAACCCGTCTCCACCAGGGTCTTGAAGGCACGGATGACATCGGCCTCGGCGGGCAGCAGGGTTTCGTTCAGCTCGAACCGTTGCCGGGTGAACTGCCCGGTGGTGTTGTTGTCACGGATGGCCAGACGCGCACCCTGTAGCCCCTGATCCGGGATGAAGGGATCAAAAAAGGGCATCGTCACCGGCATGTCCGCTTGCTGGCCCAGATAGGCCAGCCGCAGTCGCTCACTGTCCGGTTGGGGGGCTACCGGAGCCGGACTCGACACCGGTGCCGGAGTTTGGGCGGCTCCACGCGATTTCGCCGCCGCCGATGCCGGGGCAACTTGCAAAAAAAACAACAGCAGCGCGATCAGGGTGGCTTTCATCGTCCCTATTGCACCGGCAGGGGTTCGAGCAGGGCACTGATGTCGGCCTCACCAAACTTGGACAGGGCTTCCGTGTCCTCGGACAATACACCGGCAGCCAGTTCGGCTTTCCTGTCCTGCAATACCAGGATTTTTTCCTCGATACTGCCCGCCACCACCAGTTTGTAGACGAAAACCTGACGGGTCTGACCGATGCGGTGGGCCCGGTCGGTGGCCTGATTTTCGACCGCCGGGTTCCACCAGGGGTCGTAATGGATGACGGTATCGGCTGCGGTCAGGTTCAAACCGACCCCACCGGCCTTGAGACTGATGAGAAACAGCGGTACTTCACCCGCCTGGAACCGGCCAATGACCGTTTCGCGATCACGGGTTTCGCCGGTTAACTGTACGTAACCCAGTTTATGCTTTTTGAGCTCGGCTTCGATCAGGGCCAGCATGGAGGTAAATTGCGAGAAGATCAGGATGCGTCGGCCCTCATTGACCAGTTCCGGCACCATGTTCATCAGCAGATCCAGTTTGGCCCGTTCCTTGACGCGACCGGCACTGGGCAGCTTGAGCAAACGCGGGTCACAACAAACCTGCCGGAGTTTGAGCAGGGCATCCAGAATGATGATCTGGCTTCGGGCAAAACCTTGGCTGGCGATGGCCTGCTGTACTTTTTCGTTCATGGCCGTGCGCACGGCTTCGTAGAGATCCCGCTGCCCGCCTTCGAGTTCGACGGTTCTGACGATGATGGTCTTTTCCGGTAACTCTTTGGCTACTTCCTCCTTGCGCCGTCTGAGGATGAACGGCTTGACCCGGCGGGCCAGCAGGTTACGCCGCAGTTTGTCGCCGTGCTTTTCTATGGGGGTTCGCCAGGTGCTGTTGAAGCTCTTGCTGTCCCTGAGAAACCCGGGCAGCAAAAAGTCGAATTGGGCCCACAGTTCGCCCAGGTGATTTTCCAGCGGTGTTCCGGTCAGGCACAGGCGGTGACGGGCTTTCAGTTTGCGAACGACCTGGGCGGCCTGACTGCTGGCATTCTTGACGGTCTGGGCTTCATCCAGAATCAGCAGATGGTATTCGTGGGTGCCCAGTTGTTCCTCGTCGCGCCAGAGCAGGGGGTAGGTGGTCAACACCACCTCGCGATCGGGTATCGCCGCAAAATTCTCCTTGCGATCCCCGCCCTGCAGCGACAGGACCTTGAGATCGGGGGCAAACTTTTGGGCCTCACGCCGCCAGTTGTAAATCAGTGAGGTCGGCATGACGATCAGGCTGGGCTGGTTCATGCGTCCGGATTCCTTTTCCAGCAACAGGTGGGACAGGGCCTGGGCTGTTTTGCCAAGGCCCATGTCGTCGGCCAGTATGCCGGAGAGGTTTTGTTCCCTCAAAAACTGCAACCAGGCCAGACCGTCCAGTTGATAAGGGCGTAATTGCAGGGCAAAGCCTCGAGGTGGCGTAATCGCATGAATCCCCCGGGTTTGTTGCAGCCGCTTTGCCAGATCGGTGATGGCTTCCAGTCCCTTGAAGGTCCAGCGGGACATTTCCGCCAGATCAGCCAGCCGGGGCGCGTCGAAACGGGAAAACCGCAGCGAATCGGATGGCGCGGCATCGAACAGGTCGATCAGCATGCGGGCCAGGGGCTTCAAACGCTGAGCCGGTACCATCAGACGCTCACCCTCCGCCATGATCAGTATGATCGATTCATCGTCAGAAATCTGATCGATCCTGTCCTGGTTCAACCAGCGGCCATCCCGGCGAAACAGTTCGTGGATCAGGGGAGCCAGGGCCACGCGGCGGCCCTCGACGATGACACCCAGGTCGAGATCGAACCAGCCTTCCGCCTCATGCAGATCGGCTTCGAAGGCCTCCACCTCCAGATAACGGTGACGAAAGTCCGGGGGGATCCAGACCTCCCAACCCGCTTCCTGCAGGGCCGGTACATCCCGGCGCAGAAATTCAGGCCAGGCGGCTTCCCGGTCCAGCCCGAACACGGTCGAGGGCAGGTGGGTGTTTTTGGGGTAAGGGTAGAGCGACTGGGGCGATGTGCTGATGAAACCCAGTTCTTTCAACTGCTTGATGCAGGCCTTTTCCTGTGACGTTTTGCGCATCACCCGGGTGGCTTCACCGTTCGGTCGCTGAAAAAACCGCTCGGTACTGTCAAGGCCGATTTCCACGTCGTCGTAGCGGTAACTGAGGGTTGCGTAATCGAAGCACGTTTCGCCGTAACGATAGGATTGCCAGCCGGTCATGAACAGGTCGGTCAGGGTACCCAGCGACAGCACCGGTTTAAGGGGAACATCGACGACCCGAACCTCGATATGGGCCGGTGGCGGGATTTCGGGAACCACTTCGGTCAACAGGTTGGCAACCGGACTCAGATCGGCCTCCCGCAGCGGCGGAATATCCATCAGTTTGGCCAGTAATTTTCCCTTCAGGGGGATGTCGATATACCCCGCCTGGCGATGAACCTGATCGAGATACCAGGGCGGTTCCACCGGAATGATGACATCGCCCGCCTGACCGGTACTGATGACCGGCACGATTTGGCCTTCACCGTTGCGTTGCCAGTCTATCGAGCCGGTTCGGTTGTCGCCCGGAGTCAGTGCGGTAAAGGCGAGTGGCCCGGGTCCTGCCGCATCTCTAATGACCATCCGTCCGGTTGCCAGAACCCGTTTGACGACCTCGCTGCCCCATTCAGCATTGATTTCGTAGCCTGAAGCGCTCTCTACCCGACTGTCGAGGTAACGGTAATGATTGTGCAGTATCCGCAAGATGGCCAGATCATCGTCCTGGAGGTATCGGGGGGGCTTGAGGAAGGTTCTCTCGCTGAAGGTCCACGGTTGCCAGACATTGGGGGTCCCCTGCTTGCGGACCGTGCATTTGAGCAATTGCAGCAACCAGGCGGCTTGTGACCTGACCGGAACGAAGCGGTAATACACCACTTCCCTGGACGGGGTCGTTTGCGTGCTTGCGGGCTGGTTGGCCAGCTCCCGAAAGGCTTGTACCCAGTTTAGCAGCTCGGGAGCCGGCCCGGCTTTGGGCGGGTTATTCGACAGCAAGCCGGTCAGGCTCAGCAGGGTGAGGGTGGCAGAGTGGATGCAGGGTTTTGCCTGCAGGCAGGGACACAAAGACTCGAAGCCGGATACCCGGCCCTTATCGTAGACGGGCTCCACCCTGACCCGGTACGTAATCTGGCTGGATTCACGCACCGAGGCTTCTACCCTCTTGCCGTCAGAGACAAGGTTTTCTATGTTGTGAAGGTTGGCTGTGGCCTTTGCCAGCAAGTCTGCGCCGAAGATTTGCTCGAGTTCCTTGTAGGTGTAGTTAAGTGCTAATGACATCTCGTAGGGTATGGCAGTCAGTAAGAGGGTAACCTGATCAGGGCTGACAGGACGTTGCCTGGCCATTCAACAGATCGAGCAGGTACGCCCGGTCGAAAGCGGGTCCCGGGTCGGTTTTTCGTTCCGGCGCGATATCACTGTGCCCGGTGATCCGATCCAGGGTGAGTCGTGGATAGTGTTGCATCAGATGGCCGATTATATCTGCCAGTACCCGGTATTGCACCGTTTCATAAGGAATCGTTTCCGTCCCTTCCAGTTCGATGCCGATGGAGAAGTCATTACAGCGTTCCCGTCCCTGGTAACGCGACACCCCGGCATGCCAGGCCCTGGCGTGAAAGGGTACATATTGTGTGACCTGTCCATCCCGGCGTATGAGCAGGTGGGCCGAGACCTTGAGCGTGTGCAGGCTTTCAAAACAGGGGTGAGCCGCACGCGGCAGTTCCCCCAGGAACAAACGATCGATCCAGGCTTCGCCAAACGATCCGGGGGGCAGACTGATGCAGTGAATGACAATCAGGGAAATGTCATCCACGGCGGGACGCTCATCCTGGTGCGTGGTTTCACAGCGGGTGGCCGTGGTCAGCCATCCTCCGCGAATGGCAGGCGGCGGGGGGGTCATTTCAGGGCAGCCACGATGG